>ENA-OWNT01001561-OWNT01001561.1-seawater-metagenome-genome-assembly--contig:-NODE-1561-length-28203-cov-6.069438_pt1 | contig 28203 bp, 21 predicted proteins | sample MGYA00238136_ERZ651165 | MGnify/ENA primary metagenome ERZ651165 (study PRJEB26861, sample SAMN08777766) | seawater metagenome | isolation source: coastal seawater | place: USA: Florida | collected...
CGCGGCGCGGACGCGTCGACCACGACGATGAAGGACTGGGGCGAGATGGAGCTGGCCTTGTTCGTCGCGTACACGCGCCGGCCGGGCGCATCCACGGCCAGGTGCTGGCATCGGGGGAAGCGCTGGGAGCCGTCGGACGGGTCGATCCGGTCCAGGAAGACCAGGTTGGACGGCACCGAGAAGTCCCAGGCGTTCAGCCCGATCACGCCGGAGCAGAACCAGATGGTGTCGCCGTCCACTTCGAGATCGCCGAGCTCGCTGAAGCTGCTGCCCCCGTAGCGGTCCACCACCGTGACCGGGTCCGCGAACGGGCTCGGCGCCTCGGCCCTGTCGCCGCACGCCGAGCTCGGCTGCTGCCCGTCCTTGCAGGCCGCCGACGAGGCGATCCCCAGCCCGAGCAGCAGGGAGAGGAAACCGATCCGGGGGGCGCGCGCGTTCACTGCTTGGAAACGTCCCGGCCCGCCGTGCCCCGTTACGGGCAGGGGCGAACCCGATCAGACGGGCACCGTGTGTGCACCACACTGGCGGGGGCTGGCCTGCCCACCCTAGCTTGAGCGCGCCGACCGGGACCGTCGGCGTCAGGGGGACTCCTTTGCGGTTGTTGTTGGGATTGGTTGTGTTGCTGGTCGCCGGGGTGTCCGTAGACGCCCAGGCCGTGGACCTGGCTTCGGCCGCGCTCGGTGCGCGGGCGTCCGTTGAGCGCACGGGGCTCGTCCTTGGCGACGGCGCGCTGCAGATCGGCACGCCGCGGATCGGCCGCTCGACGCTGGTCCCGCTCGCGCCCACGGCCCCGCGCCGGGACCGCTGCCCGGCGGCCCTCGCCGACTGCCTCGGGCAGGTCGCCATCGACCACGGCGACGTCACCACCTGGTACCAGTCCACGTCCTTCGGCGTCGAGCAGGGCTTCGACCTGCAGACCCGCCCCGCCGGGCACGGCCCGCTGCGCGTCGTGGTGCCCCTGACCGGCGCCCGCGCGATCCCCGACGGCGAGGCCCTGGGGCTCGTCCCCACTGGCCAGGACCACGCGCGGTGGCTGCTGCGGGACGCGGTGTCCTGGGACGCCCGCGGCCGCGACCTCCCGACCTCCCTGCTCCCCCACCCCGCCGGGTACGCGCTGCACGTCGACGACACCGACGCCGTCTGGCCGATCACGGTGGACCCGTACCTGGTGGTCGCCCCCTACTGGACGGCCACGACGGTCGTGAACAACGCGGTGGCCGGCCTGGCCGTGATCGACGCGGGGGATCTGGACGGCGACGGCGATCGCGAGATCGCGGTCGGCCTGCCCGGGTACGAGGTGAACAAGCTCGGCGAGGGCGCCGTGTGGATCTTCGACGGCACGCCGACCGGGCCGAACCTGACCGAGGGAATCGAGCTCCTCGGCGGCCAGGAGTACGCCGGCTTCGGCACCGCGCTCGCCGCCGGCGACGTCAACGGCGACGGGCTCTCGGACCTGCTCGTGGGTGCCCCCGGCTTCGACGGCGCGGCCCAGGACGACGGCCGCGTGTTCCTCTTCCTCGGAGACGGCGCGGGCCTGACGACGACGGCCGCCTGGACCCTCGACGGTCCGGAAGCGGAGTCGAGCTTCGGCCACGCGCTCGCCCTCGTGGACCTGACGGGGACGCCGGATGCGGACCTCATCGTCGGCGCGCCGGAGCAGAGCAGCGAGGACCCGCTGGCGCCCAACCAGGGCATCGTCGCGGTGCATCCGGGCGACGGCGCAGCGTTCGACGCCACGGCGGTCTGGACCTGGACGGCCGCGACGCCCGCCGCCCAGACGGGCTGGTCGGTGGCTGCGGCGGGCGACGTCAACGGCGACGCCATCCAGGACCTCGTCGTCGGGATCCCCGGCTACGAGCAGGTGCCCCAGGCCCCCGAGGGGGCGGCGGCGATCGTCTTCGGCGGCGCCACGCTGAACGCCACCCCGGACGTGCTGGTGGTGCCGGGCTTCCTCGGCGCGCGCTCCGGCCACAGCGTCGCGTCCGCGGGCGATCTGAACAGCGACGGCTTCGGCGACGTGGCCATCGGCGCCCCCTACCTGTCCGACCCGGAGTGGAACGAGGGCGCCGCGTTCGTGGTGCTCGGGGCGACGACCCCGGATCCGGTGCCCGCCTGGAGCTACCAGCCGGACCACGCCGGCGCGCTCTACGGGTGGGCGCTGGACGGCGGCGGCGACGTGGACGGCGACGGGGCGGACGACCTCCTCGTGGGCGCCCCCCTCATCGACACGTCCCTCGTGGACACAGGCGCCGTCGACGTCTTCCCGGGCTGGGCGGGCGGGCCCTGGGGCACCCCGGCCCTGCGGCTCGCGGGGAGCGGCCAGAGCGGCTGGTTCGGCCAGACGGTGCAGCTGCTGGACGACATCAACAGCGACGGCATGGACGACCTGCTCGTGGGCGCGGCGTCCGAACTCAACGCCGGCCAGGTCTGGATCTACCCCGGCAGCCCGGCCTCGGTGGACCTGGACGCGGACGGCTTCTGCGACCAGGCGCTGCCCTGCGGCCCGAACCTGCCCGGCGGCGACTGCGACGACAACGATCCGCTGCGCTACCCCGGCGCCCCGGAGCTGTGCGACCGCGTCGACCAGGACTGCGACGGCGCGCTCCCCTTCGACGAGACGGACCTGGATCTGGACGGCCAGACCGCCTGCGAGGGCGACTGCGACGAGACGAACCCGACCATCTACACCGGGGCCACCGAGGAGTGCGACGACGTCGACCACGACTGCGATGGCCTGATGGACAACGACGTGGTCCCCCTGACCTACTGGGAGGACGCGGACTTCGACGGGTTCGGCAACCCCAACGGCGCCACCTGGTCCGGCTGCCTCGAGCCGCCCATGGGCTTCGTGCTCAACGACGACGACTGCCGGGACACGAACATCAACGTGCACCCGGACGCCGAAGAGATCGCCTGCAACCAGATCGACGACGACTGCTCGGACCTGTCCGACGACGTCCCCGACCAGGACGACGACGGATTCACCACCTGCGAGGACTGCACGGGCCTCGGGCCCTTCATCCAGTGCGGCGACTGCGACGACGGCGAGCGGCTCGTCAACCCGCTCATGGGCGAGACGTGCGGCGACAACATCGACCAGGACTGCGACGGCGAGGACCTGGAGTGCACGCCGCCCGATCCCTGCCTCGAGCCCGACAACATCTGCGACGACGAGGCCGACTGCGCCTGCTCCCACGGCGCTCCCCTGCCCCGCGGCGGCGCGCTGGCCGTGCTGCTGTTCGCCGGCCTCCTCGGGATGCGGCGGCGACGCCCACTGCCGCCGCGGCGCGCGCTGCCGCGGATCGTGCCGCTGGCGCTCGTCGCGCTCCTCGTTCCCGGCCTCGCGCTGGCCCAGGAAGACGACGAGTGGGACGCCGGCGGATCGCTGGACACCCAGTTGCTCAACGTGTCCTTCGCTCCCTGGGGCTGGCTGGGCTCGGGCGGCGCGCACCCGGGCCTCGCGGGCAGCTTCCGCATCGGCGTCATCAGCCAGTACGAGCGCAACCCCCTGGTGCTGCTCGACTCCTCCACCGAGACGGCGCGCGTGCTCCACCACCGGGTGACCCACACGGTCGGGGGGTTCTACGTGCCCGTCGACGGGTTCGGCTTCGGGCTGTCCATCCCCATCACCGGGCAGATCACGGACTGGTCGGCCCAGGACCTGCCGCCGGTGGGCCTCGGCGATCTGAAGGCCGACGTCATCTGGCGGTTCTGGGGGTTCAAGACCATCTCACTGGCCCTGTCTGCCGAGGCGTACATCCCCACGAGCACCCGCGGCAGCTTCACGGGGGAGCGCCTCCCGCGCCTCGCCCCGGGGTTCGCGGCCCAGGCGGGGCTCGGACCCGTGACGTTCCTGGTGGCCGGTGAGGCCATGTTCCGGCGGAAGATCCACACCGGCTACGACTTCGACCTGGGCACCGAGCTCCGCCTGAGCCTGGGCGTGCGCGCGTGGCCGGTGCCGGGCAAGGTCCTGGCGCAGCTGGAGCTGGAGTCCCGCGGCGCCGTGGCCCGGTTCCTCAAGGGCGGCGCGGAGAACCCCGTGGACCTGCGGCTGGGCACCCGGATCTACCTCGGCAGGTACCTGCAGCTCGATCTTGGCGGCGGCGTCGGCCTCAACGGCGGCTACGGCGCGCCCGCCTACCGGTTCCTGGCCGGCATCAGCACGCGGCGGCTGCCTCCGAAGCGTCCGCCCGTCGAGGGCATGCCGATCTCCGAGCCCGAGCCCGAGCCCGAGCCCGAGATCGAGGTGGAGCTGGCTCCCCCGCCGCCCCCGCCGCCGGTGGTCGTGGAGGAGGAGCCCGAGGAGGAAGGCCCGCTGGCCCAGCTGGAGGAGGAGATCATCCGGATCAACAAGCCCATCCAGTTCGAGAAGGACAGCGACGTCATCCTGCCCGTCAGCTACCCGATCCTCGACGAGGTGAAGGCCATCCTCGCCGACCACCCCGAGATCGCCCACGTGCTCATCGAGGGCCACGCGAGCCTCGAGGGCAACGTCGCCTACAACTGGGACCTGTCGAACCGGCGGGCCGGCTCCGTCTTCCGCTACCTGGTGGAGCAGGGGCTCAACTCCATGCGGCTGAGCTACCGCGGCATGGGCGAGGCCATCCCCCGCGGCGCGCGCGGCACCGAGGAGGACGCGGTGGTCGAGGAGGACCGGCGCGTGGAGTTCCGCATCGTCAGCAAGCTCGACAAGTGGGCCGACACCATCCCGGACTGGCAGGCCATCAAGCCGCCGGTGCCGTGGCTCATGGACGAGGGCGAGGAGACCGGGGTGGACGAGCCGGTCCAGCCCGCGCCCATCGAGCAGGGCACGCCGGAGGCCGCGCCCGGACTGCCAGCCCCCGAGGCCGCGCCCGAGCCCGCGGAGGAGGGCGACGACGACGACTCCGCCAGCAGCCCGGAGTTCGACGCCTTCGAGGACGACCCCTTCGACGAGGAGGAGGACGAGCCGCAGATCGAGACGCCCCAGGGCCCGCGCGGGGATCCCTTCGACGACGAAGACGCGTTCGAGACCGAGGAGGTGGAGTGATGAAGCAGCTCCTGATCACGCTGGCCATCGCGCTGCTGCTCCCCGCCTCGGCCTGGGCCGTGGACCTGAACTGCAACGGCATCGATGAGGCGGACGAGCCGGTGGTCGACCTGACCGACCCGCTCTGCGCCGCGAACACCGATCCCCAGGGCGACCCCTACCCCAACGCGGACTACTACATCGAGTGGGCCGACTTCGGCTGCCTGTACCCGCTGCCCCCCGGCAACGATCCCGACGGCGACGGGCTCGGCTCGGGGGACGTGATCGTCACGGACGAGTTCGGCGCCCAGCAGCTCGTCAGCCTGCTCTGCGACAACTGCGCGGACAACTGGAACCCCTGGCAGATGGACGCCGACGGGGACGGCGTGGGCGACGCATGCGACGACTGCGTGGACGTCCCGGGCACCGGCGACTTCGACGGCGACTTCCGGGGGGACGCCTGCGACAACTGCCCGCTGATCCCCAACCCGCTGCAGATCGACACCGACGGCGACGGCATCGGCGACGCCTGTGACAACTGCCCGCTCGTCCCCAACTCCGACCAGCTCGACGACGACGAGGACGGCGCGGGCGAGGCGTGCGACGTGTGCCCGGGCCTGTTCAACCCGGACCAGGTGGACACGGACGGCGACGGCGACGGCAACCCCTGCGACAACTGCCCGTTCGCCGCCAACGGCGACCAGCTCGACACCGACGCCGACGGCTGGGGGGATGCCTGCGACAACTGCTTCGTGGACGCCAACCCGTTCCAGGAGGACTCCGACGAGGACGTGGTGGGCGACCTGTGCGACGTCTGCCCGGTGGACTACGACCCGCTGCAGGAGGACGAGGACGGCGACGGCATCGGGGACGCGTGCGACAACTGCGAGAGCGTCTTCGATCCCGCCCAGGTGGACACGGACGGCGACGGCATCGGCGACATCTGCGACCACTGCCCGACGGTGCCGGACTTCTCCCAGATCGACACCGACGGCGACGGCCTGGGCGACGCCTGCGACAACTGCACGCGCGTGGCCAACGAGGAGCAGCAGGACCAGGACGGCGACGGCATCGGCCGCGCCTGCGACAACTGCGAGGCCGAGTTCAACCCGAACCAGGCGGATCGGGACGGCGACGGCGTCGGCGACATCTGCGACAACTGCGTGGAGCACCCCAATCCGGACCAGGCCGACAACGACGAAAACGGAATCGGCAACGCGTGCGATCTGGGGATCATCTGGCGCGGCGCGCAGCACAAGCTGTGCAGCTGCGACTCCACCCAGTCGCGGCCGGGCGTGCTGTCCGTCGCGTTGATGCTTGCCCTCCTGGGCGGGCTCGTGCGACGAAGGACCTGAGGAGCGATCGATGAAGCGAGGTGCCCTGCTCTGCGCTCTGGCCGCGTTCGCCGCGACGGCCTGCAACACGCCCGAGTTCGAGCAGATCGTGGACAGCTACGTGGACATCCACATCCAGGAGTCCGAGCCGCTCGTCGACGTGCTGTTCGTCATCGACAACTCGCTGTCGATGGAGGACGAGCAGGAGAAGCTCGCCGCCAACTTCGACTCGTTCATCCAGTCCTTCTTCATCGCCGGGACCCAGTACCACGTGGGCGTGATCACGACCGATCGCGAGGTGGGCGACGGCCGGCTGCAGGGCGATCCCCTCTTCATCCGGCCCGAGACGCCGAACGCCGCGGACGCCTTCCGCAACAACGTGCGCGTCGGCATCGACGGCTCCGGCCACGAGCGCGGCCTGTCCGCCACGGCGCGCGCCCTCAGCCCGGACCTGCACAACGGGTGGAACCAGGGCTTCCGGCGGGACATCGCCAAGCTCGTGCTCGTCTACGTCAGCGACGAGAACGACCACAGCGGCGGGTCCGTGGGCCAGTACCTGGAGCTCTTCCAGGAGTACAAGGACAACGACCACGACAAGCTCATGGTCAGCGCCCTCATCGGCCTCGGCGACGACGGCGAGCCCGGCGACTGCGGGGGCGAGTTCCCCGACGGGGCCGAGGCGGGCTGGCGGTACTGGGATCTCGCGCAGGTGACCGGGGGCTTCGCGGGCTCCATCTGCGCCGAGGACTTCGCGGGCATCGTGGGCGCCATCGGCCAGGCGGCGTCGGGGATGATCAGCGTCTTCCCCCTGCAGGAGGAGCCGGACGCGGAGACGCTCGAGGTGCGCCTGTTCGTGCCCGGCACGCCCGCCTTCTTCGGTGAGGGCTACGTGGTGCCGCCCGAGGGCTTCGAGGGCAACTGGGCCTGGGAGCTCGTGCAGACCGAGGACGGCTGGGCGCTCTGGTTCCCGGACCCGGCGCAGGTCCCGCCGCCCGAGACGCGGGTGGAGGTCCGGTACGACGGCGTGCCGCTGAGCTTCGGGGGGAGCGACGATGAGACGACGACCCTGTAGCGCGCTGGGCCTGCTCGCCCTCGGCCTCTTGCTGGGCTGCTCGTCGGACCACCTCGTGCCCATCGAGGAGGAGATCCACGAGGCGTTCCAGCAGCTCCCCGGCGACGGGGGCGTGGACGTGCTGTTCGTCATCGACGACAGCTGCTCCATGGAGGACGAGCAGGCCCTGCTGGGCTCGGCCTTCGACAGCTTCATCGCCGCCTTCCTGGCCACGGGCGCCGACTACCACCTGGGCGTCACCACCACCGACGTGGAGACGCGCATGGGGCAGCTCTTCGGCAGCGCGCCCATCATCTCGCCCGACACCGAGGACCCCGCCACGGCCTTCGCCGACAACGTGAACGTCGGCATCGACGGCTCGGCGGACGAGATGGGGCTGCTCGCGTCGATGCAGGCGCTGTCCACGTCCATGACGTACCCCGCCAACAGCTTCTTCTATCGGGAGGAGGCGCGGCTGGTGCTCGTCTACGTCTCGGACGAGAACGACCAGAGCCCGGGCGAGGTGCGCAGCGACTACCTGGAGTTCTTCCTGGAGCTCAAGGACGACGACCCGTCCCTGGTGATGGCCGCGGCCATCGTGGGCATCGATCCCCAGACCGGCGAGGCCGCCAACTGCACCAAGCCCGGGGACGGGGCGATGGAGGGAGCCGAGGACGGCCGCCGCTACAAGCGGCTCGTGGACTCCACGCTGGGTGGCGTGTCCGGCTCCATCTGCCAGGCGGACTTCACGGAGGTCGTCGGGGCCATCGGCACCGCGGCCGCGTCGCTCGTGGCGAGCTTCCCGCTGGAGGCGGAGCCGAAGCCAGACACGGTGCAGGTGCGCCTGTTCGTGCCCGGGACGGCCGAGTTCTTCGGAGACGGCTTCTCCGTGCCAAGCGACGGACTGGACGGCAACTGGCCCTGGAGGGTGGAGGCCGACGACGACGGCCAGTGGTGGCTGCTGTTCACCGATCCGCCCCCGGAAGGCACGCGAGTCGAGGTGAACTACGTCCGCAAGGGCGTCAGCTCGGCGCCGGAGTAGCCACCCACTCCTCGGTGGCGGCCCAGAGCCGCTTCGCGAGCTCCGGATCCGCGCCCTGCTTGCTGGTGGCCACGGGCTTGCACTTGTCGTAGTAGCCGCCGTGCACCAGGTCGTTGGTGGTGGCGCAGTGCAGCGTGGTCAAGGCGCCCTCCTCCACCGTGATCATGAAGAGCTTCACGATCCACCGGAACGGGCCCGGGACCTTGCGCCAGATGTCGGTGGCGACCACGCCCGGGTGCAGGCAGGCCGTGGTGACACCGGTGCCCTCGATCCGCGCCGCGAGCTCGGAGGTGAACAGCACGTTGGCGAGCTTGCTCTGGCAGTACTGCTCGAAGCCGGTGCCGCCCGGCGTGGGCTTGCGGGCGCCGTCGAAGTCGATGCCCTTCGTGCGGGTGTGGGCCCGGCTCGCGACGTTGACGATGCGGGACGGCGCGCTGTCCGTGAGGCGCGGCAGCAGCAGGGTCGTGAACAGGAAGACGCCGATGTGGTTCACGCCCAGGTTGCTCTCGAACCCGTCGGCGGTGGTGCCGCTGCCGAGCAGTCCCGCGTTGTTGACGAGCAGGTGGAGCGGCTCCTCCGTCGCGAGGAACGCCTCGGCGGCGGCGCGCACGGCCGCCAGCGACCCGAGATCCAGGGACAGGAAGGCCAGGTTGGCGTCCGGAACGGCCTCCTGGATCGCGGCCATGGCCGCCTGTGCCTTCGTCGCATTGCGGCAGGCGAGGTGGACGCGGGCGCCCGCGCGGGCGAGCTCCTGCGCGGCGACGAGGCCGATGCCGGTGTTGGCGCCGGTGACGATCGCCGTGGTTCCAGAGAGGGACGGAAGAGTGGGGGGCCAGGTCGCCATGGGACCGAACCCTACGTCAGCGGGCGTTCGGGTCCAACGCGCCGGCGATGTGATCGATGAAGGCGCGCACCCGCGGAGCCAGGTGGCGGCTGGCTGGCCACACCAGCGTGAACCCGCCTCCGCGGGCCTCCACGTCAGGGAGCACACGCTCGAGCTCGCCGGTGGCCACGAAGGGGTCTCCGTGCAGGGTCGAGACCGCGATCAGACCGAACCCGGTCAAGCCGATCGACACGAGGGCGCCGAAGTCATTGACCACCCAGCGGGGCTCGGGCCAGGTGGGCTCGGGGAGGAGGACTCCGGCCTGCCGCCAGGGCCCGAAGGTGCCACCTCGGAGGGACGTGTGAGCGGCGTAGTCATGCCCCGCGAGGTCGTCCAGCGATCGCGGACGGCCGCGCTGGTCGAGGTACTCCGGGCTGGCATAGATCGCGCCGGAGAAGCGCTGGATGGTGCGGCTCATGAGGTTCGCGCCCCCCGGGACGTCGCCCCCGTGCATGCGCATCCCGAGGTCGAACCCCTCCTCCACCAGGTTGACGACCCGGTTCGCCAGCTCCACCTCCAGCTGCACCTTCGGGTACCGATCCACGTAGCCCTTGAGGAGGCGCGCGAAGTTCAGGGTCTGGCCCACGTCCGCCGCCGTGGTCACCCGCAGGAGTCCCGCGGGCTCGGCGCTCACGTCGTTCAGCGCGCGCTCCACGTCCACCAGCTCGCGCAGGGCGGGGGCGGCCCGGGCCCGCACGACCTCGCCGTGGTCGGTCAGGGCGACGGCGCGCCCCCCGCGCCGGAGCAGCTCGATGCCCAGGGCGTCCTCCAGGCGGGACACCCGGCGCGACACCGTCGACTTCGGCACGCCGAGCTGCGCCGCGGCGGCGGTGATCGTGCCCGTCTCGGCGACGAGGACGAAGGTCTGCAGATCGGTCAGGTTCATCGCGTCGGTCATGGTTGCTCCAGCGCAACCAATCGTTGCGAGTTTGAGCACTGGTTGCAACCACGCCCCGGTGCAACACTCCGGTCGTCGCCGCCGCGCCTCGACGGAGCGGCGGTCAACACACGGAGACACAGCATGCGCATCGCCCTCTGGATCGTTCAGTCCCTCCTCGCCCTGGCGTTCCTCGCGGCCGGCGTCATGAAGGCCACCCAGCCCCTGGCCGAGCTGGCCACCCAGATGACCTGGATCGAGTCCTTCCCGGCTTGGGCCGTGCGGGCCATCGGCGTCGCCGAGTTCGCCGGCGCGCTGGGTCTGCTCCTGCCGTCCATCACGCGCATCAAGCCCGTGCTGACGCCCGTCGCCGCGGCGGCGCTGGCGGCCCTGATGGTCGGGGCCGCAGGGACGCACGTGGTCCTCGCCGAGCCGGCGATGGCCGCGCCGTCCGTGGTGCTCGGGAGCCTCGCGGCGTTCGTGGCCTGGGGCCGCTTCGTCAAGGAGCCCATCGTCGAACGCGGCACCGACGGCTGAGGAGTTCGCCATGGCGCGACAGCCCACTCTCTACCTCCCTCACGGAGGCGGGCCCTGCTTCTTCATGGAGTGGACGATGGGCCCCGCCGACACCTGGGAGGCCACGGCCGCCTGGTTACGCGGCATCTCCGCCTCGCTCCCGGCGGAGCCCTCGGGGCTCCTGGTGGTCTCGGCCCACTGGGAGCAGCCGGTGCCGACGGTGCTGGCGTCGACGGCGCCTCCGCTGCTGTTCGACTACAGCGGGTTCCCGCCCCACACCTACGAGCTGACGTGGCCGGCCCCCGGCGCGCCCGAGCTGGCCCACCGGGTGCGCGGACTCCTGGAGGGCGCCGGCTTCGCGTCGGCCGAGGACGGCCGACGCGGGTTCGACCACGGCACGTTCGTCCCCTTGAAGGTGGCCTGGCCCCAGCCCACCATCCCCACGACCCAGCTGTCCCTGGTGCGGGGCCTCGACCCGGCGGCGCACCTGCGGATCGGCGAGGCCCTGGCGCCCCTGCGCGACGAGGGGGTGCTCATCATCGGCAGCGGCATGAGCTACCACGCCATGCGGGGGTTCATGACCGCCCGCGGCAACGCCGACGCCCGGGTCTTCGACGCCTGGCTGACGGACTCCTGCGTCGATCCGGCCCAGCGGGACGAGGCGCTGATCAACTGGTCCGCCGCGCCGTCGGGGCGGGCGTCGCATCCCCGGGAGGAGCACCTGCTGCCGCTCCACGTCTGCGCCGGCGCGGCCCGTGGAGAGGCCGGCCGTCGCGTGTTCACCGACGAGGTCATGGGAGTGCAGGTGAGCGCCATCCAGTTCGGGTGACGCCACACAAGGCCCGCGCAGTGGTCGACTCGCGGTCGCCGGCCGCTCCGGTCCCGGTCACGACGGCGCCCTGCGGGGCACCCCCAGGGTGTCGGCGCCGCAGCCGCCAAGTCCGCACGGATCCGCGCGATCGTGCCTCGCGATCACCGGGGCTGCGGACCGCACCGATTTGTCGTCTGCGTCCCCGACGGGGGCGCCCCTCCGGTTGCAGCTCACACGCACAACGACCCGTTGGTTTCGCTCGCAAGCTCGCGACCGCTGCGCGGGCCAGATCGCCCACCGCGAGGTCCGGGTGGAGCGGTCGGCGTCAGTGGGTGGAGTGGCCCGCGCGCCGACGCCGACCCCGTCGGGCAGGTTCGCGCCCGGTCTCGCTGGATCGCGCCTTGCCTTGTGCCTGGATCGCGTCCCCCCTTTGATTCAGGGTCGCTTGGAGATTGTCACCATGAAGCCTGTCCTCGTTGCCCTCGTTGCCCTCGCCACCTCCGTCCCGGCCGCTGCCCTGGCCTGCTCCTGCATGGAGCCCGGCGGCACCTGGCAGACCGCGCCCGCCGACGGCGACGTCGGCGTCCCGACCAACGCGCTGATCTGGGTCGGCGGCGGCATGACCCGCGGGCTCTTCGAGGGCGAGGACCAGCACCCCATCGAGCTGCTGGACGAGGACGGCGTCGTGCTCACGGGCGGTGAGACCCGCCTCCGCGGGAACTGGGACCTGCTCGACGTCTTCACGCCGGACTTCCTGCTCGAGCCGAACGCCACCTACTCCATCCGCGTGAACGACGCCATCCACGCCACCTTCACCACCGGCGCCGAGGCGGACAACGAGCCTCCCGCCGTTCCGTCCATCACCGAGCAGAGCACCTGGTCCCGCGGGCCCTACATCCCGGATGGCGGGATGTGCGGGAACGGCGCCGCCTCGCACGGCATCAGCGTCGGCTGGGACATGGGCGACGCGTTCGTGCTGGTCATGGACGCGAACGCCATGGCCGACGTGGACACGGATCTCATCGACGGGACCGTGCCGTCCCTGGCGCTGCACGGCCACACGAGCCTGGGCAAGGGCTTCGGCTGCGGCGGTGACAACTGGGACGGCGCGCGGAACGGCGCCGACGCGGCCATCTCGGGCGGCACCTACGACATCGCGGGCAACTTCTCGGGCTGGAGCGAGGCGGAGACGATCGTCGTGCGCCCGGACCCGACCGAGGGCTGCTCCGCCGCCGGATCGAGCCGGCCCTCGCTGCTCGCGCTGGCCATCGCGCTGCTGGGCGGCGTCCTGATCCGCCGCCGTGGCTACGAGGCGTAGTCGCGGAGCATCTTGCGGAGCTCCATGACGTGGAGCTCCTCGGTGCCGATCATCCCGCGGGCGTACTCCTCCAGGTAGATGGAGGCGTCCTGCACCACGACCAACAGCTTCTTGTAGAGGTTCAGCGCGCGCACCTCGTGGGCGAGCGACTCTTCCAGGATCGGCTTGATGGTGTGGCGGTGGGTCTCTTCGATGGGCGCGATGCCCAGCGACGGGTGGCCCTCGAGCCCGGTCAGGATCTCGCCCGCCTGCTCGGCGTGGGCGAGCGACTCGGCGGCCTGGGCCTTCATGAAGGCGACCAGCGACATGCGGTGCGGGCCATTGATCATCAGCCCGTAGTGCGTGTAGCGGACGACCCCGGCCAGCTCGGCTTCGAGGATCTCGTTGAGGGCGGAGACAGTGGCGTCGACGTCGAGTTCGTGCATGGCGCGGGAGTCTGCCTCAGGCGCCGCTGAAGTCGACGCCCTCGAAGACCATCGACGGCACCATCGTGCTGCGGAAGGGCCAGGGGTCGTTGCCGACGGCGACGAGCTTGCTGAACAGATCGATGTAGTTGCCGGTCACGTTCATCTCGCCGATGGCCGGGCCGACCTGCCCCTTGTGGATGTGGTGGCCGCGCACGCCGAAGCTGAAGTCGCCGGTGGTGCCGTCGGCGTTGCCGCCGAGCCAGCCGCTGACGTAGATGGCCTCGCCGATGTCGTAGAGCAGCCCGTCGAAGTCCTTGTCGGACCCGGACGCGACCACGACGTTGCTGCGGCTGCCGCCGTTGGGGGTCATCTCCGCCTTGTTGCCGTAGTAGGTGTCGACGTAGAGCTGCTCGACCACGCCGGCGCCGATCATCGTGCGCGGCGCGCTGGCGATCCCCTCGCCGTCGTACGGGCGCGAGCCCAGCCCGCGGGGCAGGTGCGGCTCGTCGGTGATGGTCAGCAGCTCGCTGAACAGCTTCTCGCCCACCTTGCCGGCGTAGAAGCTGCGGCCCTGGTACACGCCGCGCGCCGTCAGGGCGCCGAGGAGGCGGCTGACCATGCGGGACGCCGTGCGCGGGTCCAGAACCATCAGCGTCTTCGTCGTCGGGCCCTTCTGGGAGCCGATGCGCACGGTCGCCTGCTCGAGGGCCTTGCTGGCCACGTCCGTCAGGGGCGGCAGATCGTCGAGCTGGCGAACGCCGACGTACCAGGAGCCCTCGGGGCGTCCCTCGCCGGCGTCGCGGACCGTCGCGGAGCCGCCGACCCACAGCTGCGTGCCGCCGTAGCTGCCCTCGAGGCCGTTCGTGCTGACGACGGCGCTCTCGCTGAGCGTGCTGCCCACGTAGCCGCTGGCGGAGATGACCCGCTCGTCGGCGTGCAGCCCGGCGTCCAGCTCCCCGAGCCAGGCCTCGCGCTTTGCCGAGTCCAGCGTGTCGATCTCGGGCTGGATCAGCTCGAGGTCTGCCTCGGTGCGGCCCCCGTACAGCGCCGGATCCGGAAGCGTGCGGTGGGGATCGGGCTGCAGCGCGCGGGTGAGCGCGACGGCCTCGTCGACGAACGTCCGCAAGCGCGCCGGGTCCATGGACGTGGTGCTGTGGGAGCTGAAGCGCCCGCCGACCCACAGATCCAGCGACAGCGAGCGCGCGGTGGCCTCCTTGACCTTCTCGAGGGACCCGTCGCGGCCGGTGTACTCCACCTCGCGGCTGCGGGAGGCGTGGACGCGGGCGTCGTCGGCGCCGGCGGCGACCGCCAGCTCCAGGGCCTGCTGGGCGCGCTCGGCGAGCAGCGCGCTGTTGGGGGTGTTGGCCATCAGCTCACTCCTCCGACAGTCATCTTCGAGACGAGCACCGTGGGCAGGCCCTGGCTGACGGGCACGCTCTGCCCGTTCTTGCCGCAGGTCCAGCCGCCCGTGTCCAGCCGGGCGTCGTTGGCCGCCATCGTCACGTTCCGCAGGCTCTCCGGACCGTTTCCGATGATGTTGCAGTCCTTGATGGGCGCGGTGATCTTGCCGTCTTCGATGAGCCAGCCGTTCTTGATGTAGAAGGTGTAGTCGCCGGCGCCGATCTGGACCTGCCCATTGGTGAACGTCTCGGCCACGATGCCGTGCTGCACGGACGCGATGATCTCGTCCTTCGTGTGCGGCCCGTTCTCCATGTAGGTGCAGCGCATGCGGGGCATGGGGCTGTGCCGGAAGCTCTGTCGCCGGCCACTGCCCGTGGGCTTGACGCCGTAGTGCTTCGCGGAGATGGCGTCGTGCAGGTAGCTGCGCATCACGCCGTTCTCGACCAGGACCGTCTTCTCGACCGGGTTGCCCTCGTCGTCGAAGTTCAGGGCGCCGCGCTCGTTGGGCTCCACGCCCGAGTCGACGATGGTCACGAAGTCCGGGGCGACCTCCTTGCCGATCATCTCGCTGTAGATGGACGTGCCCTTGCGGTTGAAGTCCGCCTCCATCCCGTGGCCGATGGCCTCGTGGAGCAGGATCCCGCTGGCACCGGCGGCCAGCACCACCGGCATCTCCCCGGCGGGGGGACGGCGGGCGTCGAACAGACGCAGCGTGCGCTCGACCGCCTCGGCGGCGAGCCGGGTCAGCGACTCGTCCGTGTACCAGTCGATGCCCTGGCGGGCGGCGAGGTTGGACCCGTTGCTGACGGTCTGCCCGTCCCTCTCGGCCGTCAGCGAGCACCACAGCCGCGTCATGGGGCGGGAGTCGGTGTAGATGTGGCCGAGGTGGTTGGCGACGAGCACCTTCTCCTCGGCGTCCGTCCACCAGATCCGCACCGACTTGATGGACGGATCCGCGGCCCGCGCCTTGGCCTCCACCGACTCGAGCAGCGGCAGCTTGCGGGAGATCCCCACGTCCGCCCAGGGCACCACGAGCTTGTAGTGATTCGGCATCGACGCCGTTTGGAAGGCCTGGGGCGGCACGACCGCGCTGGCTTCGCGGGCGATGGCCCGGGCCGTGCGCGCGGCGGCGAGCATCGCCTCCTCCGACAGGTCCTCCGTGAACGCGTAGCCCGTCTGGTCGCCCACGACGACCCGCAGGCCCACGCCCTCGTCCACGCTCGAGCTCGCCTTGTTGACGATCCCGTCCTCCATCGAGATGGAGTTGTTCGAGCGGTACTGGAAGTACAGATCCGCCATGTCCGCGCCGTTGCCGGTGAGCTCGGCGAGCACGCGGGTCAGCATCGCTTCGTCCACCCCGAACCACGTGAGGAACGGGTTGGCGGGGGCCTCGGCGGCGCCGGACGCGACCGCGACCGCCTCCTTGCTGCCGCAGCCGACCAGGAAGCCGGGGAGGGTCAGGGTGGCCGTTCCGAGGGCTGCGCCCTGCAGGAAGCGGCGGCGGGAAGACGACATGGGCAGGTCTCCGGTGTGTCTGGGGTGGGAAGCACCCCATCGAACGCGCGGACCATAGCGCGGCATTCCACGAGGGAGGTCAGCGCTGTGTCAGGAGATCCCCGAGCTTTGTCTTGACCCGGGGACAGCCCCGCGGGAACGTGGTTCACAGCGGAGAAGGGAACCGAACCGACGAGGAGGAGTGAAGGGAGATGCGCATGCGCATCGTGACGTGTCTGTCGACCACCCTCGCCCTGGCCCTCCTGGCCACGCCCGCCACCGCGGACCGCGTCGCCGACGCGGACTTCACCTACGACGGCATCGGGAAGCGCGATCCGTTCCGCTCGGCCGTCGTGGGGCCCGGCACCCAGGTCAGCACGAAGCTCTTCGGGCAGTACGACCTCGAGCAGCTCGCCCTCACCGCCGTCATCGAAGCTCCCGACGCGGGCTGGGCGGTCGTCCAGGGGCCCGCGGGCTTCCACGCGGTCGTCACCACGGGGTCGCGCTTCGGCTCGGACCGGATGCGCGTCGTTGGCGTCACGGCCGACGCACTGGTGCTGGAGGACTTCCGCTTCAGCACCGAGGAGGGTGTGCCCGTGACGCTGCGGCACGAGCTGAAGCTCGCGGCGGCGGAGCGTGCGCTGCCCGAGACGCCGCCGGGGCCCTGATCGTCAGCGCAGCGTGCGGATCAGGTCGCCGGCCGTGGCGGCTCCGGACTGGATCGCCGGCAGCACCCCGTGCCCGTGGGAGCACGACGCGCCGGCGCAGAACAGACCGTTCAGCGGCAGGCGGGTGCGCGGGCGGTTGAGCCCGAACTGCGCGGGGGTGGCCGCGAGCCCGTAGCCGGACCCGGTGGAGGCCCGCGTGTAGCGGATGTGGCTGACGGGCGTCGCGGACTCCTGGAAGACGATGCGCCCGGCCAGCCCCGGAAACGTGGTGTCCAGCCGCTGGACCAGCGAGTCCTCGATGGACTGCTTGCGCGCGACGTAGCGCGGGTCGCGGCGGTAGCTCCCGTCGGCGACGTCGGCCGCGTCGACGCCCCACCACCCCGGATCGGCGGGCAGGGCGGTCATGACCTCGATGGTGGAGCGGTCCTCCCGGCAGTGCCCGCCGCCGTCGGGGTCCTTGGCGCTGGCGGAGGTGATGCACGCGCCCTGCGGCACTGCGCCACGATCGGCGCGCATGGAGGTGTAGAGCCGCTCGGTGTCGTAGTGGTCGAAGACCCAGTAGTTGCAGTTCTCGACGCCGGCGTCGGTGACGTCGCCGTCGATCCCGAGGCAGGTCATGAAGATGCCGTCGCTCAGCGTCCAGCCCTGCGCGCGGCGGGTCCAGCGTCGGGGCACGTGCTCGCTGCCCACCAGCTCCAGCAGCGTGCGGCGCGGATCCGCGTTGCTGAGCACGGCGCGGGCCCGGACGGTGCGCGGGACCCCGTCCCGCGTGGCCAGCTCGACGCCGACGGCGCGTCCCCGCTCGACGATCACCCGGTCGACCCGGGTCTGCAGGTGGATGGTGCCCCCCGCGGCTTCGACGGACGCGGCGATCCCGTCCGCGATGCGCTGACCGCCCCCCTTCGGGTACCAGGCGCCCGAGTCGAAGTAGTGGTTCGCGAGTCCGCCGTGGAACAGCGGGCTGACCTCGCTGGGAGGGAGCGCGTAGTCGCCGTTCTGGCCGAGCAGCACCGCGCGCAGCCGCGGATCCCGCGTGCACAGATCGAGCAGCGAGCCCGTCGACAGGCCCGTCGCCATCATCCCCGCGACCCGCGGGGCGCGACCCATGAGCGTGGCCGCGGTGGCCGGCGTCATGCGGCCGGACGAGGCCCGCAGCGCGTCCATCAGGATCTGGATCTGCGCCAGGCACGCCATGTACCGGTCGATCCCCCGATGTTCGGCGGGGAACAGGTCCACCAGCCGATCCCGGTAGACCGCGCGGTCCGTCGGGATCCGGAACTCGAAGTCCGGGAAGACGAGCCGGTCGAAGCCGTCGGGGTCGAGCTGCTGGAACTCCACCTGCGCGTCGATGGGTCGCAGGAGGTCCTCGAAGAGCCCGCCGGGGCCACCCTCGCCCACGTAGTGGACGCCGACGTCGAAGACGTAGCGCTCGCGACTCGAGCCCCGGGCGAACCCTGTGGCGCAGCCGCCCGCGACGTAGTGCCCGTCGAACACGGCGACGCTGTGGCCCGCGCGGGCCAGGTAGGCCGCGGCCGTGAGCCCGCCCAGACCGGCGCCGATGATGGCGACGTCGACGGTGTCGGGCAGCGAAGTCTGGGAGCGGCGCTGGGTGTTGTGCGTGGGCAGATGCGAGGCGTCTGCCGCGTCGTCGCGCGTCATTCGCCCGGACCATAGAGCCCGATCCGCGCTACGTCGACTCAGTCGGTCGTCGCCATGGCCTCGTCGAGGGGGGGCGGCTCCCCCTCGAGGCACTCCGCCTTCTTCGCTCCGTACCGGCGCGTGTAGGGCACGAAGACCATGCACGAGCCTCGCCACTTGTCGCCGTGGCAGATCTCCTCGCACATGGAGACCTCCACCCGGTGCCCGACGACCTCGGTGTCCCCGGTCCGGCCCGACACCACCCGCAGGAAGCCCGCGCTGCCGGCCTTGTCGTGGATGGAGGTGACGATCTGCTCGGGGCGCCCCTTCAGCCACATGCCGCGCTCGGCGATGCGCGCCTTCTTCTGGACCTCGATGAGCCTCGGATCCGCGGGCTCGTCGTACGCGAAGATGTGGCCGAGGCCGAGGCCGATCATGTCCACGCGGAGCTGCGGGCAGTCCACGAGCAGGCGGGAGTACGCGTCCTTCTTGCCCCGCGTGGTGCACTCCCAGACCTTGCTCGCGGCGAAGCGCGGCGCCTCCTTGGCCACCGCCCACAGATCCTCCGCCGTCCAGTCGCCGAAGCGATGCACGGGCCCGTAGGACTCCAGGGTGTTGAAGCCGATGAGGCGCGTCTCCTTCCCCTTGCGGGGCCCCGACAGGAACGTGAAGGAGTCGCCGTCGTCCCAGTGCACTGCGACCTTGTTGCCGCCGAGCGTGATGTAGCCGTCGATGTCCGCGGAGTCGCCGGCGAGGGCCGGGGTCGCGGTCAGGAGCACGAGCAGAGCGAGGAGGGCGCGCACGGCGGGAGGATACGGCAGAGCGTTCATCACACGGTGGGATCCGATGCTTGCGGCCGTCAGGTCAGTCCAGCGGGATCGACTCGACGGCGTCGAACTCGCCCTGGGTCCCGCCGTCGCTCCCGCCCACGGCGATGAGCTCGTGTTCGCCGCGGAGCGCGACGCTGTGGAAGGTGCGCGGCTGCTTCATCGTGGCCGCCTCCTCCCAGCCCATCCCGCCGTCCGCGAGCGTGTAGACGGTGCCGTTCTTGTGGGTGAAGAACAGGTCCTCGTCGTCGTGGGCGGCAGCGCACCCGAACCCGTTCATCCCGCCCGTGGACGGCAGGTCGGGCCCGTCGCTCCAGGCCTCGGTGGCGGGGTCGAAGACCCGCGTGGACTTCGGGAAGCTGCCGCTCAGCATGCCGCCGAGCGCGTAGACCTTGCCCTCGAAGGCGCCGCCGCACAGATCCCGGTACTGCCAGGGCTGGTCGCGCACGAGCCACTCGGCGTCGGGATCCGCCAGGTCCTTGCTGAGGAAGGTCGAGCTGTAGAGGAAGTCGTCCGCCGGGCCCGCGAGCGTCCAGCCGCCCACGACGAAGATGGTGTCGTCGATGAGCGCGAGCGCGTGGGACGCCCGGGTCTCCGGCATGGGGTCCAGCTCGACCCAGGTGTCCCCGCGGAAGACGGCGTGGGTGTCGAGCGTCCACAGGTCCTTCGTCTCGCCCGGGGAGTGCGTGGATGTCAGCCCGCCGAGCCGATGGACCTCGCCGTCGTACACGAACAGGGTCGCCTGCTGGACCGGATCGCCCGGCGCCTCGAGCTCCTCCCACGTCGCGGCGGAGTCGGTCAGATCGAGCCGCAGGAAGACGTCGTCCATGTTCTCCACGGAGCTGGCGTGCGCGCCGCCGTGGTGGCCGCCCAGAACGTACAAGGCCTCGTCCAGCACCACCGCGGACAGGGCGTTGGCCGCGTGGGGCAGCGGCGCGTAGTCGGAGTCGGAGGCGCAGCCCGCGAGGAGCACGCCCAGCAGCAGGGCGCGCTCAGTCACGGAGCACCACCTGGTCCGTGGCGAAGCGGAGCTCGACGGCCTCCGCCAGCGCGTTGCCGGACGTGTCCGTGATCCCGCCGGCGGGGAGCTGGAGGACGTAGGTGGTCTCGGGCGCGAGCTGCCCGCGGGGCGTGAGGTTCACGAGGTTCTCCTGCACGTTGACGTCGAAGGGGACGGCGTCGGTGACCCAGCCGCCCTCGGTGGACCGGAGCGACCAGAGCCGGGCCGAGCCGGCGTGCACCGACATGGGCTCGATCTGCTCGTCGAAGGACAGCCCGATCCGCGTGGTCAGGGCCTGGAAGCGGTCGCCGTCGCGGGGAGAGGTCAGCCCCACGCGTGGCGCGCGGGTGTCCGGCTCGATCCGCCAGGGGATGACGGCCGTGGCCTGGCCCGGGGCGCTGCCGCTGTCCACCGACGCCACCGCGACGTTGCCGATCGGCACGAGCGTGTCGAAGTCGCCCTGCAGGCTCATGCGCCCGATCTCGACCGCGTCCCGCTCCTCGGTGAAGTCCCAGACGCTGCCGAAGTTGCTGTCCCCGACGAACACGTACTGCTCGTGGAGGGAGACGTAGCCGCCGTTGCCGCCAGGCGTGTGGGCGTCTCCCGCGAAGCGCGGCCGGGAGGGGTCGCTCAGGTCGTAGAGGATCGGCCCTCCGCCGTCCTGGTTGCGGGCGAACAAGCCGTAGTGCCCTCCGAAGTTCGCGAAGTAGTACGTCCGGGCCTGGCCCCCGCTGTCTCCGGTGTTGAACTCCCCCCCTGGGATCGGCTGGGGATCGAGGGGATCGGAGACGTCCATCATCACCGTGCGGACGCCCCCGGCCGTGCTCGCCATGGCGAGGTTGCCGATGACGTGGAAGCTGCCCACCAGCAGCCCCGGGTCGAACAGATACTGGCCGGCGAGCACCGGGTTGGCCGGGTCGCTCGCGTCCACGATGTAGACGCCGTTGGAGGTGCCGGACACGTAGACGTACGGCCCCTGCCAGAAGACCGACAGGGTCAGGCGCGTGTAGCTGTCGGGGTAGTGGTAGCCGGGCAGGTCCAGCTCGCTGACCCACACGGGGTTCGTGCGGTCCGTGATGTCGAAGAACCCGACCCCGCCGAGCACCTCGCCGGTGGGGATGTCGTCGTCGTCGCCCGATCCGCCGCGCTCCTCGACGAGCCCGCCGTGGTAGTCGACGGCGACGTAGTCGCGCCCGGACACCGTGCTGAAGCCGAGGCTGTGGCTCTCCCGCATCCACTCGCTGTAGCCCTCGCCGTGCAGCACGGGCGCGCACGGGGTCGAGACATCGAACAGCGAGAGCCCGCCGCCGCCGTCTTCGGGGGCCCAGGGCATGACCAGCCACCCGTCGTACATCACCACGAGGTTGTGGTGCTCGGCGTCGTTGGCGCCGCCGAGCAGGTAGGCGCAGTGCTCCCAGAGATCGGCGTCGGCGAAGGTGGTCGTGGGGCCTCCGGGGCCGGACAGCGTGAACGCGTCGGGCGCGGGGAAGGTGGGGACCGATGGGCCCGGCGGTGGGGACGGAGGATCGGTCGGGCAGCCGAGCAGCAGGCCGATCACGAGTGGGACGAACGGGCGGCGCATCGCGCGCCATCCTGCCACGCCGCGACCTCGGCTCGCTCGCGAACCGGTCCTGCTGCATGATGCCGACCATGCGCCTGTCCACGCTCCCGCTGTTCGCCCTGGCTGCCTTCACCGCAGCCGCGCTGTCCCCCGCCTCGGCCTCGGCCGGGTCCTTCGAGGCCATCGAGCTGGGGGGCTGCCAGATCCCCATGACGCCCGGCGCGAAGAAGGCCTCCGAGCAGGCCAACACCTTCGAGAACGGCAACCTGGTGTTCAACGCCAAGGGCCTGCAGCACATGGTGTTCTGGTTCCCCGGGGCGAGCGGAGAGCTCACCGAGGCGACCGTGAACGTCTACGCCGAGGCCTTCGGCAAGTCCGGCGCCTGGCTCGGTGTCGACACGATCTCCTGGGAAGAGGTGGAGGGCGGCAAGGCCGCGCGCCTGCCCGTCAAGATGAGCAAGGACCAGCCCGTGGAGGGGCGGATGCTCATGTGGGCCTCCGTCGCCACGGGCCGCTACTTCATGTACGTGCTGACCCCGGCCTGGTCGAGCTCCGGCAAGGCCACCGTCGGGGCCGAGAAGCTCGACGCCCTCGTCACCGAGGCGGGCGCGATGGTCAGCTGCGCCGGGGCGGGCAAGGTGGAGGACAAGCTCGCGGTCATCGATCCCGCGCCCCAGGGCTACACCGTCGACGTCGCGGACATGCCCAACGTCGCCTACATCAAGGGCACCGGTGGCCACCGCGCCGTGCTCTGGCGGGCCAACGTGGCGGGCGACGGCACGTGCGTCACGCCGGCAGAGACGCTGTTCGCGGGCTTCGTGAACGCGGACCCGAAGCTGTCCTTTGCGGGTCCGGCCGAGGTCGCGTTCGACAACCTCGACGGCAGCGAGGACGGCCCGGTGTGCGACGTCTCGCGTCCCATCAAGGGGATGAGCAGCAAGGGGGAAGGGGACTTCGCCCGCTACCTGGCGTGGCCCTGCCCGGACGAGCCGGACAGCCTGATCCTCGCCCTCGAGCTGGTGGGCGGCGGCATCGCCGATCTGCGCCTCGACGTGAGCAAGGCGGTGTGCGCCAGCGAGCTCCCCGGGACGGCCCTCATGCCCGCCGAGCCGACGACTCCCGCCGAGGAGCGCAAGCAGTGGGTCCCCGGCCAGTAGGCCTGCTCACTCGACCGCCTCGAGCGTCCAGCTGATCTCGACCGACAGATCCTGCGCGAGCCGCTGCACGCGGCCGTACACGCGCTCGTTCGCCGCCCAGACCGAGTAGGTGGCTTCGCCCTCGCCGAAGCAATCCAGCCAGGCCGGGATCGGTCCGCCGTCGACCCACGTGTCCACGTCGAACACGCAGACGTCGCCGGTGTGGGCGTAGGTGCAGGAGATGGAGCCGGTGGCGCGTCCGTCGGCGTCCACGTCGAGATCGCCGACGCCCTCGCAGGGGTAGTCCCCGAGCTGGCCGTACAACACGACGCCGTTGCTGGGCCCGGACCACGCGCCCTCGGTCTGCATCGGCGGATCGGTTGCGTCGTCGTCGTCCGCCGGAGGGTCGGGGACCGGGGCGTCCTCCGCGGGAGGGCAGCCGACCAGCAGGGGGATCAGGAGGATCGCGGCGCGCATGCCTTCGTGAACCGGCGAGCGGCGACGAGGAAAACGAACAGCCACATCCAGGACGTCTCGGACCCGCCCAGGGCGCACCCCGACGGCGCGTCCGCGGTCGGCGGGGACTCCACCCGGAGCCAGTGGGCCCAGATCGCGGAGTCGGCCTTTCCGTGCACGCGGACGGCGTAGACGTCCTCGGTCAGCGCAGGCAGCGCCACCGTCAACACGTCCACCGCGCCGGTCTCTTCGGCCTGCACGTCCAGCGCGATCCGCTCCCCGCTGCTGGCCTCCAGCTCGACGCGCCCGCCGGCGAGGTGCGGTCCGGTGATCTCGATGTCCGTCGCGAGGCCTGGGGCCAGCGTCATCGGCCACACCAGATCGACGCGGGGATCCGACGGCCGGGTGGATTGCGTGTTCGGGGCGTCGGCCGGGTGGTAGGTGAACGCGTCCGCCAGGCTCGACTGCAGGTTCCCCGCCACGGCGCGCACGGTCACGGGGCCGCCCTCGGGCACGCCCGCGTCTGCCGCCGAGGGCACCGTGAAGCTCAGCGTGGAGTCATCCAGCACGTCCACCGGGACCTGGGCATCGCCCACGAACACATCGGTCACGTCCGTGAGCCGCGCACCCACCAGCGTCACCAGCTGGCCACCGACCCGCGCGCCTTCCTTCGGAGAGACGTACGCGATGGCGGGGGCGTAGTCGCTGGGCGGCGGGGGCGGGTTCTGGAAGCCGCCCTCCGGATCCGCATGGTCGGTGTACGGCATCGTGACCTGGCTCGTGCTCCACTCGAAGTCGTCGAGGAGCACCGCGCTGTCCCACACGCCGTCCGCGGTGTCATAGATGGTCATGGACAGCGTGATCACGTCGTTGGGCAACACCGGGGCGATGCTGACGAGCCAGCCCGTGGAGCCGTCCTGGTCGAAGCCGGTGCCGGCGAGGAGCGCGGGCGTGGTGACCGTGAAGAACGCGCTGTTGACGCTGATCGGGTTGCCCACCGAGTCGAACACCATCTGGCCGGACCAGGCCGCGCCCGTCAGGTGGATCTCGAACCCATCGTTGAACGCCGAGCCCACCCACTCGGGGTACTCGCGGCTGAAGAAGTTGTGGCGGAAGAAGAACGAGTTCGCCCAGGGGGGCACCGTGACGTCGAACTCCACGGTGATGCGATCGCCGGCGCTCGTGTCTGCGCCCGTCCCCGGCCAGTCGTAGTCGAACATGTTCGTGATGTTCGCGGTGTCGCCGGTGGAGAGGATGCACATCGTGCTGCCCTCGAAGGGCACGTAGATCCCGAGGTTGCTCGTGACCTGCGCCATGTCCGCGACGCCCTGGGGGTAGCTGACCGGGCCGACGGCGTTGGAGTCGAAGTCCATCGCGCTGGCGCACTGGGCGCCGGTGACGGCGTGAGCGGCGCCCGGGACGAGCAGGGCCAACGTGACGGCGAGCGTGATTCGGTGCATGGGTCCCCCTGTGTCGGTCCGTCCGACACCCCCTCCGTGCCGCTACAGCCGCGAAGCGATCGCCTCCAATGTATCGGCGAGCAAGGCAGCGCTCCCCAGGCGACGCTCGGGCCGCTTGCTGATGAGCGAGCTGATCAGCTGATCGAGCGCGCCCGGCACCGATGGATTCAGCGTCGCCGGGGGCGGCGGACGCCACTTGTCCACGAGGTCCACGACCTCCGGCAGCGACGCGGCGCGGAACAGGCGCTGGCCCGTGACGGCCTCGTAGAACACGACGCCCAGCGAGTAGAGATCGCCCCGCTCGGTGGATAGCTTGCTGTTGTAGAGGCGCTCGGGCGGCGTGTACGAGGGCGTGCCCACGACGATGCCGGTCTCGGTGATGGAGGCCGTGAGCCCCTCGGCGCGGGCGAGCCCGAAGTCCGTCACCACCAGCCGCTTGAGCCGCGGCGAGACGAACAGGTTGCCGGGCTTCAGATCCCGGTGGATGACGCCCATGTGGTGCGCGGCGGCGAGGCCCCGCGCGGCCTGGGTGAACAGGTTCACGAGCACGGGCACGGGCAGGGGGCGGTCGTTCCGCTCCGCCAGGAGCTCGGCCATGGAGCGGCCATCCAGCAGCTCCATCGTCAGGTAGGGCTTGCCCCGCCACTCCCCGTAGCCGTGGATGTTCACGATGTTGGGGTGCTCGAGGGACGCGCTGACGCGGATCTCCTGCCAGAACCGCTCGGCCACGTCGGGCACGGACGAGCGGATGTCCATCAGCTTGAGGGCGCGCTCCACGCCGCGGCGCCCGTCGAAGACGCGGTAGACCACCGCGGTGCCGCCGTAGCCGAGCACGTCGCGGACGCGGTAGCGCCGGTCGATGATGGTGCCGGGGGCGAGGGGGAGCTCCCGCGTACGTCGGCTGCGCTCCGGGGGCAGGGACCCCGAAGTGACGGCGAGCACGGCGCCGGACGGCAGCTCCAAGGACGTCTCCATGCTGTGCGGGCCGTGGCTGGCGCGCATGGCCCGGGCGGGCATTGTCTCCGTGTTCATGGACGTGAGGGCGCGGCGGTCGTTGGACCGGACCCGGCCGCCCGAGATCTCCGCGATGGCGGACGGGGGCAGATCGAGGGTGACACCCGGCTCGTCGTAGCCTTTCTTGTCTCCGTTCATCTGCCTCCAGGAAACGCCCAGGACCTCAACCTATCCGCAGAATTGGGCGAAGTCTTCCCGAAGTGTCCCAATTGACCCGCAAAGGAGTGGGGGGGACCAGAACCCGCCGAGGCGCCCCTACTCGCCGCTCCGGCCGATGGTCACCCGGAGCCCTTCGGCCCAGGTCTTCTGGTCGTTGGTGTAGTACAGGTAGGCGCTCGAGGCTGGCCCCGTGTAGCTCCCGGGGACCGTCGCCACGAGGTCCAGCGGCAGGTCCACGACCTCGCCGGGCCCCATCCCGTCCAGGTAGAGGACGACCTCGCGCGGCCGCGTCTCGTAGAACGCAATGAGTCCTCTGTCCCGAAGCTCCTTGAGCTGCCAGGTCTGCCAGGTCAGGCCGCCGGGGATCCCCACGCGCACCAGCGTCATCGGCTGCGGCGTGTCGGTCCGGTTCGTCGCCGTCGCCGTGAGCCGCACCGCCTCGCCCATGGGCAGCTCGGTGCGCTCGAGGGCCGTCGTGACGCCGACCGCGGCGTCCGCGTGGTCCGCCGGCTGGGTGGATCGGTAGGCGACGGCCATGGAGTACGGCAGCTCCTCACCGCCGTCGTGGACCAGCTCCACCGTGTTCGCGCCGGCGGTGAAGTGCATGCCGATGTCGGTGAACGTGATGGGCTCGCTGCGGCCCTCGGCGTAGGCCTCACTGGCCACCTCGGCGCCGTTGATGCGCAGGCTCACGCGGCCCGAGCCGCGGGTCACCCGCGACGCCGTCGTGTACTCGGTCATCGCCTTGAGCGCCAGGACGGTCGCCTGCGTCGCGCCCCACTGGCCGTAGCCGCCGCGGTTCTCCGTCAGCCACTGCACGCCCTTGCGCACGGCCTCGTTGTGGCCGCCGGCGTCCAGCAGGGCCAGGACCGACAGGGCGGTCGTCTCGATGTCGAGGTTGGTGCCGCCGCTGCGGGTGATGGAGTGGTCCGCGCCCGTCCAGGCGCCGCTCTTCGCCTGCTTCTTCGCCAGGCGCTTCGCCGCCGCGACCCCCGCTGCCCTGTCGGCGCTCGTGTTGAGCAGCGTGCCGGTGGCGAGGGCGAGCCGGTAGGGATCGTCCACCGTGGCGGCGGCCTCCCGCTGGACGGCCAGCTCGGCGTCGAAGCCGTCGAGCATCCCGGCCTCCGCCAGGGAGTAGACGATGTAGGCATCGGTCACCGCGGCGTCGGCGCGCCCGAAGCTGTCCAGGGCCTTGCCGTCCCGCTTGAAGCCGCCCTCGCCGTCGCGGCGGGACTTCAGCCAGTCGGCGGTGCGCCGCAGCATCCCGTCGTCCACTTTGCCGTACACGCCCTTCATGTCGACGAACTCGAGCAGGCCGTACGCCGTCAGGGCCTCGTGGGCCGGAGCCCGGCCGAACCACTCGTACCCGTCGCCGTCGGACTCGTAGCCCACGAGCTTGTTGTACCCACGGTCCAGCATCTGCTTCGTGCGGGACACGAGGGCCGGAGCGGCCACGTCGTTGGCCTCCAGGTACTGCATCACCATGACGTTCGGGTAGTTGGAGGACGACGTCTGCTCGAAGCAGCCGCTGGGCTCGCGGATCATCCCCTCGAGTCCGGACACGAGCGTGGCCACGGGGCTCGGGTACAGGGTGATCGTGGCGTCGACGGTGCCGTCTTCGGCCGCGCCGAGGTCGAACGTGTGGGCGGCGCGGTCCGTCAGGGCGCCGGACGCCTCGGCGAGTTGCGGGAACCCGAGGGGCTCGACGGTCACGGTGCGCTCGAACGCGTCCTCGAGCCCTCCGGCGTTCGCGGCGAAGCGCACGTCGGAGGTCCCCTGTACGCCCGTGACCTCCACCCGGTGCCAGAGCGCCTCGCGGGCCTCCGGGGCGAGGGCGGGTCCGGACAGCGCCACCGGCTCGGTCAGCGCGAGCAGCTCACCGAACGCCGACGTCAGCGAGACGGGGAGGGGAGCGGACTGCTCGTTCGTCAGCGTCAGCGGCAGCTCGAGCACGTCCCCCTGGGAGACGGCGAGGGGCAGCTTCACGTGCATGGAGAAGGGCAGCTTGCTGGTGATGACGGTCTCGTCGCGGCCCGGCGCGCCGCCGCCGAGCCCCTCGGAGACGGCGCGGAAGCTGGTCACCGCGTCCGACAGGAAGAACGTGACCGTGGCCTGGCCGGAGGCGTCGGTGCGGACCTGGGG
>ENA-OWNT01001564-OWNT01001564.1-seawater-metagenome-genome-assembly--contig:-NODE-1564-length-28135-cov-4.700513_pt1 | contig 28135 bp, 32 predicted proteins | sample MGYA00238136_ERZ651165 | MGnify/ENA primary metagenome ERZ651165 (study PRJEB26861, sample SAMN08777766) | seawater metagenome | isolation source: coastal seawater | place: USA: Florida | collected...
GAAGTCGCTCAGCGCATAATCGCGTGATGCAGCACCGGGCCTTTGTGCCCGGTTGATGAGCCCCCTTCGGCCCCAGGCCCCGGGGGCTTTTCGTGTTTGAGGGACCACCCTTGCCAACCGTCGAGACGCTGACCAAACGCCCCGATTTCCTGCGCGCCGCCCGCGCCGCCCGCGCGCCCGCGCCCGCCTTTCTGGTGCAGGCAAGGCGGCGGCGAGAGGATGAGGGCGTGCCGCCCGATGTTGTGCGCGTGGGCTTCACCTGTTCCAAGAAGGTCGGCAATGCCGTGGCCCGCAACCGTGCCAAACGCCGGCTAAGGGAAATCGCCCGCGCCATCCTGCCGCTTGAAGGGCGCGCTGGCTGGGACTACGTATTGATTGGCCGCGCCAATGAAACGGCCGCCCGTCCGCTGAACGACATGAAGGCCGACCTGTCCCGTGCGCTGAGGAAGATCCACAAGTGACCCCGCTGGCCCATATCCTTGCCCTGCCTGTCCGGGCCTACCGGCTGATCTTCAGCCCCTGGGTCGGGTTCAACTGCCGTTACCAGCCAACCTGCTCTGCCTATGCATTGGAAGCGCTGGAAAAACACGGGGCGATCAAGGGCGCATGGCTTGCTGCCAAGCGGATCGGGCGCTGCCACCCTTTTGGGGCCGACGGTTATGACCCCGTGCCGGGCTGCGGGCATGATCACAGCACGGACCAGCCACAAGACGTGGCCGATCGGTAACAACCCGGCAGCGTCGGAATTTCCCATGTAGCGCGGTCCGCGCGGGCCATGCTATTGGCCTGCTCACGAGTTCCACCGTCCAACAAAAGGGGGCGTCACATGATTAATCTGTTGTCACGACGCCTTGGCGAACTCGATTCCCGGTCCGGCACCGGCATGACAGGGGCATAGGCCGCAAGGCCGCACCCTTTGGCCTTTGAAGGCCAGCTTTCCAACATGACCTGACCGATTTGCCATGGGCGGCATTACGCCTTTCCGTGGTCCGTTTCCAACCCAATCCAGAGGCCCCTGTTTCATCAGGGGGACATATCATGACCAGACTCGAAAACCGTCTGTCGACGGCCGATATCCAGGCCCTTCTGGCCGAAATGATCGCCGATGCCGGCGCATGGCGTGTGTTAAAGGCCGCTGTCAGACAGGCGCTCAGGCGTAAATCCCGCCCCGCGAACGGGCTTGTGACGCTGAACAACCACATGCGCCGCGATATAGGGATGGAACCTTACCACCCTCCCCCATCCGCGACACAGCTAAGGTGGTAGAGATCGGGGGCCCGGCCCAATCGGGCCCCCGGTTTTCATCCCTGGCGTCGCTGCCTGCCCTGATGGGACATCGTCCAGTCCGGTTTCCGGGATGGCCAGAGTGCCAAAGGGACCTGCGCCGGCCATTGCCCCCTTGCGTGATTATGCCGTAAGGCTCTGCCCAAGTCCCGGAGGCCCCCGATGCTAGACGAATCCGACGATATCCACCCGCTGTTCAACGGCGCCCCGAACACGACCGAGTTCAAAAAGCTGCGCAAACGGATCATCCGCGAAACCCGCGAGGCGATCGAACGCTATGGCATGATCGAACGCGGGTCCCGTTGGCTGGTCTGCCTGTCGGGCGGCAAGGACAGCTATACCCTGCTGGCGGCGCTGACCGAGCTGAAATGGCGCGGCCTGCTGCCGGTGGACCTACTGGCCTGCAATCTGGATCAGGGGCAGCCGGGTTTTCCCGCGACGGTGCTGCCGGAATTTCTGTCGAAGATGGGGGTAGAGCACCGGATCGAGTATCAGGACACCTATTCCATCGTCATGGACAAGGTGCCCGCCGGGCGCACCTATTGCGCACTGTGTTCGCGCCTGCGGCGCGGAAACCTTTACCGAATCGCCCGCGAGGAAGGCTGCTCTGCCGTGGTTCTGGGCCATCACCGCGACGATATTCTGGAGACATTTTTTCTCAATCTTTTCCATGGCGGCAAGCTGGCGACCATGCCGCCGAAGCTGCTGAATGACGAGGGCGACCTCTTTGTTTACCGCCCGCTCGCCCATGTGGCCGAAGCCGATTGCGAGAAATTCGCGACCGCCATGAATTATCCGATCATCCCCTGTGATCTTTGTGGCAGCCAGGACGGGCTGCAACGTCAGCAGATCAAGAAACTGCTGGATGAATGGGAAACCCGCAGCCCCGGACGGCGCGGCAAGATGTTCTCGGCGCTGATGAATGCGCGCCCCTCGCATCTACTGGACCCGGCGCTTTTCGACTTTGCGGGGCTGGTCAGATCGGAACAAGTCGAAACAAATCCAAAGGACTGAGTGCGGGGTGTTAACAGCCTGTCAGGCAGTTTGGCTTAGCGGTGAAAGCCCCGACGCCCGATTGCCAGGATGAGAGGCTGCCATGCATGTCCCCGTGTTTCCCCGGTTGGATTCCCTTGCCCAGAACATTCGCAGGGGCCTGTCGCGGGTCGAGGTTCTGGCCGTATTCCCGGCGCTGGCGTTGCTGGCCTTCTGGATGGGCGCGCCAGAGGTGATCTTCGCCACCTCTTTCCTGTTGCCCGGGCTTCTGGCCCTGCAGGCCATGCGACCGCAGGGCAAGACTGCGGCGGATGGGGGCCCCATGGACGGAAAGACCGGCCTGCCGATGCGGGAAAGCTTTCTTGCCGCGCTGGACGCGATGTTGACCGACGCCGGGCAGAAGGGCCACAGCACAGCCTGTCTTGTGGTTGAAATAGACGACTTTCCAGATCTTGCCGCCCGTTGGGGAAGCGAGGCAAGCGACCAGATTCTGCGCCGCTCAGCCGATCGGGTCCTCACCACCGTACGCCGCGGGGACGTGGTCGCCTGCATCGGCGAAGGCCGGTTTGCGATTACCCTGCATCCGGTCGCGTCGGTCAAGCTCGATATCGTGATGGCGTTGGTCGACCGGCTGCAAAAGGCACTGTCTGAACCGATTGCCGTCGCCGGGGCGGCGGCCCACCCGACCGTGTCCGTAGGGTTTGCGACACCCGCGCAAACAGATTTCGGTGGCCCCACCTGCCTGTTGGATGCCGCCCTGACCGCGCTGATCGAAGCCCGGCGGCACGGACCCGGCGGGGTGCGCGGATTTTCCGACCGGATCAAGTCGCGGTCGCAAATGCGCCACGGCCTTGCGGAAGAAGTGGACGAGGCGCTCGCTTCAGGCGCGATTCACCCATGGTTTCAACCGCAGGTCAGCTCGGATACCGGCGCTGTGACCGGGTTCGAGGCGCTGGCCCGCTGGCACCACCCACAGGCCGGGCTGCTGACACCGGCGGATTTTCTGCCCGCCATTACCGATGCCGGACGGCTCGGGCGCCTGGGTGAGGTCATTCTGGCCCAATCTCTCCGGGCCGTTCAGGCCTGGGACGCGGCCGGATGCGCCGTACCATCCGTTGCGGTGAATTTTTCGGCCGAGGAACTACGGGACCCAGCCCTTGCCGACCGGCTGATGTGGGAGGTGGATCGGTTCGACCTGCGCCCATCGCGCCTGACCGTCGAGATTTTGGAAACCGTCACCGCACAGTCCGAGGATGACGTGATCTTGCGGAACATCGAACGGATGGGCACCCATGGGTTCAACCTCGACCTGGACGACTTCGGGACCGGGCAGTCCTCAATCGCCAATATTCGACGCTTCCGCGTCAACCGGATCAAGATCGACCGCAGCTTCGTGACCAAGCTCGATCAGGATTCCACACAACGCGCGGTGGTTGCGGGCATCCTGGCACTGGCCGAACGGCTGAACGTGGCCACCGTGGCAGAAGGCGTCGAGACACCGGGCGAACAAAGCGTGGTCTCGCAACTGGGCTGCGATCATCTGCAAGGGTACATCATTGCCCGCCCCATGCCTTTTGAAGACACAATCGGATGGATGCGCAGCTATGGCGCCGGGTTGGCCAAGCCCCCCAGGATCGGGCGACGCGCCGGATAATCCGGCCTGGGGCGGGGCCAAACCGCGCGGCAAGCCCGCTGAAAGGGGAAAACCGCTTGACCTTTCCAGCCTCAGTCTGTTGAACCTCCGTGACTTCAACCAAGGCTGGATACGCGGGTATGGAAGATCAGAACCAGAACAAGAACCTTATTCTTGCAATGGCGCTCAGCATGGGCGTCATCCTGATTTGGTCGATCATGTTCCCACCGGAGGATCCCCCCGTCGATCCTGCGACATCTGACCCTGCGGCTGTTGCCGTTGTGGATGAGAACGGCAATGAGGTGGCTCTTGTCCCGCCCGCGGCCAGCACTGCGGATGCTGCCGCGCCCGATGCCACGCCCGAGGAACTGGCCGAAACCCCGCGGATCGATATCGACACTCCGGCGCTCTACGGCTCTATTGCGCTGACCGGCGGACGTCTGGACGATCTGCTGCTGCGCAATTACCGCGAAACGCTGGACGAGGCATCGGATAACGTGCGCCTTCTGTCCCCGGTGGGCGAGGCCGGTGCCTATTACGCGCTCTATGGCTGGACCCCGGGCGGAACCCTCGACTACGATCAGGTGCCCGGATCGAACACACCGTGGGAATTGGAAGAGGGCGACACCCTGACCCCTGAAACCCCCGTCACCCTGCGGTGGGACAATGGCAGCGGCCTGATCTTCCGCCGCACGATCTCGGTCGATGAGGATTACCTGTTCACCGTGATGCAGACGGTGGAGAACACCGGCGATGCGGATGTGCGCCTGGCCCCCTATGGCATTGTTGCGCGCCATGGCCTGCCCGAAGACCTGCAGAACTTCTTCATCCTGCATGAAGGCGTCGTTCAGAACTCCGATGGCAGCCTGAACGAGCTGGACTATGACGGCATGGCCGACATGGATTTCGTCCAGCGCGAAGGGGCGCAGGCCGAGGTGACCGAAGTCACGGAATCCGGCTGGATCGGCTTTACCGACAAATACTGGATGACGACCCTGGTGCCCGGATCGGGTCAACCCTTCACCGCCGTGTCGCGCTATGTGCCCGGGTCCGAGATCTACCAGACCGAGGCGCGCCTGCCAGCCGTCACCGTCGCCCCCGGCGAAACCGCAGAATCCACCACCCGGTTGTTCGCAGGTGCAAAGGAATGGGAAACCATCCGCCGCTATGAAAACGAAGAGGGCATCGACGGCTTCCTCGATTCCATTGACTGGGGCTGGTTCTACTTCCTGACCAAGCCGATCTTCTGGCTGCTGCACAACCTGCACGCGCTGATCGGGAACATGGGTGTCGCGATCATCGCGCTGACCATCCTGATCAAGGCGATCCTGTTCCCGCTGGCCTACCGGTCCTACGTCTCGATGGCGAAGATGAAGGAACTTCAGCCGGAGATGGAGAAGCTGAAGGAACGCGCCGGCGACGACCGCGAGGCGATGCAAAAGGGCATGATGGAGCTCTATAAGAAGAACAAGGTAAACCCCGCTTCGGGTTGTTTGCCGATCCTTCTGCAGATCCCGATCTTCTTCTCGCTCTATAAGGTGATCTTCGTCACGCTGGAACTGCGCCACGCGCCGTTCTTTGGCTGGCTGAACGACCTGTCCGCCCCGGATACCAGCTCGATTTATAACTTCTTCGGCCTGCTGCCCTGGGACGCACCGGAACCGGGGTCGATGCTGGCACTGGTCTTCATCGGCATCCTGCCGCTGCTTCTGGGCATCTCGATGTGGCTGCAGCAGAAACTGAACCCGGCACCCACGGATGCAACGCAGGCGATGATCTTCGCCTATATGCCTTGGGTGTTCATGTTTATGCTCGGCAGCTTTGCCAGCGGGCTGATCGTCTACTGGATCACCAACAACACGATCACCTTTACACAACAGTACATCATCATGCGCAGCCACGGGCATCGGCCGGACGTGTTCGGCAATATCCGCAAAAGTCTGAGCCGCAAGAAGAAATCCGAGTGATGACCGCCAAGGTTGAGGCGCTCTGGCGCCACCCGATCAAAAGCCACGGGCGCGAAGCCCTGACACATGCCCGCCTGACCGCGGGCATGTGTTTTCCGTGGGACAGGGTCTGGGCCGTGGCCCATGACGCCGCCAAGACCGACGGCAGCGCATGGGCCTCTTGTGCCAATTTCTCGATCGGATCGAAGCTGCCGGGCCTGATGGCAATCACAACGCAACTGGATGAGGCGTCCGAGACCATTACCCTGACCCACCCCGACCTACCGGACCTGACCTTCCGCCCCGATGATGACCCCCAGGCGCTGATTGCGTGGACCAAACCGCTGATGGACGCGAAACGCGCGCAATCGCAACGCATCGTGCGGGTGCCGGGGCGTGGCATGACCGATACCGATTTTCCATCGGTCAGCATCGGCAACATGGCCTCGCATCGCGTCGTGGAACAGAAACTGGGCCAAAGCCTGTCAACCCAACGCTGGCGGACCAATATCTGGGTCGACGGGTGGGCCCCGTGGGAAGAGTTTGACCTGATCGGCAAAACCCTTCGCATCGGCAGCGCCGAGATTGCGATCCGCGAACCCGTGGTGCGCTGCATGGCCACCACGACCAACCCCGATACCGGCAAACGCGACGCCGATACGCTAAGCGTTCTGAACGACGACCGTGAATTCTGCGTCTATGGCGAGGTCGTGACCTCTGGCGATATCGCGCTTGGCGACATGGCAGAGGTGATCTGACAATGGAAATCCGCTTTCCCCTGGCCCCGAAACCCGAAACGGAAGAGGCTGAAAAAGGTCGGCTGCTGTTCGCCGCCGGGTCCGAATTTGTCAAAGGCGTTGTTGCCATGGACGGTATGCCGCCCGGTGACAAGATTGAGGTCTGCTTCGCGGGTCGGTCCAACGTGGGCAAGTCCACACTGATCAACGCCGTGACGGGCCGCAAGGCGCTGGCGCGCGCGTCGAACACGCCGGGCCGCACCCAAGAGATCAACTTTTTCACCATCGCCGACAGCCACTATCTGGTGGATCTGCCCGGGTATGGCTACGCCAATGCGCCGGTGAAGGTCGTTGAGAAATGGCAACGACTGCTCAAGGCCTATCTGTCCGGCCGCGCCAACCTGCGTCGGGCCTTCGTGCTGATCGACAGCCGCCACGGGGTGAAGGCCGTCGATGAAGAGATTATGGACCTGCTTGATAAGTCTGCCGTGCCGTTTCAGGTGGTTTTGACCAAGGCCGACAAGATCAAACAGGCGGAAATGCCGGGCCTTCTGGATCAGGTGCGCGGCGCGTTGGCCAAGCATCCGGCGGCCTACCCCGAGATCGTGGCGACCTCGTCCGAAAAGGGCGTTGGCATCCCAACCTTGCGCGCCATTATCGCCGGCATCATCTGACCCCTTGAGCGGCGCGCGTCCAAGGCCTAACAAGATGTGACCAGAGGGCCAGAGCCATGAAGAAACAAGTGACCATGACCACCCGCGACTATGCTGCCACCGCCCGCACCCTGTCCGAAGCCCTGCCCAATATGCAGCGATATACGGATGCGATTGTGGTTATCAAATTTGGCGGCCACGCCATGGGCGATGATGAGGCTATGGCCAGTTTTGCCCGTGATATCGTGTTGATGCAGCAGGTAGGGGCGAACCCGGTGATCGTCCATGGCGGCGGTCCGATGATCAACGAGATGCTGGCCAGGCTTGGGGTTGAATCAGAGTTCGTGAACGGCAAGCGTGTAACCGATGCCGCCACCGTCGAGGTGGTGGAAATGGTTCTGTCTGGCAAGGTCAACAAACGGATTGTTCAGGCGATCAACGCCCAGGGTGGCCGTGCCGTGGGCCTGTCGGGCAAGGACGCGAACCTGATGGTCTGCGATCCGGAAGACCCCAAGATGGGCTTCGTCGGTGTGCCGGTCGAGGTAGACCCCCGCGTTCTGAAAGAACTGTTCGAAGCCAATATCATCCCCGTTATCGCGCCTCTGGGTGCGGGCCGCGACGGGGAAACCTTTAACGTGAACGGCGACACGGCGGCGGGTGCCATTGCGGCGGCGTTGAAGGCCGACCGGCTTTTGCTATTGACCGATGTGGCCGGCGTCAAGAACGCCGCGGGCGAGGTTCTGACCCAACTGACCGCCGCCGAAGTGGAGCAGATGACCAAGGATGGCGTCATCGCCGGTGGTATGATCCCCAAGACCGAAACCGCTGTGAAGGCCGTTCGCGGCGGCGTACGGGCCTGTACCATCGTTGACGGGCGGGTCAGCAATGCCGTGCTGCTGGAACTGTTTACCGATCACGGCGCGGGCAGCATGATCCGCGCCTGACACTTGCCAAGCCCCGCGCAGATCACCACAGTTCCGCGCATGGACCTCGCCGCAGTTCAGGCGCTCGCCGCCCCGCATTTCCTCGACATTTTCGGCGCGTTTCACGCGACGCCAGAGGATGGCTGCGTCCCCGGCACCATGGTGTTGCTGTCACCACTGGAACCCGGGTTCTGGGCGCATGTCCGGGATACGCCGGAATTTGACGGCCCCGACCCGATCGACCGCTGGTCCACCCGTGTGATCACCGACCTGGCCGAGACACTGGGCGCCACCGCATATTTCCCCTTCGGCGGCCCGCCCTACGCCCCCTTTATCCGATGGTCGGAACGCACCGGGCGGGCCTGGCCCTCGCCCGTGGGTATGCTGGTGCATGACAAGGCGGGGATGATGATCTCAATCCGCGGCGCGGTTCTGCTGCCCGATTTACTGGACCTGCCTGAACCTCCATCACAAAGCCCCTGCACCGGCTGCGCACAGCCCTGCCTAACCGCCTGCCCGGTCGGCGCGCTCGGGTCCCTGCCCTATGACGTCACCGCCTGCCACGCCCATCTGGACCACCCAGAGGGCACCGACTGCCTGACCGGCGGCTGTCTGGTCCGCCGCGCTTGCCCGGTCAGCCAAAGCTTTGGCCGCAACCCCGATCAAACTGCCCATCACATGAGGCATTTTCACAAATGACCCTGACCTTGATCCTGACCCGCCACGCGAAATCCGACTGGGGTGACCCAATGTTGGACGACCATGACCGCCCCCTGAATGCCCGTGGCCAACGCGATGCACCAAGAATCGGCCAGTGGCTAAAGGACAAGGGCTATGTGCCTGACAAGGTCACGGTGTCTTCCGCGCGGCGTGCCCAAGAAACCTGGGAAGGCATCGCAACGACCCTTGACAGCAAGCCCAAGGTCAACACGGCCGAAAAGCTCTACCACGCCGCGCCGGACACGCTTCTGGCCTATACCCGTGGCTCCTATGCCATGACCCACATGATCATCGCCCACAATCCCGGTATTGCCGAGTTTGCAGAACGGCTGCTGTTCAGCAGTCCACGCCACCCGCGATTTGCCGACTTTCCGACCTGCGCCACGCTGGTTGTGGATTGCGCTGAATCCGATTGGCGGGATGTTCAGTGGGGGACCGGGCGGGTGCTGGATTTCGTCACCCCGCACGACCTGTAAGGCAAAAGGAAAGGGCCCCCGAACGGGGGCCCCTCCGATCCTGAGATCTGTGCTGGTTCAGTGGCCGAGGATCTGGCTGAGGAACAGCTTGGTCCGATCCGACTGTGGATTGGTAAAGAACTCTTCCGGTTCGTTCTGTTCCACGATCTGGCCCGCATCCATGAAGATGACCCGGTTGGCGACCTGGCGTGCAAAGCCCATTTCGTGGGTCACGCACAGCATGGTCATGCCTTCCTCGGCCAGCTCGATCATCGTGTCGAGCACTTCCTTGATCATCTCGGGATCAAGCGCCGAGGTGGGTTCGTCGAACAGCATGATGCGCGGGCGCATACAGAGCGAGCGGGCGATGGCCACACGCTGCTGCTGACCGCCGGACAGCTGACCGGGATATTTGTCGGCCTGTTCCGGGATCTTGACCTTGTTGAGGAAATGCATCGCCGTTTCCTCGGCCTCTTTCTTGGGCGTCTTGCGCACCCAGATCGGGGCCAGCGTGCAGTTTTCCAGAATGGTCAGGTGTGGGAACAGGTTGAAGTGCTGGAAACACATGCCAACCTCGGACCGGATCTTGTCGATGTTCTTCAGGTCGTTCGACAATTCCGTTCCGTCCACCACGATCTTACCCTGCTGGTGTTCCTCCAGCGCGTTAATGCAGCGGATCAGCGTGGATTTTCCGGACCCCGAAGGGCCACAGATCACGATCCGTTCGCCGCGATGCACGGTCAGGTCGATGTCGCGCAGCACGTGGAACGTGCCGTACCACTTGTTCATGCCCTCGATCGAGATCGCAACCTCGTCAGAGACCTTCATATGAGACCGGTCGATTTCGCGGGTCTCGATGGAAGAAGTTTGAGCGTCAGTCATTTGGACGTCTCCTTAGCGATGCCCGGTGTTGAGCTTGCGCTCAAGCCACTGAGAGTAGCGGGACATGGAAAAACAGAAGAGGAAGAAGCACAGGCCGATGAAGATGAACAGTTCCCAGTAGATACCGTTCCAGGCCGTGTCCGCGCGGATGGCGTTGGACAGACCGATCGGGTCAAGAAGGCCGATGAACACCACCAGCGTGGTATCCTTGAAAAGGCCGATGAACGTGGACACGATCCCGGGGATGGAAATCTTCAGTGCCTGCGGCAGGATGATCAGTTGCATGGACTGCCAATAGTCCAGCCCAAGGCTGTCCGCCCCTTCGTACTGGCCGCGTGGCAGGGCCGCGAGCCCCCCACGAACCACCTCGGCGATATAGGCCGAGGAGAAGAGCGTCACCATGATGATCACCCGTAACATCAGGTCAAAGTTCGTTCCCGGTGGCAGGAAGTAGTTCAGCAACAACGATGCCGTGAACAGCCATACAATCAGCGGAACACCCCGGATCACTTCGATGAAGATGACCGAGCATTTGTTGATGATGAACAGATCGGATTGCCGCCCAAGGGCCAGAAGAATGCCCAACGGCAAGGACATAACAATCCCCGCCACCCCGATCACAATGGCCAGCATGAAACCACCAAAGCGATCCGACGGCACCGCCTCGATCCCGATCGGCAAAATGGACCCTAGCGCGCCGCTAAGCGGTCCAGCGACGAACAGCCAGTACAACAGTGGTACCACAATGGCCCCGATGGTTGCCCCCAAAGCGCCCAACGTGGGTGCCCCATAGGTCAACACGGCCCAGCCAATGACGAACCCGAGCGCCGTCACCAACGGCCCCCAGATCGTTCCACCCCACAGCAGCCAATAAGCCGCGAATGGCATGATGGCGGTGACGATCAGCAACTTACGAGGAGCCGAGTCAAACAGGATCGGCGCGATTGCCGCCCCGAACAGGATCAGCGCCAGAATCGGCCGCCAGTACAGTTCGGATGGATAGAACCCGAAAAGCAGCTGATGCCAGCGATCCACGATAACCGCCCAACAGGCGACCTCTCGGCCATGCCCATAAAGCTCATCGCGAATTTCCCGGCACTCGGACAAAGACTCTGCGTTCCAGATCCCGCCAAGCATCCAAGGCAGAAGGCTGGAAAGAACCAAGTAAATCACCAGGAGCGAAACGATTGTCAGGATCGAATTCAACCATCCCGAAAACAGGTTTTCCCGCATCCACTTCAAAGCGCCTTTTTCGCCAAGCGGTGGATCCTTGGGGTCCAGCATCTGGGTGCGGACAAATGAAGGTGTATTCGTCATATCACCGCTCCTTCAGCTTAACAGAGTTGTTGTAGATGTTCATCGCGCCCGAGATAACCAGCGAGGTCACAAGGTAGAACAGTCCAAGCAGCAACATGCCCTCCAGCTCTCGGCCGGTCTGGTTGATGGTGATCCCCCCGAGGGTGGACCGAACATCCATGTAGCCCACAGCGATAGCGAGCGAGCTGTTCTTGGTCAGGTTCAGATATTGCGAGATGAGCGGCGGAATGATCACCCGCATCGCCTGCGGCAGGATCACCAGGTTCATCGTCCGGTTCGGACGCAGGCCAAGGGCGAAGGCCGCCTCGGTCTGGCCCTTGCTGACGGCCATGATGCCCGCCCGCACAATCTCGGCGATGAAGGCACCGGTATACAGCGACAGCGCGAACCACAACGCGATCAGCGAATTCCGCAGATGTGTGCCGCCCGCGAAGTTGAAGCCGCGCAGTTCTGGATAGTTCAGATGCGCCCCCATTAGCACCAAGGCCGCAATCAAGGGCACGAAGAAGATCCCCAGATTAATATACCAGGTGGTTGGACGGATCCCCGTCGCCTCCTGCTTGGCGGTGGCTGATGCGTTGATCTTGCGGATGGCGATGACACTGCCGATGACCAGCGCGATAAGCACCAGCCAGTTCAGAAGGCTGCCGGATTCTGCACCGCCGATGACGTTGTTGAACTGAACCGAGGGGATATAGATCCCACGGTTCGTCACGGCGATGCTGTCGAACACGATCATGGACGCTTCGGGCTCATCCCCCCGGAAATCACGCGGCTGAGGCGTGGCTTCGGTCATGACTGCGAAGATCAGGATGATCCACAGCAAGAGCGGGATGTTACGGAAGCCTTCCACGTAAACCGTCATCAGGCGCCCGACGATCCAGTTCTTGGACAGGCGCAGAACACCGGCGATCACGCCAAGGATGGTGGCCAGGATGCAGCCCAGGAAGGCCACAAGAAGCGTGTTGAGAATACCGACAAGCGCTGCACGCCCGTGGGTGGAGTCATTCGAGTATTCAATCAGGCGCTGGTTGATATCGTAACCGGCACGAGAGCTAAGGAAACCGAAATTGAAGTCCTTCCCAAGCTCGCTCAGGTTTCGCACGATGTTTGTTCCAAGAAAGAACAGACCGGCAAGGATAAGAATGAAGGCGACGACCTGAATGGTGATGGACCGATATCTGGTGTCGTAGATTAATTGGCTAAGTCGGAATGACTCGGCCGGAGGGTTCGTTGCTGTTGACATGTGTGGCAACCCCGACTGTCGCTGGAGGAGCGACCCACGACCCCCCAGTCACCTGTCAGACAGATGCTCCGGTCGCATGGTCAGTATTTGGTGAGGCGCAATTGGAAGAAGGGCGCGGCAATGCCGCGCCCCCCAATTCCGGCTATTCCTTAGCGGAACGGCGGCGAGTAGAGCAGACCGCCCTCGGTCCACTGGGCGTTCAGACCACGCGCCAGACCGATCGGGGTTGCTTCACCGATGTTGCCTTCGAACAGCTCACCGTAGTTGCCGACCGAGGAAATCGCGGTTGCCGCCCAATCAGAGGACAGGCCGAGCATACCGCCCAGATCGCCTTCGGAGCCGAGCAGACGGTTGACTTCCGGGTTCTCGGTGCCGGCAGCCAGTTCAGCCACGTTTGCCGAGGTGATGCCCAGCTCTTCAGCTGCGATCAGAGCGTTCAGCGTCCAGCGGACGATGTCACCCCATTCGTTGTCACCATGACGGACGAGCGGGCCGAGCGGCTCTTTCGAGATGATTTCCGGCAGAACCACGTGTGCCGACGGATCTTCGAAGGTGGCGCGGGTTGCGGCCAGACCGGATGCGTCGGTGGTGTACACGTCACAGGCGCCAGCAAGGTACTGCTGCTGTGCTTCTGCGTTGGTTTCGATCGGAACCGGCTCGTAGCTCATGTTGTTCGAGGCGAAGAAGTCCGCCAGGTTGAGCTCGGTGGTGGTGCCGGTCTGGATGCAGACGGTTGCGCCGTCCAGTTCCATGGCCGAGGACACGCCCAGGTCACGGGGAACCATGAAGCCCTGACCGTCATAGTAGTTGATGCCCACGAATTCGAAACGCAGGTCAACGTCACGGCTGAAGGTCCAGGTGGTGTTCCGGGCCAGCATGTCGACCTCGCCAGAGGCCAGCGCGGTGAAGCGGGTTTGACCGGTGGTGGGAACGAAGTTCACGGCGGTGGAATCGCCAAGAACAGCAGCGGCGACAGCGCGGCAAACGCCAACGTCGAAGCCTTCCCATTCACCGTTTGCATCGGGCGCCGCAAAGCCGACGAGGCCAGTGGTCACGCCGCAGTTCAGTGCACCACGCGCGCGGACTTCGTCCAGCGTCTGCGCGGATACAAAACCTGCTGCAAGACCAGCCACGGCAAGCGTGCCGAGAAGAACGGATTTTTTCATGTTTACCTCTTCCTGATGGTTCACCCTTGTGGGCGACTTGTTCGGCCGTAACGACCTTTGAATTGGGAGGGGCAAACACCTATGGCACCAGCCCCCGCCCTTTAATTGGGCAAATCTCGATGATGAGGTCAAGGGTGCGCTGAACTGAAACAGACTGTTCCAAGGCTTACCTAGGGTAAGTTTCTCCAACTGCGCAAGAGTTACGCAACAGCGTTATCAAGGCGCTGGATGAAACATCACCTTCCTTGCGCAAGGCCTAAAAAACTTGCTGCGTGAAGGAATGCGGCGCGCTTGATTTCGACTGCCTCGGTGGCTTCCTCATCCTCGCCCCATTGCGCGATCTGCCAATCCTCATCGATTCGGCTCAGTTTCCAGGCCGTTATAGGGGCGACTTGTCCATTCGCGACAGACAGCCCCAGCACAAGCGACCCCGACAGGGTGATCAGATCATGCAACGCCGTCAGGGAAAAGGGCTGGAACGCGGCGACGGCATCGGCATAGGCGGCCAGGCTGGCCGGGGGCTGTACGGCGGGCAAGATGCCCGAAACAACGACAAGCGGCGCCGAATAGGTCGCCTCGGCCCAAGACAAAATAGGGTTCCAGCCCTTGTTTTGTTGATCGACCAGCCGTTGTGGTGCGTCGGCGCGGTGGCACAGCAGATCGGTTTCCGCATAGGCCGCCAGCATCGCAACCACCTCGGCATGTTGCGCAGCAACCTTGTCGATGGCCGCATTTGCCGACCTGGTGACCGGCATCGCCAGCGGATTGATCACATCCTCTTGCGCGGCCCATTCGGCGGCCACGGCCACGGCCATTTCCCGCGTCGGCAGGACCATCGCGGATTTCAGCGGTGTGCGCACCGGGCGCCCGTCCAGCAAAACCTGCCAGCCGCCCTCTGCCTCTTCAACCGTCGCCTCTTGCCAGAACCGTTTCGCTTTCCACTCGCTCATGTCTCGCCCCAGATCCGGCTCAACGCATCGTCAAGCTGCCCAAAACTGTCCAGAACCAGATGCGCCCCGGCCTGGATAAGATTTTCTGCGGGGTGATAGCCCCAATCGACCCCAATCGCCGGAATTCCCGCATTGTGGCCCATCTCGATGTCGAAAACCGTGTCCCCGAGAATCACCGCATGTGTAGTATCCACCCCGGTTTCCGACAGGCAGGCATGGATCATCGACGGGTTGGGCTTGGACGGATGGTCATCCGCGACCTGCACGGTCTGGAACAGGCGGCGGATGCCGTGCATCTCCATCAGGTGATCCATGCCGCGCCGCGATTTTCCGGTCGCAATGCCAAGCAGCAGATCGTCCTGTGCGGACAGTGCTTGCAGCACTTCGCGCGCGCCGGGATAGAAAGGCGACAGGGCTGTGCCGTTTTCAACGCGCAGCCGCATGAAACTGTCCTTGTACCCTTCGACCAGCGCCGATTGGGTCGCGGCGTCGGCCTCCGGCACCAGCCGATCCATCGCGACCGGCAGGGACAGGCCGACAATCGACAGCGTATCTTCACGCGACGGCGGGGTCAGGCCAAGCCCCTCAAACGCCCCGTTCATCGCAGCCACAATATGGGCCTGGCTGTCGATCAGCGTGCCGTCGACATCGAAAATGACCAGCCGCAGCGGTCCGCTCATTGCTCATCCTCATCGAACGGGTCCACGGGAACGTCGCGCTCGTGCCAGCCAAGCGTATCCCAGGTCCGTTTCATATGTTCTGGCAGCGGCGCGGTCAGGGTGATCCGCGCGCCGGTGAAGGGATGGGTAAAGCTCAGGTGGCGGGCATGAAGGTGCAGCTTGCGGCTGATCTCTCCGCCCAATTGTGCGCCCCAGCCATCGCCCAGGTTTTCCTGCCCCGATCCGCCATATTTCCCGTCGCCGATAATCGGATGTCCCAACTCGGCCATATGGGCACGCAGTTGGTGGGTACGGCCCGTCACCGGGACCAGCGCCATCCAGCTGACCCGCCCGCCAAGTGCCGACAGCACCGCGTAATCGGTCGTGGCCCGCTTGGCGCCCGGCGTATCCTCGACCGCCCGGGGATGGATGCAATGCATCTTCTCGCCCTCGCCGCCCTTGCCATGGCCCGGCGCCTTGACCAGCCCGAAGCGCACGGTGCCCATGCGCGGCTGCGGCGTGCCGGCCACTGCGGCCCAATAGATTTTGCGCGTATCGCGGGACCGGAACGCCTCGGTCAGTTTCACCGCTGCCTGACGCGACCGCGCCATCAGCAACACACCCGAGGTATCCTTGTCCAGCCGGTGCACCAGACGCGGCTTGTCTTCGTTGCCGAATTTCAGCGCTTCGGCCAACCCGTCCACATGACGGGTCTGTTTACTGCCGCCCTGGGTGGGCAGGCCCGGCGGCTTGTTCAGCGCGATAATGTGGTCGTCGCGATAGATCACCAGCCCCTGCATCATCTTCGCGTCATTTTCCGACACGGTTTCACGGCGGGTAAAGGGCTGCGGCGCGGCTTCATCGGGCAGCGGCGGAATGCGCACGGATTGCCCCGCTTCCAGACGGGTCGCCGGTTTTACCCGCCCCCCATCGACGCGGATTTCGCCCTTTCGGCACATCTTCTCGATCCGGACCTGCCCGATATGCGGAAAATGCCGTCTGAACCAACGATCCAGCCGCTGATCGCCCTCGTCGGGCCCCACCTCCAGGGTCTGAACGCCACTCATAGGTAGATCCCCCGCGCCAGCCACAGGCCCAAAAGCAGCCCGAAGATCGAACACACGACAGAGGCCACGACATACAGAACCGCCCCGCTCAGATCGCCGCGTTCGTAAAGCGTGACTGTCTCCAGCGAAAAGGCCGAAAACGTGGTGAACCCGCCCAGAACGCCCGTCATCATGAAGGGCGACAAATGCGTCAGGCCACGGTGCGCGGCAGCTACCACAAAGACCCCCATCAGGAAGGACCCCACGATATTCACCGTGATCACGCCAAGTGGAAAACCCCCGTGCCCCACCAGCCGAACGATCCCGACCCCGGTCGCATAGCGCGCCGAGGCCCCGATTGCGCCGCCAAGGGCGACCTGAAGAAGCGTTGTCAACATGGGCGGGGTTTGTGGCTTTGCGCGGGGCTTGTCAACCGCCCTGCCGCTTGGCGCGCAGCTTTGCAAAATAGGCCACGCGCTTGGCCAGATCGCGTTCGAAGCCGCGCTCAACAGGCTGATAGAAATCGCTGCGCCCCATGCCATCGGGGAAGTAATCCTGCCCCGAAAACCCGTCTTCGGCATCGTGGTCATAGGCATACCCATCACCATAGCCCTGATCCTTCATCAGCCCTGTGGGCGCATTCAGGATATGTTTGGGTGGCGGGGCAGACCCGGTTTTCGCCGCCGATTTGCGCGCCGCCTTATAGGCCACGTAGATCGCGTTCGACTTCGGCGCCAGCGCCAGATAGGCCACCGCCTGCGCCAAGGCCAGTTCGCCTTCGGGGCTGCCAAGCCGTTCATAGGTCTGCCAGGCATCAAGACACAGGCGCTGCGCCTGCGGGTCGGCCAGGCCGATGTCTTCCACCGCCATCCGGGTGATGCGCCTGGCCAGAAAGCGGGGATCTTCGCCGCCTTCCAGCATCCGCGCGAACCAGTACAGCGCCGCGTCCGGGTCGGACCCGCGCACCGATTTATGCAGGGCAGAGATCAGGTTGTAATGGGCGTCGCCCGATTTGTCATATTGCGCCGCGCGACGGCTAAGCCGTTGGCCAAGCGCCTTGGGGTCAAGGGCTGTGTCCACCTTCCACGCCACCACCTGTTCCACCAGGTTCAGCATCGCCCGCCCGTCACCATCGGCCATTTCGCGCAAGGACGCGCGGGCGTCGTCCGTCAGGGGTAGCGTCGTGCCCAAATCCGTTTCCGCGCGCACAATCAGCTGATCCAGATCGTCATCGGTCAGGCGTTCCAGCACCAACACCTGCGACCGGCTGAGAACAGCGGCATTTAGTTCAAATGAAGGATTTTCCGTCGTCGCGCCAACCAGCAGAATCGTGCCATCTTCCATATGTGGCAGAAAGCCGTCCTGTTGGGCTTTGTTAAAGCGGTGGATCTCATCCACAAACAGCAGCGTACCGCCGCCATTGGCGCGCCGCAGCTTGGCGGCCTCGAAAACCTTTCGCAGATCCGGCATTCCCGTAAAGATCGCGCTGATCTGGACGAAGGTCAGATCGGTTTCCTGCGCCAGAAGCCGCGCGATGGTGGTCTTGCCCACACCGGGCGGCCCCCAAAAGATCAGCGACCCCAAAGTGCCCGCGTCCAACATGACCCGCAGGCTGCCATCGGGCCCCAACAATTGGCCTTGCCCGATCACCTCGGACAAGGCACGGGGGCGCAGCCGGTCGGCCAAGGGCCTTGGTCCGGCTGCGACAGTGTCTGGGGATGGGGCACGTGCGAACAAATCGGCCATGCCCGCATCCTATGTCTGGATACGGTTGGGGAAAAGCCATTCCGGCATACACCACCCGATCAATGCATCTTGGTGGCCATGCTAATCGTCACCGCAACGCTTTTCTCACCGTCGAAATCCAATTCACGCCCTGCCGGTACACAATCCAGCCCGACCCGGCGCGCCAAACGCGGCGAATTTGCGGGAATGATCCCAATCAGCTCGGTCGCCCCCAGATCCCGCGCCGAGATGACCATTTCGGTGATCAGCTGCAACTGCACCCGAAAGCGCAGATTGGCCGGAACATCTCGGCTGACGAACACCCGGCTTGATTCCCAGATATGGCTGGCCACCGGGGCCTTGCGATCCAGCAGGTCGGCCGGGATCGTTTCAAGCAGCCCCCGCTGCGCGTCACGGATCATATAGGTGTAGATGCCACAACGATGGGTCGTCGGCGTCAGTCGAACCCCGGCCATGACCTGGCCATCTTCGTGGACCGTGACCCACCGGCTGGCCGGCGTGTCATATTGGTCAAACTCCATGCCATTGGCTTGCGGCAAATCCCAATTGTTCTGGACAATAAAGGTCTGGTGCCGCGCGCGTAGCATATTCGCGAACAGCTCACCGTGGTTGTGCATGTTCTCGAAAGACAGTGTAGTGACTTGCATTGAGGTGCCTCCTGGTTGGCGGTTGGTAAAACCTGAACCGCGAGGCAACTGCCTTTGCTGTCATAGTAATCGGAATTCCCGCGCTTTCTTGAGTGCTTCGGCCGTGGTTCGCGCACCCAAGCGAACGCGGGCGGACGACAGGCGCGCTTTCAACGCGCTCTCGGAAATACCCAGCTTGGCAGCCGCTGCGGTATGTCTGTCTCCATCGGCGATCAGGCGAAGCGCCTCGATCTGCGCATTGGTAAGTTCTGTGGGTGGGGCAGCAGCCTCGTGAAGCGCGCGGGATACCACTGCAATCGCGTCAAGCTCGTCATCCGTGAATTCACGGTCCGAGCGCGCGCACCCGATGATGGAACGGGACGTGATCGGCCCGCAGGACACCACCGCACCATAAAGCAGGCCGTGACGTTTGGCCTTCTGCATGATGCTGAACGGGTCGGGCAGGCGGATCTCACTCCATCTGGTCTGTCCACTGATGCCGATTCCCCAAAATACCAGCGGGTCCCGCAAAGCGTAGGCATTGTCCTGATACTCCTGCTGCCATTCCGGCGGGTAGGTGCTTTTCATGATCAATGGCGACGCAAAGCGAATGTGGAGACCCACAGTGTACCCCATAGGGGCAAGGGCTTTCAGCTGATCCAGCAAGGATATGATTACTCTACTATTGGACATGTCTTTTTGTACAGGTTGTCGGAAATCGAGTGCCACGTAAAGTCATATTATGACGAGTGACGTTGTGTATCGAATGACTGAAAAAGTAAATCCGCATCTTTTTGCGCGGATCATGGGGCTTCCTGGCCCTATTCGAAGGGATATTCTTGAATTCATGGGCCAAACTCCGGTTTGTGAAAAAGAATTGGATCGCCTTGTCGGGGCGGCGTCCAGTCAGAATGGACCGGGAATATCTAAAGCGTCTTAACAATTGCAGGAATTGCTGTAACCCATACGAAAAAACCCCGCCTCAATAGGCGGGGTTTCGTCATTTCAGATTATTCCCGGTTGGGGAGAATCACTCTTCGACGGTTTCTTCAGCCTCAACGCGGGCGCGGTCGGCGGCGCCTTTGGCGTCTACATCGCGATCCACAAATTCGATGATCGCCATCGGCGCCATATCCCCATAACGGAACCCGGCCTTCATGATGCGAACATACCCACCCTGGCGGTCTGCATAGCGGGGGCCCAGCACCTCGAACAGCTTCGCCACATAGGCATCCTGCTTGAGTTGAGCAGCGGCCTGTCGGCGGGCGTGCAGATCGCCACGCTTGGCCAGCGTGATCAGCTTTTCGATGATCGGGCGCAGTTCTTTGGCCTTGGGCAGCGTGGTTTTGATCTGTTCATGCTCAATGAGCGAGCCAGACATGTTGGCAAACATCGCCTTGCGGTGTTCGTGGGTGCGGTTGAGGCGGCGATAGCCACGTGCGTGACGCATGATTTGGGTCTCCTAAACTTTGTGCTTTGTCCGGGGCCGGTGCGTGCCGGTCCCTCCTTGGTGGGGCAGGATTGCCCGGATGGTCCCCGCCAGCGCGGGCATTTTCGGTGTGGTGGGCAAAAACTGCCCACCCTACCTGCCTGATCGTAGGGTGGGCAGTTTGCCCACCATCGGATCAGAAGTTATCTTCGAACTTCTTGGCCAGATCCTCGATATTGTCGGGCGGCCAGTCGATGATGTCCATGCCAAGGTGCAGGCCCATGCCGGACAGCACTTCCTTGATCTCGTTCAGCGACTTGCGGCCGAAGTTCGGGGTGCGCAGCATCTCGGCTTCGGTTTTCTGGATCAGATCGCCGATATAGACAATATTGTCGTTCTTCAGACAGTTTGCCGACCGGACAGACAGTTCCAACTCGTCCACTTTCTTCAGCAGAAGCGGGTTGAACTCCAGATCGTCCTCGTCGTCATGACGGCCTGCGGCCTCGGGCTCATCGAAGTTGACGAAGATCGACAGCTGGTCCTGCAGGATGCGGGCGGCATAGGCCACGGCGTCATCCGGGGTCACGGACCCGTCAGTTTCCAGCTTCAGTGTCAGCTTGTCATAGTCCAGCACCTGACCTTCGCGGGTCGGCTGTACGTCATAGGACACTTTCTTGACCGGCGAATAGATCGCGTCGATCGAGATCAGGCCAATCGGCGCATCTTCGGGGCGATTCTTTTCCGCCGCGACATAGCCTTTGCCGGTATTCACAGTCAGTTCCATGAACAGATCGGCGCCCTCATCAAGGTGGCAGATCACGTGATCGCGGTTCAGGATCTCGATGCCGGCGGATTCCGAGATGTCACCGGCGGTGACAACCTTGGGGCCCTTGGCCGAGATGGACACACGCTTGGGGCCTTCCACATCCATGCGGATGGAAACGCCTTTCAGGTTCAGAACCACGTCGGTCACGTCTTCACGCACGCCCGAGATCGAGGAGAACTCGTGCAGAACGTTGTCGATCTGGACCGAGGTGATCGCCGCGCCCTGCAGCGACGACATCAGAACGCGCCGCAGCGCGTTGCCAAGCGTCAGACCGAAGCCACGTTCCAGCGGTTCGGCGATGACCGTGGCCCGACGGGCCGGATCGTTACCGGGGTTGACCACCAGTTGCGTGGGCTTGATCAGCTCTTGCCAATTCTTATGGATCATGTGTCGCCTCCATTCCTGTTCGCGGGCGGATCCCTTGCCCGGAACGCTCGAGGATCAAAATGACAAACCTGCGGGCCGCGTGGGAATCACACGGCCCGCAGGCAAGTAGACATATACTCAGACGCGGCGGCGCTTCGGCGGGCGGCAGCCATTATGCGCGATCGGGGTCACGTCACGGATCGAGGTGATGTTGAAACCGACAGCAGCCAGCGCACGCAGTGCGCTTTCACGACCAGAGCCGGGGCCCTGAACTTCCACTTCCAGCGTCTTCACGCCGTGTTCCTGCGCCTTCTTGCCAGCATCTTCGGCGGCCATCTGGGCGGCATAGGGGGTGGATTTCCGCGACCCTTTAAATCCCATGGTGCCGGCAGACGACCACGCAATGGCGTTGCCCTGCACGTCAGAGATCAGGATCTTGGTGTTGTTGAAGGAGCTGTTCACATGCGCCACACCTGCGGCGATGTTCTTACGTTCCTTGCGCTTGGGCGCTCTCTTGTCACGAGCCATCGTGCGAACCCTCCCTTATTTCTTCTTACCGGCAATGGCCTTTGCGGGGCCTTTGCGGGTACGAGCGTTGGTGTGGGTACGCTGACCGCGAACGGGCAGGTTACGGCGATGACGCAGACCGCGATAGCAGCCCAGATCCATCAGACGTTTGATGTTCATCTGGGTTTCACGACGCAGGTCACCTTCGACGGTGAAGTTGGCGTCGATATGCTCGCGGATGGCCAGAACCTCAGCATCCGACAGCTCGTTCACGCGACGGGTCTCGTCGATGCTCACGGCTTCACAGATGGATTTAGCAGAGGTGGGGCCAATTCCGGTGATATAGGTCAGCGCGATCGGAACGCGCTTGGCGGTGGGGATGTTCACCCCGGCAATTCGTGCCACGTAGTCTTCCTTTTCCGTTGCGGTTCCGTAGCTCCAGAACCTTTTTTCACAACCGAAGGCCCGAGGCGATCAACCTGCGGGCCATCGAGCAATTCGGTACGAGAGGGTAGCAGGACCGATTCCCGCAAATCTCGTGATTCCCATGTAGGAAGCCTGCTGGTATGCGGATTTCCCGACCGGGTCAAGGGTGTTCGGTTTTTGTCAAGAACTTTCTGGATCGCCCACCCGCGGCGCCCTTATCCCCCGCATAGATCGACGGTGGCCACTTCCTCTGCGTTCCGGGTCACCGACACCCGGTCGGGCTGGTCCGGATCGAGAAAAAAGAGCGTTTCGCCGTCCTCTCCCTGCCAACGGCAACTGCCCAGTTCGACGCCGGTTTCCGGCAGGTCCATCCCGGCCAGGTCAAGCTGAAAGGCGCAATAGCTGGATCGGGCGGATTCGGGTTGCGGCAGTGCCTCGAACGCGGCCACCAGCATATCTTCCAAATCCCACTGCGCATAGGTCGCGCGGCAATCCTCCGTGGCACCAGCAAGGGTCGGCAGGGTGACCGTCAGGGCCATGGCCAGATGTCGCGCCACGCCCTGCATTCGCCTCAGCGATCCAGGACCGCGCGGATTGCGCCCGCGACCTGGTCGATCTCGCCCAGACCGTCCACGGCGGACAGGTCACCCTTGGCATAGTAGTAGCCCAAAAGCGGTGAGGTCTTCTTGTAATATTCCATCAGCCGCTGCTTGAGGCTGTCTTCATTGTCATCCGCCCGGCGCTTGAACTCGGTGCCACCGCAATTCACGCATTTGCCGTCTGCTGGGATTGGCTTGGTCAGATCGTTATAAACCTCACCGCAATCACCACAGGTGGACCTGGCGGTGATCCGGGCGACCAGCGCCTCATCATCCACTCGCATTTCGATCACGGCATCCAGCGTCTGACCGGTCTTATTCAGCAGATCGCCCAAAGCATCGGCCTGCGCCAGCGTGCGGGGAAAACCATCGAAAATGAACCCATCCGCCTCGACCGTGGTCAGCTGTTCTTCAATCAGCCCGATCACGATCTCGTCGGTCACCAGCTCTCCACGGGCCATCACTTCGGCCACGCGCTTGCCCATCTCAGTGCCCGAGCTTTGCGCCGCACGCAGCATGTCCCCGGTGGACAGCTGCACCATGTTCCGTTCTTCGACCAGGATCCGTGCCTGGGTGCCTTTGCCGGCCCCCGGGGGGCCTAGTAGAATAAGGTTCATCGGCGCGCGGGCCCTTTCCGTTTGGCACGGCCGGCACCGGGCTTGCGCCCGCGCAGCTGCGACTTTTCGATCAGCCCTTCATATTGATGCGCCAGAAGGTGGCTTTGCACCTGTTGAACCGTATCCATCCCCACCGACACGATGATCAGGATCGAGGTGCCGCCGAAATAGGCCGTGATCGACAGCTGCGTGCGCACCACTTCCGGCAGCAACACCACCAGCGCCAGATAGCCCGACCCCAGAACCAGCACGCGGTTGACCACGTATTCCAGGTACTCGGCGGTTTTCGGACCGGGCCGGATGCCGGGCACAAAACCGTTCTGGTTTTTCAGATTGTCGGCCACGTCATCCACCTTGAACGACACGTTCAGCGTGTAGAAATAGGTGAAGAAAATGATCATTGCCGCGAAGAACAGCAGGTAAAGCGGCTGGCCGGGGCCGAACAGGGTCAGGATCCACTGCATCACCGGGCCCGCATTCTGACCCGAGAAGGTGGAGATTGTGGTCGGCAACAGCAGCAGCGACGAGGCGAAGATCGCCGGGATCACGCCCGCCGGGTTCACCTTGATCGGCAGATGGCTGGACCCGCCGTCATAAACCTTCATCCCCACCTGGCGGCGTGGATACTGAATATGGATCTTCCGCAAGGATCGTTCCATGAAGACCACGAATGTCAGGGTCCCCAGCAACATCACGATGATGCCAATCGTGGTAAGGGCATTGATGTCACTCGACCGGCCAAGCGTAAAGAACTGCGCCAACGCGCCGGGAATTTCCGCAATGATACCGACGAAGATGATCAGCGAGATGCCGTTGCCGATGCCGCGTTGCGTGATCTGCTCGCCGACCCACATCAGGAACATGGTCCCGCCCACCAGCGTCACCACGCAGGCCGCGCGGAAGAACCAGCCCGGATCGGTCACCAACTCGCCCGCCTCCAGGCTGACCGCCAGACCATAGGCCTGCACCGTCGCCAGCAGCACCGTGCCATAGCGCGTGTATTGGTTGATCTTCTTACGGCCTTGTTCGCCCTCTTTCTTCAACTGCTCCAGCGCCGGCACCATGGCCGTCATCAGCTGCACGATGATCGAGGCCGAGATATAAGGCATGATGCCCAGGGCAAAGACCCCCATCCGTCCGATGGCGCCCCCGGTAAACATGTCGATCATGTTCCCGATACCGGCCGAGGCCTGTTCCATGAACTCGCGTAGTGCGGTGCCGTCGATCCCGGGAACCGGGATGTAGGTGCCGATACGGTAGATGATCAGAAGGCCGATCGTGAACAGGATACGCTGGCGCAGCTCGGTGGCTTTACCGAAAGTGCTCCAGCTCAGGTTCGCGGCCATTTGCTCTGCAGCAGATGCCATAGGGTCTCTCTCATGCACAGCGCCGCGAGATCGGGGTCGACCACGCGGCGCGGGAAGAACTTGCCAAAGATGTAAGCGGTAAGGTTACCGCTCACAAGCGTTGATCGGGCTTTTGCCCAAAGGCCGAGTTATTCCGCCGCAGCCGCAGCCGCCACGGTCAGGCTACCACCAGCCTTCTCTACGGCTTCAATGGCGGACTTCGACGCACCGGTCACGGTCAGGGTCAGCGCGGCGGTCACGTCGCCTTTGGCCAGAACCCGGACACCGTCCAGCTTGCGGCGCACCAGACCCGATGCAACCAGCGTATCCTCGGTGATGGCTGCCGATGCGTCCAGCTTGCCCTCATCCACGAATTTCTGGATCAGGCCCAGGTTCACCACGGCGAATGCCTTGCGGTTCGGCTTGTTAAAGCCGCGCTTGGGCAGACGCTGATACAGCGGCATCTGGCCGCCTTCATAGCCATTCAGCGAAACACCCGAACGGGATTTCTGACCCTTGATACCACGGCCAGCGGTCTTGCCTTTGCCCGAACCGGGGCCACGGCCAATACGCTTAGCTTTTTTGGTTGCGCCGGGATTGTCGCGCAGTTCATGCAGTTTCATGTCGCTTCTCCTTCGCCGGAACTGACCCCCGAAGCGATCACGGGGCCAAACACGGCATTTCTTGATTGTTAATGTCGGGACCCAAAGGGACCACCGGGGGCGTATAGACTCGAGCTGTCGCTCTGGCAAGCCCCTCGCGGTGGCCTCTCTCATGACCCTGCCTCCCGCTTCTTCCTGGCCGAAATACGCCCGCCAGAGGCGCCCCGACCTCTCGGCCACCCCCACGCCCCGGACCATCGCGCCTCCCGCTCGTCTGTCCCGTGGCAACGCGGCTCTTTGAGGCCTCCCGCGCAAGCGGGGGGTTGAGAAGGGCCGCTCTCGGGTCGACGCCAAAGCCGGCGAAACCGCGTTTGTGTCAGCAAGGGCGCGCGCCGGGCTGTTTCAGGCCCTACCGACGAAAGCTGAAAAGCTGCATCAGGCGGGCCTGCCGCTGAAACGGGCGCGGCTCGGCGGGCGGATCCTGTCGCGCGATCACCCGCATCGCCAGCCACCCCGACCACAGCCCGAACAGCACCCCACCAACCGCCTGCCCAATCAGCACCCCCGCCGCGCCGAACCAGGTTGCGAACAGCATCACGAAAGGCACCGTGCCTAGCGTATGGCGGCCCCAATTGGTCCAGGTGGAATAGTAGGGATGCCCCAGATTGTTGAAACTGGCGTTCGAGACGAAGATCATCCCATTGAAAAACCACGCCAAAGCCAGCGGCCCGCAAAAGAGAAACACGATCTCTTGCGACACGCCCTCTAGCAGGAACAGCGCCCCGATCGGCCCGCGCAGCAGATACAATAGCGCCGACACGACGATGACCACCAGCGCCGTGAACAGCAGCCCGTCCAGATAGGCGCGCCGCACCCGGCCAAAGTTCCGCGCCCCGTAATTCTGCCCGATAATGGGCCCCACGGCCCCTGACAGGGCAAAGATCGTGCCGAAGGCCACTGGGATCAAACGCCCCACAATGGCCATGCCCGCCACAGCGTCTTCCCCGAACTCCGCCATCGCCCGCGTCACATAGGCCTGCCCCACCGGCGTCGCCAGCTGGGTCAGGATCGCCGGCAGGGCAAGGGCGAATATTGGTTTGAAATCATTTGAAAACTCGTTGGGCGTCGGACGCGCGAAGCCACCATAGTGGCGCAGGATCGGGGCCAGCGCCGTCGCTGCAATGGCGACCCGTGCGGCCACGCTGGCCAGGGCGGCGCCGGTCAGTTCCAGGTCCAGCCCGAAGATCAGAATGGGGTCCAGCACCGCGTTCACCAGCCCACCGATGATTGTCGCATACATCGCCCGCCGTGCCGCGCCATGGGCGCGCAGAATCGCGCCGCCGACCATACCGATCAACAACAGGGGCAGGCTGGGAATAATGATCCGCAGATACCCGACCGCCAGATCATGGGTCTCGCCGCTGGCCCCCATCAGGGTCACAAGCGCCCCCAGATTGACCCAGACAAGGCCCGCGAAAACAGCCCCGAAGGCAAACCCGTAGCTCAGCGTCGTCGTCGCCCGCATCCGTGCCTCTGACGGGGCGCCCGCGCCCAAAGCCCGCGCCACCAGCGCCCCCGCCGCAATCGCCATGCCGATACCGAAAGACGAGGTGAAAAACAGGATCGCCCCCGCATAGCCCACGGCAGCGGCCAGTTCTGCATTCCCCAGCATCGAGATGAAAACCATGTCCACGAAGTCGACAAGGAATACCGCCATCAGCCCAAGTGATGACGTCAGCGACATCACCGAGATGTGCCGGAACAGATTGCCCTCAAGGAAAACAGCGTTTGATTGAGCCATTCGACACCCCTGCCACATGCCCTGTGCTGCGGCCACTCTGTAATTCTGCACATATCCGGCTCACCCCGACAATGATTGGGGGATTCACCCTAGGGCAACGAAACCTGCAATCCGGCAAAAGAGTGTCAGACAAACCACAGACCTACCGGAGACAAACCCATGACCATCCTTCGCACCGCCGCCATCGCCCTGACCCTGTTCGACTACGACACGCCGATCTGGCTCGACAAGCCTTTGATGACCTCGGACGCCGTAAAGACCTTTCTGCGTTTCCATACCGGCTGCCCGATCGTCACCGAACCGGTGGAAGCGGCCTTTGCGCTGGTCAGCGCACCGGTGAGCATGATCCCGCTGGCAAGTTTCAACCAGGGTTCCGCCGAATATCCGGACCGGTCGACAACGGTGATCCTGACCGGTCAGGAATCAACGGATGCATTTCTCAACAACGGGACGGCGGCGCGCGACCGGTACGGAGTGCGGGAACCGGCGTTGGAGGCGATGATCGCCGCGGTCGCGGATTGGCTGGTTGGCGGAGGGGATTTGCTGGGCAAGCCGACACACTTCGAATCGCGCGACGGGAAGTATTGAACTGGTCGGCGAATCGGTCGGCGTGTGGAGCAGCGTCCGCTCAGCG
>ENA-OWNT01001565-OWNT01001565.1-seawater-metagenome-genome-assembly--contig:-NODE-1565-length-28133-cov-7.347733_pt1 | contig 28133 bp, 18 predicted proteins | sample MGYA00238136_ERZ651165 | MGnify/ENA primary metagenome ERZ651165 (study PRJEB26861, sample SAMN08777766) | seawater metagenome | isolation source: coastal seawater | place: USA: Florida | collected...
TTCGCCTTCGCCTTCGCCTTCGCCTTCGCCTTCGCCTTCGCCTTCGCCTTCGCCTTCGCCCTCGCCCTCGCCGCTGTCGTCGTCGGAGATGTCGGTGGTGCCGGTGTCTCCGCCGTCGTCTTTGAGCTCCTCGAGGTCGCAGCCGGTGGTGAGGAGGAGGAGGGTGGACAGGGTGAGGAGGGTGCGTGCGGACATGGGGACTCCCTTCGCGCTGTGTCGGGACAGCGCATTGCGTTCGGGTTGGGTTGGTTTCCGTCTTGGGGACGGTGCCGGGCGGGGGGTGTTCCCGCTTCCGACGCAATGCATGTACGCTGGGGGGAGGGGGGTGTCTGTTACCGGGGATTACCGGGGGTTACCGGAAGCAGGGTGAGGATGGTTCGCAGGACGGCGTTCGCGTCGGTGGGGCCGGTGAGGTGGTGGGTGTCGGGTGGGGGGGACAGACCGCGGTCGTCGAGGTCGACGAGGACGAGGGGGTGGTCGGGACCGGCGAGGTGCAGGATTTGTTGGGCGACAAGGGGTTGGCTGGGGTTTCCGGCCGTAGCGCTCGGCCCAGATGACGACGCGTAGGCGGGCGTCTTGGGCGGCGGTGCGGGCGGCGTGGCTCCAGTCGCCCGTGAAGTCGGTGCGGGGGGCCTCGGGGCTGTGGCTGTGGAGGACGCGGTGGCCACGGGCGGTGTGTTCCTCGATGACGGCGTTGGCGAGGTCGCGGCGGTCGGTGAGGAGTCGGGGTGCTACGCACCAGGCTTGCTCTTGAGCGCCGGACCATGGGCCAGCCGGAAGCCCTGGTCGTCCCAACGCCCAGAGGGACGGCCGCGGACGCGGTAGGCCGAACGGCAGTCGCGGGCGGGGTTGCCCCAGGCGCCCCCGCGGATGACCCTGGGCGCGGCGTGGTCCCCGTGGTGAGCCGGGTCCGCCTCAATGGGGTGGCTGTAGTCGCGCCAGCCGGCGTCCTCGCACCACTCGCCGACGTTGCCCAGCATGTCGAAGAGGCCATATGGGTTGGGGCGCTTCTTCTTGACCGGGTGGGTGGAGACACCGGCGTTCTGGTCGAACCAAGCGAGGTTCCTCAGCGCTGCATCGCTCGTCCGGGCGCCCCACGGCGGCACGCCAGCGCCCCCCTTGGCGGCCCGTTCCCACTCGGCCTCGCTGGGCAGGCGGAAGGAGCCCTCACCGGATAGGCCCACTTGGTTGAGCCGGTCGCAGCAGGCCCGGGCTTCGTGCCAGCTCACCCGCTCCACAGGTCGCTGGTGCTTCGAGGTCCCAGGCTCACCGGCGAAGAGGCTCGGGTTCTTCCCTGTCACCGCCTCGTAGAGTTCCTGGGTCGCCGGGCTCTCGCCGAGCCAGAAGCCCGAGCTCAACTCGACCAAATGGCGAGGATGTTCCCGGTCGAAGCCCTCCCCGTCCTCCGACCCCATCCAGAACGTGCCCCCTGGCACCCACCGCATCGTGTGCGCCACCTGCCCCCAAGGTGCATCCACCACGAACGTCGCCCACTCCCCAAACGCATCCACCCCCCAGGCCACCGCCCAGGCCGGCGACTTGCCGCCCGCAAACGGGCTGTCTCCGCTCATGGAGCCCTCCGCCCGAAGCGGCGGGGCCCCTGGCAGACGCACCGGGCGGCCGAGCGACCGGGCATCGACCTGTCCCACCAAGAGGCGAAGCTGGTGCCACCGGCTGTCCATCCGACCTAGACCGAGGCTACGCACCGCCTGGCGGGCGGCCCGGGTGGCCCAGGCGAGGCAGCTTCCCTGCACCAGGGCATCGTAGAAGCGCTCGTTGGCCGCGACAGTCGCCTTCGCGGACAAGGCGGCCTGGGGACTCCTCACCGCCGGACAGCCCGCGGCCAGCAGCGCCCGGGGAAGGTCGGCGCCTCCGCGCCCGGGGGGACCGGCAACACGCACGTCGAGAACAACGCCAGCCACACCTTCTTCGCCGGTCACAGGCCCGAGGGAGTCCAGGATGGCGGGCACCGCTCCGGTCTCCACCGAGTCCGCCCGCACCACCCCGAAGAGGGCGTCGGACCAGGCATTATTGCCCACCACATGCACGATGCGCCGATGCCGGGCGGCCACGGGCGCGTGCGGGGATACACACGGAATCCCCAACTCCGACAGCGTCACTTCGAGCTCAGACACCACGCTCGCACAGAACGCGTCGTCGAGGTCGGGGCACCACAAGGCGACCTCCAACGCGTCGGCCGGTTCCGGTGAGCGTGCGCCACCGACATCTTCCACCCGCACGACCGCGGCCCGGCCCCTCACCTCCTCGGCCGGCTCGCCATCGCCAAAGCGCAGCAGCTCCCATGGCAGCCCACGGGCGAGCGGACCCCGGGCATGAACCACCAAGATGGCGTCGCCACGGCCATTCTGATCAAGGAAGGAGTTGGGGACGGGCGTGCCCAGCAGCTCGCCCAGCCGGCGCCCGGCAGACCTCTCGGCCTCCACCATCGGAGCATCGAAAACATCGATCGGGGGGACGCTTCGGGCCAGCTCTCCATGTACGTCGGAGGCCAAGGCTGCAAGGTCGACCGCCAGATACACCGCTTGACTGGGACGACCCGCCGGACGCGCCGACACCCGAGTGCCCCCCGGCACAGCCTCGATCTCGAATTCGAGCACCTTCATCGCGTTCCCAAAGAACACCCCAGCGGCACCACAACCCCGGCCAAGCAGCGCATACTACACCTTGGGACCCTCGGTTCCTGACGCAAACCCCCGCGCCCACGGTTCCCCTCGGTGTGGACATCCGCGCTCAACCATCTCGCCGCCCTATCGCCGCCCGACAAGGACGAATTCGATAGCCTAGCCCACGGCGCCATGCTGGCGGTAGCCCGGTGTTCCCGACGGCCCAACCTGAGAAACGCGTTCGACCACCGATTGACCCACGGCACCCGCGCCAAAAAAAGTCCCCATACCAGAGGAATACGAAAAGGCGCCCGCTGCTGTCCGTCACTGGTCCGAGTTCGAAGAGAGGTATCATGCGCAGCTCTCAAATCTGGAATCCAACAAGGAATACAACGCGCAATGTACAGGACGAAAAGGCTCTCCATTCGCGTTGCGGACTTGGCTGTGTCTCTCTTCACGTTCAGTCCTCTTGCTGTTCTGGCCGGTGACGCGGAGCATCGGATTCGAGCCACACCCGCAGCCAGGTGTCCTCGGTGAGCAGTAGAATGTCTCCCGCGCGAAGGTGGACGGGTACACCGCGATGCAGCGTTCCCGGGTGGGCTCCCACTGCCGAAAAGCGGCGCCCCTGCGCTCGGCCCACGAGTTCAATAGTTCCCACGGATTCGCCATCGGGGGTGCTCCATGAGGACCACCTGTGCACATGCAAATGGCGGCGAGACAGCAGAGCATCATGACCTCCGCAGTCGGTGTACAGAGGGTGTGCCACGGTCCGATCAGGCGAATAGCGGCCTACGACTTGGCCAGATTTGACCGCCAGCAGCTTCCCATCCTCGGGACCTCCCAGGACCTCCAGAACTGGCCGGCCTGGCTGAGTGGGCCGGTCAAACCAGGACCAGTAGGCCGCATTGGCCATAACTGTCAACTCAGACCAAGGGTTTGCGTTTCCATAGCGGACCAAGACGGGGCTCCGTGTCTGCGCTGCGAGGCGTTCCACCAGCCCGTCGGTGGTGACATTGGCTCCGAGTATAGTGCGCCATCGGGCGAGACGGGGGCTCAACCGGGGCCGCATAGCACTCCATTCGGGCTCCACCCTCCATGCTTGGCGTGGCACCCGCCGCGCATCGATAGCATCGCGTAGCCTCTCAAGTCCATGGAAGGCCCCGACTTGGCACACGTCGAAGGCGGCGGTCACCAAGTGCAAGGAAGACACTATTCGGGTTCGATGGAGTTCCGCGTGACCTAGGGCTGCAACCAACAACTGGTGCACGTCGTGGGGCGCACCAGGCCACAGTCTCTGGCTCTGGTCCCTTGCCTTTGGCCGCAAGAAAACCTGGGTCGGCCTCGCTGACTCCGAGCCTCGAGCCACCCGGAAACCCAGGTAGCCCGCCTGGCTGGAGGCTGAGCTGCCGACCCGGTATGCCGCACGGCAGCAGCGGGCGGGGTCACCCCAGGCGCCTCCACGGACGACCCGACTGGCGGCGAGCGCAGGATCGACCCAGGGGTCGGTAGCAGGGGCGTCGGCGAGTTCGTCAAGGGACTCCACACCGTCAATGCACCACTCGTATACGTTGCCGAGCATGTCGAACAGGCCCCAGGGATTGGGGGCCGTCTGGGCGACTGGCTGAGTCTGGTTGTCGCTGTTGTCGACGTACCACGCAATGGAGTCCAGAAGGGGAGCGCGCTGTTCATTCTCCAGCTCCCCGCGCCAAGTGGCCCGGGCGATACCCGCGCGGCAGGCGTACTCCCACTCCGCCTCCGTCGGGAGGCGGGCGTCAGTGGAGATGGCCTGGAGCCAGGGCTGGACGTCATCCCAGCTCACCTGCTCGACGGGGCGCGCCGGTCCCTTGAAGCTGCTGGGGGAGGGGTTGAGGTCGAGCTTGTGGGCGCGCACCACGGTCTTCCAGAGGGCCTGAGTGACCGGCGTGTCCCCCAGCCAGTAGCCGTGGGTGAGGGTGACCTCATGGTGGGGCTCGTCTTCCCAGCGACCGACTTCCCCCTTGCGCGACCCCATCATGAATCGACCGGGCGGAATCCAGCGCATCTTCTGGACCACACCGTGAATGTCCCAATCCGCCCAGAGCCCGAAGCGATCGCGGCCGATGGCGGTGGCCCAGGGGGGCTTTTCGATGGCCCGAAACCGAAGCTCCGCCAGGTCGGTGCGCACAGTTGCCCAACGCCCCGGACGCAGGGGAAGGGTCTCCCCCGGCGCGCCATCCACATCCGCCCGCTTTCCTGACGTGGTCCGCAGCCAGGCTGCCTGCACGCGTCCCAACGGACTGCCCCGCCGTCGAGGGGCCACCGCCGGGTCGAACGGGCGCACCCCGTCCTCCAGCATCAGCGCATCTCCCCGCAGCCGAATCCGCAGCCACCGTCCCTCTGGAACGGCCCCGCCCGCCCGATCGAGGTCCTCCGCCGCCGTGATGGCCGGAATCGGGTCTCCCGGACGCCGGCTCCACGCCACCAGCGGACTGACCACCGCCTGGGTCTCCACCGATGCCTTCGAGTCCTGCCCAAAGGACCGTCCCACGCGTCGCCCGAACTCCAGCCAGCCAGCCCGGTCCAGGCCCGTGGCCGATTCACCCTGAGCCTCCAGCAAGCCCGCCACCGGCGCCAGCACCGCCCGCGCCCAGGCTGCATCCCACCGTCCAGCGTCTGGCTGAGGGCCCAACGCGTCCTCCCACGAGAGGATTTCCGTCGCGAACAGCTCGGTCGGTTCGCCCGCGCGCCAGTCGGCGATGCACGCCTGCACCTGGGTGTGCAGTGCCACGTCCTCCCGATCGAACGCAGCCTGCAGGTCCCGCCGTCCCTTCGATGTCAACCTGAGCCGGTCGGGCGCCACCTGCCGCACCTCAGGCAAGGCCGCGGCGTCGAGCTCGGTCAGCACATCCGCCTCGTCGGGTCGAAGCAGGCTTCGCAGGTCGCGCAGCAGACCAGGCTGGATGAGGGCAGCCCGGGAAGCCAGCCGGAGCAGCCGACGGGCTCGACGCACGCGCTCTACTCGGTCGGCCCGAGCCGTCCCGGGCCCCCAAGCCACAGGTCGCCAGGCCCCGAGCAGGTCCCGAGGCAGTCCAGCGGCCCCTACCGGGCACAGCGCGATGGCCCGGGCACCGACTGCCCGGACCCGACGTCCCAGCCCCAGCCAGGCGCGACTGGAGACCCCTGCGAGATCAGCCACCCCCAGCTCCGTGAGGGCGAGCACCGTGTCCCCCGGGCCAGGCCGACCGGGGAGAGGCTCCCCTGGGTCCGAAGCCGACACACTCAACGGGTCCATCGGACACACCTGCACCCGCGACCAGCCCATCCGGCTCACCACCTTCGCCGCAACCTCCCACCGGTCCACAACCAGCCCGGCAAGAGGGCCCCGCTCATCCACCCACAGGATGAGCGACGACGGCCATCCGCCCCGAGCGTGACGGGTGAGCGGATGCAGAGGCTTCGCCCGCGCCACCCGGCGAACGGCCGCCTGCAGATCGATGGTTCCGTGGCTGTCCGGATCGCTCAGGGCCATCGAGAGGCGGGCTTCCAAGGCCGCCCAGGGCTCCAAGGCCCGCGGGATCCGCCGTCGCACCCCGAACCAGCGCATCTGCGCTTCCTCCGCCCGGGTCAGCACCCGAAGCTGCTGTGGGCGGGGTTCTGGACGGTCCAGCGGCGTGTAGGAGTCGAGGCGCCAGAACCGGGGCGGCTGGGGAGTGGTCGACGTTGCAGGCGGGGGTGTCGGCCCCACCACCCGCTGGGGCGCCGTGCTTGTGGGTCGTTCTGGTGGCTCGACCACCTGAGCCCGCACCCGCACCCGAGGCGACGTTCCAGCACCGAACAGTCCCACCGAGGCATCCAGCTCGTCGTCCGTGGCACCCAGCCGCGCCAACACGGCCCGGACCCGGGCGATGTCTGCGAGGTCGCCGCTCACGACGGCTCAGACTCCGCCGTCGGTTCCACGGGCACGGGCGCCGCGAGGGTCGGCACGCGCTTCTTGTCGAGCACCACCCGCTTCAGATCGTCGACCAGCCCAACTGTATCCATCCCAGCCTCGCGCGCACCGGACAGCGCGCGGGTCAGGTCCAGAAACTCCGACAGGCCGGGCCGGGCCTCGACATGGACCCCCAGCTTCACCCGGTGGTCGGTGACAAGTCCGGCCGCCTCGTCCATCGCCGCCACCAGGGTCGCGTCGGCATCACCAAACACCGCCCGCCCCCGCTTGAGGAGCCATCCCCGGGCCGACTGGCCCTCGGGCATCGACAGGCGCAGCACCAGACAGCGTCGCAAGAAGGCGTCTGGAAGCACCCTCTGGTTGTTGGTCGTGAAGATGATGAGCCGCGGGATGGCCCGCTCCGGGACGCCCAGGACGCTTGCTTCGTCGGTTGTGCAGGAAACCCGTCCGACACCCGGCACCGTGAAGCCACCCTGGCCCAAGGCATCGAGCAGCGCGCTGGGCACACTCGGGTCGGCCTTGTCGATCTCGTCGACCAGCACCACCGACTCGGATGCACTCTCGGGTGATGCCACGGGTGGGTCGACCCGATCGGCGCCACAACTGTCGAGCACGGCGTCTCCACACCCGACCCGCATAGGGTGCTTCTTCGCCCAGCCCGCAGCCCCCGCAGGGTCGAGCGCCCACCACAGGGCACCCGGACGAATGAAGCACCGCACATCGAGCAATTCCAGCGGCTTGGCGCCGTCTTTCAGCACCCCCAGCACCTGGGCCGTTCCCAGGCGCGCCACGTCGTCCCGCCGCCAGAGCAGCTCATGGGCCTCGGTGCGGGCGTCGACGGTCTGATGGATAAAGGGCCGCCCCAACGCCACGGCCGCCGCACGGGCGAGCTGACTCTTGCCCACCCCCGGCTCTCCGCGCACCAGGATGGGTCGCCCGGTGGCGAGCGCCGCGTTGATCGCGTGGACCTGGGAAGCGGTGAACAGGTGGGCGGCCGCGGGCAGGCTGCCTTGCCTGGGAAGGGGCAGGTGGCGGCTGTAGTCCCCACCGGGAACCTGGAGCCAGCCTTGCGCGTGGCGAAACGGGAGCGTGTCGTCGGGATTCATCGGGTGGCTCCGGAGCCGTGGATCAGACCGTGCAGGCGCACAAGGTTGCTGACGAGGAGCTGACCGCGGGCGTGGGCGGGCGCATCGTGGGCCAGAAAGACCACGCGCAGGTGGGGATAGGTCGACTCGACGGCTTTCACGAGGCGCCTGAAGCCCTCATCCAGCTCGTCCTGCGCATCGGGAGCGGCAGCGCCATTCGCCGTCGCCTTGGACGCCTGCGTGGGAACCAGGATGTAGCGCACCTTCCGGTGCCGTCGTGCGCCGCGCCCCTTGAAGCGCCCGTCAAGCAGGAGCTTGGTGTTGATGGCGTCCTGGAGTCCCTTCTGGGCGGCCTCATCGTTGGCGCCAACTTCGCGCATTCGGAGCATGTGCCGGAGGTGGTCTCGGAGCAGACCCGAGTTGCCGTCCAGGATGAGCGTGCGCTTGACGTTCTGGCCGAGTCTCTGCTCGATGGCCTCCTGGTCGGGCCGCATCGGCAGGTCATCGTCCAGCTCCAGCGGCCGGTTGACCTGAAACCGACCCGCGAAGCCCACCCCGCCTGCCGGAAGCAGCTCGGGACGCCGGCCATCTCCCGCCGCCTGGATGACCTCCGCGCCCTCGGGTCCGGTCACCGGCAATCCGACCCGACCCCCCGGCGCGCTCTGGGACGTGATGTGGTCGGCGGGTCCGTGGACCGCATGGGTCGATCTCAGCAGGTCGCAGACGCTCGCCCACAGTCCGCCATCGAGAGCGTGCGGACCGTGCTCGTCCACGATGTCTTCGCAGGCCTCTGCCAAAACGTAGGCCACATCGGAGAGGTCGAGGCGCACCAGTCGCTCCACCGGATCCAGCTCGGCCGGAATGCCGGGGCTCTCGGGCAGCACCTCGATGACGTCATCTAGGCGCTCGGCGACCTTGGGATGCTCCCCCAGGCTGGCCTTCAGTTGGACGAGCAGCTTGCTGCGTTGCTCGTCGAGCCCCGAGTTCCGGATGCGGTGGAACCACTCGGCATCGCGCACACGGTGCAGAGGCGTCGCTCGGTGCCGCGTGGGGCCTGAGCCCGCTGTGATGCGCGGGTCGGCCTGGCTCCAGATCGCCACGAGCGTGCCGCCCATGAACACACCCGCCCCCGACATCCCGCCCCACGACTCCGGTGCGTCGGGCACGCGGAGATGCAGCAGACCGTCTTGCTCCCGGAGAACCTCGCCCTTCTCGGGGTGTCCGTCGGTGTGGTCTGCGCCCTGCTCGTACTCCGGGTAGCCGAAGGCGCTGAACTCGCCCTTGGCCACGGCCCCATCGTTCCACATCGCCTTCTTCGGGAGGTCGCCGTCGACCTGAAGCAAGAGGATGTCGGCTTCAGGGAGCTCCTTCGGCCACCAGTCCGTGACGGGCAGCTCCCGCCCCACGCCACCGACCTGCACAGACAGTGTCTCGAACCTGCGCTCGTGCCTCCGCCGACACCACAGCACATGGGCTGCGGTGAGCACGTACCGATCCCCGACAACCGTCCCCGACCCGCACGGACCCGACCCGCCAGACGGACCGGCACCCCGCACGAGAATCTCGTCTGCGCGACGCGCCCGACTCATCTACCGCCCCGACCGGCAGCACGGGCCACGTCCACAGGCCCACCCCCCGGCCGCCGCGGCTTCAACTTGATCCGCACCGTATGCGTCAACGCATCCGACCAGTCCTTCCCCGCCGACACCTCCAGCTCCCCCGAGGGAGCCCCCACCAGCGCCGCAAGCACCCCCCAGCCCACCGTCCCCTTCGCCGCGACCTTCTCCGTCGTCGTCGCCACCACCTTCAGCTCCAGGTCGATGTCCCCCACCTCGAAGGCAATCCGCTTGCCCTCCGGATCAGTGTCCGCCAGCTTCCGGGCCATCGCATCGAGCTGGTCCCGCAGAGCGTCCACCAACCCCCCGAGATCCTGCAGAGCCACATCCATCACCTGCGCCTGGGCGTTCGCCTTCGACATCTCCACCTCCCTGCTCCGAGCCGCCGGAAGCTACCACACCCCCCGTCCACACGACGGTCCCCCGCAGCCGAGGCGTTAGGCCCCCGCCATGCCCCGCGACCTCGCCATCACCGACACCCTCAACATCCCCGGATGGCGGCTGGTGGTGGAGACCACGCGGGCGGGCGGTCCCGGCGGCCAGCACGTCAACACCACCGACACCGCCGTGCGCCTGCGCCTGCACCTCGGCAGCGTGAGCGAGCTCCATCCCGCCGTGCTGGCCCGCGTGCGCAAGGCCTTTCCCAGCTACGTCACCTCCGACGATGAGCTGGTGGTGCTGTCCCGCGCGTCGCGTTCGCAGTCGATGAACCTCGACGCCGCCTACACGCGCATGGCCGACATGATTCGGGCCCACCTCAAGCCCCCCAAGAAGCGCCGTCCCACCAAGCCCACCAAGGCCAGCAAGCGCCGGCGGGTCGACGCCAAGAAGCGCCGCTCGCACACCAAGTCCCTGCGGGGCAAGGTGCACGACGACTAAGGAGCCAACATGCATGTGATCATCGACCTCTGCGTCGTTCCCATCGGTGTGGGCACCAGCGTGTCCGCCTACGTGGCGGCCTGCCAGAAGGTGCTCGAAGAGGCCGGCCTGTCCCACACGATGCACGCCTACGGCACCAACATCGAAGGCGACTGGGACGCTGTGATGGCCGCGGTGAAGCGCTGTCACGAGGTGGTCCACGCCATGGGGGCACCGCGCATCACCACCACGATGAAGGTGGGCACCCGCACCGACCGCGGCCAGACGATGGCGGACAAGCTGGAGAGCGTGCAGGCGAAGCTCTGCAGCTGACGGCCTCCCTCATCGCCCTGCTGATGGCCACTCTGGTGGAGGCGGGCTCGGTGGGGCTGCTGCTCGTGGCCCAGACGCCCGCCGAAGTGGCGGCGACCGCTCCGGTGCTGCTGATGAGTGGGATGGCCGGTCCGGTGGTGTTCTTGGCCACCTGGCTGCTGGCGGCCCTGGTCACACCGGCGCGGGTGCGGGGTGGACTCGCGCGGCGCACGGTGGGAGTTCTGGCGGCGGCCGGGCTGGGCCTCCTGGGTGCTGTGGGGGGTCTGGCCTTCGTGGTGCTCGTGTTGGTGCCGGCCATCGACCCCGCCATCGGTGGTCCGGGCGCGCGCCTGCTCGCCGTCTTCACCCAGGTGGCCCCCGTCACTCTGCACGGCATGTGGATCCCCATGCTCGGCTTGTTGTGGGGGGTCGAAGCCGGGTCTCGGCTCGGGTAGACTGCCCGCGGTGTCGGCGGGAGCACGGATGAACAAGCCCACAAACCTGCGCGCAACCCACTGGATGCGCGGACGACTCCTCTTGGCCCTGGCCCTCGCTGGCTGCGGCGACAAGGAGCTCACCCCCGAGGAGCAGGTGGAGGCCTGGGAGGACGCCGGCATGACCGTCGTGTGCTGGCCCCTGGAGGACATCGACGAGGGCGCCGGCGAGTGCCCCGACACCCAGGAGGACGGCTGCTGCAACCCCAACGAGGAGCCGCCGGTGCTGCTCGATGACGAGTGCTGCTACCCCTTCGTGGATGGAAGCTGCTGTGGACGTCCGATGATGGTCGACGGCGAGGCCCGGGTCGCTCCCCGGGTGCTGCGGTCCGACTGGGGACGGTCCACCGGTCCTGCGCCCGAGCTCCCCGACGGTGTCCGCGCCTGGCTCGCTGCCGCCTGGGCCGACGAAGGCAGCCTCGAGCACGCCTCTGTGGCCTCCTTCGCCCGCTTCACCCTCGACCTCATGGCCTTCGGGGCTCCGCCCGCGCTCCTGCTCGACGCCCACCGGGCCGGACTCGACGAGATCGCCCATGCACAAGCCTGTTTCGCCCTCGCCGCGCGCTTCGGCGACGAACCTGTCGGGCCGGGTCCGCTCGACATGAGCGGTGTGCTGCCGTCCGCCAGCCTGGCCGAGGCCGCCGCCGCCGCCGTCATCGAGGCCTGCGTGGGTGAGACCATCGCCGCGCTGGAGGCCCGAGTGCGCGCCGAGAACGCCCAAGATGGTGAAGTGAAGGCCGTTCTCACCCGCATCGCAGAAGACGAGGCCCGCCATGCCGAGCTGGGCTGGCGCTTCGTGAAGTGGGCGATGGGACAGGATCAGGCGGTGCGACCGGCGGTGGAGGCCGCATTTGCCGAAGCCTTCAAGACGGCCACTGTCACGTCATTGTCGGAGCCGCCTGCCCACCTGCTCCGTCGGTTCGGACGCCTGCCTGCCGCCGAGGCCCGGGCCTTGCGCGCAGAGGCGGTGGAGCGTGTGCTCAGGCCCGCCCGCGACCTGCTTCTCCAGACCCGGCGCCCCCCGGCCCACGCCTGATGACAAGTCCCTCAGGCTGCGCCCCCTGCGCTATCGTGGGCCGTCGCTGACGGAGGTCCCATGCGCCGCATCCCGCTCGCCATCCTGCCCCTCACCCTGCTGTTCGCCTGCACCACCGATGGCGACAAGTCGGGCGATGAGGGCTCGGTCGACGGCACCGAGGACGGTGGCGGAGACGACGGCTCCGGAGACGACGGCGGCAGCGGAGACGGCGGCGGCGATGATGGTGGAGAGGATGGCGGCGACGACAGCGGAGATGATGGCGGAGACGACGGGGGCGACGATGGCTCCACCTCCACCTGGACCGTGGAGGCCGTGCCCTCCTCGCCTGTGCTGCGGGAGGCGGACGAAGGCGGCCTGCTCACCGTGGACTGCGTGTTCTCCGAAGACGGCGTGGTCACCGCTGTAGAGACCGAGGCGAGCGTGGTGGTCTCCCCCACCGACGGCGTGGCGCCCGATGCTGGCGGCTGGACCTTCACCGACTACGGCACCTACACCATCACCTGCAGCGGGGAGGTCGACGGTGCCGCCATCGAGGGCTCCACCGAGGTCGTGGTGCTCACCGAGGTGGTCTCGCCAGCCGTCGCCGAGTCGGTCGCGGCACTCGCGGGGGTGCGGGCGGCCCACCTGCGAATCTCCCAGGCCGATGGGGGCGCCGACAGCGCCATGGTCGACGCGCTCGACGCGCTGGCCGCCGCCACGGTCGAGGCCCAGAACGTGGCCGACAGCCCGCCCGCCAGCGCCTACCGCTCGATGCCCGAGGGCTGGTGGCCCGACACCGACGAGCTCACCGAGGCCGGCATCACAAGAAACGCCGACGACGACGCGCTGGCCGCTGCTCTGAGCGACTGGGCCACCGCCCTCGAAGCCCTCGATGCCGCCATCCTGGCCCTCGACCCCGGCACCATGACCGAGGACGACCTCGACGCCCTCACCGCCCTCGACGCCGACGTGGAGGCCGCAGGCGCCGCCCTCACCGCCCTGTCGCCCACCACCCACGGCTGGCTGGAGAACGAGGCCGCCCTGGCCAGCCAGCTCCTCGCACCCGCCCTGCGCGTGAACGCCCACTGGGCCGGCCTCGCCGAAGCCCGCCTGCGCGTGGAGGCCGAGAGCATCCTGCCGCCCTTCGGCCTGGTGGGCATGGCCGTGGGCATGGTGAATGTGGGCGGCATCCGCGGTCAGTACATCCAGCGGGTCATCGTGCCGGTGGTGGAGCAGCTCGACCTGTCCATCAACAACCTCATCCTGATGGGCCTCATCGAATACTTCGCGCCCGGTGGCGGCGGGGTGTCCATCAGCCACATCCAGGCCTCGTCGTCGGTGGGCATCGCGCTGCCTGGCTACGACACCTGGGTGTATGGCTCGGGCTTCTCCACCACGCCGGCCATGAACAAGTTCATCATCGTGGGTGTGGACTGGCAGGAGGCCCTGGGGACCATCCTCGACGGCTGCGGCATCGAGGAGGGCGACACGGTGCCCGAGATCGTGGAAGACATCGACTCCTGCATGGACACCGTCAACGACGCCATCGACAACTCCCAGGCCACGCCCGACAGCTACGTCAACGACGAGGTGTGGGGGCAGGGGGTGGGCCTGGGTCCGTTCCCGGATGTGTGCGGCAGCGGCTGGGTGCCGGTGACCATCGGGCTGATGGCCATCAACATGGAGTCGGGGGAGCGGACGACGGGCTTCGAGGCGCTGACCTGCATTCCGTGAGGATGGGGCCGCGCGAGGGATGGAGCGGAGGACGCCGCAGGCGTGCCACCCGACGCAGGAGGGGGGCCAAGCGGCCCTGGGGCGCCGGCACGGCGCGCCAGGTTCTCGGCCGCGCGCCGCAGCGAGAGCCCGACCCCGCAGGGGACGCGCCCAGAGAAATCAGCGGGGGACGGACACGAACAGGTTGCCCACGCACATCTCGTCGAGCGTGCCCTCGCCCCAGTTGACGTCGACTGGAGACCCGCCTGTGTTGGGGTTGTCGGCCGAATTGTCGAAGGTGCAGGTGACGCGCAGGCTGTCGCCGTCGCGGAACTCGACCGGCTCGGCCAGCTCGTAGACGCGCTGCCAGTTGAAGTCCCAGGGATCGACGGCCACCAGCATCTCTTCGGTGCCATCGGCGTGGGTGACCGCCAGCTCGCCGCGCACGCCCAGCTTGTGCATGTGGAAGAGGGCGGAGTGGATGTCGAAGCCGGCGGACAGGTCGAGGCCGCCCACGAGGAACTCGAAGAAGGTGCGGGGGTCGCCCTCGGAGGTGTGCTCGACGTGGTCGTCACCGGCGGGGATCTCCATGCCGCCGGTGGGCCAGGTGCCGGACAGCCAGGGGGCGAAGGCACCGGGTGCTTCGACGGAGTCGGCGATCTGGATGCCGAGGCCGGTCTGGTCGACCTCTTCGCTGCTGCCGGGGTGGAAGTAGTGGAGCTGGAGGACCACCTTCGAGCCCGGCGGGACCTCGATGCCGGTGCCCTCGGGGAACGCGAGGTCGCCCATGCCGGGCACCCACTGGCCGAGCTGCTGGGCGGGGACCTGGGTGCCGGAGTCGCCGGCGGGGCCGCCGTAGCATTGGTAGCCGGGGAGGTCGTCGAGGTCTTCCCAGCCGGCCAGCATGTCGAAGACCGACTCGCCCATCACGCCGTCGGGGCGGAAGAGGAAGGCGGCGACATGGTGCACCACGAGCTGGTTGTCGACGTCGGCGGTGAAGCCCGTGACGTAGCGGGTCTCGGTGTCCTCGGGCCAGTCGATGACGAAGCAGCGGTAGTCGTCGGGGTCGCCCTGCACGGTGTACGCGAGGTCGGAACGCAGCGTCTCGTGGACCGTGATGGGCGGCGACTCGAGCTCGGGGAGGGGGTCACCGGCGCTGGCGGCGTCGCCTTCGGGGGCCCCGGCGTCGGCCCAGGCGCGGAAGAGGGCGACCTGGTCGTCGGTGAGGCTGGGGTCGCGCAGGTAGTCGCGGTGACCGGGCTCGGCGCCCCACGGCGGCATCGTGCGGGCCTCGACCGAGCTCGCCAACGCCTCGGCGATGGGCCCGGCGTCGGCGTAGTCGGTGAGCGAGAAGGGCGCGATCTCGCCGTCTTGATGGCACGACACGCAGCGGCCTTCGACGATGGGCGAGATGTCGCCGTGCCAGGTGGGGGCGTCGTCGGCCGCGGCGTCGGCGTCCTTGTCGGAACCGCAGGCGACGAGAAACAAGGTGAAGACGGCAATTCTCATGGGGTCAGGATCTCCGATATCACCTTTTATGGAGCGGCTCAGGGCGTGGGGGCGACCTGAGCGGTGGGCCGGCCGTACTTCCGCACGACGCGGCCCGGCAGAGCGCCGGTGAGAATACCGTCGAGCAGCGTCACCTGCCCACCCACGATGGTGGCCTTGTAGCCGGTGGCGTCCTGGAGGAAGCGCTTGCCGCCGGCGGGGAGGTCGGCGTGGAGCTTCGGCTTGTGCAGGCGCAGGTTGTCGAAGTCGAGGATGTTGAAGTCGGCGCGCTTTCCGGGGGCGATGAGGCCGCGGTCGTGCAGGCCGAGGAAGCGGGCGGGCTCCGAGGTGAGCTTGCGCACGAGCCAGGGCACCGGCAGGCGGCCTTCGGGACGGTCCCGGCCCCACCAGGACAGCAGGGTGGTGGGGAAGCTGGCGTCGCAGACGGTGCCGACGTGGGCGCCGCCGTCGGTGAGGCCCGAGATCGACAGGGGGTGCGTGAGCATCGAGCGCACGTTGTCGAGGTTCATGCCCATGTAGTTGAACAGGGCGAAGTAGATGAGCGCGTGGCCGTCTTCGTCGAGCAGGGCGTCGAGCAGGGCGGCCAGCGCACCGTCGCCGGAGTGCATGGCCCGGGCGGCGAGGCTGTCGTTGGCGCTGGGCTCGTAGATGGGCGGGTCGAGCAGCGGGAACATGAGGAAGGCGGCTTCGTCGATGCGCTGCAGCAGGGCATCCACGAGGGGCGGCACCGAGCTGCCGTCGCCGGCCACGGCCTCGGGACGCTCCTTGAGCAGGCGGGCGCGCACCTCGGGCTTCTTCAGGTGGGCGACGCGCTCGGCGAGGGGCAGGTGGGCGACGGCCTTGTAGGAGGGGTGGCCGATGAAGGGGTGGAAGGTGGTGTCGAGGCCGAGCAGCACGCCGATGGGCCGGGGCGAGACCTGCATGCGCATGGGAAGGCCGGCTGCGTGGGCGCCTTCGACGCGGGCGACGATGCGCTTCCACTGGTCGGGGTCGCGCACGCGCTGGATGAGGGAGACCGACATGGGGTGGCCGCCAGCGGCGCGGGCCATGGCCTCGTAGAGGTCGAACTCCCGGTCGAAGGGCTCGGGACCGTCGGCGATGTTGAAGTCGGAGACGCCCTGCAGCACGCCGTGTTCGTGGTTTCGGAGGGCGGCTGCCAGAGCGGTGAGCTCGGCCTCGTTGGCCTCGGAGGCGGGCGTGGGCTGGCCGTCGTTGTTGCGGTGGTTGTCGGACCGGCCGGTGGTGAAGCCGCACGCCCCGGCCGCGAGGGCCTCGTCGAGCAGGCGGACCATCTCGGCGCGTTCTTCGTCGGTGGCGGGCTGGTCGGCAACGGCGCGCTCGCCCATGACATAGACCCGCAGGCAGTCGTGGGGGACGTGGGCGCAGAGGTCCATCGCGTGGGGAATCGAGTCGACCACGTCGAGGTACTCGGGGAAGGACTCCCAGCCCCACGGGATGCCCTCGGACAGGGCGGCGCCGGGAATGTCCTCCACGCCTTCCATCAGGGCGATGAGCTTGTCGTGGTCGGTGGGCCGCACGGGCGCGAAGCCCACGCCGCAGGAGCCCATGGCCGCGGTGGTGACGCCGTGGACGGAGCTCGGAGCGAGCGCACCATCCCAGGTGGCCTGGCCGTCGAAGTGGCTGTGCACGTCGACGAAGCCGGGGGTGACGAGCGCGCCGTCGGCATCGATGGTGCGGGCGGCGGTGCCAGACAGGCGGCCGATGGCGACGATCTGGCCGTCACGCACGGCGATGTCGGCGCGGTAGGGAGCGCGGCCGGAGCCGTCGACGAGCATGCCGCCGTTGATGCGAAGGTCCCAGGACATGGGCGTTCCGAGGTGGGGGATTCAGAGGGAGCAGCCGCCGAGGTGAGCGGCCCAGATGGTGGCGCCGACCTCGTCGTCGAGGCAGGCGCTGGCAGTCACGAGAACATCGCTGTAGCCGTCGTTGTCGACATCACGCAAGGTCCAGCCGGGGATGCCGGGGCTGCACTCGCGGATGGCGCCAGGACGCAGGAAGGTCTCCGCGCCGTAGCCGGTGGGGAGGATCCAGTCGTCGCCGGTGGCCGAAAAGGCCGTGCCGGTGGACCGGAAGGTGATCCAGCGCGCCTCTCCCACGTCGTCGTCCTCGCAGGGACTGCGGGTGACGATGAGCTCGGGGCGGTCGTCGCCGTCGAGGTCTTCGAAGAAGTAGCGGGGCTGGTTGCTGTCGCAGTCGACGTCACCGCCGAGGGCATCGAAGGCATCGACGCCGTAGGCGGTGGGGAGGGTCCAGGTGGACGGGGCGTTGGAGAAGCCGGTCGCGGAGCCGGCGTGCACGCGCCACTCGGTGGTGCCGACGGTGCTGTCGTCGCAGTCGAGCCAGGTGATGATGGCGTCGAGGAAGCCGTCGCCGTCGATGTCCTGGGCGGACCAGGTGGGGATTTCGTTGGGACAGTCGCCGCCGTGGCCGGGCGCGTAGAAGGTGCCGATGCCGTAGCTGCCGGGCAAGGCGAAGCGGGTGCCGGTGGACGCGAAGCCGGTGCCGTCGTTGTCGTAGACCAGCCACTCGGTCACGCCGGTGGCGTCGTCGGCGCACGGGGACTGGGTGACCACGAGGTCGTCGTCGCCGTCATGGTCGATGTCCATGAGCGAGGAGGCGGGGCGCCCGGCATCGCAGTCGGCGAAGTTGGTGAAGTCGTGGAAGGCCTCGGTGGATGCGCCGGCCGGGAGCGCCCAGGTGGTGGCCGTGTCGAAGCCGGCGCTGTTGTTGAGGTGGACCTGCCAGTGGGTGGTGCCGAGGCCCAGGCCCGCATCGTCGCAGTCCTCGGTGAGAACGATGTCGAGGAGGGCGTCTCCGTTGATGTCTCGAAGGGCCCAGCGTGGGCGTCCGGAGCCGTCGCAGCCGGTGGGATTGCCGGGCGTGATGAGGGAGCCGGCGGGCAGGTCGGTGGGGAGGGTCCAGTTTGTGGGGGTGGACGGGAAGCCGGCGGACGTGGCGGTGTAGTGGTCCCAGGTGGACATGCCGGGCTCGACGTCGCCGCACGGACTGCGCAGCACGACGATGTCTTCGAGGCCGTCGCCGGTGAGGTCGAGCAGCATGAAGCGGGGCCGGTTGCCGTCGCAGTCGCCGGGGCTGGAGATGTCGGTGAAGGACCGGGCGCCGAAGCCCTCGGGCAGGGTGAGCGGGGTGGTGGCGCCCGAGAAGCCCGTGCCGGCGCAGGTGGACTCGTCGCAGTCGTTGTCGATGCCGTCGCCGGGGACCTCTTCGGCACCGGGATTCACCGCGGGGTCGGTGTCGTCGCAGTCCTCGGAGACATCGTAGCCGTCGCCATCTTCGTCGATGGGACCCGTGCCGGTGTCGCCCGAGTCGGCGGTGTCGGCGGTGTCCTGCGTGTCGTCGGTGTCGGCGGTGTCCTGCGTGTCGTCGGTGTCGCCCGTGGCCGGCTCTCCAGTGTCCCCGTCCCCCTTTTCATCGCCCCCCGAGCAGGCCGGCAGCAAGAAGGCGAGAGACAGGACCGCAAGGGACGGCAGAGCGCGCATGGGTGGGACCTCCGACGACTGCGGCGTGGAGCGTCCTCCCGCCGCGCCGGGACCCTACCCGGGACGCGCCGGACTTGCAGGTCGGTCTCCCGGTGAGCCCCCGTGTCCACCGGCGGCGAGCTTTGAACGAGCTCGCCGTGGGGGAGCGAGCACCGCGAGCGGCTTGGGGTGCAGCCCCCACCAGAGTCACATCGTTTTGCGGGATAGATAGATTCGAGCCCGCAAAACTACCAGGGCCACGCGTACCAGAAGCCGGCGATGGAGACGCTGATCCACACGGTCATGGCGAAGCCGAGCTTGGCCACGGTGCCGAGCAGGCGCCCGATTGTGGCGGTGACAGCGGGCTTGACTGCGTCTTCGCTCTTTCGCGGGGCGGGGCCGGTGGTCTCGCCGATGAAGGCGCCGAGGAAGGTGCCGAGCAGGGCGCCCAGGATGGTGCCGAGCACAGGCACGAAGAAGGTGCCGACAAGTCCGCCGGCCAGGCCACCGATGAAGGCGCCCACACTCGCGCGACGCCCGCCGCCGCCGGCCTTGCTGCCCCACACGCCCGAGGCGAACTCGATGCCTTCGCCGATGGACGCCATCACGAGGCCGACGCCGAGCACGGGCCAGCCAAAGGTGGTGACACCGGGACCCGCCCACCAGGCGTCGGTGAGCTCGATGCCGACGGCGAGCGCGAGGAAGATCCAGGTGCCGGGCAGGCCGATGGTGACCGCAGCCACGCAGCCAAGGCCGACGAGGGCGACGAGCAGGGCCATCAGGATGGGGGACATGCGGACTCCAGGCCCAATGGGCACCAGGGGACATAAGGGCTACGCTCGGAGCATGGGCCAGCATTGCCCTGGAGGACACATCCTGCTTGGGACGGCTGCCATGGTGACGCTGCTCGCGGGGGTGGCACATGCCGACAAGCTCCCCGCAGCGGCCGATCGCACCGAGTGGAAGGCGGTGGGCCAAGGCGCGGTGACCGTGCACTGCGGGGCCTTCGAAGAGGCGATGTGGTGTTACGCGGAGGCGGTGCTGCCGGGCCGTCGAAGTGCGGTGCAGGCCCTGCTGGCCGACGTCGAAGGCATCGCCGAGCTGTTTCCCCGGATGCGGAGCATGAAGGAGGTGCAGCCGAGCGTGATGCACCAGATCCTCGACTACCCCTTCCCCTACGACGACCGCGACATCGTGGCGCGCTTTGTCTGGCGCCGCACCACCGAGGTGGATGCCCTCGAGTGGGCATCGGTGGAGGAGCCTGTGGTGCCCACGGTGGGGGTTCGCCTCGACGGAGCAGCCGGGCGCTTCGAGCTTCGCGATGGTCCGACGCCCACCCGCACCGCGCTCGCCTACACCTGGCGGGCCGAGCTCGGACCCGGCATCCCCGACTGGGTGCGTCCGTTCGCCTGGCGGGCCCAGGCCGACGAGGTGGTGGACGGCCTCGGCCGCGGTCTCGCGGAGTCAGGCGGTGGCGACAAAGCACCACGCTCGACAGGCGCGCCGGGGGGTTGAGGGGTATCAGGGTCCAACCGGCCGATGCAGACGACCACCCCGGGGGTGGGGCGTGCGCGGCCGGAGTCGCACGCGGTAGGCTGGACCCATGGACACCGATCTCGACGCACTGAATGCCGAACTCGAAGCGCGGCTCGCCGACCTGGAGAAGGCCCGGCAAGAACTCGCCGAGGCCGAGGCTCTCGAAGCCGAAGCCAACGCCGAGGCCGAGGCCTACGCCGCCGCGATGAAGGACTACGAGACCCAGCTCAGCCAGCTGGAGGCCGACCTTGCCGCCGCCCGACAGGCCGTGGCCGATCGGGAAGCCGAGCATGCCAAGGCCGAAGAGGCGCTGGCCAAGGCCGAAGCCGAGGCCGAGGAGCTTCGGGCCGCCGAAGCCCGCCGGGTGGCCGAGGAGAAGGCCGCGATGGAGCGGGAGCTGGCGGCGCTGGAGGCCGAAGAGGGTCGCCTCGACGCCCAGCTGCAGGAGGTCGACGCCGAGATCGCCCGCCTGGAGGCCGAAGACGCCGAGCTGGCCGGTGAGATCGGCAAGATCGAGGCCGAGCTGGCCGCTCTGTCCTCGCCCGCAGCCTGAGCCCGCCGCCCGATGGCCGTGTCCGACGAGCGTGTGCGCGTGCTCGCCGACGTCCTGTCCTCCGCGACGGATGACGGTGTGGCTGCCCGGCTCGTCTCGGGCGTGTTGCAGGCGGCCGATGCGCCGCCGCTGAGCCCGGTGTGCCCGGGGCCACGCGACCCGGATGCGGCCCTGGTCGCTGCGGCCTTTCTGGATGCTTCCGATGTGATGGTCGGGCTGGCCTGGTCGGCCCGCACGGCCCTCACCCTCTACGACGCCCACGAAGGCTGGTCGGGTGGGGTCGACGAGCTCGAGGAGGAGCAGGCCCGCGACCTCGTGGTGCGGGTGGGCGCGCTGTCGGCCGTGGCTGTGAGCCTGCACGCCGACCCCCACCGCGGCCTGGCAAGGCTGCTGGACAGTCCGGCGGGGCGCTCGCTGCTCTACGTGATGGGCTCGGTGGAGCTGCTGTTGTCCCGGGGGACGGCCTTCGAGCCCGTCGAGCCAGGGGTGATGGGTGAGCTGATCGACGTCCACGGCGATGTTCTCGAAGAACTCTGGGACGCTGTGCGGACCGCGGGTGGCCGTGTGGAGGGCGCCCGAGATGTGGTGTCCGATGTGGCCGCCGCTCTGGAGGACGCCGCCGAAGCCGTGGGCGACCGCATCGAGGACATCGCCGAGGCGGTGCGCGCGGTGCTGCCCGAGCTCGACGGCGGACGCGCCGCGTGGGCAGCCGAAGCGCGTCGAGAGCGGGTGTATGGCCTGCTGGTCGGCCGCCTGCTCGCCGAGCGCGATGGGCTGTCCGCACCACAGGCCGCCACACAGGCCCGACCCGCGCCGCCCTCGGTCGACCTCGCACCTCTGAAGGCCACCTTGGCCCGGCAGCGGGACCAGCGGGACGCTGTGGCAACGGAGCTGTCGGCGGCAAAGCGTCGGCGTCGGCAGCTCTCAGACCAGCTCGCACAGTCGACGAGGCGCGCAAGGCCCTCGGGCACGCCCACTGCAGCACCGGTGCCCGGGCCGGATCTCGAGCGCGAGGCCGTCGCCCACACCGCCCGATCGGTTCGCGACGCCCAGGCGGCCCTCCGACAGGCGCACGCCGCCCGAAGCCGGCTGCGCAAGCCCGCTGGGACCACTGCCGGCGACCGCCCGCACCTGTCGAGAGCCCGTGACCGGGTGGCGGAATGCACGGCAGCGGTGGCCGCGGTGAAGCAGCGCCAGGCCGCCATCCAGCAGGCCCGACACGCCCAGGCCGAGGCCAGCGGCCGGCGTCGACGGGAGCTGGAGACACGGCGGGCCCAGGTGCTGGGCCGCCAGCGGGCCGTGGCGCAGAGCCTGCTGAGCGCACAGAGGCGCCGCACCGAGCTGCTGGCCCACCGCGACCAGCCCCAGACCGCCGCGCCCATGCCCCGCCCGACAGCTCGCCCGACACCCCGGGTGGACATCCGTCAGCACGCCATCTTGAGGGGAGAGCTGCTCCGGGCCCGCGCTCAGGTGGTGACCGCCCGCGCAGATGCCAGCCGGCGGCGACAGCAGCTCCGCACCCTGCGTCCGCCCCGGGCGCCGGCCTCAGGCCGGGCAGTGGCCGACAGCGGTCGGGCGCGTTCGGCCGTCCAGGCGCTCGAACAGGCCGTCGTGGCGACTCGGGAGCGAATCGAGACGGCCCTGCAGGCGCGGCGCAGCCACACCGAGCAGCTGCGCGCCCGCCTCGCCCAGGCCCGGGCCCAGGCTGCTGAGAACGGTCCACTTCAGGCCACTCTCGCAGAGCGCCGGCGACGACTTGCCACCCGCCGCTACGCGAACCACCGTGCGCTCGCCAAGGCTGCGGCCCGACCCGCCCCTGTGGCCCGTCCCGTCCCGGACACCCTCACCCCGGAGCGACGCGAACAGCTCGAAGACGTCATCTTCGATGCCAACCAGGCTCTGCACCGCGCCCGCTGGGGCCTGTCCAGGGCGAGCAGCGCGCAGGCGGAGGGCGCTCCAGAGCCACCCGACGCACCCGACCACCGACACATCCACCGCATCCTCAAGGGCGCGCAGGCCCAGGTGGCGTCGGCCGAGCGTGCGGTCGAGGCGGTGCGAGCGCGCCAGCAGGCAGCCGCTGATGCGCGGCGCTCGGCCCTGTCCGCCGTGATCGGCCAACGCGAGACACTCCTTCGGTCACTCGGCTCGGCCCGGCGGCGCCGCGACCAGCTCCGTGGCGACCGAAAGACCGTGGGTCCCCGCCAGCGCGCTGTGAAGACCCGGCTCGCGCAGCACCGCGGTCCCACCCTCCGTGCACATCCCCGAGAGTCCGATGGGGTGAGCGCCGCCGCGGCCTTGCTCGACACCACCCTCCAGGCCGTCATCGCCGCACAGGAGGCCCTGGCCACGACGGCCGCCCGGGGCGGTTCTCTTCCCCCGCTGCCAGAACCCCGGGCCCCCCGCACCCCCCTCGACCTGCGGGGACTGGGCAAGCGGGTCAGAAAGGCGGAAAAGGCGGTCGCTCGGCTCCAGGCCCGGCGCGACGCAGCCCTGGCAGCCCTGGCCGCACTCCGCGCACCCCTGGAAGCCGAGCACACCCGCCTCACCGACCGCAAGAAGGAGGCCGCGGCCACCTGCAGCATGTCCATCGAGCTGCGGGCCGCAGCGCGGAGCCGGATGGACGAGGTCCGCCGTCGCCTCACCGAGCTTCGCACCCAGCTGGCCGCCACGCCGGCCGAGCCGCCCGACCCCACCACCGGCCCCCGCGAGGCCGTCGACGCAGCGGGCCAGGCACGCGCCGAAGCTCACCGCAGGCTGTCCACGGCCCTCGATGCCCGCGAGGCGCTGCCCGGGGCCCCACAAGCCGGCGACGTCCCCTTGTTGGCCGAGGCCTCCCGACTGGCCAGCGAGGAACGGCGGGCCCAGGTGGCCGCCGCCGACGCCGCCGTGGTCACTGCCCGAAGCCGCCGCGACCGACACGTCGAGCTGCGGCGGCGACTCGAAGCCCTCCACACACAGCGCACGCGCAGCGCGGCCGAGTCGGCGAAGCAGACGGAGGCCCGGGACACCCTGGCCGAAGCCCGCAAGGTGGCCGCCGCGAAGACCCAGACGACCCGCGCGCGTCTGTCGGCCCTCCAGGTCCCCGATCTCGATGTCTCCGAGCTGTTGCTCATGCGGGAGCTGGTGGCGGCTGCCGCCACGGCCCTCACCGAGGCCCGGACCCACCTGGAGAACCGCCCCGAGCCCGACGACCCGCCCACCCGACCGCCGGCTCCCGACACCGCCGCCCTCACCCGTCGCCTGTCTCGCGCCCGCAAGGTGTTCGCGAAGTACGAAAAGGCCGCCCGGGTCGTGGAAGGCCGCCGCGACCAGGCCTACGTCTCCCTGCGCCGCGAGCACCACGCCGCGCTGAGTGCGGCCCGCCCCGCCCGGCGTCTCAGTGCCCTGCGGCGCCGCAAAGCTGCTCTGGAGCGGGCCCTCACCGCCCGTCGGGAACGAATCTCCGCGCTTCAGCCGAAGCCCGCGGCTGCCGCCGAGGTGGACGCCGCTCTGGGTCCGGCGGTCGAGGCGGCACGCAAGCAGCTCGCCGAAGCCCGGGAGACCCTTGGACAGCGGGTCTCCGCAGTCGCCGAGGTTCGCGGAGAGATGACCCGCGCAAAGGCGAGGCACGCCCAGCTCGACGACCGCATCGACGAGATCGATGCCCGTCTCGCGCGCTGGACCCGGCGAAAGCGTCGAGCCTCGCGGGCCATCGAGAAGCTGAAGGCCCGGCAGGAAGCCGCCGCCACGCCCGCCCCTCCTCCCCCGGGCGCGCCCCTCGCACCACCCCCACCCCCAGCGCCCGGGGTTCCCGTGGTGAGCGCGCCTGCGCCGCCGCCTCCGAGTGTCGTGTCGGTCGCACCTCCGAGCATCGAGCTCGCCAGCGATCCGCCTTCCATCGACCCCCCGTCCGTGCCGCCTCCCCAGGTGCCCGGTGGGGCCTCCGAGACCGAAGCCGGCAAGTCATCGGTGCAGTCGCTGCTGGCCCGCATCGCCGCGAGACGCCAGGCCCGCAGCCGTCCAGCCCCCCCTCGTCGGGAGTCTGACAGCGGCTCGGTCCCGCCGCCCATGGTGCCCGGACTCCGCACCGCCACCGCCCAGCAACCCGGTCCGCCGCCCCCGCCGCCAGTGGCCGACGACACCTGCGACGACCTCATCGGGCTCGAAGCGCCCGCGATGATGGGTGAGCTCGGCGCAGGCCGTCGCAAGTGCCTGGAGCGCCGCCTCGCAAGTGCCGGCTCCCAGACCGACAAGAAGAAGATCAGCCTCGTGTTGCTCGCTGACGCCGAGGCCCGCCAGGACCAGAAGGACTGGTCCCGCCTGATGAAGCGCCACCTGGAGCAGATCGACCGCTCCGACCCCAACATGTGCTTCAAGTACGCCGCCTATCTGTCCCGCCGGGGCGCAGGGTCTGCCTACGGGGTCATCCGCTGGTCGGACTACGCGCTCGAGAACAAGCAGAAGTGGAGCGGCAACACCTACAAGAAGTATGTGTACGGCCTCTACCGACTGCGCGCACAGGCTGCGAACAAGCTGTGGCAGCACAACGCCGAGAAGTACGCCACCGACTCCTCCAATGAGAAGGCGAAGGGCGACGCCGAGCTCTACCGGGGCAAGGCGAAGGACTACTCGCGTGAGTGGCTCGACTACGCCCGTGCTTCGGGCCAGAGCACCAAGAACCCCATGGCCCTTTGTGTGTCGGCTGCGGGCAACAAGGCGTTCTGCGAGGGCGGCTGATGCGGCTTCGCTCCCCAGCGGCGGCCTGGCTCGCCGCGATGCTCGGCGCTGGAGTCCTGGTCTGCGGTTGCTCGGATGGCAGCTCAGACGAGTCTGAGACCCCCGCTGCGGCCAAGCAGGTCGTGGCGCCCGAGCTGGTTGCGCGGTCCTGGCCCGTGGCGATGTCTGACGATGCCCAACGGGCTCCTTTCGAGCAGCACCCTGGCTGGGGTGCGTTGTTCAAGCGCGACCTTCCTGGCGCCCTCGCCGCCTTCCAGGCCGACCCCGGGGATGGCCGCGGGCTCGCCCGGGTCCACTCCGATCTGGCTGGCCTCTACCGACAAGCTGCCTGGATGGGCGCCCAGGCCACCCGGCACATCTACGGTCCCGACCGCCAGGGCACCGATCCCCTGGTCGCCGACTACTTTCTGGGCGTGAGCCTCGCCCTCGCTGGAAAGTGCAGCGAAGCGAGCGCCGCGCTTTCCCGGCTGGAGGCTGTGCCCGACGCGCTGCAGGCACACCACGGCTGGTGGAGCAGCTGGTCTGGTGCGGAAGGGTGTCCGACCGCCCCGACGGCAGACGTGCTGGCCGCGCTTCCCGGAGCGCCAGCCCTGGTCGAGAAGGGGGTTGACCCAGACGTCGGCGAGGTCCCGCGGTGGACCTTCCCCGAACAGTCTGACGACGCCCTCGACGTCCACAGCGGCGAGCTCACGAGCCTCGTTCAGATCGCCTTGTCCCACGAGGAGCGCGCCCTTGAGCTTGCCCCCCCCGAAGACAAGGGTGTTGTGCAGGGCCGCATCGGACCCTGGCGCCTGGGCTTCGAAGGGGAGGGGGGCGCTGGCACCCTGCCGAGCGAAGTCCACGCCGCGTGGCTGTTTCTCGACTTTGCGCTGGTCGGCGAGGACCTCGGATTCCTCGACGCTGCCGGGCGGGATGGTCTCGGTGCCGTCGAAGGCTGGAAGGACAAGAGCCTGCTCGCGGCGGCACTCGCGCCGGCGGTACAGGACGGCAAGCTGGTGCCCGACACGGTCATCGACCAGGCCGCCGACCTGAAAGCACAACTTCGCGCCGCGATGGAAGCCGCCTCGGGCACTCCGAAGCCCTTTCAATCAGAATTCGCGAAGATCGGTGAGGTCGCCGTGCTTCGAGCGGGGATGCTCGTGGCCGACGCCAACGACCAGTACCGAGACGCCGGCATCCTGCGCATCAACGCCTTCGAAGGGTCTGACAGCGCCGCCCGCGACCCGGTCTTCCTGCTGTCTTCGGCGGCCTGGGATGCGGGCAACCGCAGTCCGCTCCGTGCGCAGGAAATCGTTCACGGGTTCGTGTCCCGTTACCCTTCGGTGCGGGCTGCGCGTTACCCGCTCGATGCCCTCCATATTCGCCTGGGACGGACGGCCCCGCCGTCCACTCCGGTGCACTGATGACGTCGCTGCTGCTGCTGCCCCGTCGCCACCCCTCTCCCCTCTTTGAAGGGGACCCCCCGAGGTGGGGACAACACCTGATGCGGGAGTTCACCTGATGGCTCGCCAACAAGCCTGGATGTCCGCCGGACTGGCCGCGCTTGCCCTGTTCGGAACGGGCGCAAGCCTGAGCTACTACGAAGAGGCCCTCCCCACGACCATGAACCCGCTGTTCGCCGACACCATGGTCGACCGGCGGTCCCAGGAGCTGGTCTTCGACCGCCTCTGGTTCCACGATGCCATCACCAACGACCTCAAGAGTCGGGTGGTGCAGAAGTGGGAGGTCCAAGATGGAGGCCAGGCCCTGAAGATCACGCTCGTGCCGGGCATCAAGTGGCACAACGGAAAGGGGCTGTCCTCCAAGGACATCTGCTTCACGGTGGATGCCCTGCTCGACAAGGGCACCCCGAGCCCCCTGGCCGAAGGCTACCGTCAGATCCTGGCGGGGTGCGAGACGCAAGGGAACTCCACCGCGGTGGTGCGCTTCACTCGGGTCTTCCACAACCCCCGCGAGCGGCTCTCCTTCGCGGTGCTGCCTGCGTCCGAGTTCTCGAGCACGGCAATCACCCCCGACCTCGAGTTCAGCTCGCATCCCGTTGGCACCGGCCCCTTCAAGGGCAACCGCGGCCGCCGAGGGGTGGCCTTCGAGGCGATGGGCAACGCCCACCACGGTCCGGCGCTCGCGCAGCTTCGTCTGAGCGAAGGCCAGGACGGTGCGGTTCTGGTTCGCTCGCTCATCAACAACGGCATGCAGGGCATTGTCGCGGTTCCGCCGCCCAACCGTCCCGAGCTGTCGGCCTCGGATGAGGTCGCCCTCAAGAGCTACGACCTGCGTTCCTGGTGGTTCATCGCCCTGAACACCAACAAGGGGGTGCTGTCCGACAAGAAGGTGCGCCAGGCCCTCAACCTGATGCTCGACCGCACCGAGCTCCGCGAGTACTCCATCGGCGTGAAGGCCGGTGCCGAGAACAGCCCGTGCGAGTTCATCTCGGGCCCCTTCGTGCAGTCCTCGCCCTACTACAACCGGGCAGTACCCACGGTCGACCGGGCCAACGGCGCCAAGGCCGAAAGCCTCCTCAAGTCGGCCGGCCTGAGCAAGGCGGGTGGCAACTGGACCCACAAGGGCAGCAAGGTCACCTTCCGCATCGGCATGCTCACCTCGCTGAACGCCGAAGCGACCGACATCCTCGACCAGATCGGCAACCAGCTGGGCAAGGGCGGCTTCGACC
>ENA-OWNT01001569-OWNT01001569.1-seawater-metagenome-genome-assembly--contig:-NODE-1569-length-28100-cov-5.945509_pt1 | contig 28100 bp, 24 predicted proteins | sample MGYA00238136_ERZ651165 | MGnify/ENA primary metagenome ERZ651165 (study PRJEB26861, sample SAMN08777766) | seawater metagenome | isolation source: coastal seawater | place: USA: Florida | collected...
GGGCCGTGGAGCACCTCCGCCAGCCCCACCGCCGCCGGCACCGACATGGCGTGCGAGGACACCGCGGCCACCTTCGCCAGCTCGTCGACTCCCAGCTCCACCAGCGCACCCTCGGGACGAGCCAGCACCGCGTCGACCAGGATGGTGGGCGTGCCATCGAGTCGCTCCACCAGCGCGCTCGGGTCGGACAGAGCCTCTGCACACACCCCCAGCTCCCGAAGGCGCCGAACCACCTCCACCCCCACGCCATCGTCGCCCCGCTCGGTGCGCCCCAGCCCCAGGACCTGCACCCCGCCCGAGGTCATCGGTGGGTCCGCTTGAGGCTGAGAAAGTGCGTGGCGCAGCTGATGCAGGGGTCGTGGTTGCGGATGGTCTGCTCGGCGAGTCGGGTCGCGGTGTCTTCGTCGAGCACCCGGAGCTGTGGCCCGAGCGCCCGCAGGTCAGCCTCCATGGCGAGCTGGTTCTGCGAGGTGGGGGGCACGATGGTGGCAACGGTCACAAGGCCGTTGTCGTCGAGTTCATAGCGGTGGTAGAGCAAGCCGCGCGGCGCCTCGGAGGCCCCGTGACCCACACCGGCCTTGTAGTGGAGGGGCACGGCGGCCTGCTCGGGTGCGGTCCACGTCGACAGCAGGCCGATGGCTTCGTCGATGGCGTAGAGAACCTCGATGCCACGCACCAGCAGCGAGCGGAATGGGTTGGTGACGGGCGGCGCGATGCCCAGCTCGAGGGCCAGACGTTGAAGTGACTCGGGGAGTCGCTCGAAGCAGAGGTTGAAGCGGGCCATCGGACCCGTGAGGTAGGTCTCGCCGTGCAGGCGTGCGTGCAGTGCGTTGGACCGCGCGACGTGTTCCTCGGCGAAGTGAAGCGGCCACTCGGCCACCTCGACGTCGAGTCCTCGCGACGAGATGACCCGTCCCTCCATGAAGGGGTAGGTGCGGCCGTTGTCGAGGCACACGAGGGTGTGGGGACGGTCCAGCTCGGGAAAGTCGAAGCCACCCATCCAACGCAGCAGGGCTTCCATGTGGTCGCGCTGGGCCACCAGGCTGTCGATGACGGACCGCACCTCCGCCTTGCGGGGCAGCCGCCAGAAACCGCCGGGCTTGACGTTGATGGGGTGGATCTCGCGCCCGCCGAGGGTGCCCACGATGCCGTTGCCCGCCTTCTTCACGGCCAGCGCGGCCCGCACCTTGTCCCCGTGCATTCGCGCCACCGCCATCGCATCGTCGACCCCGAAGAAGTCAGGCGTGTGCAGCAGCGCCATGTGCAACACATGGCTCTCGATCCACTCTCCGCAATACAGCACCCGACGCAAGGTGTGCAACGCATCGGGAAGCTCGACATCGAGGGCGTCCTCGATGGCCCGGCAAGCACTCATCTGGTAGGCGACAGGGCAGATGCCGCAGATGCGTGCGGTGATGTCCGCCACCTCCATGCACGAGCGTCCCACGAGAAAGCCCTCGAAGAAGCGGGGCGGCTCGAAGATGGACAGGGCCACCTCCGACAGCTCCTCGCCCTCCCAGGTGAGGCTGAGGGCGCCCTCGCCTTCGACACGCGCAAGGTAGTCGACCTGGATGGTGCGCTTCATTCGGCCTCCAGGTCGGCTGCAGGGTCGACGGGCAGGGCAGCGGCCATCACCGGGTTGCCGCTGTTGAAGCTTCGATAGGACCGCTCGATGCGGGCAGGGTCTTCGCCAAGCCCACGCAGGAGCCGGGTCATCGCGGGACGGTTGGGGTCGGGACACGGACCGAAGCAGCCAAAGCACCCCCGCGTGTAGCCCGGACACAAGGCCCCGCAGCCCGCCTGGGTGAGCGGCCCGAGACACGGCGTCCCCTGGCTCACGAGGACGCACACCTTGCCGGCCCGCTTGCATTCGACGCACACCGACTCGCGGGCAATCGCGGGACGTCGACCGTGCAGGGAGGCCACCAGGACCTCGAGGAGCTGCATCTTGTCCACCGGACAGCCCCGGAGCTCGAAGTCCACCGGGACATGGTCGGCGATGGCGGTGGAGGTGGCCAGCGTGGAGATGAAGGCGGGCGTGGCGTAGACCAGCCGCGTGAAGGCCTCCACCGAGCCGAAGTTGCGCAGGGCCTGGATGCCACCGGCCGTCGCGCAGGCGCCGATGCTCACGACCACCTTGCTGTTGCGCCGCACCGACTGGATGCGCTCGGCGTCATGGGGCGTGGTGATGGAGCCCTCGACCAGAGACACGTCCCAGGGCCCGGGGTCCATGCGGCGCGTGGCTTCGGGAAAGTAGGCGATGTCCACCGCATCCGCGACCGCCAGCAGCTCGTCCTCGCAGTCGAGGATGCTGAGCTGACAGCCATCGCAAGACGCGAATTTGTGCACGGCAAGCTTCACGAAAACAACCTCCACACCATCATCATCGAGCAGCCCACCTCAGAGGCCCGGGTGGTCGAAGCGGTGGGCCACCGCGTCCCAGCGAAACACCGCACCGTCCTTGCAGACGAAGTCGGGGCCCCACAGGCAGTGCCCACACAAGGCCACGGCGCACTTCATGTTGCGCTCCATGCTCAGGTAGATGTTCTGCGGGGGAACGCCCTGGTGTTCGGCCTCTCGGACCACAAAGCGCATCATCACCTCGGGCCCGCAGGTCATCACGACGGTGTCGTCGGGGTCGAAGCGCGCCCGCTCCATGAGCCGCGTGACCACCCCCACCGGTCCGAACCAGTCGGCGGGTGCCCGGTCCACCGTCACCTGGACGTCGAGGTCGAAGCGGCCCCGCCAGTGGTGGAGCTGGCGCAAGAACAGCAGATCGGCGGGGTTTCGGGCGCCGTAGAGCACGAGCACGCGGGCGTAGTGGGCCCGGTTCCGCAGAAGCTGCAGGATCGCCGGTCGGAGGGGCGCCAGGCCGATGCCGCCCGCGACGATGAGCACGTCGGAGCCACGGGCTGCTTCGACAGGCCAGGCCGAGCCGTACGGGCCGCGCACACCCAACACATCGCCGGGGAGAACGGTGGTGAGTGGGTGGGAGGTGGCGCCCACGCTGCGGATGGTGTGTACGAGCTTGTCGGGCTCGGCGGGGTCTCCGCTGATGGAGATGGGCACCTCTCCAAACCCCAGCCGGAACAGCATGTTGAACTGCCCGGGGGCGAAGTGCAGTGGACGGGCCGAGGCATCGAGCGTGAGGGTGACCGTGTCGGCGGTCTCGCGGATGACCTGCTGCACCTCCATGGGCGTGGGCACCCAGGGGTCCTTCAGGGGCGCGGCCGTCACCGAGCCCCCCGGAACACGTCGAGGCCATGCAACCGAGAGCGTTCCAGGCGGCGGGTGACCTGAAAGAGAATGCGTCGGGTGAGGTCGAAGCCGAAGCGTGGGTCGGCCTCGCACTTGCGGCGCAGGCAGTCTCCATCGAGACGCACGGCCCGCACGGCGGTCTCGGCCCGGGCGTCGAAGTGCCAGCGGTAGGGCGGATGCAGCCAGCTCCAGCCCAGCAGCTCCCCGGCCTCGGCGGTCTCGGCAACCCCGGCCCCATGCACCACCAGCGCCACCCGACCCGCCCGCAGCAGGTAGGAGGAGTTCGCTTGTGCACCATTGCGGAACAGCAGCTCGCCGGGGGCGAATTTGACGTTCTCGGCGCAGCCCGCGAGCAGAGCGACGTCGGCGACGGACATGTCGGCGCAGAATGGATGCCTGGCCACAATGGGCGCGAGGCCCCGTCCATCGGTGGGGGGCGTGCTCATGAGACCTCCGGGACAGTTGCGGGCGCGATGGTCTGGGCCTCTGCCACGATGTCGATGCCCGCGGGACACCAGGTGACGCAGCGCCCACAGCCGACACAGCCCGAGCTGTCGAACTGGTCGTGCCAGGTGGCGAGCTTGTGCGTGAGCCACTGGCGGTAGCGGTCCTTCAGCTCCGCGCGCACAGGGCCGTGGCCGTGGAGATGGCTGGACTCGGGGGTCAAGCAGCTGTCCCATCGGCGCACCCGGTCGTGGGCCCCATCCAAGGTGGTGATGTCGTCGACCGTCGTGCAGAAGCAGGTGGGACAGACCATCGTACAGTTGGCACAGCCGAGGCATCGGTCGGCGACCTCGGACCAGGCGGGGCTGTCGAGCGCGGCGAGCAGGCGGACTCGGAGGCCGTCGGTGTCCAGGCGCTTGTCGATGGCGGCTTCCGCCCGGGCGGCGGCAGCCTCGGGGGCACGGGCATCGGCGCCGGCGGGGTCGAGGGCCAGCTGGTCGGCGATGGCCTGCCCAGCGGGGCTTCCAACCTCGACCACGAAGCGGTGGGGCGCATCGAGCTCGGTGAGGCACAGGTCGAAGCCCGTCGTCACGCGGGGACCTGCCCCCATGGACGGGCAGAAGCAGGTGGCGCTGGCTCGGCCACACTGCACCGCGACCACCAGGAGGTCGGACCGTCGCGACGCGTAGTGGGGGTCGGTGTGCTGGCCGAGGAACACACGGTCCTGGATTGCGATGGCGGCCAGGTCGCACGACCGGGCGCCGACCAGCGCGATGGGGGCGGGGGGCGGCGGCCGTTCGACGGTGAAGGAGGCGCCGGCCGATCGGGCCCGGAACAAGCGCAGAGAGGGCGGGTGAAGCCAACGCTTCGCAGACTGTGGACCCACGTTGAAGTCGAAGTGCAGAGACGTGCCGGTGGACTCGAGGCGGTAGCGCGCCGCCGACTGTCGATCGGTGCGGCCCACGACCAGCTCGTCGACACCGTCAATCTCATCGAGAACGATGGCTCCGTCGCGCTCGGTGGGACCCACCAGCCGCCGGCCACCACTCTTCAGCGTGCGGAACAGGCGTTGGAGAGAGTCTGCTGGCAGGGCGTACCGCATGCGGTGGCGTAACGGAAGCGCCGCAGGGTGGCGACCCAACGCAACGCCCGCCCTGCGCCAGCGCAGACACGCCATCGCAGCCACAGCACGCGACCGTCTCGCATTGTCGGCATCCGCGGCACGCATCCTCCGGAGCCCCATGTACCGGTCCACCCCCTCCCTCCTCCTACCGCTGGGAATCGCCGCGCTGGCGACGCCCCTCGCGGGCTGCACAAGGGACTGCCCCAAGGGCTCGGAGCGCCGAGACGACGGGCTGTGCCATCTTCTCGAGGCCGACAACCCGTCCGACCACGGCACCGAGGACACTGCGGCGCCCGCCGACACCGCCGACACCGCCGACACCGCCGACACCGCCGACACCGCCGAGGACACCGGCGGAGCGCCCCTCGCCTTGGGCGACCCCATCGTGGAGCTGGGCTTCGAGGCCGCCGACGACCCCACAGGGGGCGTGACCTACGAGTGGGTGGACGCCGCCGCCATCAACGACGACTGGGCCATCGTGGCCGGCTACGGCGGCTACGGCATCATCTCCATGGCCGACGGCAGCCTCGCCCACCAAGAGTTCGGCGACCGAATGCTGATGGTCGACAGTGACGGCCAGCACGCCATTGTGGGCTCCAGGGGCGACACCCTGCTCCTCGTGGATGTCTCTGCGGGCGGCGACACCCGGGGCACCCTGCCCTTCTCCCCGGCCGACCTGCCACCGGTCCACGAAGGGGTCGCCATCAGCGGCGACCTCATCCTGCTCGGCGGCCGAGACGAAGGCGTCTACGTGCTCGGTCTCGACGGCGATGTGCGCACCATCCTCCCCGCCTCCGACGCCTTCGCGGTGTCGCTCCAGGGCGAACGGGCCGCCTTCACCGACGACCGTGAGCTCGTGCTGGTGGACCTCTCCGATCCGGGCGCCCCCGTGGAGCTCGACCGCGCCACCTTGGCCGGCGAAGGCCGCGACATCGGCTGGGATGGCGACCAGATGCTGGTCGGCATGGGAGGGGTCGGGGCGTCGGTGTGGTCGACAGCGGGGAACTCGCTCGTGCATCGGGGGGACCTCACCACCCCCGGTGCTGCGCTGTCGGTGGCGGTCGACGGAGAGCTTGGATGGATCGGCGCCTGGGCCCAGACCGCCCTGGTCGACCTGTCCGCCGAGCCCCCCGCTGTCGTGGCCCACGAACAGCCCCACTACAGCGCCATGGGCATCTCGGCGGCCGGCGGCCGCGCCGTGGTGGCCGACTGGTACGCCAGCACCGCCCTGGAGGTCGACCCGACGGTGCACGGTCCGGAGGTGGATGCGACCGAGGTGCTGCACTTTCGTCCCGGTGAGGAGACCACCCAGCAGGCCACCTTCGGCAACGCGGGCCCGGTCGATCTGGAGCTGAGCCTGTCCGTCGGTCACCCCAGCCTCGCCCTGTCCACAGACACCGTCACGGTGCCCGCCTACAGCAGCGCGCAGGTCGCAGTCACCTGGACCCTCGACGACCGCCCCACCGACACCACCCTGAGCTGGACGTCCAACGACCCCGACGAGCCCTCCGGACAGGTGGCCATCTGGGAGGCGGACCAGGGCATCGGCACCGTCCATCGGGACTTCTCGGTGCCGGGAATCGAGCTGCCGAGCGGCGACGAAGGCCGCTGGACGCTGTCAGACGCCCGCGGCAAGACCGTGGTGTTGGTCTACTGGGCGCTGTTCTGACCGGTCTGCAGTCTGGAGGTTCCAGACATCCACAACACCATCCAGTCGCGCGACGATGCCGACGACATCGAGGTGTGGCTGCTCAACACCACCGACACCCTCGCCCAGGTGCGTGAGTTCGCCGAGGACGCCAACCTGGAGGGTCCGATGCTCTACGACGCCTGGGACCCCTACAACCGCTACTTCACGGTCAACGAAGGCACCGCCCACGGCTACGCGCCGTACCCGATGCAGGTGGTGGTGGACCCCGAGGGCCTGATTCGCCTCATCACCCACCAATACGACGCCCCCACCCTCCACGCCGCGCTCGATGCCGCCACCGAGTGAGCAGGCCGGGTCGGCTACCAGGCGGGCTGCCAGAGGATGCCCTCATAGCTGCCCCGCACCGTGCCACCGGGCTCCGCCTCGTCGAGCGTGAGCGTGCCTTCCACCCAGGATGCGGTCGCCCAGCTGTCTCCCATCGACCAGTCGTTGTAGTAGAGGGCCGCGCGCCGCACCATGAAGTCGGTGTACAGCTCTCCGGGCGCCAGCTCATCGGGCGGCAGGTAGATGTACTGGGCGAGCTGGGAGCCGATGGAGGGGTCGATGGAGTGGAAGCAGGCCACGTAGCCGATGCCATCGGAGATGCCCGTGTAGAGCGGACCTTCGGGTAGCACACCCGCCGCGCCATCCCAGGTGTAGTCGCCCTCGCAGGTGCCGGGGAGCCCGCCGCCACCGATGCTGCCCCAGTCGCCCTCGAAGGTGTAGGAGATGGTGCCCCGCTGGGACATGCAGAGAGGTTCGCGCAAGGGCCAGGTGATGGACGGCCAGGCGCCATCCAGCCCATTCTGCATGGAGCTGGCCTGGTAGTCGGCGATGGACTGCAGGTCGCCGACGGCCCAGCTCGCGCTGTGCCACGGCGCGATGGTGGCGGCCATGTCGTCGATGCGGTCGAGCATCTCACGGGTGTCCCACACCTCGGTGAGCTGGCGCTGCAGCTCGGCTTCGTACAGCGCCTGCCCCTGGCTTGTGTTGGCAAGCGCCCGCGTGAGGGCGTTGTTGAGCGGAATCCAATCGAGCCCGCCACCCGGATTCCAGCTCGACCAGGCTGCGTCGGGTCCCCAGGGCACGAAGTGGGCACGGCCATCGTCGGGATGCAGCACCAGGAAGTAGTTGTTGGTGTTCCATCCGTAGCCGTCCCAATGGCCCACCATCGCCTCCGCCACCCAGAAGCGCACGAAGGCCTCCACGTCGATGACAGCGTCGATGGTGTCGAAGTCGCCGGTCTCGACGGCCGCTACGAGTGGCTCCAGCAGGGCATGGTCGGCGGCGTCGGAGTCGGGGTCGAAGGTCGCGGTCCAGCCCTCGCGCAGGTCGCTCAGCGTGCCTTCGAACAGGGGGATGTCCGAGTCGCCGAAGTGCTCGGACAAGAAGTGCTCGTCGACGGCCTGCACCGAAGCGTAGATGCCCATGTCCTCGTCGTTCACGGTCACATGGGAGAAGCCGCAGCGGGGCGCGGGCACCCCGGCGCGACGAAAGTAGTCGTAGGCCAGGCAGGTGCGCAGCATCGAGGGGTCTTGCGGCGTGTTGTTGAGCAGCAGGCGCTCCATACCGTGAACCCGGCGGTCCTCGACATGCTCGTCGAACTCCATCTTCATGCCGGGCTTGTCGATGGACAACGAACCGATGAAGCCCTTCTTTCGGAGCGCCACGCGGTCGTAGGTGGTGCCGTCGATGGTGACGTCGGCCTCGAACCAGGTGAATGGGGACACCGCCGGACCCGCCATGCAGTCGCCGGCGAGCACGTCGAACATCGACCGGGTCTGCTTGCGGAGGTCTGCCCAGTCGGCAGCGTCGAGCTCGATGACCACTTCCTGCACCCGGTCGGTGCCAAACAGCCCATCTCGGTCAGGGGCCACCCCCGACAACGTCTCGACCTCCTCGTCCGCCTCTGCAGAAGCCTCCCACGGTGCGACCTCGCCCGTCTGTTTGTCGACATCATCGGCCCCACAGGCCGCACCGAAGGCAGCCATCAAGAGGACGGAAAGGACGAGCTGGGGACGTGTGGACATCATCGTTCCGGGAGTGCGGCGACGGGCGGCCAGTCCCCGATGCTACCGCCCCAGGCCCACAGCGTCACCTGTCAAGCCGCAGTCTCGGTTCCGTCAAGAACACCAGATCAGGTGTCAGCGAACGCACGAACAAACGAGCTGTCCGCTACACTTCAGTGACACGCGCGAACACTTCGTGACGGCTTGTGACACTCGACCCACGGGAGTCCCCCATGGCTTCTCCAGCCCGCGTCCTTCCCATCAGCTTGCTGGCAATGCTCTTTGTCTCCAGCGGCTGCGCGCCCACAATCGACAGCGACGTGGGCAAGGGCGAGTCGGTGGATGGCCCTGGCGGAGACGACGGCGACGGTCCTGGCGACGACGGTGGCGACGGTCCAGATGACCCGAACGAGCCACAGGACGCCGATGGCGACGGCTTCACCGACGACGAGGACTGCGACGACACCGACGCTGAGGTGAACCCCGACGCAGAGGAGACCCACGACGGCGTGGACAACGACTGCGACGACTACGTCGACGAGATCGAGGTCTGCGAGGATGGCGTGGGCGTGCTGCAGGAGGCCATCGACGACGCCCCCGACGGCGCCACCCTGCTGCTTTGTGCCGGCACCTGGGAGGAGAACCTGGTGGTCGACGGCCGCGAGCTGGCCATCGTGGGCCTCGAGGGCGCCCGCGAGACCACCGTGAGCGCAAGTGGCAGCGGCCGGGCCCTCACCGTGGTCGGTCGCAGCACCCTTGGCATCCAGGGCCTCACCCTCCGGGATGGCGCCTCCGAGTTTGGTGGCGTCGTGGGCTGTGATGGCTCCGAGCTCGGCCTTCTCGAGGCCCGCGTGACCGGTGGCCAGGCTGACGACGGCGGCGGCATCGGCAGCAACGACTGCGAGCTCGCCATCTTCGACACCGAGGTGGACAACAACGTGGCCACCCGCTTCGGTGGTGGTCTGTTCGCCACCGGCTCCAGCGGCGAGCTCAACGGCTCCACCTTCGACGGCAACTCGGCCTACGAAGGCGGCGGCGCCTTCACCTACGACGGCAACATCGACATCACCGACTCCACCTTCTCGGCCAATGAAGCCACCACGGTCGCAGAAGACGACTGGGGACCGGGTGGCGGCGGCGGTGGCCTGTGGTCGGCGGGCGGTGAGGTCACCGGCAGCAGCTTCATCGGCAACACAAGCGCCTACCACGCCGGCGGCGCCTACTTCTACCGAGGCCGTCCGACCTTCACGGGCAACACGGTCGACGGCAACTACTGCGGTGAAGACGGCGCAGGCATCTACTTCAACATCTCGACGGCCACCATCGACGGCAACGTCTTCGAGAACAACGAAGCCTATGATGATGCCGGCGGCCTGCGGCTCTACTACGGCAGCTCCACCATCACGAACAACGAGTTCTACGACAACTCGGCGGGCGACGACGGTGGCGGCGCCAAGTTCTCCCACTCCGAGCACACCTTCACGGGCAACTACCTCGAAGGGAACTCCACGGGCGACGCCGGCGGCGGCCTCGAGCTCGACAACGACAGCACCCACGTCGCCGACAACATCTTCGTGGGCAACTCGGCGAACCGCGGCGGCGGCCTGCACAACTGGCGCACCGAGCGGCGCTTCACCATCGAAGACAGCGAGTTCATCGGCAACCACGCCGGCGACTGCGGCGGCGGCATGCAGTTCGACAACAACCCCTATGTGGTCACGGTCACCAACATCTGGTTCGAGGGCAACACCGGCGACGACGGTGCGGGTCTCTGCACCGACCGCATCTACCGCGACCCCGAAGATGTGGGCGGCGAGGAGAACTACTTCCAGGACTCCCTGCTGAACATTCACAACGTCGTGTTCTCCGGCAACGAGGCGGCAGACGACGGCGGGGCGATGTACTTCCGCGCTGGCATCGCCGACATCGAGAACGTGGTGTTGGACGACAACGAAGGTCCCGGGGCCGCGGCAATGTCGGTCAAGGGCAGCAGCATCACCCTCAACAACGCCATCGTCAGCGACAACAGCGGCGGCGCGGCCCTCTATGTGGAAGACACCGAGGATGGTGCAGGCAGCCTGGTGGTGACCTGGTCCAACCTCTACGACAACAGCTCGGTGGCCAGCGGCCTCGAAGACCCCCGCGGCAGCGACGGCAACATCGACGAAGACCCCGACTATGATTCGAGCGCAGGCGACTACTCCCTGCGGTCGTCCAGCCCCTGCATCGACGCCGGCGACCCATCGGTGACTGACAGCGACGGAAGCCGCTCCGACATGGGCTTCCACGGAGGACCGGGTGCACCTTGAACGACTGGCCCTGCTGACTGCCCTGGCCATGGGCTGCGCGCCCACCATTCCCGGCTCCAACGACAAGGAGACCGGCACCGTTGGGGATGATGGTGGCGGAGATGGCACCGACACGGCCGGCGGAGAGCCGGTTGTGGAGACCTACCGTCTCTACATCAACGAGCTGATGGCGAGCAATTCCAGCCTCGCCCTCGACCCCGACGACCCCGAGGCCACCCCCGACTGGGTGGAGATCCACAACCCCAACCCGGTCGACATCGAGCTCGCAGGCTTCACGGTCACCGACGACCTCGATGAACCTGGGATGCACACCCTGGGCGACCTCGTGCTGCCGGCGGAGGGCTTCATCGTGCTGCTGGCCGACGACCTCACCGGCGGCATCCACATGCCCTTCAAGCTCGGCAGCGAGGGCGACGCCTTCGGCCTGTACGACCCCGAGGGCGTGCCCCTCGACCAGATCGAGTACACAGACCTTGGCGACGACCAGGTCGCTGGCCGCCACCCAGATGATGGTCCGCTCGTGCTGCTGTCCGAGCCCACGCCCGGCGAAAGCAACGACAGCGCGAGCGTTTTGGAGCCCTGATGCGACTTTCCTACTCAGTGCTCGGCATGGCGATGGCCGCTCTCGCCTGCACCCCTCCCACGTCGAGTGACAAGACCGGCGGCGGTGGAGACGACGGCAGCAACCCCGTGAGCGGCCCCACCGTCTGGGAGGCGGAGGGAGACCCCGACACCGAGAGCGTGTCGGGTTTCGCCGACTTCACCAGCGAGGTCCTCTTCAACGAGGACGAGCTGCCAGAGTTCCACCTGGAGCTGTCCGACGACGCCCTGCGGGACCTGCAGCGCGACCCCTACGAATACACCGAGGCCACGCTCGTGTGGCAAGGCCGCCGCTACGGTCCCATCGGCATCCGCACGAAAGGCGAGAACTCCTGGCGCCCCTTCAGCCAGAAGTCGTCCTTCAAGCTCGACTTCAACCGCTACGACGGCGGCCCGGACCGCTTCGGCGAGCTGAAGGGCATCACCTTCAACGCGATGAACGAGGACTACTCGATGATGCACGAGCGGGTGGCCTACAAGGTCTACCGCGACGCCGGTGTGCCCGGAGCCCGCGCCCACCACGCCATCGTGTACGTCAACGACGAGCTCTACGGCCTCTTCGTGATGCTCGACTCCATCGACGACGTGTTCCTCGCCCGCTGGTTCGAGGACAACTCGGGCTCGATGTGGGAGCAGCACGACGGCGACCTCACCGACGCCTATGTCAACAACAACACCTACTTCCAGCACGAGGAAGGCGAGGACGACCGCAGCTCGCTGCAGGGCCTCGCGGATGCCCTCGAGGGCTCGGGCCAGTCTGCCATCGACGAGGCCGGCCAGTACCTCGACTGGGACGCCTTCCACCGCTACTGGGCCGCCGGCTCGGTGGTGATGAACTTCGACGCCTACCCCTTCCGATTCGCTGGCGACGACTGCCACCTGTACTTCGACCCCACCTCGGAACGCCTCATCTACATCCCGCATGGTGTCGACGAGAGCTTCTACTACGACGACGACTTCGAAGGACGGGCCAACGGCCACATCGCCGCGAAGTGCCGCGAGGTGGAGTCCTGCCGGGATGCGTGGGCCAACACCGTGTGGGACGTTCTCGAGATGGTCGAGGACGACGACATCGTGGCGTACGCCGAGATGGTGCGGGACCAGATCGAGCCCTGGGTGCGAGAGGATCCTGAGCGCAACTACCCACTCGACTACGTCTGGTACTATCAGGACGACATGATCAGCAAGCTCCGGAACCGCCGGACCAGCATCGAGTATTGGATTGGTCCTCGCCCCTGAAGCCTGCACAGTCGAAGTCGCAGCCCGCCCCCTCAGGGGTGGACTGTTGTGGTCTTGTCTTGCATTGGGCTGTTCTGGCGACAAGGCGGACACGGGAGAGAGCTGCCCCAGCTGGTCCGCGCCGCAGGCCGTGGCCTCCCTCAGCGGCTCGCCCCTCGATGAGGCCTCGGGGCTGGCCGGCAGCAGCACCCTGTCCGACATCTTGTGGACTCACAACGATGATGGCGACGATGATGGAGTGCTCCATGCCGTCTCCACCGATGGCACGGTGTCGGGCTCGCTCACGTTGACAGGAGCAGCCCCTGAGGACTGGGAGAGCGTCGCGGTGCACAACGGCTTCATCTACGTCGGCGACATCGGCGACAACGACGCCGAACGCGAGCACATCACCATCCTGCGCACCCAGGAGCCCAGCTCCATCTCGAGCGGCGCAGAGGCCGGGGTGGTGGAGCGCTTCCGGTTCACCTGGCCCGACGGTCCGCGCGATGCCGAGGCGATGCTGGTCGACCCCGCCAACGGTCGCCTGCTGGTGCTGTCCCGCGATGCCGACCGGGCGGAGGTGATGCGCCTCCCCGACCTCGATTCCGCCACAGATGGCGAGGCTGGCGCGGTGGTCGCCAGTGTGGATCTGAATAGCGGGGTGTATGCCGGCCTCGGCGCAGTGCGTGGCGCGGATGTGGCGGCCGACGGCTCGGTGGTCCTGCGTCTGAGCGACGGCGTGGTCTGGCTTCCGGGAGACGGCCGCGCCGAAGCCGCCCTCGCAGGTGTCGGCTGCACGGTGCCCAATCCGTCGGAGACCGACGGCGAAGGGGTCGCGGTGAGTGGCGACAGCCTCTACTTCCTCGGCGAGGGATCCGATCCCACCTTGTGGGCCGTCCACCGGGGGGGAGCATGAACACGAGACCGCTGGTCGGGGCAGTGAGTGCCTTGCTGCTGGTCGGGCTCACCGTGTGGGCTGCCGGACCCACCACGGTGCGCGCTCCGGCCATCGTGGTGCCGGCGCAGTCCTTCGAGGTGGTCCACCTGGGCGACGGCGCGCTGCGGTGGCGCATGCTCGACGGCACGCAGCCCGGGGGCCCCGCGCTGGTGTCGGATGGCGTGGTGCTCACCGAGCGGGGCGGCATCCTGGCGGTGGAGCTGGCAGACGGCCTGACGCCGGGGCCAGTGACCGAAGGCACCCTGCTCGTGGTCGCCACCCGACCCGACCAGGAAGCCATCGCCGATGCCCGTGGCGCCGAAAGTGCTGCCGCCGACGCCGAGGCCACCGCCGTCGCCGGGGGCGGTCGTCCCGGTGTGGTGGCCGCGGCCCAGGCCCAGGTGGAGGTCGCACGGGCCGAGCTCGCACGGGCCGAGGCCGCAGAAGTACGGGCGCGGGCCGCAGCGGCCAGTGGTGCTCTGCCCGAGTTCGAGGCGGAGCTGGCCAAGCTGGAGGTCCAGGTCCGCCGGGCCGCCCTTCGAGCCGCGAGAATGGGGGTGAGCAGCGCCCAGATGCTCCCCTGGGAAGCTGAACAGGCTGCCGCAGATGCCCGCGCAGCCGCCGCTCTGGCGTGGGCCGAGGCCGCAGACGCGCGCGCCCACGGTCCGTCCATCAAGGCGCCCTTCGACGGGGTGATGCGCCATCCGGGCGGCGATGTGCTCGTGTCGGTCGAGTCCACCGATACCCGCTGGCTGCAGGTGCGCGTCCCCGAGCCCGATGCGAGTGTCTGGACTGCAGGCGCCTCGGTCGACTTCTCCGCCACCTCCGGCAGCCACACGGGCACGGGCACGGTCGTGCGCGTCGACAGCCGGGCGATTGGGGGCGAGGTCCCCACCGTGTGGGCCACCGTGCAGCTCGAGAACCCCGCCCCCAGCGGTGCCACCGGCGTGGCGCTCGCCTCCCGCGGCGGAGGGATGTGGTGAGCGCGCCCACCACCGGTCGCTTCGAGATGAAGTACGCGCTGCCGCTCGAGCAGCGGACGGTGCTGCTGGAAGAAGCCCTGCAGCACATCGGCCCCGACGAAAACGCCGCCTCCTTCGCCGACGCGTTGCCCGAGGTGGCGGCCACCGGCGTGTGCGAGCCCCGCGGCTACCGGGTGTCCAGCCTCTACTTCGACGACGACGCACTCAGTGGCTACTCCAGCCGCATCGACGGCCGCCGCATCCGCAACCGGGTCCGCATCCGCACCTACGGCGACATCGGCCAGTCTCGCCCGGTCTTTCTGGAGGCCAAGCGCAAGCTGTTCAAGCGCGTGGTCAAGCACCGGGTGGCCGCCACCACCACCGACCAGTGGGCGGAGCTTCCCGGGCCCCGTCCGTGGTGCAACCTCGCGCCGCTCTCCCACCCGATGAAGCAGCGGCGCCTCGAACGATGGATTGACGTCGTCGAAAAGAACGGTCTGCACCCGGTTTGCCGCGTGGAGTACTGGCGCGAGACCTTCGCCTTCGAGCGCCTGCGCCTCACCCTCGACTACCGTGTCGGGGCGGAGCCCACGCTCGACCCCTATGCCCTCCGCGGCGACTGTTCCGTGCCGCTCATTCCCCGAGACTGGATGATTCTGGAGCTCAAATACAACAACCAGCCGCCGCTGTGGATGCGGAAGCTGGTGAGCAGCCACGGCCTGGTCGCTGAGCCGGTGAGCAAGTTCGCATTGGGTGTCGCGCGCACCCAACGCAGGGACTTCATCGCCGACCAGCGGGCCACCACGCCGCCCAGCATCCGTCAGATGAAGCGCCGGCAGGGAGCCGCCAAGTGACGCCCCTCGAGCGCCAGCTCCTCCTCGACGGGGTCCCGTCTGAAGCCCCTGAGCATGTGCTCCTGTCGCTGGGGCTCGCGTTTGTCTTGGGCATGGTGGTCACGGTGGTCCACCGCAGGTCGGTGCCCGGTCGCTTCGTGTCCCCGTCTCTGCAGGCGTCGTTGGCCCTGCTGCCGGTGGTCTCCGCGATGGTGCTGCTGGTCATCGGCGACAGCCTCGCGCGGGCCTTCTCGCTGGTCGGAGCCCTGGCCATCGTGCGCTTTCGCACCCGCCTGCGCACCACCTGGGACATCACCTTCGTGTTCCTGGCGCTGGCGGCCGGCATCGGCTGTGGCACCGGCAAGCCCGTCATCGCGACGCTGGGTGTGTTGGTGGCATCCCTCGCGGTCGGCATCCTGAGCGCGCTGCCCGGCACGGCCCATCCGTCCACCGCGGCGGTGCGCATCCAGGTCGACATCTCGGTGCTCGACGCCGACCAGAGCTTGCTGGAGACCATTCTCAACGAGCACTGCACCGACTCCGCGCTCAAGTCCACCCGCTCTCTGCGGTTCGGCGAGCTGCTGAGCCTCACCTGGCGCGCCCACATGCGGCCCGACACCACCACCGGCAAGCTCATCGGCAAGCTCTCCCAGGTGGAAGGAGTGGAGCGGGCACTCGCAAGCCAGGACGCCGACCTGGACGACGCAGCGAGCTGAGCCTGAGGGCGCCCCCCCTCAGATGGGACCGTCGGCGTCGTACATCGCCACCCGCGCGTCGAGCCAGGCCCGCACGTACTCGAGCTCGCCCGCAGGGTCGGTCCAGTCGCCTGCGCCGTCCCGCGAGGACTTCCAGCGGCCAAAGTCGTAGTATTGGTCGCCCCAACGCTCCCAGTCCCTCTCGATGTTGGGTCCCAACACAGCCACGTAGCCGTCGATCATGGCCTGCAGGGCGCTCGGCTGCAGCGGCCCGTCGTCGCGAAGGTCGGTGTAGCGCTCCACCACGCGGTCACGGGCAGGACCATGCTCCTGAAGCATCCGAAACACACGGTTGTTCCAGTAGTAGTTGTTTCGTCCCGTCGCGGAGGTGCGCAGCGTGTACCAGTTCTGGCCAAGCGAGGCGTTGAGGTCCCAGGGGGCATACCGCCACCGCAGGGTTGCGTCATCGGTGTCGGCGTAGAGGTAGGCATTCTTGCCCGCCGAGTCCTCGGCCAGCGTGAACTGCGCCCAGATGAGCCAGTCGACGAACTCATCGAGGTCGAGCCCCCCCGCATCGGACCACAAGGCAGCGTCGTCCGAGCCTCCGGTGTGGGCCACCAGAGCGTAGATGTCGTCCCAATTGTCGGGGTCGCCTTCCTTCTTTTCGTAGCCCGCGCCAAGCCAGGACTTGTCGCGGCCCGAGGCGTCGTAGAGGTAGAAGTTGGCATCGTGGGACACCGACTTGTAGAGGCTGCCCTCGCCCGAAGTGCCCATGTGGCGCAGGAACTCGTCGTCGATGCGGTCGCAGCCGGTGTAGAGACCGCGGTAGTCACCGTCGATGTACACCACCGTGAAGAAGGTGCGGGGCGTGAGGCGGTCGGCACCCTGGTGCTCGGCCATGGCCGCCCACAGATCGTAGGACATCTTCTGACGGATGTAGCTGTTGTCGTCGAAAGGCGTGATGAGCACCATGTGCTCGCGGGTGCGCTCCCCCCACTCGGCCACGCCCAGCTCGTCGCTCTCGAAGTCGAGGGTGTAGCTGACCTTGGGGTAGGACGTGCTCGATGCCCCACGAATCTTGGCGAAGCCGTCGACCGACTCGCCGCGAATGGTGATGACCGCAGCCTGCTCCTCTTCGGTCAGGCTGCGTCCGACCTCGATGTGGACGACCGGCAGTCCCCACTCCTCGGTGTAGGTCTGGGGATCGGGGGACCGTGGGTTGGGCGCGTCCTCGCTGTCTGCAATCCAGAGGGTGACGACGGTGGACTCCAGGGCACTGCCGTCGCCTCCGGCACCTACGGTGAGGTCGTAGCGACCGCCATCCCCGCCGTCGGTCTCCCAGGTGAACTCGCCGGAGACAGCGTCGAACACGGCGTTCTCACCGGCCCCGGCCACGCTGACGCCCCCTTCGGAGATGTCGCGTTGCGTGCAGGCCACCGTGAACCGCACCGTCTCGCCTTCGGTGTACCAGGGCGTGTCGAGGGCGACCTCGATGCCGCAGGTCCCCAGGGGCTCGAAGGGACCGGTGTCCTCGGTGTCATGGCCGCCCGGGCCGATGAGCTCACCGTCGTCTTCCGTCTCTTCCTTCGTCTGCTCGGCAATCGTGGACGAGCATCCCATCGCCGTGAGCAGGCAGAGCCATCGCCAATCAGCCCCCATTCGACTCGCCCGGCGTGGCGGCATCGGTGACCTCCCAGCTGTCGGAGCCGTCGGGCACGCGGGCCATGGAGATGTCCTGCCCCATCGCGCCGAAGTCGAGCTCGTCGATGGCGCCACCATCGGGCCGGTACAAGCCGATGGACTCCCCGTCGGCCGACAGGTTGAAGCCCACATGGTTGGCGCCCTCGTCTTCGTCGTCGTCGGCGAAGAGGATGAGGAAGCCACCGGGCTCGATGGACAGCTCGTCGGCGAGGGGGTGCTTGTCGGGCTCATCGAGGTCGTCGGTGATGGTCCAGCCGCCCAGGTCGACCGTCTCGCTGCCGTTGTTGAAGATCTCGATCCAGTCGGGGTAGGCGCCGGCCTCATCCTGCAAGGTGGCCGAGTTGCTGGCCATGAACTCGTTGATGAACAGGTCGCCGTCGGCGCTGCCGTTTCCGTCGTCGCCACTGCCGTTGTCGCCGCCGTCATCGCCCCCGTCGTCGCCTCCGTCGTCTCCGCTGCCGTCGTCTCCGCTGCCGCCACCATCATCGTTGGTGGTGCCGGTCTTGCCGTCATCCTCCTCGCCAGAGGTGGGGGCACAGGCCGTGAGGGCGACTCCAAGGGCGAGCATCATCAGGCGGTTCATGGTGTCTCCTCAAGCATGGGCAGGGCGGTCGGCTGCCCTGCGGCGGTGTAGTGTAGACGTTCTGGGAGTCACATGGACAGTCCGCGCCCCCATCCTGACGTCCGCCGGACACCGAAGCGCCACATGGTGCTCGGGATGATGGTGTTCGCGGTGTCTTGCACAGGTCAGCGCGCCGAGCCCCCCCCACCCGCACCGCCGCCTCCACCGCCGGTCGCAGCGGTGCAGGACACGGTGACGCTGCCCGGCCTCTGCGAGCCGTCTGCCGCGGTCGAGAGTCCTTTTGGAGACATCTGGGTGGTGGACGATGACCAGGACGACACGCTCTACCTGCTCACGCCGGGCGAGCTGGCCCCCCGTCCCATCCCCGCGCCGCGCGTTCCCGACAAGGACAAGGACAAGGACAAGGCGGCCGTGAAAGACCTGGAGGGGGTCACCTTCGACAAGAAGGGACGGCTGTGGCTCATGGGCTCCCACAGCCGAAGCCGAAGCGGAAAGCTGGGTCGACGCGCCCGACTCGCCTCGATGGACCCCAGTGCGCCCGGGGGTCCCGCCGTGGGCACGGGCTCGCTGTGGCCCGACGACGACAAGGCCGTCCCCGAGTCCCTTGTCGAACAGCTCAAGGTCCACTGTCCCGCCTGTGTGCCCGGCGTCGACTGGTCCACGCTCAACTTCGAGGGGCTCACCGCGGAGCCCGGCACCCAGGCGCTGCTGCTCGGAGCCCGTGCGCCCCTGCTGTCCGACGGCAATGCGTGGCTGGTGGCCGTGAGACCCGATGGTGAGTTCCCGGTCAAGCGCGTCCACACGGTCGATCTGGGCAAGCGAGGGGTTCGAGATCTCGCCCCTGCTCCAGACGGCGGAGGCGTGTGGATCCTGGCCGGTCCCCCCCAAGACAAGGACGAACACGCAGTGGGCTTCGCCCTGTACAGCTGGCAGCCCGGCCGCCCCGCACGACAGCTCGCCCGGCTCCCCGAAGTGGCGGGCTCTCCCGAGGGTCTCTGGCCCCAGGATGACCGCTCCGCCTGGCTTTTCGTCGATGAAGGGGACCGATTGAAGGCCGCGGCTCTGGCGGACGAGGGCGCGCCCCACCGAAAGGTGAAGAAGGACGGTGAAGTGAAGTTCTCGTGTGGCGCCGCGATTCCAGAGGGCGGAACCCAATCCTGGGCGCATGCTGTTCGGGTGTCGTGGACCGCAGTCGACGCCACCGACCCCCCGCCACGCTGAGACCAAGCCAGGATCCATCCGTCTGGAGACCGTGTGTCCGTCCCCCGCCACGCCCTGTTGCTCCCAGCCCTCACCCTGGCCTGCACGCCCGCCATCGAAGGCGGCACCGAGGCGTCCACCAAAGGGGACACCGACGACGGGCCCATCGAAGGCCCGGACACCGTCGACGACGATACCGGCGAAGAAGACGACGATGACACCGCCGTGGAGGTGCTGCCCCCCACCCGCGCGCTGCCCGTGCTCGACCCTCCGCCACAGCTGTTTGTGGGCTCCCTCACCGTCGACATCGCTTCTGACGAAGGCGTGGGCGAGGTGATGGCCTGCGTGGGCACCCCCGACCGCGCCTGTTCACCGTCGCCCACCACCAGCCTCAGCCTCAGCGAGTCCGGCGTGGTCTATGCCCGGGTGGACTTCGACGATGCCGAAGGCGAGCTCACCGCCACGCCCTACGTGAAGGTGAACGCCGATGTGGCCGAGTTCACCTCCAACCTGCCCATCCTCGTGGCCTGGAGCGACGACACCAACGACGGCCTGTGGACCAACACACCGATGGTGCTGATGGCCTTCGACCACCCCACCGACCGGACCGAGCTGACCGGACCCGCCGAGCTCGCCTCCCGCTGTCGCCTGCGCATCCGGGGCTCCAGCAGCTCGGGCCTCGACAAGAAGAACTACGACCTGGAGCTGTGGGAAGGCGCCACCGAAGACGACGACTCGCTGCCGCTCGTGGGCCTGCCAGCCGACGCCGACTGGGTGCTGCACGCGCCCTCCTACTACGACGACGCGCTCATCCGAAACGCCCTCGGCTACCAGCTCAGCCGTGACATGGACCGCTACGCGCCCCGCACCGTCTTCACCGAGATGTTCCTGCTCACCCAGGAGCGCACCCTCACCCTCGACCACTACGTGGGCGTCTATGTGGTCACCGAGGAGATCGAACGCGGCAGCGACCGGGTGGACATCGCAAAGCTCGACGAAGACGACATCGCCCACCCCGAGGTCACCGGGGGCTATGTGTTCAAGCGAGACCGCGAAGGTGCCGATGGTGAGGGCATCTACGCAGGTGACGGCGGCGGGGCGTTCGAGTTCTGGGTGCCCATCGTGCCCGTGGACCCCGAGCAGTACGACATGGAGCGCGAGCAGCTCGACTACCTCACCGACGAGCTCGACGCGATGGGCCTGGCTCTGGCCGCCCCGGACGGCCGCGACCCAGCTGGGCGCCACTGGGAGGACATCCTCGACGTCGACTCCTTCATCGACCACCACATCCTCGCTGTGGTGGTGAAGAACCCCGATGCCTTCCGACTCAGCGGCTACTTCCACAAGGACCGCGAGGGCCCCGTACACGCCGGTCCCATCTGGGATCTGGACCGCACGGCCGGCTCCATCGACTGGCGGGCGACCGACCCCTACCACTGGGACGCCACCAACATCACCACCGACACCACGCCGCTGTTCACCTACGGCTGGTACGGCGCACTGTTCGAGGATGCGGGCTTTCGGAGTCGCTATTGGGCCCGCTGGCAGACCCTTCTCGCCGGTCCCCTCGCCCCTGCTGCCGTTGAGGCCCACATCGCCGGCATGCGCGCGGAGCTGTCCGAGGCCGGCCCCCGCAACAACACCCGCTGGGGCGCCGCGAGCTGGACCAGTGAGATGGACCACATCGACACCTGGTACGCCCAGCGGCTCAGCTGGGTGGCCGCCTGCATCGAGGCCCACGACGACCCCCGCACCTGCGCCGGGGCCTTCTGAGCGGCCTCAGGCCCGGAGGCGTCGCAGGGCGTCTCGAAAGGCGCGGCGGATGGCCGACCGCGCGATGTGACGGCCGTGCTCCACGCGCAGCTGTCCGCCCACAACGACCGTGTGTACAGCATCACGAACACCGCCGAAGACCACGGCATCGAGCACGGCGTCGCGCTCCAGACCCACCAGCCCTGGAGCCTCGGCATCGAAGCAGACGAGGTCGGCGCGCTGTCCCACGGCCAGGAATGCGGAGGGACGCCCCAGAGCCTGCGCGCCCCCCGCAACTGCAGCCCGCCAGAGCCCCGCGCCATTGTGGACCTCCCCGGGCGGCAGCACGAGGTTGCGGGCCCGCTGCACCAGTCGTTGGCCGTACTCCAGCAGGCGCAGCTCCTCGGCAGCACACCGCCCGACATGGCTGTCGGTGCCGACGCCAAACGGTCCGCCTTCACCGATGAAGTCGGCGGTGGGGAACAGGCCGTCGCCCAGGTCGGCCTCCGTGGTGGGACACAGGCCCGCCACTGCTGAGCTGGCGCGCATTCCGGTGACCTCGGCGGCGTCGAGGTGGGTCGCGTGGACGAGGCACCACCGGTCGTCTACGGGGAGGCTGTCGAGCAGCCACTGCACCGGACGGGCCCCCCGGGCGGCGAGGCAGCCCTCCACCTCCGCGGTCTGCTCGGCAATGTGGATGTGGACGGGGGCGTGGGGGCGCGCAGCGTGGAGGGCGGCCACCGACTCCAAGAGGGGCGCCGGGGGCACCGCGCGCAGGCTGTGGGGAGCGAGACCAACGGTGTGGTCGGCATCCTCACCCATCGCCAGGCCCACTCGGTCGACGACATCGAGCACACCCTCAGGACTCCACCCGAAGCGTCCCTGGGCGGACTCAAGGGCGCCCTCGTCGAAGCCTGCGGTCATGTAGAGCACGGGCAGGTGGGTGAGTCCGATGCCGGTGTCGCGCGCGGCCTGGAGCACCCGCAGCGACAGCTCGGCCGGGTCGTCGTAGCGCCGCCCAGCGCCCGGATGGTGGACGTAGTGAAACTCGCCCACCGAGGTGAAGCCACGCTCCAGCAGCTCCATGTAGAGGCCCGCGGCGACGGCCTGAAGCTCGGCGGGACCCAGGCGGTCCAGCGAGGCGTACATCGCCTTGCGCCAGGTCCAGAAGGAGTCCCGGCCGGGTCCGCGGACCTGGGTACACCCCGCAATGGCACGCTGGAAGGCATGGGAGTGGAGGTTGGGCATGCCGGGCACGACGGGACCGGGCAGACGGCGCGCGTGGGGATGTGTGGCGGGGTCGGCCTGCGGCGTGATGGCGGAGATGGCCCCGTGGACGTCGCTTTCGATGAGGACATTCCGTGCCCAGCCCGACTGCAGCAGAGCCGAGGGGCAGTGGAAGGAGGCGGTCAGGGGCGCCATCGGACGACCTCCTGCAGCAGCTCCTCGAGAACACCGATGAGCGGCGCAGCGCGGTCGCCGTCCCATGCAGGCGGCCTGGACTCGTCCATGTAGGCGGCCTGGGCCAGCTCGAGCTGCAGCGCATGCACCCCGTGGGCGGGCCGGCCGTAGTGCCGGGTGATGTGTCCCCCCTTGAAGCGCCCATCGACCACATGAGACCAGTCGCCCAGGCGTCCCAGGTGGTCCGACACGCGTAGGCGCAGCGCCGGGTCGCAGCTCGCGCCGCCGTTGGTGCCCAGGTTGAGGTCGGGCAGCCGACCATCAAACAAGCGGGGGACCCGGGACAGGATGGAGTGGGCGTCGAACAGGATGGCGAAGCCGTGGCGGGCCTGCTTGCGCGCGAGCTCATCGGCGAGGGCCCGATGGTAGGGCTGCCACCAGGCCCGCACGCGCCCTTGGATGTCGGCCGCATCGGGTTCACGCTGCCAGATGGGCGAGCCGTCGAAGCGCGTGGTGGGGACAAGGCCGGTGCCGGCCTGGCCCGGGTAGAGCGGTCGGTTGTCGGAGGGGCGGTTGAGATCGACCACCCAGCGGCTCATCTGGGCCACCAGCAGGCTGCCCCCCAGCTGGGGGACGAAGGCATAGAGGCGGTCGACGAAGTGGTCGGTGTCGACGGGTACGCCGTGTCGGGCAGCCTCGGTGAGCCCGGTGCGGATGGCTTCGGGAATCCGGGTGCCGGCATGGGGGACGCTCACCAGCAGGGGCGAGTCGCCCCGGGTGAGCTGAAAGGGCGGGGGCATTGGCGCGGAGTCGGACATGCGTCAAGGGTAGTCGCGCGCCCGACTCCGGTCGAGGGCCCGTCCCTGGCAGCCAATGCATCTCCGCGCACATGACCTGGACGGGTCGCTCGCGATACCATCGCGCCCCCCTCCTCCCCCCGGCTGTTCCCTCCCGATGCCTGCACGCACTACACGAGACCGCACCATCGGCATCGCCGTGGCCGTTGTCCTCCTCCTCGTCCTCGGCTGGGCGGCCACTCGCCATGCCGATGATCGCGCCACGCGCGATGAGCAGACCTTGTCCGCCCTCCGTCGGTCGGGCATCGAGTCCCCCCGCGCCGACATCACCGGCATGGTCGCCACGGTCTACGGCCTGGCAGACGACGCCGACGAGCGGGACGGCGCACTCCGAGCGGTCGGCCGGGTAGATGGCATCCGGGATGTGGTCGACCGTCTCACCATCACGGCCACGCCCTCCCCCGCACCCGAGCGGGTCGCGGGGGACCCCGACAAGGCACCCGGTCTGAGCGACGGTCCACGGCTTGCTGCGGGCACGGCGACCACCGCCCGACCCACCTCGCCCGCCCAACCGACCACCGCTCGGCCCGCGCCGGCCACCCCACGCCCCCGCGCCCGCACCGGGTCGGCCAAGCCTGTCGAGGTCGCCCGAGATGCCCCCTGTGAAGCTGTTCCCAGCGGCATGAACGGCGCGAGGGTCGGCTTCGACAAGGGCACCGCCACCGTGTCCAAGACCGGGCGGTCCACGCTGCGGTCCATCGGCGAACACATGGTGCGCTGCCCCAACACCGTGCTCCGTGTGGAAGCCAGGGCCACCCAGGCCGCCAGCACCGAAGCCAACCTCAAGCTGTCGAAGCTGCGGTCCCAGGCGGTGTCCAACCACCTCGACATGCACGGCGTCGCCGTCACCCGGCTGGTCGCGACCTACCGCGGCGACCGAGCCCCCCATGGCGACCATGCCGACCTCACGATGTACGCGGAGGTCCCCCGGTGACCGTGACCGACATCTGGCTCTATCTGTTGATGTCCTTCTTCCTTGGCCTCGGCCTGGGATGGTGGCTGTTCAGCAGTCGTTCCTCCCCACGTCGGCCTCCGGCCAGCGCAGATGCCGCCCGCCAGCGCGCCCGCTCCACGCCGCCGCCCGAGCCGCCCACGGAGGTCGCCCCCACACCGGTGGAGGTCGCCCAGACGCCCCAGGAGCCCCAGCCCAGCGCGATGCAGGCCATCCCCTCCGAGGTGCTGGTCAGCCTGAGGCAGCAGCTTGAACAGGCCCGCGAGGCACGCAAGGAAGCCGAGTCTCTCGCCTCCCACCTCGACCAGCAGCGCCGGGCCGCCCTCGCCCGGGAGTCCGACGCCCGCAGCCGTCAGGAGACCCTGGCCGCCCGCCTCGAAAAGGCCCGCGGCGACCGTGACCACCTCCGCGCCGAGGTGGAGGCCGCCCGCCGCACGATTCACCGGATGGAAGAAGATGCGTCGGTGGAGCTGCCGACCGCCCACTTCGAGCCCGAGGCAGCACCCGACCCGCCCAGGGGCCTGCGCAGCTCGTCTCCGCCCGACACAGACCATGAGACCGACCTCGCCCGCACACCCCCCATCCCCGAGCGCACAGCTCCCCGCACCGAGGGCGCATCGGTCCGGGTGGGCGCCCGACCGCCCGCAACCCGCAAGAAGCGGCCGGCTCCCAAGAGCAAGGGTCCGGTGGAGGTGCTGTTCGGCCCGCTGTCCTCCGTGCCGGTCACGCCCAACACCCGCAGCATCCCCTTCGAGCTCACCGCCCGCGTGAAGCCCGACGCCCCGCGCGAGACCCAGATCGAGGGCCTGCACGTCTACCTGCGCTTCGACCTCGAAGACGAAGGTGTGGCCATCAACGGGCGTCGGCGGGGTCCCCTCACCCTCTACAAGGGGTCGGCGCTGTCCCGGTCGCGTCCCATCATCGTGCAGCTTGGCGTCAGCACGGGCTTTCACAGCGACACTCCCGAAGCCGACCGTCCCCCCGCCGTGCCCGGCTCCCACCGCATCATCATCATGGTGGAGTACCGTGTGGCCGGTGAAGCTCAGCAGACCTCGGCCCGCTTCGCAGCCGCCATTCCGGTGACCGCGCGTTCGAGCTGAAGGCGCCGCCGACCCGATTGCAGAGCAGGTCGCTGATGGGCCAGGTTCCCCCGAGCGTGCGTCGCCATGCCCCCGCCTTCCTCGCGGTGGCGGTGTGGCTCGCCGGAGCGGTCCATCTGGTGGGATGGGTTGGTCAGAACCCCCTTCCCGACGGCTTCCAGAACGAGTACCTCCACGTCGGCAATGCCTACGACCTCTGGTATGCGCTGCTCGACGCCGACACCTGGCACATGCGCTGGTTCATGTACACGGGCTATTGGCCGTGGGGCTTCTATGCCGTGCCATGGGCCACTCTCGGGGTTCTCGGTGCCTCGCAGCTCGCGCTCGTGTCGGGCAACTTGCTTCACCTGGCGGCCTTGTGCTGGGGAGGCTGGCGCCTGGGCAGGGTCTTCGACGCGCCGCTCGCCCCGCTGCTCCTGGCGTTGTGTCCCGGTGTGTTCGGCACTCTGGTGCGCTTCGAGCCCAACCTCGCCACCATCGCCTGGACGGTGGCCGGGGTGGCCTGCCTCGTGTCCTCCCGGGGCTTGCGGGAGCGCAAGTGGGTGATGGGGTGGGGAGCCTGCCTCGGGCTGGGACTGATGTTCGACCGGCTCACCGTCGGTTTCTTCCTCGTGCCCGCCGTCTTGCCGCTGGCGCTCGGGGCCCACGACAAGCGCGCCTGGCGCCACCTCGCGCAAGCCGGGCTCCTCACGCTCTTTCTCACCGCGGCCTACTACCGCGAGTTCTTCCTGCGCCACACAGATGAGCTGCTGGGACAGGCACCGGTCGGCGAGATCGACGCAGCAGGGCAGGTCACCGTGAACGGGGGCATCTGGCCTGGGCTGTACTACCCGCTCACGTTGGTGGACAGTCAGGCCGGGGCGGTCATCGGGGGCTTGATGCTGCTCGGCTTCGGCATCGCGGTCGTGGGCTGGACTCGAGAAGTGCGTCAAGGAGGCTGGTCTCGCCTCCGCAGCGACCCTCGGGGTCCCCTGCTTGCTGCAGTGGTGCCGGCCGTGGTGCTGTTTTCGCTCATCGCCAAGAAGCAGGTCTACTACACACTTCCCATCCTGGGTCCCCTCGCGGTCCTGGCCGCCACCCGCAAGCGCCTGGCGTGGCTCGGGGTGGTGGCGGGACTCCACGGCGTGCTGTCCCTGGGCTGGGGCGTTGTCCAGGACCGTCCGGTGTCGGCGCCATTTCTGCCCCGCGCCTGGGTGAGTCCCCGGCACACCCTGGCCCAGCCGCCCGCCCGCGAGCATTGGCCGCTCGACGAAGCCGCAGCGGATGTCCTCCAGAACAGCGACCTCGACGCCATTGTGGTGATGTCAGAGGACCACCGTCTCTACGAGGGCTACCTCGCGCTCGGGATGCGTGAGCGGATGCCCGGCGTCGATGTCCGCGGCGTGACCACCGATCCCCACGGCACCTACGAGCTGCTGGCCGAGCAGGACGCCCTGGTGTGGGTGGGGGACCCCGGCGGTGGCTGGCCCACAGCGGGCGACATCGAGGCCGAGCTGCTCGCCGACCACTACAACCTCGCCGAGCTGCCTCCAGTCGCCGACACCGTGGCCGGAGCCGCCGAGCAGTTCGAGGAGGTGGGACGACACCGAGCCCGAAACGACGTGGAGGTGGACATCGTGGTGTTCCGACGGGTGCGCGCGGACACGGAACAGTGAACTGGAGCCAACCGCCGCGATAGGCTGGCGCACCCCAGGCGAAGCGAGCGCGCCGTGGCCTCCGGTCGCGCCGGTCCAAGCGCCTGGCACCTCCCAGAGCTGGAGCTGCCGTGGAATCCGACTCGATGCCGCTGCCGGCCGGTGCCCTGCCCCCCCAACCCGTCGAGATCGAGACGGTGCGGGGCGCGGTCACCCGCCTGTCCCTGCTGGCCCAGGCTCTCGCGGGCGCCACAGAAGGCGACCCCGAGCACTACGCCGAGGCCTTCGCCGACTCGCTGCAGCACACCCTGTCCGCCGACGTGAGTCCCATCACCTTGTCGCTGCGCGATGGCGTGCTGCACTACGCGGGCTCCGAGGTGAGCGGCAACGACCTAGTCACCCATGGTCTGCTGCGGTCCCTGCAGGACGAGGGCCTGGCGGCCGTCACCTTGTTGCCCGGCGTGGGGCGAGAGGAGCTGCTGGAGCTGTCCCACCTGCTGGCGCGGCCACGGGGTGAAGGGGAGCGCAACTACATCGACGCCGAGGGCTGGAAGGTGCGCTTTCAGAGGGTCCACCTCGAGTGCGCGCCTCTGCGGTTGGTGACCGAGGCCGACGAGCAGGTGCGGCCAGTGGAGCTGGTGCGCCGCTTGTTCGCACAGCTCGGTGTCTCCGAGGACACCCTCGGTGACGGCATGTCGGTGGAGCTGATGAGCTTGCTGGGCGGACTGCGCGCGCTGGCGGACTCCCCCGCCGCACGTCGGGTGGGTGCGCCCGGCACCGGCAGCGTGTGGTCCCGGGCGCTCAGAGAGGTCCGCTATGCCCGCGACGTGCCCGACGAGCTT
>ENA-OWNT01001570-OWNT01001570.1-seawater-metagenome-genome-assembly--contig:-NODE-1570-length-28097-cov-4.264418_pt1 | contig 28097 bp, 19 predicted proteins | sample MGYA00238136_ERZ651165 | MGnify/ENA primary metagenome ERZ651165 (study PRJEB26861, sample SAMN08777766) | seawater metagenome | isolation source: coastal seawater | place: USA: Florida | collected...
CATCAGCATCAGCATCAGCATCAGCATCAGCATCAGCATCAGCATCAGCATCAGCATCAGCATCAGCATCAGCATCATCATCAGCATCAGCATCAGCATCAGCATCAGCATCAGCATCATCATTCACAGCTCTCTCCCGCATCTGATCTCAAACACCAGCATGCGGCTACATTATTAAGTGGTACTGTATGCTCATCTACACCAAATTACTAAATTACTAAATCACAACAGTCGCATAAACCCTCCATGCGTTTGCGATTACTATAACACTATACAACATCACAGTACCGAAATATAGATTTAAGGAGCTGCGAGCTGTCAGGCGGTCGCTTGTTGTGGATCGATTTGAATTTTGAAACATTCAAACATTCGTTCGCGCGTTCGCGCAACGACAGAGCGAGTTCCGTCGTTCGTCGTATCATCGGTCGTTGACACCACCACCGACTTTGTGTAAACTGACGAACGCGTTCACGAAGCGAAAGGAGCGAAGAGAGGCCAACGATGCCAGGGGAACTCGTTCACGAATGTTACGAACGAATGTAAATGTAGCGAACGAAGTGGATGAACCAAGTGCGTGGAACGCAGAGCGGACGACACGAAGTCGATGAGCGAGCGATGCGAAATCTCGTCTGTCGTGATTTCGCTGTCGCGCGACGACGCACTTTCCCTCGTCCTCTGCTTCGCGCTCCTGGCACGAGTTCACTCTACGACACCAAGAACCACACAGTTCAGCAAGATGGCCACGTGAAGGCTTCGGAATAGACGCGAATGTATTATACACGAGGTAATGGCTTGATGGGACTAACTGTATTTGCTATGCTATGGTGGAGACTACGGCGTACGGCAGCGTCATGTGACATTCAACTGGAAATTGTGCCAAAAGTTGTTGTCTTTTTCACAGCTGTCTGTTTCACAGCTGTCTGTGCATACTACAGTGTTATATCACAATAATGTGAAGGTTCGGATTGGTGTCCGATTAAAATATGCCACGAAGTAGCGACTCTAATGTTCGCGTGGCTGTCCGAGTTCGACCGCTATCATCGAAGGAGCAACTCAATGGCTGCCGGCGGATTGTGCAGGTAGTCAATGACCTCAACCAAGTTGTGGTTGGTGCCGACAGAGGCTTCACTTTTGATTTCTCTTACGACGACCAGACCACACAAGACAAAATATTTGCGGAAAGCATTCAACCTCTCGTTGATGCGGCATTGGATGGCTACAATGCAACAGTTTTTGCGTACGGCCAGACAGGCTCGGGCAAGACGTACACTATGGGCACTTGTGAAAATTCCAACATCCCGCCTGAAATTCTTGGAATGGTACCCAGAGCAGTCGACTACGTATATGACCGCGTGGACATGTGGAAGAAAAGGCACACAAATGCTATTCTGTTGAATAGGACAAGCGATGGCACCTCTCCAGATTGCTCCACATTCAAAATTAGGGCGTCGTTTTACGAGATCCACCTCGAGAATGTGCGCGACTTACTCCAGCCCGACCGCCTTGAAGCCGAAAATGTGCAAATCAGATCGAATGCTGGTGGAAGAGTTGTCATCAAAGGTTTGCGACTCATTACAGTAAAGTCCAGTGAACATCTGCGCGATCTTCTGGAAATGGGCTCCATCCGACGCTCAACGGGGACCACGGACATGAATCAATACTCGAGCCGTTCGCATGCAATTTTCACGATCTATCTAGACCAGCACATTGTGGACAATAATGATATCGAAAGCACAGATGACATTCCCGCGACCAAGAAACCGCCAACTAAATTAAGCTCGAAGTTTCATTTTGTGGATCTTGCTGGGTCGGAGCGAGCGAAACGCAGCGGAGCGCAAGGGGACACATTTAAAGAAGCCGTGCAGGTTTGCTAGATTTGCTTCGAGCACCATCACTCATTGTTGTGACAGCAACGTTTGAGGTATGATTTGTGGTGTGCGCAGATCAACCAAGGCTTGTTGTCACTTGGAAATGTTATCAGTGCACTGGGTGACAAGAAACGAAACTCTTCGCATATTCCCTTCCGTGACAGTAAGTTGACCCGAATCCTCCAGGATTCTCTTGGGGGCAACAGCAAGACTTTAATGATTGCTTGCATCAGCCCTTCGTCAAGCGATCTGGTGGGTGCTTGATGGTTTGCCGTCTCCTGACAATTGGGAGTCGGTTGTGTAACCAGCGCTATTGATTTCGCAGGCAGAGACCTTGAACACACTGAAATATGCCAATCGAGCACGCAATATTCGTAATAAGCCCATCCGCAACGAGCACAAAGAGGAACTTGCTCTGCAGACAAAACTAGATGAGATGCAACGCCAGCTTCTGGAGCTTGAGAGGCAGAGGCAAAGTGACCTGGAAAAGGAAAACAAGCGTCGGTCAAAGGGTTCAGCATCACGTGCTGAAGTACAAGGTTGGTTCGCCCGCGCAACTGGCCGTTGATCAAAGTGATACCATTGAGATTATCTTTTCTTTCACTTCTGCAGAACGTGATGCTCACATTACTGACCTCGAATCAAAGCTCGGAGAGTTGCACGCCAAGTTCACTAAGTCATCAGAGCTTCTTCGCGATCATGCATCTCGGGCACAGCGACTGTGCACTGACATTCGCTCCAGCGTCGGGGCTGCGCCGGTCGTTGATGCAGGTGATTCGCAGTCGAACGCAGGATCAACGAATGTCCCATCTGGTTCAGTGCAAATGTTCGCAGCGGCTGTTGTGGAGCGTCTTGAAGACCTCGCCAATGCAGCGACGCTTGCTGCCGGTGCCGCCGAGGGTGACGCGTCTCCAAAGAATGAGGACAGCGACGGAGTACCAAGCCAAGACGTGTCGAAATTGCAAGCACAACTCGACGAAGCTCGTGCTGAACTAGCCCGAGACGAAATAATTTTCGCGTCCAAGAACGATGAAGTGTTAGCTTTGCAGGTATGTCGTTCGATTGTGAAACTACAGTGGCTGTATCATTGAATGTACTCACCCTTCCACTTTCAACACCGTTTATGCATTGTAAGAAACAAATTAAATTGCAAATCGAAGTGGCAAATGAACTTCAGGATGAGATCGACCATTTACAGTGGCAACTGAGTCAAGCTCAACTCACCAATGGGAATCAACCTCACTCCAACGCTCAGGGATTTCGTGAGCCCGCGGAGGCATGGGCGACAAAACTCTTCGACGGTGATGACGATGATGTGTTGATGGCGGAAGTGGATGATGACAGTTACGAGGCGGCCAACGATGCAGAACCTGGCCGTATTTCTACGAGTCCAATTGAGCTCAACGCGACGTTTACGGAGAAAGCTGGCCGTCAACTGCGTCGCCATTTTAGCCACGGGCGCGGCGGTGCAGTCAGCCCCATTCACGAAGAAGATACGACTCCCTTGGCGACACCCCGCAAAGAAAGTCCATCTCATGTTCAAAGCAAACACTTTGGCTCATCGGACGAAAAGGTGGTTCGGCAACTGCAGTCAAAAATTGAGGAGCAAGATGATGAGATCGCAGCTCAACAAGCGCAATATGAAAGAGCTATGGCAGACCTTCACATTCAAATGAGACAAAAGCAGGACTTGATTAATAAGCTCACACGCGAGGAGCAAATGTCAAATGCCGCTTTGTCCGAACATGAAGCCCAGATCGAACAACTTGAAGATGACATCGATTCGTATGCAGCCGAGTTGCGCAGGGCCGCAGATGAGCTTAGCCGAGCCTCGCAGACGGAGAAGGAGCATCTCCGCAAGCAACAGGCCGCCAAAAGAAACGAACAACTACTGCAAGAAGCCCAAGCACAGCTCAAGGCCCTCCAACTGAAAACGCGCTCGAGCTCCGATGTGACCGCCAGATCGAATGGCGCACGTGAGGAGCTGCTGCAAATGAAGAAGCGGCAAGTTTCTTTGATGCGTCAGTTCAAGAAAGATGAAGGCGTGCGCAGAGCTGAGGCGCAACGACTGAAAAAAAGGTTGGCGCAGCTACAGAAGCAGCGTGACAAGCAAGATCTTGAGATAACTCGTCTGCGGGAGAGCAACAAGAAGCAGCAGTCCGTAATTCAAGCCAAAGACAACTTATTGCGGTCGTACCAAAAGTCGTCGCGGTCGCCACGCTCCAGCCGATCAAAAAGTGCCTCCACCGCATCCACCCCGTCCAGACGCAGTCAAAGTTCACTGAAGCCAGAGGCAGGAGCATCAGCAGTTGATCTGAAGTCCACAGATAGCATGTCACCAACGGAGGCTGTCGAGTGGTTAAAAGGTGGACTAAGATCGGTTGCGTCACAACTGCAAGCCCAAAGAGTTCTCGATGACCGATTGAGTGAACTGCGTCGAGCATTGGGCAAACAAGAGAGCAAAACAGCTGAGAGGAGGCAAGTGGCTGACTTGATCTCGCTGAGGAGTAAGGTTGGCCTTGATCAAACAGTTGGAACTCTCGGTCGCAACTTGGAAGCTCTCCAAGGAGAAGCAGATGCTGTTGCGTCTCGAAGTCAATCACAAGTTGAGTCTTTGGACGACGAGCTAGATGCAATCAGTGTCGATGTTGCCCATATCAAACAAGAAGTTGCCGCGGCACGCCAACAGGTCAAAACCGGACTCTCTTTCAAAGCGTTGGTGGAGCGGCTACCGCGTCTCGATGGTGCATGCTCAACGGCGTGTCTACAGTGGGCGATTCAGGCGCTACCAGAACTGGAGACGGAGGCAGAACTAAAGGCGAAGGCACTTGGGCAACTGCAGGGCGACTTGCGACAGACGGAGGAAACAGCCAAAAAGTTGCAAAACAAGCTCGTGAAACAGCAGGTGGATTACGCAGCTCAAGTATCTCGGCTTCAAGACGAGCTTCGAAAATTCAAGTCTGGTGAGGGGAGTTTACGCCTCAAGTCAACGAGTGCGCTTGAGAGCATTCGAAGTCGGATGGGTGACATCCAACACACCACGTACAGAGAGTCCAAATTAAGCAGCGAAGCGAAACAGCGAGACGACAACGACACTCGCACCGCAGGGAATGCGCGTTCTGATGAACGAATCAAGGAGCTTGAACGTCAATTGGAGGCCGAAAAAGAAGGCCGCCGCAATGAAGTTCGGCGCATGAACCGGTACAGATGGGAAAGGGAAAAGCTGCGCACTCAACTTGCTGCAGTTCAGTCAAAGCTTGAAGAAGCACAGCAGGAGGGCGATCACGACAAGTTGGCAGTCGAACTCCAAAAGGCTCAAGATGATTGTGTATTTTACCGCGCGCAAAACAAAGAGTTGAAGCGGAGAGTGAAGGAATTGGGACACTCATTGTCGAGATTCAGTGGCGGCGGCAAATGAAGTAGGGCTGCTATCTTTTTGTGCCTGTGATATATCGCGAATCGTTTTCAGTAATTTATTTTTTGCGTCGAAAGTTTCGTGCTGCCATATACGGCTGGTGTGCGGTACCAGATGGCAACCGTGACGTGCGTCGCCGGTCCTGCCGTTGGGACAGAACTTTATTGGCACGGCGGACTAAGTCAGCCTCCATTGGTGGGACGTTAACGGTGATATCGGTGTCTCGAAGGCAAAATTCCATCGCAAACCCAATCGTCGGCTTCGTGTTCAAAGTCGCGTGACCATAAGATTCACCCACAAAAATGAGATCGCCAGCACGCTGAGTGCATTGCCGGACTCCGATGGTGGACTCCAACTGAGGTACTTCGTCTTGCGCAAAAATCGCTGAAGGCAGAACCGAGTAAAATGTGTCTTGCGGAGGTAGTACGTACCAATGTTTTTCGCCAAAAGCCAGAGCATTTAATGCAGTATTGTGCCAGTGCATGGGAGCACCGGAAGCTGCAGGTCCAACAAAAAATTGCGGACTGAGTTCTTTTAGAGTGTCCGTTTCGTTGGTGTCCGGTACGTCGTGCAGCAGCTCAATGAGTTCTCGAATGTCGTCGCGGAGTGGCGGATTTTCATTTGTGTAGTCCGCCGTAAACATGTACATTGGTGCGCCACTTGGACTCTCATTGTCAGGTGTCCCCCACGCATTGATGTACTCATTCATTGTCATCGTATTGGACGGAGCTTTGTCGTCGAATGTGTCGGCGTATGGAATTTCAGCGGTTCTCACTGTTGTCTCTCCGTACTTGGCAACAAACTTGTCTTTCTGCCACGCTTCTCGGAACGTCCAATTCCTCACAGCACCTCGAAATATTGTAGGGACGTTTCTTTCAATGATACTGATCAGCTGGTCACGCGACGGCATGCCAAAAACCTCTTGCAAATCACAGCGTGATGGAATTGAGACAGAGTTGGTTCCTTCGTTACCCCAGCCACCGTTGTCATTGTCATCCGGCGGAGAACTGTAAAGCTGCACGGAGGCATCGTCGCTTAATTCTACCTCTACCTTGCCATCTCCAGACAGCAATTGGTTTTCGTGCGCGAAACTGTATCGAGTAACAGTAGTGGTCGTGCCGTCGTAGTCGTTCGGTGTGCGTCCAAATTCATCACGGATTTCAGCAAGCCGATCCAAGTTTCCGGACGCTTCGAGCTCAGCCGCTTCGATTGCTTTCCAAAGTTTACTGTTCTTGCCTTTACGCACAGCAGCAATGTGCAGCGCGCAACGCCCTTTGTAGTTGAGTTTGGCAGCCAATGCAATTTTGAGCATTTCTCGTGCAAAGTCGCGGTTGTGATCGAGGTTGTGAATTTCATCAGTGATGGCCTCGATAACGCCCGATTTCCCGAGCACCGTCGCCAGGAGGACGGGGTTTGAGTGGCTGTACACACCATTTGTAGGGAGTGAAGGGACGTCAGTGATGAGCTCAACCCACTCGAATTTTGGCGACACTTCGAACATGCGGCGCAGAACGTAGTAGTGCATTTCCCGGTCAATGTCGGATGCCCAGGACAAAGACATGTTTTGTCCGAACAAAGTGGCACCTAAGCGGATTCGTTGCACGGTGGCATTTGCGGACTTGCTGTAATCGACAAGTCGGCCTATGTTTGTTTGTCGCAAACATGCGTCAAAGTCGGCGGGAGGCCCTCCTGCCGCAGCGGCTTTGATTTGACGTTGATAATTTGAATACAATCGGTAGAAACTGCGAATGACGTGCACTTCAAGCCCACTGTTGGCGACAAAATGGATGTATGAAATACCCAAAACCGGATCTGTGTCACTGCCCCACTGTCCATCCGATGGCATGTGCACGATGGTCCCATGCGTGTCGTGCCCCCCGTCCAGGAACGCGTCGATAAACTTGGGATCATTCAACTCACGCAGCAAGTATCCCAACGGTGTACCGGCAAGATTGCCGCTTTGACGATGGCGACCGTCTTCGTAAGAAACCGAAACATTTAGACCCTGGTCCATGAGCAATAGGAACAGTTCGCGCACAAGTTCTTCGGCTTCAGGTGCAACACCTGGGTCCTCAACCGCCCGAGAATACCCGTTCCATAATGTTTCTGCAGCCGTGAATGTCTTCTTTGGGAACTCAACCATCAAGTTGGCGTCTTCGAGCGAGATGGAGCCTCGCTTCAGCGCCGTAATTGCCGATTGCAAAGCACCAGTATCAACTTTGAATTGGAGAGGTGCGACTAACGCGTGTTTGATGGCGCTGTTGGACACTTGGGTGCCATATTGTGCGACCACAATTGTTGCGCAACTGCATACCAGCACGACAAAGAACTGCAGAAACGTTGTCATGGTGTCGAGCCCGCACAAGGAACGGGTTCCCAACGCACGAACCGTTCGAAAAGACGCGGCGAAAATATTAGTTTTATTTGGTCCATGGTGGGTTATTCATGCAAACACGCCGAGAGTGCAACCATCAACCATGGCCACAGCAGTTTTATGGAAATCTTATCACACGTTGCAGCGTTGGTTCTTGGTTGCGGTGCTGCCACAACAACAACTGCGACCGCCTTGCGTCGGTCGCTTGAAGTCATCATGTGCATGGAGAGTGATGCGCGCAAGAGTTTGTTGCTGTAGGCCGCCACTGACATGGCATGGTCGTTGTCAGCACGGTAAGTGTGTCGGCTGTGCCACACTGTTTTCACGGAGGTTTTGAGGTTTTTTATTGTGATTGTTCCAGCAGCGCAAGCGCTGCTACAGCATGGATGTTGTGCAATGTTATCCCTCCATCCACTCTATTGAACTTTCACGAAAGGTCGAACTGGATGGTTACCCTGCGATTGTATGCTATGACCCGAGCAATCTGTTGCGAGTGTGGAGCCCGATGAACGCCAAACAGAGAAAAAGGTCGCCAATGAAAAGGAATAACCGGCGAAATGCAAAGTGGGAGAAAAAGTGGCTTTACAGTGCTTCGTGATTATGGATACTTTCACCCGCAGAAGCTTGACTCGCCCTTGAGAAACTTTTCCCGTTTGCCGAGATTCATTTCGAGTCTCAAAACCAGATTCCACACGCATGCACTCATTCATGCTTCCTCCAAGGTCTAGAGCCCCTTGCTTCCTCTTTTTCCAACACCAACACGTTAGACTTGGAGAGAAGCACTGATTCTCTGATTCTGATTCAACAAAAAGAAAAGAGTGAATCCTGGACGGAAGAACACAACACACCAAACCACCAACCACCACCAAACATACGACACTACGAGCACAAACAACCACACCAGCGCCACAACCCACATCGCATGACACGACACCACAAGCCAGCCCCGACCCCGACCTCGACCACGACCACGACGACCACGACCAGCAACAATGACAATGACACAATGACACAATGACGGCAGCCCGCGATTCAATCGTTCGTTCGTTCGTTCGTTCGTTCGTTCGTTCGTTTACATTCTACATTTTCCCATTTTCGTTTTCGTGCGGTGCCGTTCGTTCCTTCCCGCGTTTTGTGAACTACAGGCTATAGTTACAAATTTCGAAAGGGACACCATATACAGGCCGATGCTTCATTGAAGTCTGCGTTGGCGTTGGCTTTTGTTGGTTGGCACTGGCACTTTTTGCGGCACCAACCAGCGCAACGACGCATGACACATGACGCATGCTCGAACTGACAACGACATCGTAGCAGCGCGAGTCAACGTGGACATCGTTGCGAGGGCAGCACGTAACACCACCACTGCGCGACTTAAGGCGCGACACAGCACGTATGGAAGGTTGCTGTCGGTTGGAGGTGCACAGTTTTACGGATTTTTCGAGGTGGATTCGGTTGTATCGGTGTGCCGTGGTCGCGTTTGTGGCGGTCGTTGGTGGTGTTTGGATGAGATTGCTGCCCTGTGCTACACCAGCGTAACGCAGTGGCTGTGCATGACCGTCGCTTGGAGATGTTACAGGGCAGCGGTTCTGGCTGTGTTCTTTGTTGTTATTTTCAGTGTGATGTTTTTCTCACATTTTCCCAGCTGTGGTATTGCGATAATTTGAGCAATTGTAACGCGAACGCCGACGAACAGAATGTTAGCCAGAGCGCGTCGACTTGTCAATACTTGCACTGCTGGTCGGATACATTGTGTGCACAGACGTTTCTCTGATGCCAGTGGCGGCAAGCCCCGACGACGATTCAATTTTGCACCTGCAATTGAGCTCGAGCCCGACGCTAAGAAGGCGTTGACTCTCTTGTCGGGCATGAAAGATGGCGCCATCGGCGTCCGCGCCGCATACGTCCCAGTAAATTTTGACATGAAGTTTTCGTTTGACTTTCTGTTCGATGATGAAAAGCAGCATCGCTTCGACGAAGTGATTCCTTTAGACGGTCGGTCTCGCGCCAAATGTCAGGCTTGTTTGGTGAGTCGCCTGTAACAAATGTGTCGCTGTGCAGATGACAAGATTTTAATGCTGGATGGCGATACGCTGCCAAAGATGTTAGGGCGAGTGTTGAAATACGATGTACGTCAGCCGTCTGAACAACATACACCAAGAAAATTTGATACGTTGAGCGTAGTCTTACAGTGTGGCTGTATTTAGGCCAATACCGGGAATTTTGAGCTTGCGGAAAAGGTAAAAGAAACGGACAAAGTAACATTAGTTGCGGGGCCGGACAGCGCATCGCGCGTGAGACGCCCGGACAAAGACAAATAAATATGACCACAGACACATGTGGTACGCGGTATCCCAAACAACTAGTGATGCCACAAACGATCGTGCCGCCCCAGCTTGGTGCAGTCCATTCACCAACATTGGCCAGCAGGTCAAGTCGGTTCCAGATCAGTCTTTCAGAAGGGTGGAGTACACGATCGCCCACATTTCTAAGCGTTCGATTTCGAACTCGGGCTTACCAGCGAGAAATTCGCGGGTCACGCGTGCTTGTGGCTTGTACCCAAGCCCAAAGCTGGATTCTATCTCACTGGTTGATTCGGTGAAGTCCTCATTAATTGACAAATCCGTAACTCCAACGCGTAAGCAATCTTTGCCTCTGTACCTGTAACATATTTGACGGTTAGCGAGGCCCAACGATGTCGTAGATGTCGATGTCCAGTGCGGACGTACATTGCACCTCCTGCAGCGACGCGCTCGTGGTTTTGGAGCTTGGCATCGTGCGTTATGGAAAACATGAATGAATCCCGTGAACCCGTCCAACCAACTTTGTGCAACCATCTACATCCATACAGCCAGAACAAAGAGAGTGACTTTCACACCACAGTAAAAAGGTTGACGAGCACAGTTCTTCACGAACAATTCATCTGCGAACACGCCAAACGTATGATCATTTGCTGTCATGCACAGCACAACTGCAACATCGTGACGGTTCAAGTTGTGCTGCTGCACAAAGTCGTCGCCAAATGAAAACAACCGCCTGCCATACACACAACCGCAGAAACAATGTGACTAGCGTACACCAACTGGGCAACCAAGGAACGGAAGCTCGTTACCGAATACTTTTTCCATGGCGATCGGAGTTAAAAACTTCGATGGTGCGCAGTTTGGCAATATCGTGTTCGAACGGACAGCACACCAGCAACTCAGCTGCTGCACGGTGGTCCAGAATTTGCGAGCCTTCAAAATGCAGACTTTCGCTCAACAGTCGATCTAGAAGGGTTGGTGTTTCCTCAATCTTTTCTGAAGCAATGCGAGACAGCTCACTGCCGGGAGGAATGAACATGCCACTTGCGCGCGGCGCGGCCTCAATGCTCAGCCTGCGACCAGAAGTCGACACTCCCACTGGGAATTTTGCATCAATTGCATTTCTATTCGCATCGACCACCCCGTCGAATTCATCTGGGTTACTGGCAGCTCGCTGCAAGCTTCGATGGACACCTCTTCGTGCATTGTCCGCTTTCTGTTGGAAATCCAATAACGCCTGCGGATCTGCTCCATTCAACGACAACATCTTTTCTTGTGCTTTAAGCTGAGGTTGGTGCGTGCTGCTCACTCGCGGTAGCTCTTCGCCAGTTTTCTCATCCAGCAGGAGAGAAACGAAACGACGCGTCTGTGGCGATGCGACGGCGGCTGATGGATCCATCTCATCAAAGCGGCCGTTATCCCGTCGATTGTGTGTCTCTACATCGTTTCCAGCCGTGACATTGATGGATCCTTTGACACCTATGTCTGGTTTTACATTGACAAGTGTTTCAGGTGGCTGATACGTGAAGTTGTACTGCGTTGCACGCATGTCCATGTGGCGAGCCCATGCCTTCAGAAAGGCAGCCGGAGGCAAATTGTCCCGTTGGTCGCGTAAATAGCACTCCATCCATTCCAGGCTAAACATTTCACGTAGGAGATCTACTTCAACGCTTTGCAACACATGCAATTTCCGACTCGTCAGCTCTGCGTGCTTTTGCAACGCGGCTTGGAGAATGTCGTAAATTTGCTTTTCTGTCTCCCGAGCGTTGGCCTTGACCGCTTCGCTGATTGTTGCAATGTGTTCTTTGCTCCTGCGCAAATGGTCCCTTCGCGAGTCGATGACACCATCAGGAGTCATCGAGTCGTGCAATGCCTAAAGAAAATTACCAGTCAAATCGTGAGCTGTGAAGCAACAAGCGAGACAATTCCAATAGCACTGGGAGTAGCGTAGCGGCCATACCTTTGCGTATGCCTCCTCGATGCTCATCAAACTGTGCTGCCCAAGTTTGCCGTGACTGTGTGATCCGTACATTTTGCAGTCCAAACAAACAGGGACATTCAACACGGAGTCGTAGTGCGTCAGCATCTTTGAAGGGTGGTTTGGGCAAGCGGACAGCTCGTGATACGTAGATCCCAGGCGTTGCTTGATGGCCTCGATGCGGTCGGTCACACTTTGACTCTCCGACAGAGCGACGATGGGTTGGCGCACATGGCGTTTCACAAACCTGTTGGCACCGTTATGCTCCTTGAAGTCGCAACTTTCGCAAAATACTGCTGGGCAGGCCGGGCAGTGCACAGTTGCGATTTCTTCAGAACACCCTTGACAGCGGCGTTGCCCACTCGAAGTCTTGGCCGGCATCGCGTTGAAACGCATGAGGTACATGGGAAGGACCTGTGCGCCGTTCGCGATCACGTATTGATGGTGGAAGTTGTCGATTGTAGTTTCTTCATTACTGCCATCTGCACTGCTGCGGCGTCTACTCGATGGAGATGCATCTGTAGACATCACGGCCCCAATTGCATCTACTTCTGGGAATGCCGTTGAACTACCGCACAGGTAATTGCTGTCGAACCCTTGCGGCACGGGAATGTCGTCCTGTTCATTTTCCTTCACCGGGTACGCCCGACCGATTGCAACTTTGCAGTAAAGATACTGGTTAGTTCCTTTCATTGGAGGATAAGCCTCCTTCGGCTGCAGGGCGCCTACAATGAACGTGCGGGGTCGACCCGACGATGCGTGCACTCCACTGTTGAAGATGCGATCCAGGTCGACGTCAGTGTACCCGTTTACATCGAGCCATGCGTGAACATGAGTGACTCCAACAAAAGATCTGTCGAACTTAACACGCAGTCTCGGGTTTGCCATGGACCAGATGTCGACGTCTGAGGCGCAGAGGTCAGCAGCTGCCAACGACAAATCGAGAGTGTAGTGCAATCCACGGAATTCGTCACTAAGAGTTGGCACTTCAGTCCGCTTTGTGCGGACTGGACCACCTCGTGGTGGCGGGTTCATGGTGCTCGCTCACCACACAACGGTTGAGAGAACCAACACGACACGCGCGTGTTTGAATCAGACAATCAGAAACGAATACCTAAAGCAAAATCCAAAATAAAACTTCAAGTCAATTGAGCAACAAGTCAACAGGACGGTGTCTCTCAACGTCGGTCGACCCATGTGTCACACAGTTTTTCCATTTCCGCATCTCCGCCACTGCTGCTCAACCTTTCCATGTTGTTTTCTTTCGTTTTCCCTATCTCCTACACCCTCTCTTCGCCCCCACACGCACAAGCACATGCACCTGCACCTGCACACGCACATTCTCATGACCTTCCCCGCTTTTGGTGATGTTGCCCGACAGCAACAGCAGCAGCAGCAACAACAACGACGACGACGACGACGACGACGACAGCAACAGCGACGACAACGAACAACGAACGACGAACGCCGATGACAAAGTCAGTGTTCAGTCAGAGTCGCAGGGTGGAGGACCAGACAGCAGTCAGCAGTCGTCAGTGCAGCCGCAGTGTCGGACCATTGGAGCGTTGGGGAAAATCTTGGTTGCGTTTGTTCGTTCGTTCATCCGTCACTCACTCACTCACTGTGGTCACTGTCTCGCTGCCGCAGGATTTTGTGACTTTAGGTATTTTCAAATGTTCATTGTACGTACTGTACCTACTATATACGGATGTCGTGATAGAGGTGAAGTGACTGATTGAGTGATAATTCTGAAGGTTGTAAGCGTGGGAGTAATGTCGTGAAGTGGATTTAGTGGTACGTGACTGAGAAACTGAACTGCTGAAGAAGTGATGTTTCGAAAACACGGAAATGTCCGTTTGGGAAGTGATCATTGAAGATGGACTTGGTACCCCGTTCCCCGTCACTCACTCACTCACTCTCACCTTGATTTTTTTGCCATTTTGAACCGTCATTTTTTTTCGATTTTAGAGTTCGCAAGCTTCGATTTTCGGCGGTTGCGTTTGCGCATTTTTTAGACGATCACTTTTTCGACGTTTCGACACTTCGGGCTCGCTCAAATCCATACAGGCTACAGAGCTGTGGAGTGGCAGCTGGCACACAACAACAACACACAAACGACGACGACGGTTCTTTTGCTTTCACGTGGCGATGTCGTCGTCCGTCGTCCGTCGTCCGTCGTGTCGTAGTTCGTTGTTCGGCGTCCAAAAGGCCGCCCGCTGGCTTGCTCCGTGTCATGTGATTCTTTTTGTGGCGTGGAATGTCGGCGGACGGCGTTCCCGCGAAGAAGAAATGCCCTGAATTGGCAGTGAGGGACCGTATTTGAAGAATCAGCAGTGAAACGAGAACGGACTGGTGGAATGGCAATCGGACGGCAGACGTGCATGTGGTGACTTCGTTGACTCGTTGCACTTACTCGAGCACGAGCTGCCAGCACTGCGAGAGTATCCATCGAAATCGCGCAGCAACAAGGGTCCACAGCGGTTAAAAATAACGGTCGCACAGCTTTTGTTGTTCGTAGATTTTAGATAGTTAGTATCCACCCCCTTGAGTTTGTGTGTCGAGCACCACCTCGACCAATCATGCGGCCACTTGTCGCCGCTCTAGCTGGCGCAGCCTTTTTCGGGACTTGCGTGAACTGCGACCAGCACACGCCACAACCCAGTAGCAGCGTCGAAATCCAGCCAAGCGGGCTTTCCATTCCCGTGAATGGTGAGCCTGATGTCCACGAGGACCCAGAGGTGTTCGAGCAGCTGGTATCTCTTATGGCAAAGATGAACTCCACAGACTTAATGAAGATGGGGCAGATATTCTTCATGAACAAAGTTTCGGAAATTTTGATGCCGGAAGAAATTCACGAAGATATGGGATTTCATTCAAGTTATTGGGACGAGGAGCAATACACTGTCCATCCTGTTGCGCTCTCGATGCTCTCAACAGGTCCCGTAGTGCCTCTGGCCACGTTTGAGCCACTTTTCCGATCCCGGTTGACGGAATTCGGTGCCGTCGTCGTGCCTTCAGTTCTGAGCCGCGAGTACTGCCAGGAGCTAGACGATGCGATTGACCAAGAAATCAAAGAGTACCCAACGTATTCATGGGGCCATATCATGGAGCGCGAATTCCGCCTTGACTACCCATTGCCTCTGACACCGCTGTACGCGGAGGCCTTGGTGACGGCCACGAAAGTTGTCTACGGTGGACTGGCACCAATTCTCGGAGATGACGCCATTTTGGTAGAGTTTGCCGCATTGTACTCCTACCCCCAAACCAAGCGCCAGACTCGGCATCCTGATCTTGCGATGGATTCGCCAGACGATATCTCCACAAAGAACCGTGTCGTCACTGTCTTCGTTTACCTGGATGACATTGGCCGCGACCAAGCGGCGCTGGACGTTTGGCCGGGTACTCACTCGCACTTTCACTTTCTCCACAACTCGGAGCGAGCCATGATGGCGTCTGTGCCCGCAGTGCGCATGGCGGTTCCAGCTGGCACTTTTGTGGCGTATGACGCTCGAACCCTACACCGTGGCACCGAGAACACGTCCCCGCGCCGGAGGTGCGCAGCGTAGTGCAATTGTTGCTGTTACGACATGTTGGTTGACTGGACGGCGCATTTTTGCGGGATGTTCTTGCTTGTCTTTTGGTCCTCTGTAGGCCCACATACTACTTCTCTTTCATGGAACAAAGTTCGGGCAAGATCACGCCAGAAGGACCTACCTATTCGGCGCGAGAGTCGTAAGTTGCACGCCGGTACTTACGTTTTCGTTAGAAATCTGACATTGCTCAATGTGCGCGATGAAGATACAAAAATGCCAATATCACTCTGCGGTCGATTGCGTTCGATGAAGCTCCTTTCAAAGGATTGACGTTCGTTTATTTGCAGAGTTTCCTTCAATCATTGCCAATCGATTCTGGACTCATGAATGTGTGCACAGGACGACAGAGGAAGAGTTACGAGACCAGCATGCGCAGTGCCAGAGATTGTTTAGGAGCACTTGCTGCGTTGGGAGCCGAATGAAGTGCCACCTCAGTACGACAGCATCACACTGTTTTCCGTTGCAACTGCATTCTCCGATCAACCGATGTCGTGTGTGTCTCGTAGCCAAAGACGGCATTAAGGGCGAGCCGGAGTGTCAGAAATGCGTGTGGGGGTTCAACGACTTAGCACTTCAGAAAGGACTTGATTGCATACATTTGTCGAAGAGGCGATTAATAGACGATGGGTTCGATGAGATGCGAATAACTGTTCATTGCTTACTTCTGGCTGACTATGAACAAATTGGTGCAGGTGTGGCGCTGGTGACGCGCCCGGAAGCGCATTTTCATTTTTGCGCAACTGGAAAACGGAGAATTAAACCGAACGAAACGAATTTGGGTCAGCACTCTGGCGCCTCAGAATGTTTTATTTTATTTCCCAGTGCTGGATTTCTGTTTCCTTTTGCTATTACAATGCACAAAACAACGCCAGTAAGAACACGTTGTCGTTGTAGTTGTTGAAGTACGGATACGTACGCTCGTCCGCGCGGTACCACAACCGTGTGATTGCCTTTGACCTATGTACACGCCTCAATGTTCACACGCGTCGAACTGCGCCGGAGTATGCGCAGGCATTGATTTGGTCGACAAAAGTTACGATTCCAATCGTACCGCTCCAGAATGTCCAGCTCCATACACAGCTGCAACCACAGTAGTGGCGCCTCCTCGCTGTCCTTGATTGACTTGTCGGTCAGTTTCATAAGCCTGTGCACGAGACAGGCATGTTACTGATTGCGACGGGGCGCAACAAAAGAAATGTGGTTCAAAATGGCACACCTGATCATCATCATCGTCTTGATGAAGGGTTCTATCGGTTGACACAGCTTCTGAGCTGTTGTACTTCGCTGTTGGTTGCGCAACTTTGGAACGTTTGCCAAGAATACGGCATTTGTGCAGTGCGCAAAAGTCACCATGCCCTACAATCACAACCATTGCGTCGTGTTAGCTGGACGATCGTTGCCGGTGCGTCATAGCATACAGTGGGGCCAAAACGAACCTTGCAAGATGCTAACCACAATACTTCGGCACGGTTCAGAACTTGCCAGAGACACATGCTCGGACACAAAACTCGCAGACTCAGAACGCCCAGGCTTCGCTGTTGTTATTGTCGCCGAAGCTATTGTATTCAAGCTAGGCCCGAGTACCTCGATCAACATCTCCTTAACCAACCACAGATCAACGGAGAGTCCGCTGACTATGTGTGAAGGGGGTCCATCGCCCCAGTCAAATCGAAGCTAAAGTTGAGGTAGCAAAAATATGAGCACAGACGGCGAGACAGACAACGCCACCACAAATGTTCATCGTACCTTTTGCGGAAACAACCCTGTTGAAGTCCAAAACCCGGTGCGGTTGTTGTCATCAGCAAGTACACAGCAATGCCGGTGGTCGAATGAAGTACACGCCGAACACTCAAACTGTTGTTGGATCTCTACCACACCGCCACCATCGCCTTCTTCGGGCATTTTCACTCGGGACGTTGTCTATGGTGTGGCATTTCCAATATCGTCGAAAGAGAGCGCTCGACGCACAAACATGTGCTCCAATTCGACTTCAACTCCACACGAGCGACTTCATACTTTTCTGGAGTCGGATAAGAATCGCTAACATTTTTTCTGGGCCCTTTGCAAACTTGTGATACTACAAACGTTATTGGTCAAGTCTTTGAACCTCATCTTTTGCATCATCAAGCTCGCCACCCGTTCAAATCCATCGGTCGGCACCGCTACTTCACGGTTCAATAATTGCTGTTTTCATGCGCGGTGATGACCACCACCACCTCAACAATAATCCTTATCCTGTGTTTGAATGCACATCAACCACCAAACCACCAAACCACCAAACCACCACAGCAACAACCCCACCACCAAAAAACGGCGACGGCGGCGACAACGGCGACGACGACGACGGCAAACAAACTGCAATGCATGGCAATCCAAACCAGAACGAACGAACGAACGAACGAACGAACGAACGAACGACCGCGAAACGGTTGTCGTCGGTGTGTTGTTGTTCGAGTTTTGAGTTTTGAGTTTTGAGTTTCGTTTTGAAACATTGGTGGATGTTACTACAGGCTGGGATACGTATGTTCTTTCTTGTCGACGACGGGTGCTGACGTGCTGACTGTGAATGAACGAACGAACAACGAACAACGAACAACTGAATAAATGTTGACGTACAATTACGTAATTGACATTTGGTAACTTGATACTAAGGTACTGTACGGCACGACACAAACTTCATTAAAATCGCGGCCAAAGTGTAATAACAGTGCCGAAGTCATCTAAATGTCCGCTGTATCGTCCATCACTTTCACTATTTTCAATTTACGTAATTTCAAAAATCTCATCATAATTTCAGCAAATTTACGCGTTTTATTTTCCACCTCCGAACGAACGAACGCACGAACGAACGAACGAACGATCGTTTCGAATTCGGTGACCCTCAGCGAGCAACAGTGCGCAACAGTGCGTGACGGTGAGTGCAGGAGAAGAAGGAGGTCGTTCGTTCGTTGTGTTGCACTGTCACCCACTCACTCACTCACTCAGGCACTCTCTCTCGCAGTCACTGAACTCTGACTGATTTCAGAGACCTATGAGTGACTGAGTGAGTGGGTGAGTGGGTGAGTGGCCAACCATCGCTGACGCGTCACCCGCCCACTCACTCACTCACTCACTCACTCACTCATCAGCTGCTGAGGCGTCGTTCGTCGTTCGTTCGTTGTTCGCTGTTTCCGCGGTTTGCAGTTTTGTCGTTGTCGTCGTCGTCGTCGTCGTCGTCGTCGTCGTTGCCGTCGTTGAGGTCGTTGAGGTCGTTGGTGTGTCGCTGCTTGCGCACTTTGTGTTGAGGTTGAGTGGTGGCGGTCTGTGTGGACAGACCGGAGATTGGGCGTTGAACGTGCGCCCGGCATTACGGCATTTGAGTCATTTGGTGTTGGTGTGGCGGAGTTCGGATCGGTATGTGAGGGTGTGTGGATGTGCGTGCAGTTTAAGTTTCCATGCCGTTTGAGCGTGCGTTGGCCTGCGTCAGCCATGCTCGGCGGGGTTGCCAGGGTGCGGCCACAGTGACTGTGTCTTCACGCGTTTGAGCACGAAGCAGAGAGTGCAAACGGAGGAGGGTACGGCTGTTGCTTAGAAGGGGAGGTGAATTTGACTTGGTTCATGAACTGGCGGAAGGCACGGCGACTGGGGAAGAGGTGCATGCTTGCTAAAATAGCGCGCAGTTCGGTAGGCTACAGAACAGGTTATTTAACATTCGGACATAAACCTGCCAACACAATTTATTCAGTCCGTCTTTTGTTTGTCCATCTCAGGTCAAATGACGTACTGGAACAGATTTTTGTTGTGAACGAAACCGATTGCCAAAACATGGGTCGAAAGAAAGGAGGTTCCAAGAAGCAGGCCAGGCCACGAAAGACTCCGGCGCCGTTGAACAGTGATATTTTCGCCGACTCCGACGGAATGGTGTCCGATACATCGACACCTCAAACCCCGGCCGATGGGTTCGGTGGTCGCCGGGGTGCAGGTTCTCCCGTGGAGGAAGAACTGCCCACAAATTTGATTGTTAGTCAACTGGAAGAGGCTGTGACGCAGGCACAAACAAGGCGCAGCGACCTGCGAATCGACGGGTATTTGACGTTGATCAAGCTTCTTCGCACAAATTGCTTGCAGCAACTGGAGGAAGCAAACCTCGTGCCAACCATCGCACAGTGCGCACTGTCGACCATGAAAAAGCGAAGCGGCCAAGAATTCCACCTTGCAGTGGAAGTTTTGCTTACGCTGAGTGTCATCGTGGCCACCATTGGAGGGCTCAGTAGTTTCTTCACCAGTGTGCAGTCTGCCACGTCAACTCGGATTCTTCGATGGGTTGCAGCCGTGGCCAAAGATCGTGAGGACAGGCTCCGTGGTAGAGCCGCGGATGGTCGCGATGCCGCAGACGAGGAGTCAAGCTCAGATGGGGATCTCGTGGCGGATATGGTTAGGATCTTGGGCATTGCATGCTTTCTGACCTCAGATGAGGCGAGTGAGACTGCTGCGTGTTCCTCGTTGTGCGAAAAACTCTTCACACCCCCAGAGTCAGCTCTTTCACAGTGGAAGGCAGATGAAGATATCGAAAATGCCGAACCTGCTTCTGAGCCCCGGTCTTACAACTGGGATGAAGACTTTGAAGATGAGTACAACTATGGGTCGGACAGCGACAGTGACGGGGACAGCGACAGTGATAGCGACAGCGACAGCGAAAGCAGTGATGCTGGTGCAGCCGCGGCTGTTGATCCAACATACGGCGAGCTGCTTGCCGGGGCGAACCCTGTTCTGGCCCAAGCAATTACCAGTTGGAGTTTGCTCCTTAGTTCTACCAATGCGCCAAGCACATGGACGCTGTCTCGCGAGAAGCGGCAACATCTTTTAGAGATCATGGCCTTTTGGTTGAGCCATGCAGATGTGAAAGTCCAAACTGCTGCGGCCAATTGCATTGGTGTCTTCCACGACATTTGTGGATCGAAACTGGAGGAAGACGCTGCTGAAGCGGCGGCATCTACTTCGGCGTCGACCGCCACCACTGCGGAAGGTAGCGCCGCGAGCACGTCAACGGACTGGATACAGGCGATTCTACAGATCCTTGACGACCTTCGTCGGCAGAGCGTGCGTCGTAGAAAGAAGGGAGATCGCAAAGCCAGTAGGAAGGTGTTTGCAGCCCTGGCCAAGTCCCTCGAAGGTGAACGCTACAGTGGCGAGACTTCTGTTCAACTCAGCGCCTTGGACACCGTCAAGATCACTTCTTGGGAATCTCTCAGTTTCTACGAAGCTTTGTGCACGGCACTCGGGCATGGGATCGCTCATCATATTCAGTACAACGGAACTGTTGTTCGAGACATTCTGGAGATCGAGACCACGAAAGCGAAGTTGACAAAGGCAGAAAAGCAAGCGAAGGCGCGTTCGAAAGGAAGCTGGAAGTCGGCGTCGGCGGCGAAGCAGTGGTAGAAGTGTTCGACGGCGTCCACGAGCTTGGCCGCAAAACGCGACATGGCAGTGGAACATACACAAGTTTGCTCTCATCAGTCTCATAATTTACAATTTTTAGTTTCAAGACTCGGTGGACTGGTTCCAACTACGATGCTTTTTGCGTTGAAATATACAGCACGTTGTTACCTCGAATGAAGCACTCCCCGTACATATTTTGCAGCTGGCCGTCTAAGTATTCTTCGGTTTGCTCCATGACAATGTTCATGAATCCATCAAGGGACGCGAGGACGCCGCGGTAGTCCACACCCGAATTTAGCTTCACGACTACAGGGCGGCCAAGGACCTACACGCGAAGCACAAATTAGGTACGCCATCAACGCAGCGCAGCAGGGTTTCAACAAACGACATTGTTCTGACCTGCTTAAGAAACTCCGATGGGGAACGCTTTGTTGTGGACGACATCGTGGCGGACAACAATGAACGGCGACTCCTAGCAGCGTGCGGTCACACAAATAATAATAAAAATGCTCAACAAAAACGCGGCAAAGGAAGCAGAGTCGACTGCACGTCAGCGTTGTGACGATTACGCCGACCGCCGTTTAAGTGCCGACGTGCGCCAGGTGTTTTACTCTCCACGCATTCCTTGGAGCAGTCCAATCGCCACGATCGCACAAAACACACAAACGATGGCGTGAGCGAGCACACACGCAAGCAAGCATGTAGGAAGGAAGGAAGGAAGCAAGCAAGCAAGCAACTTGATGCTCTCATGGAGGCAAGCCATGCCCAACGTTGCACACACTGGGCGTTCATTCACGCCCCTCGCATGCCACCAACGCTCATCATTCCGTGCCAGGTCACATACATGCCACACCAACCAATGCCAAACCACCGCGAGGACATGCATCCACTTCAGTGAACAAACCCCTCCACGTTCGCACCGGCATGAAAGATGAAAGATGAAAGCAGAACGAACGCAATGACGAACGCACGCACGAACGCACGAAGGAAGGAAGGAAGGAAGGAACGAAGGAACGGATGAACGAAGAAGCGAACGAAAGAACTTCGAACGAAGCAACAAAGCAACGACGCAACAACGAAGCAACGAACGAAGCAACGAACGAAGGACGGTGAGTGAGTGAGTGAGTGAGTTGGCGAGGGTTCGCTGAGTGAGTGAGTGAGTGAGTGACTGACTGACAGTGAAGACGACATCACTCAATCACTCAACCCCTTTCCAACCCCCAACAGTCCCACAGTCCCACAGTCAGTCAGTCACCGACTCACAGTCACCGACTCACAAGTCAAGTTATAAGGCAACATATCGACACAGTGTACAGTATCAAACATTCACTATTCCGTGCACTCCGTAGAGTGAAAGTACAATCAGAAATGGATAACTGTATAGATGAAGTTTGGTAGTGGATGGCCATTTCTCCATTGAGAGGATGGCAGCAGACAGAAAGCAGGAAGTCATCTCGAACTGTCTCAGTGTTCACTTCCAGAGGCTTTCAATCGCGGTCCACGTCTGTCTGTCTGTCTGTCTGTCTGTCTGTCGTCCTGTGGTTCGCAATCAATCAATCAATCAATCAATCAATCAATCAATCAGTTCTGCGCCCTCACAGCTCAACCAACCGCTTAGATAGTTATCAGTGCAGAGAGCCCGGGAATTTGCCCGCTTGTCCGCTTACTTCTCGACGATGTGTTGTCTGTGCGTCTGTGTGTCTGTGTGTTGGTCGGTCCGTCGACGGACGCTCGACGCCGTTCATGGAAGCCGCTAACGCTGAGAAATCAGCGGCCTTTCGTTCTTGATTGAGGGTCTCAAGATGTTGCCTTCTAAGTTCGAAAGTTTGTAAGGTCGCTCACGAGATGGCCTCTTACACACAACAGAAGAAGGATCAGCGATAGACGGTAGCTTGAGCTGCATGGTTGGTTGCTGCCGCGCGCCTCACACTGTCTGGAGGCAGGAATGTGGTGCGTGTGTGGCGAATACTGTGCGCGCTGTCGATGTTTGGGCGTTCGCGTGACTCTCCGAGTTCTGCGCCCCAACAAGTCTGTATGCCCGTGGCTAAACCACCAACGCCGTCAAAGAATCAATAATGGTGGCATAGGCGCTCTAAAGGAAATGTGTGAACCATAGAGGAAACTCTTTCAACCTCACGTTTCAGTGGGCTATTACCTTGAAGATTATAAGCAAATGATCTCTTTCAGCTTTTTGCAATGGTTTGCCCACCTCTTTTGAAGATGTGCGACGCCACACATTGAAAATGATAAAGGGGCGGTCCCGTCATGGACGGGCCTGCACCGCGTGGGTGTTGGTCATAGTGTCCGCGTTGGTGAACTTGAACTTCGTGCAAGCAAAGTTTCGTCTCAGCAATGAGTTATCTGACGCTTGCGGCAGTGACTCCCGGACTCATTGTGCTGACTTAGACTTCCGCTCAGGGTATCCAATGTGGGAATGCCTGCTGGATTCTAATTCACGTGGCATGTTGGGAGAGGCGTGCGAAAGCAAGTTGTACGACGAAGAGCTTCTATTGGCAAGAAAAGGAGAGTACTTCGACTTAACGTTGTGCCAGACATCTGTGAACAGTTTCTGCTCTGGGAAATTGAAGGCGGCGGCGAAAGTACAGTGTTTGGTAAAAAACGAGAAACGCATTACGGAACAAGCATGCCGGCAAAAAGTTTTCCAGTATGTCCAAAGAATATCAGAAACCGTGGCCTTTGATCCATGGGTTGAGCAGTCGTGCGAAAAGGAAATTGGTTCTTTTTGCGGCAATGTCTCCGATATTGATGGACAAATGCACCAATGTCTGATGGAAAACCTCGCGCAATTGAGTTTTATGTGCAAGGATGTAGAGTTTCTGCTGAAAGTACGAGCTGAGGAAGATGTGCGATTGAACCCCATTGTGTCACGCGCATGCTCGACAGAATTGGCCAGCATATGTTCACGGGCAAAAGCAACTGGTGGTGAGGCACTGAATTGCTTGCAGGAGAACCGACTGCACTCGGACATGACAAAATCTTGCGCTGCGGCAATCCTCAGAGACGAAGCCACAGCATTGGCAAGTATAGAAATGATGCCGATGTTAAAACGCAAGTGTCTCAGCGAGCTAAAAACAGTGTGCAAAAATGTTGCCGAGGCAGACGCAATATCGTGCTTAAAAGAACACGCTGCAGTGGCAAGCGCCCAATGCCGCCACAGCCTTTTTCCTGTCATCAAGGCACAGAGTGGGAATATCGCTCTTGATGTGAAGTCCAGTTTTGTGTGTAGTGCAGATTTGGCGCAGTTGTGTTCAGACGTCGAATCTGCTAGTGGTGATAATTTTGGTGAAGCCCAAGCTTGTCTTGACCGCCATTACGATCGCTTGTCCGCGGACTGCAAAGCGATACGCAAGAAAGAAATTGCACTTCGACATGCTGCGCCAGAATTGGAGGCGCGTGTGCAATTGCACTGTGGTGCCGAGATTGTATCTGTATGCGACAGCTCGGTAGATACCTTTACCGAGGCCACTCTGGAATGCCTCGTACAACACTTGTATGATAGCGAGGTATCGCAACTATGTCAGCGAGCAGTGCTGGACGTGCAAAGGGAGTCACGCAGCGACATTGCCTTTGCGCCTGACGTTGCTATCGCATGCAAAAGCGTTATCCAACTCAAGTGTGGCGGAAAGCAGCAACTGCGTTGTCTGCAAGATCTCTTTGAGCGACGCGACCAAACTCTCGTCGCTGATTTGAACTGTCACTCAAAGTTGGCGAAGTTAGCCCATGACAGCGCTCGGGATATTAACGTTGACGTCGGGGCAGCGGCTGACTGCAAGGATGACATCAATCACTTTTGTGTTGGAGTCAAGTACGGACGTGGGCGTATTCATCAGTGTCTTCGTGAGAATTTGGAGTCTCTGAAGCCTGCGTGCTTAAAAGCCGAGTTTTCTCAAATCAGGAGCGAAGGGGGCGATGCAAGCTTGATGCCGAGTTTGCGACATCGTTGCGCGAAGGACCTAGCCGAACTGTGTTCGACCAAGCACAACGGTCAGTCAGATTTAAGCTGTTTGCTGTCTTCCAAGTCAAAGCTGGATCAAGATTGTGCAAGCGCCATGCTGGCAGCCCAGAAAGTTGCCAGCACAGATATACGCCTGAACACTGACCTTTTCGAGGCATGCTTTGACCACATCCCGACACTCTGTGGTGAGACACTTGCATTCAGTATCATCGAATATGAATTCAATGAAGCGGCCGACAAGCATGACCACGAGGTCACCAAGGGCGGGATTGTGGACTGCTTGGTGCAGAATCGGCACAAGATTCCGGGTGGCGCAGCTTTGTGCTCCGCTAATATTGTTGAAGTCATCCAATCACGCTACGAGAACATCGACTTGGACCCAACACTGAGCGCGGCGTGCCACGACGACCGTGTGGTCTGGTGCATGGACGCTGACACAAGTCAGCCCGGAGCCGTGCAATCTTGCTTGAGTGCACACTTTGATAGCCTATCACATGACTGTCGCGAAGCCGAATTCGAGGCTCTCCAGGTACAGTCAGAAGAGTTTCAACTTGACATTCCTCTCCAAAACCAATGTTCCGGTGAGATAAGTCAGCATTGTCGCGATGTCAAGTCTGCTGGGGGTGATGTGCTCAGCTGCCTAGAAAAAGCTCTTATCCAACAGCAACTGTCTGGGAGCTGCAAAGCCATCGTTCATCAACGAATGGCGATGAACATGAAGTACGCTTCGCTCAATCACGCCCTCGTAGTTCAATGTTCCCACGATGCAAAGACGATTGGATGCGGTGACTTCTCGTCTCGTGACAACTCCGTATTTTTGTGCCTTGTGAACGCACTGGACCGCATTCAATCAAAGTCGTGCAAGTCAGTGCTGGAACTTCAAATCGAAGCCCAAGAATCCGATCTCTCTCTCAGCGACACAGCCGATCAAGCGTGTCAGGGCGATATTCAAACATATTGCAGCGACGTCGATGCAACCCCTGGCAAGCTCCAACAGTGCCTTCGAGCCAATTACCGAGACTTGTCACACAATTGCTTCGTGGAAGAGTTCTCAGCAATGGCCAGAGCGGTGATGACGCACAATATTCGAGCGCACCCGATGATAGCAAAAGCTTGCAAAAGTGACATGTCGCGGAACTGCCAGCTATATGACGCTCACGAGATGATGATATGTCTTGTGTCTGCACCGTCATCATCGTTGACTGATGTGTGCCAAATGGAGATTGCAGCTTTCCAAACTCTTAGCGCGAAATTTGATGTGTTGGATGCAGAATTGCAGCGTAAATGCGGCCCTCAAATGCCGTCTTTGTGCCCTGCCGTTGCCAAGGTGTCACCGCTCGACCGGGACGAAGGTGCTATGATTGACTGTCTTGTGTCGAAGTATCAATCGATGGACGACAGTACGTGCAAGGGTGAAATTTATCAAAGGATTCGCTCCAGGGCACAAGTTGCGCACCTCGACCCTGTGTTGGAAGAAGCGTGTGCAACAGACATCAACGTATTTTGTGATGGCGTTGTCGATACAGATGGAAAGGTACACGAGTGCTTACGGGAGCATTTGCCAGAAGTCTCGGTGGAGTGCCGAGTGGCGGAACAAAGTCAGATGCAGGTTGAAGCCGGGGACTTGTACCTTAAAGCTCACTTACACAAAATGTGTATGGCCGATCTCACCACTTACTGCGCCAACGAGAGGGCGGATCCACGTCTGGGACTGGACTGCCTCCAAAAGCACAGATTCAACAGCGAATTCTCTCCACAGTGCTTGGAGGCCGTGACCAAGGATCTCATCCGCAGCTCTACAGACTCCAGATTCTTGCCTTTCCTCAATCATGAATGCCGTGAAGACAGTGCAAACTTGTGTGCTCGTGAGGTCGAGAAAGACGCTCAAGCTGCTGACTGGGGCCAAAGTTCGAACAATGTGCTGTATTGCTTGAGTGAAAGAAGTCATCTTCAGATTAAAATTCCGGCTTGCAAGGCACAAGTAACTGACTTTGTGGTTCAACAGGCTCTCGATGTTAGACTTAGCCCGGCAGTAATTAGTCTGTGCACGGAGGACATGCAGCAATGGTGTGCGACCACTGATCCGGGACGCGGTCACATGCGCGAGTGCCTGAATGCCAACTTCAACGACCTGACTCTTGTATGTCAGCGAGCAATGTTTTTGAACACACTCAAGGTTAAGGCGGTGGGGGAAAGCGAAATTGTGGACTATGTAGCCTTGCAAACACTTTGCCAACACGAGATATCGGTGTTCTGCGCCACCGAGCATGGTGACCACTTGGGCACTCAGTTGTGTTTGGAGCGTGCTCTACAGAAACAGTCGGTGTCCAACACTGGTGGAACTTTGCTGCGGCCACAATGCTCCCGGCACATCTTGTCACGAATGACGATAGAACAGCTGGACATGCGTCTGCCGGCGGAAATGCTCCAACACTGTGCCGCCGATGTCTTGGAGCTATGTCCGACAGCATATAAACAAAACTCGAGCTCTATCTCGTCTTCGTTGGTTCCGGCTGCAATGTTCTGGGATCTAGGCTCCAAGCCCCGCCTTGACATAAACCACTGCTTGTTGCATCGGGTGTCTGACATTAAGAACGACGAGTGTTTCGTCGACGTTTACCGACAGGCTGTGAAGCAGCTGCAGTTTCCATCCACCATTCCTAGCTTCACGTCGTCCTGCGGATCTGACGCGGCGCAATTGTGCGGTAGCGACGATGAATTGAAAGTATTCAACTTGTCGTGCACGACACGACTCCAAAGTGCGGCTGCTTCTGCCAAGGGTGTTCGAGGAGGCCGTAAAACTTCGTCGCTCAACCCTGGCTGTGCCAAGTTTGTGAGCGAACAGTTGGAGCCACGAGGCAACGTAATCGACTTGATCTCCTCTAGCAAATCTCACCCGTCCTTTGCCCACCGGGCCACATTGGTGCTCGAGTCCGCTGGACCGGGTGCTCACGGTGGCATGTGGTCGGGTGGATTCAGCGGCGGCGCTTTGCACAAACTCTTAGCTGGCCATTCGGCCAAACTCCAGGAGAAAGATTCATCTAGGAGCTTTCTCGTGTTGACAGGAACGTTCGCTTCTGTGTCGCTGGCCGCATTCCTTGCCGTCGTAGCATTAGTGCTGTACATTGCGGTGTACTGCGTCCGTCGGTGGCAGTCCAGCATTTCTGTAAGCAAA
>ENA-OWNT01001574-OWNT01001574.1-seawater-metagenome-genome-assembly--contig:-NODE-1574-length-28010-cov-6.472774_pt1 | contig 28010 bp, 15 predicted proteins | sample MGYA00238136_ERZ651165 | MGnify/ENA primary metagenome ERZ651165 (study PRJEB26861, sample SAMN08777766) | seawater metagenome | isolation source: coastal seawater | place: USA: Florida | collected...
CCGGCCCCGACAACGTCTGGGCCGGCGCGGAGCCAGCGCCGGACGGCTTCGAAAACGAGCCGTTCGACTCGGACCGCTTCGGATGCATCCGCAACGTCCACGGGTACTTCGCCGAGTTCAACCGCATCACCAAGAAGATCCGCGCCCTCACCCCGTCCACCGACCCGGAGCGGCTGCACCTGACGAACAACTGCCGCGAGCCCGGGAACTACGAGCTGGCCCTCGTCAGCAGCGGCGCCGGAACGGTCTGGAAGAACCACGTCTCGCTGGACATGGACTTCTACGGGACGGTGCTCGCGGACATCGGCGTCAACCACCGGGACCTGGGGACCGGGCTGCGGCTGGTCGGCCTGGAGCGCAAGCCCGACGGCAGCTACGCCTACGAGCAGGCGGCGCCCAAGGACTTCCCGGACGGCTGCTCCATCGCGAACCTCGCTCCATACATCGGCAAGGCCCAGCGGCTGCGCACGCCGCGGCCGATCCCCGTTGCGCTGGAGCTGGGGCCCATTCCCTACCCGGACTTCAGCGAGGAGACGAACGCCAAGTCGGGCAAGCGCAGCGACGAGTCCATCGTGTACGCCGAGGTCCTCCCGGGGCGGCCCGGCCCCTCCGGCTGGCGGTCCACCGGCTTCCACTTCCGCCAGGACGACGGCGGCCCCGTCCTCCGCGTCACCGGGGACGCCGCGTGGACGGATCTGACCCAGCGCGCCCGGGGCGGCACGCGGATCTGGGCGCCGCACACGTTCGCCTCCTTCCGGGACGTGCAGGCCCACCCGTTCTCCATCAGCGCCTTCGAGGTGGACGGTCGGTACCTGGGGCGGCTGAAGGACGAGCGCTTCGCCACGGACGCGGCGCGCCTCTACGCGTTCGACTACCGCTGGCTCGACGGGCTGCGGCGGGTCGAGGTCCGGGAGGCCGTCGAGCCCAACGGCGGGTCGGCGGGCGACCCGATCCGGCTGGAGTTCCGACTCCTGAACCGGCGCTGCGGCAAGCCCGGCAAGGAGTGCATCAACCTCATCATCGGCAACATCGCGCTGGTCCCCGGCGAGGAGACTTCGCTCGTGCTGGGCATCGGGACCCAGCCGTTGCGGGACCTCTACGAGCGCCGCGTGCTGCAGGACGCCCAGCAGTACGCCCTGACCTACGACGAGCACGGCGCCATCACCGAGCTCGTCGGCGAGTACGGGCTGGGCCTCGTCGTGGTGCGGCGGGACCGTGAGGATCCACGCGAGTTCACCATCGATCTCGTGAGCTACGAGCGCGCGGTGCCCCTGTGGCGCGGCCGCGTGAGGATTCCCTGATCCAGGCGGCTACTTGTGGACCTGGCGCTCGACGCCGGTCCAGCCCGGCACCACCGGGGCTTCCGCCAGCCGCTCCGCCCGCTCCAGGAACCGCGCGGCGGCGCCGTCGTCCGGGTCCATCGTCAGGACTGTCTCGAAGATCGTGATGGCGTTCTTGAACTCGCCCGCGAAGAACCGCGCCACTCCCAGGTCGTAGGCCTCGCGCGTGCGGAGCCGGGCCTCCCGCACTTCCGAGGGCTCCGCGTCCACCACCTCCAGGATGTCGAGCGGCTCCTGGCGCCCCTTCACGGCCACCCGTCCCACGATCCGCAGGTGCACCTGATCGGGGTGCCCCATCCGCTCGCGCGCGTACTCGCTGATCAGCACCGAGCAGCCGAAGGTCTTCGTGAGGCCCTCGAGCCGCGCCGCCAGGTTCACGCAGTCGCCGATCACCGTGCAGCTGACGCGGTCCTGGGCGCCGATCGTCCCGAGCGTGAGGGGCCCTGCGTTGATGCCGATCCCCATGGCCAGGGGCTCCTCCATGTCCTGGTTGAGCGCGCGCAGCGCCGCGCACATGCCCACGGCGGCGCGCACTCCGGCGTCCGGCCCCTGCTCGAACAGGGCGAGGATCGCGTCCCCGATGTACTTGTCGACGAACCCGCCGGTGGCGCGGATCGAGGGCTGCATGGCCTCGAGGTACTGGTTGAGGACCTCCAGCGTGCGTCGCGGCCCGAGCCGCTCGGACAGGGTCGTGAACCCGCGCAGATCGCTGAACAGCACGGCCATGTCGCGCTCGACGTGGTCGCCCAGCTGCACCTCCACGATGTCTTCGCGGTCGAGGCTGCGCAGGAACTGGTGGGGCACGAACCGGCTCTGGGCCTTCGTCAGCGCCAACTGGGACGCGTACAGCCGCGCGTTCTCCACCGCGATCGCGGCCTGGGTCGCCAGGGACCGCATCACGGCGACGCGGCGGGACGTGAAGGCGCCGGCGGTCAGTGGGTTCTCCAGGTAGATGGCCGCAGTCGCGCGGTTCTGGTGGAGGAGGGGGACCGCGAGGATCGACTTCGGCTCGTGGGCGCGGACCCAGGGGTCGTCGGTGAACAGTCCGGTGGCGGTGGCGTCGGCCAGGACCACGTCCCGCCCGGTGCGCAGGGCGTAGCGGATGACGGCGGCGGGCAACGCGTCCGTCTCCTCCAGCGGCTCCTGCGGTCCGCCGTCCGAGCGGGCGGCGATGAACGGCGCCTCCGCTCCGGTCAGCACGATGCTGGCCCGCGTCGCGCCGGCGTTCTCGATGGCGACCTGGAGCAGCCGCTCCAGCAGCCGGTCGAGCAGGATCTCCCGCGAGATCGCCTGACCGGCCTTGAGCAGCGAGCCCAGGTCGAGCTCGCCGTGCACCGCGCTGGTGGACTCGGAGCTCTCCGATCCGGTGGCCATGAGGGAGCGCCCGCGATCCCGCACCGTGCGGAGCGTCGGATCCGCCTCGTCGATGGCGGCCACCGCGGCGTGGGCGCCCCACCGCTGGAGCGCCGTCCGGGCCGCGCGCCGCCAACTGCGCGCCGTGCTCGGCAGCCTGGCGCGCTCATGCACCGCCGCCGCCCGCAGCGCCGCGAGCGCCTCCAGGCCGTGGATCCGGTGCTCGCGCGCGAGGTCCACGGCCTGCTGGGCGGCCTGCAGCGCGGTCCCCACGTCGCCGTCGACGCTGGCCCAGGCGCTGACCGCGAGGCGATCCATGAGCGCGTAGTTGAACGGCGCCTCGGCCGCGGCCTTGCGCAGCTCCTTCATGGGTCCGCGGCTCCACCTGCGGAGCACCCGCCGCTCGGTCGGATGGGCGGCGGCTCGCTCGGCGGCGGCCACCACCCCGGTCATCCGCCACGTCAGTCCGTAGAACTGGTGGCTGCCGAACACGCCCTTGTCCTGGGCTCGCGCCGCCCTGGCCCTGTCCAGCGCCACGTCCACGTCGCCGCGCAGCAGGGCGTACAGGGAGCGCGTCGTGTCCACCAGGAACTGGACGTAGTCGTCCTCGGCGGCCCGCGCGACCGCGTCTGCGTCAACCCCGTCGAGGGGCGCGGGGGGGACCGGCGGATCGGCCGGGCCGGTGAGGCGCGCGAGCTCTTCGCGGAGCGCTCCCACGGCGCCGTGCATCTTCACCTGGCGCGTGCGGGCGAGCTCGCGGTGGTGGGACGCGATGGTGCGGGTGGTGGGCCCCAGGCGCTCGGACGACATGGACGCGGTGAAGCACCAGGCCGCGATGTTGTAGCCGTAGTACTCGAGGTCGCCGTTCTGGAGGGCCGCCCGCAGCGCGGTGGCGTACGCCTCCAGCGAGTGGTTGCGCGGCTCGCGCCAGTGGCGGATGTACGTGTTGAAGATCGTGATGATCGAGGCGGAGAGCGGGCTGCGCTCGGGCGGGCCGAGCAGCCGCAGCGCCTCCTGCCCGAAGCGATACCCCGTCTCGCGCTGACCGAGCACCACGCTCAGCGCGAACCCGTAGCTCAGGTAGGTGAGCGGGGCCTCCGGGGCCAACCCGTGCTTGATGCTCAAGCCCACGGATCGCGCCAGCACCAGGGCGAACATGCCCGGCGAGCGCGCCTGGGCCGCGGCCCCGACCATGAGCATGACCTTGAGGGCGCGCAGCATCCTCGGGTCGTTCATGGGCGGCAGCTCCGCGAGGTCCTCCGGCTGGAACCCGCGCAGCCGCATGGACTGGGCGATGAGCTCGAGGCCGCCACGCAGCGGCGACGGACGCCGCGGGACGGGATGGCCCAACGCAGCGAGCGCATCGCAGCAGGCGTCCAGCGCGTCGTCGTGGCGGGCCACGTGGCTGAAGGCGTGCAGGCGGAGCTCGAGGGCGTCCACCCGCTGATCCGGTGTGGATGCGTGGGCGAGCAGCGCGTCGGTGGCCGCCTCCATCGCCGGCAGGTCGCCCGACAGGAACGCGGCCTCGGCGGCCGCGAGCGTCAGATCCCGCGCGAGGTCCGGGGCGCCGGACCAGGGATCGCTGCCCAGCAACGCCAGTCCGTCGCGGCTGAGGGTCGCCGCGGTGGCGGTGGCGACGGTGTCCAGCGCGCGACGGGCGGCTCGGCCGAACAGGGCGGCGACGGCCGGCGCTTCGCTCGGGGTGACGAGGGCGAGGCCGCGCTCGTAGTGGCCGACCACGTCGAGCAGCCGCTCGGGGTGGGCCTCCAGGTCCTGAGCCAGCTGACGGGCGATGGCCACGTGGCGGGCGCTGCGCTCGCTCGCGGGGATCGACCCATACGCGGCCTCCCGGATGCGGTCGTGGGCGAAGCGGTGGTGCACGCGTCCGCCCGCGGGATCCCGGTACCGCCAGGCCTCGTCCAGCGCGATGAGGAGCCCTCCGGCCACCGCCGACTCCAGCGCGTCGCAGGCTGCGGATCGACTGATCTGCAGGGCATCCGCCAGCTGATCGAGCGCGAACCGGGCCCCGAGACAGGCGGCCAGGGCGAGGGCCTCGCGGGTCGCCCGTGGGAGCCGGTCCAGGTCCTGCTGCAGGAGCTCGGCGACGTGGTCCGCGAGGTCCGACTGCTCGACGGCCCGCGGGTCCACCCGCCAGCCGGAGCCTTCGCTGGTGATGAGATCGTCCGCCTGAAGGCGCCGCAGCAGCTGCTCCACGAAGAACGGGTTGCCACCGGTCTTGGCGTGCACGAGGGCGGCCAGGGGGGCGGCCTGCTCGGGCGGGCACCGCAGCCCGTCGGCGAGCCAGTCCACGAGGTGCGCCGGCTCGAGTCCGGCCAGGCGGATCCGATGTGCGCTGCCGATCCGGTCCAGCAGCCCCACCACCGGGTGGGCCGCGGGCAGGTCCGCGTCGCGCCAGGCCAGCACCAGGAGGAGGTGGCGGGTCGCGCCGTCGGTGGCCACGTCGCCCACCAGCCGAAGGAGCGCGCCGTCGGCCCACTGCACGTCGTCCAGGAACAGCACCAGGGGATGGTCGGGCCCCGCGAGCACCTGCAGCAGGCGTCGCAGCGCTCCCGTGAAGCGCACCTCCGCCTCGGCCGGGGTGAGCTCGGCGACGGCGGGCAGCGGGCCGGTCAGCAGCTCGAGCTCCGGCACCACGTCGGCGAGCACTCGGGCGGATGAGCCCACGTGGTCCTCGATGGCGCGCCGCCAGGCGTCGATGGATGCCTCGCTTCCCCGGAGCAGCCGCTCGACCAGGTCCGCGACGCCGCGCAGCAGCGGCGCCCAGGGGACGTCGTGGCCCAGCTCCTCGCAGGAGCCATGGAGGAGCTGCCCGCGCTCGGCGGCGATGGCCGGCCGCAGCTCGCCCACGAGCGCGGACTTGCCGAGTCCCGCCTTGCCCTCCAGCGCCACGACCGCCACCGGACCGCCCAGGGCCTCGGTCCACGCCGCCGTCAGCAGGTCGAGCTCCGCGTCCCGCCCCACCAGACGCTGGGGGAGCCGAAAGGTCGGCGCGCGGTCGAAGGCGCCCAGGGCGAAGTCCGATGCCTCGCCCCGGGCGTGCTCCTCGGCGCAGCGCCGCAGGTCGGCCAGCAGCCCGGCGCTCGTCTGGTACCGGTCGTCCGCCGACTTCTGGAGGAGCCGCAGGACGATGCGGTCCAGGGCCGGGGGCAGGTCCGCGCGCAGGGTCCCGAGCGGCGCCGGCTCCTTCGCGATGTGCGCGTGCACGAGCTCCATGGGGTCGGTCGCGGTGAAGGGTCGTACGCCGGCGAGGAGCTCGTAGAAGGTCACGCCCAGCGCGTACAGATCCGACCGCAAATCCACCTGGCGCCGCATCCGCCCCGTCTGCTCCGGGGCCATGTAGGCGAGCGTCCCCACCGGGGGGCCGTCGTGGTGCACGAGCTCCTGGCGGCTGGCGACCCCGAAGTCCGTCCAGCGCACGCTGCCGTCCGGCAGCACGACGGCGTTGTCGGGCTTCACGTCCTTGTGCAGGACGCCGGCGGCGTGCACCGCGCCCAGCGCCCGCGCCGCGGACTCGGCGAGGGGCAGGAACGCCTCCAGCGTCAGGGGGCGACCGGTGCGGGCGGCGAGCGTGGTGCCGCCTGGGTCCGCGAGCACGAGCACCGCGCTCTCATCGAAGGCGACGAGCTCCAGGGGCTGCACCACTGCGTCGGGGCTCAGGGGGCCCGCGATCTCCAGCTCGTGCCGGAGGCGCGCGGTGGCCTGGGCCGGATCGAGCGCCTCGGTGGGCACCTTGAGGACGACGGGGAGGTCGTCCCGCTCCCGACGGGCGCGCAGGAGCAGGTGGCGTCCGACCGCCAGCCGCTCTCCGATCGCGAAGCCGTCGAGCTGCACCTGGGCTCAGTCCTGACCCTTGAACCGCGGGTAGATCTTCTCCCGGAACATGGAGCGGATCTCCTTCATCTTCACGTACCTGCTGACGCCCTTCTTCCAGAGACCGCTCAGGGGCACCCAGTCCGGGATGACGGACTGGTAGGCGGCCTCGATGTCGTCCAGGTCGAAGTCCTTCTCGACGTCCCAGGGCGGGCCGCTGCCGAACGTCTCCGTCGTGCCGACCCAGCAGGAGTGCACGGTGACGCCGACCTTGAGGTCCGGCAGCCCGAGCCGGCACACGGGCCCCTTGGCGAGATCGCCGGCCTCGAAGATCCACACCTCCGTGCCCGAGCTGCCCTCGGGGAGCTCGGCCGTCGGATCCGAGATGGCCACCACGAACAGGTGCCCGTCGCCGTCGGGCTTGTCGTGGTCCTCGACGTAGGCGCCCTTCGTCCAGGTCACCGGCGGCATGTAGGTCGGCGTGAACGTGAACCAGCCCTGGGGCAGCTCCCAGCCGTCGATGCTCAGGGTCTTGGCGTCGAGCGCGAAGACGCTGCCTGGCTGGCAGGTGGGCAGCTCGTCGACCCGCGGCGCCCGCGCCTTGTAGAGGTTGTAGAAGCTCTGGGGCACGCCGCCCCGATAGAAGCCGCCGGACGTCATGAACACCCGCGGCATCTCGCGCGCGAGCCACGGGCGCGCCTGGTAGCGGTACGCGTGCACGCCGAGCCCCCAGGTGTGGTCCTCGTTGGCGACCCAGGCGGACTTCACGGTGCCCGCCTCCACGTCCACGGTGTGCAGTCCGAGCTCCGCGGGCCGCAGGCCGTAGTTGGTGAAGAAGCCGTCGAGCTCCGGTCGGGCGGTGCTCCCGTCCAGCATCTTCTGGCCCTTGCCGATGTAGTGGGAGATGTCGGCGGTGGGCGTGTGCAGCACGAACAGGTGCAGGCCCTTGCTGTCGTCGTAGGGCGCCGCGAAGTGCCAGCTCTCCCCCGCGATGGGGATGGGCTTCGCCTCGATGTCGACGGGGTTGTCGGGGGTGCCGCCCTTCTTCAGCGCGTTCTTGTCGATGACCCAGAACCGCGCGTACGGGTAGTCGGGGTTCGACGTCAGCGCGTCGATGACCCAGGAGGGCACGCCGAAGTTCGTCAGGAAGTTGAGCGCCAGGAGCCAGAAGTTCACCTGGAAGGCGGACTCGAGCAGCACCACGTGGTTCTGGGTGACCTGCAGCTGGTGCAGCGTCTCGTCGATCACCAGCGGCTCGCCGGACGCCTGGTCGATGAGGCGGAAGTGCTCCATCTCGGTGGTCTGCACGTCCCAGCGGATCAGGTGCGTGAAGCCCGGGATCACGGGCGCCTTGGGCATGAAGTTCGTGGAGTAGACGTGCCGCGGCGCTTCGGTCACGTCTGAGGCGGGCACCGTGTCCGGGAAGTCCTCGATGGGCGGCACCGAGCGGTCCGGGTCCTGTGGACGATCGAGCACCGGGTGCGCCGTCGTCACGTACATCCCGAAGGGCCACGGCAGGTTCATGCCGGGCTTCCAGTCCACCCGGTCGCCCATGGGGCGGACGACGTCCAGCGAGTCCGGGTCGAGGATCCAGGGGCGCCCGTTGTCCGACGTGACCATCATCAGGCGCGGGCTGAGGGGGATCGGCGCGATGTTCTGCATGTCCTGCACGCCGAGGAGCGCGGACATGAAGAAGCCGGCGCCCACGTCCTTGAACGCGAAGCAGCTCTTGCGCAGGCCGGCGAAGAAGCCGTCGTCCTCGATGGCCTTGCTCGCCCACCACTGCGGGTTGCGGGCGAACTCCTTGTTGATCGCCACGCCGCCTTCGTCGAAGTCGAAGCGCCAGATCACGGCCTCGCTGCCCCAGATGGGCTGGCCCACGGTGGCCTTCGGGCCGCTGAGGAACACGCTGCCGCCGATGCCCGCGGGGAGCGTGCCCGCCAGGACCTTCAGGCGCGTCCTGGGGATGGGGTCGTCGCTGCACTGCATGCCCGCGTCGGGGATGCCGGGGCGCGGGCCGGGGGCGACAGTGAGGCCGGGGAGGGGAGCTTTGGTCTTTGACACCCAAGCAGGGTAGCGGTGTGCGTCGTGCGAAGCTCCCGGTGTGACGCGCACCTGGCAGAGCCCCCTGGGAGACCTCGTCCTGAGCCGCTGGCCGGTGAAGGACGTCGATCCGCTGCAGGCCTGGGACGGCGCGGACAGCTTCCTGCTCGAGACGCTCGAGGAGCGCGGCGTGGGGGGGCGCGTGCTCGTGGTGGACGACGCCTTCGGGGCGCTGGGCACCGCGCTGGGCGAGCGCGCCGTGGTGTGGGCGGACTCGGAGCTGAGTCGGCTGGCGCTGGCCGCGAACGCCGCGAGGGCGGGCCGGCGGGTGGACTGGATCCCCATGACGCAGCCGCCTCCGACGGACGTGGAGGCGGTGATCGGGCGGCTGCCCCGTTCGGGACGGCGGCTGGCGTGGATCGCCCGGCAGCTGGCGGCGATGCCCGCGGGGACGCCGCTGATCCTGGGCGCGAAGAGCAAGCTGGTGCAGAAGAGCGCGGTGGCGGCGGTGGAGCTGGCCTACGGGCCTGCGAACACGACGCGGGCGCGGCACCGGGCGCGGCTGGTGGTCGCGACGCGGGACGGTCGCGTGGCCGCGGGGTTGGGCGGATCGGGCTGGACGCTGGAGGGCATGCAGGTCCTGGCGTTCCCTGGCGTCTTCGGCGAGGAGTCCCTGGACGGAGGGACCGCGCTGCTGCTGCCGTGGGTGCCGACGGGGATCTCGGGGACGATCGTTGATCTCGGCTGTGGCGCAGGTCCGCTGGGGCTGGTGGCGGCCCGTCGCAGCCCGGAGGCGACCATCGTCTTCCGGGACGCGTCGCACCTCGCGGTGGCGTCCGCGGAGCGGGCCTGGATGAATCTCGCGCTGCAGAACCCGGCCCGCTTCGAGCCCATGGACGTGCTCGACGGGTTCCCCGACGCCAGCGTCGACCTCGTGCTGTGCAACCCGCCGTTCCACCAGGGCGCGACGGTGTCTCGTCGCGTGGCGGCGCACATGTTCCGCGAGTCCCGGCGGGTGCTGCGCCCGGGCGGGAGGCTGCTCGTGGTGGGCAACCGGCACCTCGGGTACCACGCGGGGCTGAAGGGGCTGTTCGGGGCCGTGCAGACGGTGGCGTCGGACCGGCGCTTCGTGGTGCTCCGCGCGACTCGGTAGGGTCTGGAGATGACGCTCGATCACATCGCGCTGCGGCGCTTGCGGCTGATCTCCGTCGACGGCGCGCCGCTCGACACCCGACGCCGGGCGGTGTGGCAGGCGGAGCTCGCGCAGCTCGGCTACCGGATCCGCAACCCGGAGCTGCTGGCGCGCGCCCGCCCGGATCTCGGCCAGCACGCCGAGACCATCGAGGTCCTCCGCGCCATGCGCGGCGGCGACGTCGCCTACGTCCCGCTCTTCAAGGGCTTCCCCGATCGGGTCCCGGACGACGTCGGGCACTTCACCCGGCGGCTCGTCGGCTACGTGGGGAACCTGCTGGGGCTCTTCGAGGACGGCGTCCAGCTCGACAACGGCACCGTCGTTCCCCGCTGGCTCTTCGATGTCACGCAGTTCGGCGCGGACCCGGTCACGCAGAACCAGAGCCAGGAGCTGTTCGACGGGGGGCGGGCCGACCAGGCGGCGCGGTCGGACGATCGACACGTGGAGTGGGTCGACCTCGAGCTGGTCGAGGGGCCTCTGGACCCGTACCTGGTGGACTGGCTGCAGGACGCGCTGTACGCGAAGTCGTCGATCAAGGCGGCGCTGCACCCCGACGTGACCGCGCTGCTGGATGCGTTCGGGACCGGGGTCGTGGATCCCGACCGCATCGGGCAGAAGGAGACGAAGGCGCTCGTGCTCCAGGCCGCCTGGCGGGGCGGGGACATGGACGCAGTCCAGCTGCTCGCTGACACCCCGACGGATCTGCTGCGGCTGTTCGCGGCGCTGACCGAGGGCGACGTGTCCCTCGCGGATCCCATCCGCTTCCCCAGGATGGGCCGGCCGCAGCGCAAGGCCGTGCTGGCGGTGCTCGAGTCCGCGCCGGCGCTGGCCGAGGACCTGAATCGCTACCGCGGGCTCTGGTTGGCGGTCGCGCGGTACGTGCACCCGGGGGAGTACGCGGAGCGGTTTCCCAAGACCGCGGCTGCCTTCCGGGCGCTGGCGAAGGGGCGGTTGCCGACGTTCACGTCACGGACGGAGGCGTTGATCGCGGCCGGTGAGCTGGGCGAGCTGCTGACGCACCTGGGGGCACGGCCGGGCACGCTGGCGCGCAAGGTCCACGAGCTGCTGCGGCGCTTCCCGGATCGGCGGGGACACGTCCTGAGCGCGTTCGCCACGGCCGCGCCGGGGGTGCCGAGCAAGACCCTGATCGTGCTGCTGGCGTACTTCGCCTCGATCAACGACGCGGACACGCGGGCGGTGATCAACAAGCGCGGGAAGATCAAGGTCCTGGACAACCCGACGAAGGGCGCGCTGACCGGCGCGGACCTGGCGCGGATCCAGGGGATCCTCCGGGGCACGCTGCTCGCCCGGTTCGCGGAGCGGCCCCCGCTGGGCAGGGTGTGGATCGATCCGGCGCTGGCGCGCGCGACCGTGCCGCTGCAGCAGCGCGCTGCGTCCGACGGGTTGCTCGCGGTGGGCCGTGGGACGCGCTTCTCCGTGAGGTTCGACCGGGTCCTGAGGCTCTTCGTCTACTGGCAGGAGGCGAGTCAACGGACAGACCTCGACCTGTCGGTCATCCAGTTCGACGCGGACTGGAAGTACGTGGGCCACGTCAGCTACACGAACCTCGCGGACGCCGGCATCGCGCACTCGGGCGACATCACGTCCGCGCCGCTGGGGGCCGCGGAGTTCGTGGACATCTCGCTGTCCGAGGTGCAATCGGGCGTGCGCTACCTGGCCACCCAGGTGCACCGCTACTGCGGCGAGACCTTCGGCGCGCTGCGGGCGGGTCACGCGGGCTGGATGATGCGGAAGGACGTGGACGCGTCCGTCGCCTCCTTCGACATCAAGACCGTGGTCAACACGTTCGACCTGACCGGCGCGTCCGCGTACGCGGTGCCGTTGGTGGTGGATCTCGAGCAGCGGGAGATCCTCTGGGCGGATCTCGGGATGAGCGGCCGGAAGTACTTCAACAACGTCGAGGGCTCGCACCACAACGTGGGCACGGCGCTCCGGGAGGTGGCGCGCTTCATCGAGACGCGGCCGACGCTGGAGACGCTGGCGCAGCTCCATGTGGAGGCGCGGGGGGGCCGGCGTGTGGCGGAGCGGGCGGACGCGGACGTCACGGTGGGCTGCGGCCCGGGGCACGACATCGACGTGGGCAACGTCGAGCGGATCCTGGCGGAGCTGCTGTAGGCTGGAGGCGCGGACTACGCGGCGCTTCCTTCTCTCTCCCTGGTTTACAGGCGCCGCGAATCACTGCACTGAAGCCCCGGCCGATGGTCGGGGTTTTCTCGATCAGGCGTGTTGGCGGACGAGCTCGATGATCCGCGCGCCGAACGAGGTCACGCGCTTCTCGCCCATTCCTCGGATCTCCAGCAGCTCCATGCGGGTGCGCGGCCGGGTGGTGACGATGGCGTCGAGCGTGGCGTTCGTGAACACCTGGTACGGCTTCCACCGGCGACGCCGCGCTTCGCTGCGCCGGTAGGTCATCAGCGCTCCGCGCAGGCCGGTGGCGGCGGGCTTTCGAGGGGTCTTGGGGGCGTTTGGGTCCCGCGCGGCGCGCACGGCCTTGTCCGGCAGCCAGACAGTGGGGTACTTACGGCCCTTGCGGACGAGGCGACCATCCACCAGGAGCTGCTCCAGCGCGTCGAGCAGGGTCGACTCCGGCACGCCCCGGAGCGCCCCGTACTCCGGGTTCTTCGCCAGCCCCTTCCGCTTGACGGCCTTGGCGGCCGAGCCCCGCAGCCCCTGGGCGACCAGCTTCTTGCCGAGCGGCTTCTTGAGGTGGCCCACGAACGCGATCGCGTGGTCGAGCTGCTCGTCGGTGATCGTGTAGGCCGCGTCGGCCTTCTTCTTCGCGGTGCGCGCGCTCTGCTTGGTGCGCAGGGCCGTGCGTGCGGCGTCCACGTCGGCGCTGACGGCGTCCGGGTCGGCGCAGACGTCGCACGTGCCACAGGTGGCGCCCGGCTCGCCCGCGAAGTACTCCACGATGATCTGCTGCCGGCAGGACGTGCCGTAGATGTAGTCCTGCATCGCCTGCCAGCCGGCGACGGCGCCGGGAGCAGGGTTCTTGCCCCGCAGTCGCGCGTGGGTGACCGCGTCGGCGGTGGAGTAGAGGAGGGCGCAGCGTGCGGGCTCGCCATCGCGACCGGCGCGGCCGGCCTCCTGGTAGTAGGCGGCGAGGCTTCCGGCGGCGTTTGCGTGCACGACCAGCCGCACGTCCGGCCGGTCGATGCCCATCCCGAAGGCAGTGGTGGCGACCAGGATGGGCTTGCGGCCGGACTCGAAGGCTGCGGCCGCGTTGGCCCGCGCCGAGTCCGAGCGGCCGGCGTGGTAGTAGCCGGCCGGGAGGCCCGCGTTCTTCAGCGCGGTGCACAGGGCCTGGACCCGCTTGCGCGTGGCGGAGTACACGACCACGCGTCCGTCGGGGGCAGCCCGCACCAGCTCCACGACGCGCCGGGCGCGGTCCTTGTCGGACTGGATGAGCTCGACCGAGAACGCCAGGTTCGGCCGACTGAAGTCGCCCCGCACGATCGCCGGATCGTCCAGCTGCAGGGTCTTGGCCACCTCCTGCATGACCCGGACGGTGGCGGTGGCCGTCAGGGCGATCACGGGGACCCCAAACTCCTTCTTGAGGACGTGCAGGTTGAGGTAGTCCGGGCGGAAGTCGTGCCCCCACTCGGAGACACAGTGGGCCTCGTCCACCGCGGCCGCGGCCAGACCGATGCCCCGGAGCCACTTGCGGAAGCCGGCGGACTTCAGCTTCTCCGGACTGACGTAGATGAGGGTGCTGGCGCGGGCCTGGTCCCGCTGGGCGCGCCAGTCGGCCGAGCGGTTCGCCGAGTGCATTGCGATGCTGGGGATGAACAGCCCATCGAGCGCGGCGACCTGGTCGTCCATGAGCGCGATGAGGGGGCTGACGACGAGGGTCGGGCCCCGCCCCGCACGTCGACTGAGGATCGCGGGGATCTGGAAGCAGACGGACTTGCCGCCGCCGGTGGGCAGGACCACCACGGCGTCACGCCCGGAGGCGAACGCGTCGATGGCTTCCGCCTGCCCGGGGCGGAAGGACGGGTAGCCGAACACGTCCTGCAGGACCCCGACTGCATCCCCGGGGGAGGCGCCACGGGGTGGGCTGGCGGGAGCAGGGGGTGTCGTCCGGGGTGAGGGGAACGCGCTGCGTGGCGCGTCGGCGGCGGTCAGACGTGGGCGCGAGGTGGCTTCGATCGGGTCATCCGGACGGAGCGGGGGCAGATCCTCGAACCCGGGCGGAGGGAACGCGTCGAAGGGCCCAGGATCCGCCAGGTCCGCCGGCATGTCCGACGGGAGCGGGACGTCCGCCCACGGATCACCCGGAGGAGGCGCCGGCTGGGGCGCATCCTCGGGCGGATCGGCGGGCTTGGACGCGAAGAGGCCGAGCTGGGAGTCCATGAAGGGCTCAAGGCTACCCCGAGGCGGGACAGCCAGCGGCCCGGGTTCCCTCGGAAGGACTCCAGGGCCCGGGAGACTGCCTGTCCCCCGCCCGATCTGGCACACGGCCAGCCTCGATCGCGCCACATCCCCGGGGGAACAGCCTGTCCCCCGCCCGATCTGGCACACCGCCAGCCTCGATCGCGACACATCCCTGGGGGAACAGTCTGTCCCCCGCCCGATCTGGCACACCGCCAGCCTCGATCCCGAGGGCTACAGGGCGCGTCGCACCTCGAGCTGGTCGAGCTCCCGACGGGCCCGGTTCCACTCGCGCACGGCGTCGGGATCGCTGGTGTCGACCCAGTCGGGGGCGTCGGCCGTGCCGGCGAGCAGGCGCGCGCGGGCTTCGATCTCACGGACCTCGAGCTCCTTCTTGCGGAGCCGGTTCTCCTGGGTGGTCTTCACGATGGTGATGGCGGTGTAGGCGGGCACACCGAAGATGACGAGCAGGATCAGGATGGTCATCGAGCCTCCGAGCGGCGTGGCGCCGCGGCGAGGGGCTACGCGACGGTCGGGCGGGAATTGCACGGGCGACGGCTGCGATCGGGGGCGGCGGTCTCGGGGCGAGGGCGATCAGCAGCGAGGCCAGACAAGCCATCTACCCCCGCTGGTGATCACTTCGGGGCCTTCGGGCGATCAGCAGCGAGGCCAGACAAGCCATCTACCCCCGCTCGTGATCACTTCGGGGGCGAGGGCGATCAGCAGCGCGGCCAGACAAGCCATCTACCCCTGCTGGTGATCACTTCGGGGCCTTCGGGCGATCACCAGCGCGGCCAGACAAGCCATCTCCCCCCGCCACCGATCGGTCGCGTGCGCCGATCTCCGGCCTGTGCTTCGATCGGTGGATGCCACTGCGCCTCCAGGCCGACCTGCTCCCGTTCCTGCTCGCCCCGGGCGCGCGCCACCGCAACGACGCCTCGGCCGCGGCCGCCAGCAACTGGCGCAACCACGGCGACATCGCCCTCCCTGTGGGCCTCAGCCTCCAGTGGCTGGGCACCGCCGGCTTCGCCATCAGCTACCAGGGCACCACGCTGGTCACCGATCCGTACCTGACCCGCCGCCCCTTCGGACACATCGCCCGGGGGCGCGTGCTGATCCCCGATGCAGAGCAGGTGCCCCGCTTCGTCCCGCGGTGCGACGCCGTGCTCATGGGCCACACGCACTTCGACCACGCGCTCGACGCCCCGAAGATCGCGGCCGCCCACGGCTGCCCGGTGTACGGCAGCCGGTCGATGACGCACCTGATGGGCCTCCACGGCCTCGCCGAGCAGGCGGTCACCGTCGAGCCGGACACGCCGTACGCCATCGGCCCCTTCGTGGTGCGCTTCATCCCGTCGGTTCACAGCAAGCTCATGCTCGGCCTCGCCATCCCGCAGGAGGGCGAGATCACCTGCGATCACTGCGATCACATGACCAACAAGACGTTCAACTGCGGGCAGGTGTGGGGGATCCACATCGAGGTCGCGGGCACGAGCCTCTATCACATGGGCAGCTGCGACCTGATCGACGACGCGATCACGCGTCCCGCCGAGTGGTTCCTCGCGGGGATCGCTGGACGGGGCTCCACCCCCCGGTTCTGGGAGCGGGTGCTGCGCAAGGTCCAGCCGCGGGTCCTGATCCCGCACCACCACGACAACTTCTTCCTGCCCCTGGGGGAGGAGATGGGCTTCAGCCTGAACGTCAACTACGGCTCGATGCTGCACGAGGTGCGCGCGGTCGACCCGGAGCTTCGGATCGTGAGCCTGGACCCGTTGCAGTCGGTGGGCAGCGAGCGGAGTGGAGCCGCGCCTGCGCCAGGTTCGGGGAAGAGCTGACTCTCCCCGGGTTTGTGGCGCGATCGGCCCCCGCTCAGTGCCAGATCTGCGGCCGAACAGGCTGTTCCCCCGGGTTTGTGGCGCGATCGGGGTCGCGTCGCCGCGCGGCAGCAGTCCCCGCTACTCGAGCTCGGCCTCGCCGAAGCCGGTGACGTCGAAGCCGCCGCCTCCGCCGCCTCCGCCGCCGCCGCCGCCGCCGCCGAAGCGGAACTCCATGAGCCACTCGACGGCCGCGACGCCGTTCTCGACTCCGCCCACGAGCGCGACGTTCTGGGGGTCCTGTCCGACGTCGTCCAGGTCCACGTCGACGGTGCCGCTGACGTCGCCGCCGTCGTCCACGGTGGCGGTGAAGGTGAAGCGGACCTCCCGCTCCTGACCGCCGCCGCCACCGCCGCCGCCCCCACCGCCAAAGGACAGCGCGCAGACCCCCTCGCCGGACACCGCGGACTGATCGATCTCGAGCGCGAACTCTCCCTCGCAGAACTCCCAAGGCTTGCCGTCCCAGCCCTCGGTCTCGAGGACCAGCTGGCCGCCGTAGGTGCCGTCGTGCACGTGCTGGGGCTCGGTCGCGTCGTCGTCGTCGCCGGCCGCGTCGTCGTCGTCGGCCGCGTCGTCGTCGTCGTCGCCGATGGTGAGCGTGCCGGAGCCCTCGCAGGCGACGGCGAAGGCGAACAGGAAGAGGAGCGTCAGGAGCTGCTTCATGCCGGTATCAACGCACAGAACGCACCCGTTGTTTAAATCGAGATCGATCCTTCGCGGAAGTCACTCCCCGCCAGGTGCACGTTGATGCACACCGGGGTGCCCTCGCTGGCGAGCTTCTTCGCCTCGTCGAGCACCTCGTCGATCTTCGCCGGATCCGTCAGCAGCAAGCCCTTGCCGCCGTAGCCCTCGGCCACCTCGTGGTACGCCGTCCGCAGCAGCTCGGTGCCCACGAGGTCCCCCAGGATCACCTTCTGGTCGCGCGCGATCTGCTGCCAGGACGCGTCGGTCCCGATGACCGCGATGGGCGCCATCCCGTGCCGCACGTAGGTGTCGAACTCGGCCAGCGAGTACGCGGACGAGCCGTCTCCGTAGAACAGCCAGACCTCCGCGTCCGGCCGCACGCTCGCCGCGCCCACCGCGAACCCACCGCCGACCCCCAGGGTCCCGAAGACGCCCGGGTCCAGCCAGGACAGCGCCTTGCGGGGGCGGACGATGTACGCGCCGGTGGCCACGAAGTCGCCGCCGTCCACGATGAGGATCGAGTCGTCCGCCAGCTTCTCTTCGATCCGCAGGAAGAGCTGGATGGGATCGACCAACGGGCCCTCGGTCTTCGCCTTGCTGGCGATCTCGGCGTCCCGCGCGTCCTCCCGCTCCTTCAGCGTGGCGAACCAGCCCGTCCAGTCCGGCGTCGAGCCGACCTGGTTGCTGAGCTGCGCGAGGAAGCGCCCGGGGTGCTGCTCGACGGCGATGGTCGGGCGCCGGTTCTTCTTCAGCGCCACCGGGTCCAGGTTGATGCTGACGAGCGTGGCCTTGTTGTTGATCTTGCGGCCGTAGCCCATGCGGAAGTCGAAGGGGAAGCCGCACACGATGACCACGTCGGCCTCGCGCAGCGCCTTGCTCCGCTTGTGGCGGAACTGGATGGCCGATCGGCGTCCGAGCAGTCCGCGGGCCGAGCCGCCCAGGAACGTCGGCATGCCCAGCCGCTCGACGGCGGCGGCCAGCTCCTCGGCCTCGTCGGGCGTCATGTTCACGACCGCCTGGCTCCCGATGACGAGCGCCGGCTGCTTCGCGCCCTCCACCGCAGACGCGACCTTCGCCAGCTGGGCCTCGACGCCCGGGCCCAGGTCCAGGCCCAGCGACGGGCGCTTCGGCATGGGGATGTGGGGCATGTGGAACTGGCGCTTGAGGTAGCCCTTCATGGCGAACTGGGCGACGGTGCCGACGGGGCCCTTCATGGCGTCGACGCCGGACTCCTTGAGGTACCACTCCTCGACGATGCCCTCGGGGTAGAGCAGGTCCACCGGGACCTCGAGGAACACGGGGCCCGGGACGCCTTCGGTGGCGATCCGGAACGCCTTGCGCACGAACGGCTCGATCTCGCCGACCTTCGTCACCCGGCCGGCCCACTTCGTCACGGGGCGCATCACCGACATCTGGTCGATGTCCTGCAGGGACCCGCGCCCGCGCAGGATCGTGGCCGTCGCGCCGCCGAAGATGACCATCGGCTGCTGGGCCATCTGGGCGTTCTTCACGGCGGTCATCGTGTTGGTGACGCCTGGCCCCGCGGTCACCGCGCAGACGCCCGGGAGCCCCGTCATCCGGGAGGCCGCGTCGGCGGCGAAGGCCGCGCTGCGCTCGTCGCGGACGTCGACGATCTTGAGGCCGTGGGCCTTGGCCCCCGTGAGGATGGGGGAGATGTGCCCGCCGCACAGGGTGTAGACGCACTGGACGCCGTAGGAGGCGAGCAGCTCGCCGATGATGGATCCGCCGTGGGGATGGGTCATGGTCCGCGCTCCGGTGAGGGGCGCGCAGGGTAACGCGGATCTCCCGCGCCGATCAGCCCGCTGCCCTCACGTGCGCGCGCTCGCGTCTCACTTCGGTGACGGCTTCAGCGATGCGCGGCGTGACGTGCTCCTCCGTGTACCGGATCAGGTGCTCGCCGATCATCGCGCGCACCACGGCCCAGGAGAACGCCTCCGGCCGCGTGCGCAGCGCCACCCGCAGCAGCCGCCAGAAGCGCCGACGCCGCGGGGACTTCACCCCGATCATCCAGACGGTGCGGGCCAGGTGGAGCAGGTCGCGCGGATCGGCGGCACGCAGCCCGGGGGACGGGGGCGCCAGGGCCAGGACCTGCTCGCAGCGGTCGTAGTACGCGTCGGCCGTGTAGAGGTCCGCGACGAGCTCGCCGTAGCCGCGCAGCAGCACCTCCTCGTCCATGCTCGGCTCGAAGTTCGGGCGCCCGAACTGGTCGCCGTCGTTGCCGCTGCCGGTGGTCCGCAGGCGGCCTTCCTTCTCGAGGCGAGTCCACAGGTCCGTCGCCGGGAGCGCCATCAGCGGCCCGATCATGGCCATCGGCACGGGCGAGTCGGCGATGAAGCGCCGCTGCGCCTCGAAGACCTCGGGCCCGTCGCTGTCGAACCCGACGATGAACCCGCCCATCACCTCGAGCCCGGCGGCCGTGATGATGCGGATGGACTCCGTCAGCGGCGTCTTCATGTTCTGGGTCTTGCCGGCCTCGGCGAGTGCGTCCAGCGACGGCGTCTCCAGTCCCAGGAAGACGGACGTGAAGCCGGCCTCGACCATGCCCCGCAGGAGCACGTCGTCGTCTGCGAGGTTCACGCTGGCCTCCGTCATGAGATCGAACGGGTACCTGCGCTCCTTCTGCCAGGCGATGAGCTCCGGGAGCATCTGCCGGACGGCCTTGCGGTTGCCGATGAAGTTGTCGTCCACCACGAAGACCGTGCCGCGGTAGCCGGTGTCGCGGATGGCCTGCAGCTCGTCGAGCAGCTGCTGCCCGCTCTTCAGGCGGGGCTTGCGGCCGAACAGCTGGACGATGTCGCAGAACTCGCACTTGTAGGGGCAGCCCCGGGAGTACTGGACGGACATGGCTCCATAGGCGCCGACGTCGAGCAAGTCGAAGCGGGGGACGGGGAACGTCTTGGGGTTCGGGTAGTGCGTGGTCTGGGGCACGACGATGCCGGTGCCCTCGCTGTCGATGGCGTCCAGGAGGGCGTCGATCCGGCCCTCCGCCTCCCCCTGGAACAGGACGTCCGCGCCGAGGAACAGCGCCGGATCGCTGGTGGGTGCCGGTCCGCCGACCACGGTGCGGCGTCCCAGCGCGCGGGCCCGCGTGATGACCGCGTTCATGGACGGGGCCTGGACGCGCATGCCACCGACAAAGACGAGATCGGCCCACTCGAGGTCGCGGTCGGTCAGCTCCTCGATGTTCATGTCGACGATCTTCAGGTCCCAGGAGGACGGGAGCAGCGCAGCGAGGGTGGCGAGGCCGAGCGGCGGCAGGTTCGCGCGCCGGCCCGACATGGGCAGAGCGTACTGGAATCCCCAGTAGGTGACCGGGAACTCGGGGTGGACGAGGAGGACGCGGCGGGAGGTGTGGGGCCGTGTGGTGGGGATGTCGAAACGCTCCGTGTAGTCGCTGAACGCGGCGGGCGTGCGCTCCGTGTGGAGGCCGTAGCGCTCGGCGCGGTAGATGTGCCGGCCGGGGGTGTCCTGGCGCGGACGGTCGAGCCAGGACTGCACGTTCTGCAGGCCGGCGTCGGTGAGGGGGAGGTCGAAGTGCTCGCGGATGGCGCGCACGGTCCCGGCGGGATCGGCGGTCAGGTCCTCGAAGCGGACGTCGAGGAAGCGGGCGGGATCGGCGGTGGCGCGGACGGCCAGGGCGCGGTCGATGCCCTGAGCGAAGCGCCTCTCGATGTGGGCGCCGAGGGCGGGCGGGTCCACGGTCCCGAAGTCCAGGCGCCGCGACAGGGTCACCATCGAGCAGTAGGACGCCACGCTCCGAACGGGGTCCCGGTGGGTCCAGACGACGCACGCGTCGGGGAAGACGCGCAGCAGGGCGTCCAGGAACCACAGGTGCTCGGGGCACTTGAGGACGAGCGTGTTGGCGGAGGCGCGGTGCAGCGCGATCTGCAGCATCCGCCGGTACTCGCGGTAGGCCCAGGTCAGGTCCTGGTCGAGCAACCAGTCCCCGAAGGCGTGGGCCCCGTGCGCCAGGTCGTAGTTGAGGACGCTGAAGGTGTTGGCCATGAGGGCCCAGCACTCCTCGGCCGTGTCGACGGACACGTCGTGGACGATGGGCATCTCGGGCGCGGCGACGGTGGCCATGCGCAGATCGGCGGCGGCGCGGCGGCGGCGGAGGGAGGCGTCACGCGCGGGATCGGCGTGGAGCGGAGTCGGGTTGGTCAGCTCCCAGAAGGGGAGGGCGCGGGCGCCGGGCTCCTGGGCGAGCAGGTTCTGCAGGAGGGTCGTCCCGGTGCGGGGGAAGCCGACGACGAAGACCGGCCGGCGGATGGGGATGTCGAGGATCTGCGGGTGCCGAGCCAGGTGACGCTCGATGTCGACGCGGTTGCGCACGGCCCGGGTGGCGACGGCGCGTCCGTACAGGCGGGCGAACGGCGCGAAGGGCGGGCGGGCCGCCTCCTCGAGGACCCGCGTCATGGGCTCGATGAAGTGCTCGTCGCCCCAGCTGCCGCCGGTCTCCCGGGCGACGGCGTCGAGGATCGACTGCGGGCGGATGTCCACCGCGGGGAGGGACAGGGACGCGGCGAGGCCGGCGAAGCGGTCGACGGCGCGGAGGAGCGGGGGCGGGGTCAGGCGAGAGACGGTGGGAGCATCATCGGGGCGCGTCATGGTCCCGCACGCTGACACGGCAGATCGGCGGTGGCGTGCGCCGGAGACGCCGGCGGGGGTCCGGGCTGACCTGGATCAACGGGGAGGCGGTCAGGCGGCGGCGAGCGCTCCCAGCGCGTCGGTGTCCCGCAGCACGAACCCTTCGCGGGTGGTGCTCACGAGGCCGGCCTTCTCCCACTTGCGCATGTGGCGCACGGCGGTCTCCTCGCGGCAGCCCACGAGGGCAGCGAGGTCGAGGCGGGCGAGGCGGAGGGGAACCATCGTGCCCCGGGCGTCGGGAAGGCCCACCCGCTCGCCGAGGCTGAGCAGCAGGGTGGCGAGGCGTCCACCGACCGTGGCGCAGGTCGCGGACTCCAGGCTCTGGGCCAGCGTCGCGGTGCGGTTGCTGCTGACGCACATCAACGTGGACCAGGCCTGCGGCTCCTTCCGCAGCGCTTCGCCGAGCGCGCGACGGGGGAGGCGTCGGCCCTTTCCGGCCACCAGGCCGACGCACGTCGCGGGGCGCTCGGCGCTCACGGCGGCTTCCTCGCCGGCCATCTCACCGCGGACGACGATGTCCACGAACCGCCCGGACTCGGCGTCGGCGCCCCGCCGCAGGCCCACGGCCCCGGTGCAGATGGCGAGCACCCAGTCGGAGGAGTCGCCTTCGGTCCACAGCTCCTCGCCGCGGGTCCAGGTGACGGGGGTCGACCGCACCATGAGCGGAGCATTGGTGCTCACGCCCGAGCAGGGCCACGGACAGGGACAGACGGATTCACGCACGCGGACAGAGTGGGCCGGGGGGCCGCGCGTGGAACTGATCGACGTCAGTTCACTGGCGGGCCTGCCACCGGAGGTTGGCCAGGTCGGATTCGCAGTCCTTTCGCCAGATCTCTTCGATCCCGGGGCAGGCGAGATCCAGGAGCTCGATCGCCTCGGCGAGGCGGTCTTCCATCGAGAGCGCGATCCCCAGCTGGTATCGCTCGTAGTCTGGTCGGCCGGGCCGCCGTGCTTCGATCAGCGCCTCATCCAGCCGATCCAGATCCAGCAGGCATCGGAGCAACAGCATCCGCGCCGCCGCGGCGACGTCCGGGTCGTCGGACTCGGTGGCATCGGCCGCGCGCAGGACGTCGATGGATTCGCCTCCGCGGTTGGAGGCCTGGAGCTTGATCGCATGCATCAGGGCGTGCTCGTCGACGACGGTCTCACCGTTGGTGGCGGCGATCTCCCACGCGCCGTCGAGCTCGCCGCCGCGCACGCTGCAGGCGTAGGCGAGCCGCGTCGCGTCGTCCGCGACGCGCTTGCGCTCCTCGGCGAACCGAGCGGCCCGAAAGGCCTGAGTTCCTTCGCTCGGCTCGAGCAACGGAGTCAGCACGTCGACGCAGTCGCCGTGGGCGTCCGCGCGGTACAGACTCTCGGCGAAGGCGTCGATGATGAAGGGAGTCCCCTGCTGGAGGATGACTCGTCTGGTGCTCGGCGTGATCTCGCGCGCGGCGATCCGGGCGAGGCGGAAGGCCGCGGCGGTGAGGTCGTTCGGTTCTCCGCCCATGGCCAGGGCGGCCGCGAGCCGTGACCAGCCCTCGGAGGAGTCGTTCTCGCCGGACCAGGCGTAGACCTCCGCGGCCCGAAGCCCGAACCCGTCCCCGAGACCGTCGCGCAGGACCTGCAGGGCGCCGTTGTGCAGGGCATCGCTGCCCTGGGGAGCGATCTCGGCGATGAGGATGACCAACCTGCCCGCGGCCGAACGGTTCAGCCGATGCGTCGACGACCCATCGGCCTCGGCCACGATGGCCGCCGCGAGACGCATGGCGACCGCCACTGCTCGGGCGCCGTCCTCCCGGGCCTGTTCGTGGCGCTTCGTCAACGTGTGCGCCCGCGAACGGATCGCGTACGCATCGAGCAGGGTCCCGATGGGGACGTCGGGATCCTCGATCAGCTCCGTCGCCTGTTCGACGGCCTCCGCGACGCGGTACTCAAACAGCGCCTCCCTCGCTCGGAGAGCGCGCGGATCGCCGAAGGTCGAGGCCGTCCGCAGCCGTTCGATGGCCCGCTCCGCCCGCCGCGTCCAGGACGAGGCCCCACCACGGGCGCACCGGGTGATCGCGGCCTCTGCGCGGCCCAGCAGTTCCTGGGACGCGAGCCCGATCGCCTCCATGCAGGCCAGCTCGTTCCGGACGCGCCGGCGGCGCTCACGGTCGAGCTCGACGGCCAGCTCATCCTGCCGTCCTTGTGCGATCCGGACCCGTGTGAGGGTGCCCCACCCCTCGAGCACGCCCGGGTCCAGGGCGATGGCCGCAAACGCGCTTGCCTCGGCGTCCGCCCTGCGACCGAGCTCGAGCTGGAGCAGGCCGAGGGAGCTCAGCGTTCGCGCGGACGGATGGCGAGCATGCGCGTCGACCAGGACCTCGGCCGCTTCGTCGAGCCGCTCCTGGCCGACGAGCGCTGAGCTCAGGACCCAGGAGGGATAGGGTGAGGTCTCGCCCCGCGCGATCGCCTTCCGGGCGAGCGCCTCGGCCCGCTTGTACTGGTCCCTCTCGAGTGCCGCGGACGCAGCCTGCGTCTTCGGGCCGGCGTGACTCCAGTTGACGTACTCATCCGCGAATGCGGGCGCGGCGACGAGCGCGAACGCGAGTGTGAGCAGGAGCGTTCGAACGATCATGGCCCCCCCAGGCCGGCTTTGGCCGTGCTCAAGCTACTCCGACGCTTTTGACTTGCGGGCCCGATTGGCGCGCCCTCGAAGAAGGTTCGCATGCCCCGGACTTGTCGAAGCAGGGCCTCCGGCTCCCAGGGCTCGTCCCCTCCGAGCGGCCAGTTTGGACGAAGGGCGATACAAGTGGCGGACACCGGGGAGGTGCGCGCGGTCAACCACTCCTCGGCCGCGGCGAGGAGCCGGAGAAGGGCATCGAGGTGGGCATCGGAGGGGAGCTCTGCGGACCAGTCCACGTGTGTGGTTCCAGGGGGACCGACACATGCTGCTTCGACCCAACCGTCGGTCTGGGAGGAGTCGATCGGTGCAGTGGCGACTGATTCGTCCTACTCGCCGAGGAAGATGAGGCGTTGCCCCGCGGGACGGCAATGCGCTGTCCGCGAGTGAGGCGGCGATGAGTCCCGACCGCTGGGGGGCGTCCGCTGGCCTCAATGCTTCGCGTTCCTGCGCCTCGAGCCATGCCTGATCGGGGAGCGGTTCGCGTCGAACGACGACTCCGAGTCGCGCGTAGTTGTCGCGGACGAGGTCTCTGGTCGCCATCCTGGACATGCTGTCTCCGATCGCCAACGGTCGGCTGCTCGATCCCCCTCCACATGCTTAGCCCAGTCCGGTGAATATTCGACCTCCGTCGCGCCGGCCTGACGAAGCAGCCAGTTGAGAGCCTGGAGCGGTAGGACCGAGTCCTCGCTCGTGACCCGAATCACGAGGGTTGTCTCGTCGAAGGGAGCCGCATCCCACCAAGACCAGTTCCGGTCAGAGTTGTCGGAGGTGAACCAGTGAACCCAGTCCTCCAGGGCCCACTGGTGCAGCCTCTCCAGCCTTCGCCGGCCTTCGGCGCTCTCAGCCCGCCAGTTGCTCAAGAAGGCCGCAGCCTGTTCGTCGGTGAGCGGCGGAGCGAACGCCCGCAGCAGCCACCCCGGAAGGCGCTCGGCCCAGACCTCGTCCATTGGATCCGTGGCATCGATCTGCAGGACAGCCACGAGCGCCTCCCTGCAGCGGGCCAAGGTGGAGACGGACGAGTCACAGACTGCTCGGATGCTCCAAACAGATGACTCCGTGACTTTCCCGTCTGGTGCCGTCAGACGAACTCGACTCAGCTCCTGCTGGCGGGTGAGAGGTCCCATAGACCTATTCTCCATCAGTCGCCCTCCAGAGGGTCGAGGGCTGGTCCTCATCAGCTAGGGTCCCGCGTCCGTTGCGGTCCGCGCGCTGCTTGGGGCGCTAAGGGTCAATGTTCTCCGGGGTCAACGACCACATGAACTCGTGGAAGTTGTCGGCGACCTTCCAGAGCTTGCGCTTCGGATCCTCGTGGTTCTGCCAGAACACAGCCCCGCGATCGGGACCGCGGATCGCGAGGTGAATCCGGTCTCCGAAACAGCCCGAGCCGATCGGGATCGTGTCGGCCCGCACTTCGGGAGCCAAATCGATCGCGCGCTGAACGGTCAGTTGGTCTCCCACCCCACCCATTCCGTAGAGGTAGTTCAGGACGTCGTCCGAGTAGGCCCCCCGCTTGCCGTCGATCTGAAACACAGTTCGGATCGGACGCCCTCCGTTGTGGGTCCGTAGGAACCCGCGGTACTCGGGCGGAAGAGCAACTCCCAACTCCGCTTCGAACCTTGCAACCGCCGGTTCCTCGGCAGGAGCCGGGCAGTATTCGGATACGAACGGTGGCCAATCAGTCGCCATAGCCCACTCCCGAGAGCGCCTCGAAGACCGAGACCCCCCCTGTGTGTGGGAGAAAGCCTGGTGGACTTCCTCGTTCACCAACTGCATGAGCCCGAGGTCCTCGTTGTGGTGCCACGCCGTGTTTGGGGGCTGGGTCTGAAGCAGTCCTTGTCGTTTCGCTTCCGCCAGGGCGGCCGCCTTGTCGCCTCGTCTCGATCCGGTCATCTGAATCATCACCTCCACAGGGGTTCCACCGCTGCTCTTGACGACTTGCGGGCTGAAGTCGGCGGAGCCGCGGTGTCCTCTTCGAGGCTGGAGCGTTCGGGGTTGCCTGGTGACCGCCTCGGATGCATCCGAGGCGCGAGAGCGAGGCGCACCTGCTGGCGAGCTCAGCTACTCGCCTCTCGAAACTGAAACTCCACTCGAAGAATCGTGCCCAGCTGCGCACACACATCCGCGGCGACTCTCGAGGCTTCATCGTTTGAGAGGCTTCCTGCTTCGAGGACCATCCTGAGGTTCCAGTCCCCATCGAAGTAGAAGCCCCACTCGCACCCATCGATCAGACCCTGCCCTTCTCCTTGGCCGTAGTGAAGCTGGCGACATAGTCGGCTCCGGGGCAGCAATGGACTCAGCTCGAGGCGCGGAAACCACTCCGGCGAGGGCCACTCAGCGTTCGTGGTGCTGATCGTGAAGGTCTTCGGCACAGTGACTCCTAGAGGGGTGTCGAGACGATTTCAACGGAGTATCCAGCTTCACGGAGAGCCTCGGCAACAGCATCGACCGCCCCAGATGCCTGACGACTGTATCTCCCACTCTGAGCATTGATCGTAACTCGCGCCCCTCCCGTGAACTTGATCTCCCCAGCCGCGCGCGCCGGCTGGCCTTGAGTGAGTTGCGTGTGTTTGGTGCCGCCGCGGCCAGCAGGTCCACGGAGCGCGATTGAGAGGTCCCCAGCCTCGTCGACGACATAGATGTACGGGGTCTCCAGTTGGACCGGACCGAAGCCCTCCCCTGCCAGCGTCTGTGTCGGTACCGGGTCGACCTGGTTCAGAGAGCGAGGTCGCACCGCAGGGAGAGACTCGAAGGCATCGTCCGCCTTGCTGGAGAGCGCGCTTGCTTCCCATCCGAGGCGGGCTTCGTCCGAGCCTCCCGCGGCTCTCATGGCTTTGAGCCCGTTCCCCACTCGGGCCGCGATGAGGAGCGCCTCTCCGAAGACGCTGAAGAACGTCGTCTCAAGGATGTCGCCCACAGCGTCCTGGTCCGCTATTGGGACGTTCAGCTCTTCTCGCGCGGCCTCCTGGATCTCGTCCGCGGCGTCACCGAGTCGCCCCAAGTCTCTGTGGGCCTCATCGACGGTCCGCCGGGTCGGGTCGTACCCGTCCATTCTGTGACCAGAGGCCAACGCGGCCGCGAGGATCCGAGCGCGTCGAACCCAGCGAGCTCGCAAGGAGGCCCCCCCGCCTCGCCAGGCATTCGCCTCGGAGTAATCGGCCTCGTTCCAGCGACCGACGATGGTCGACTGCTCTCGGAGTGCCCGCTGCGCCTCGGGACTTCGAGCGATCTCCAGGTAGCGGTCCTGCTTGGCTCCCAGCGATCCTGGGGACCTGACATCGAGCCCACCCTGAACGGGGTTCCGCAAGTACGAGTGGGGATCGTTCTGATAGGTGGAGCCGTTCCAGCCATTGTCGTCGCCACTGTCGGGGTTCGTGCCTCCGATGATTCCGATGACCTCCACGTCTTCATCGAAGGTGATCTCCTCCTTCGTGCCGTTCGTCAGGATCCCGCTGTCCCACGGCGAGCCCTTCCAGCCCGGGTCCGTGGGCAGCAGCGCCCACTGATCGACCCCCGCGGCGGGATCGCGGCTCATCCGTTCGAAGCGCGCGCTGCCCGTTCGCATCGCCTTCCGGTCGCGGTACTCCTTCATGTACCCGTTGACGAAGTCCTTGAAGAGGCTGTCCATCCGCTCGCCGTTGCGGTCGCGGGCGTCGCGCCAGCGCTGCCAGCCGGGGTGCCACTCGCGGATGTCGCTGCACAGCCCGGACGGGTCGGTGACGTTGACGGGATCACCGTCCGCGTAGCTGTAGACGTTGACCCCGCCGTCGACCCCGAGCGGATCGGCGCTGAGCCAGGTGCCCGTCTCCGGCTCGTAGTCGCGCAGCGCGGCCGCCATCAGCCCCGACGCGCCGTCGGCGTGCATCCCCGCCCACGTCGCCCCCGCGGGCGTTGAGCCGAGCGCCGCGCGGGCGTCTCCGTACGCTCCCCAGCGCCCCTGCCACCGGGCCCGCCCGGACCCCGACTCGGCCGTGACCAGCGGGGAGCCC
>ENA-OWNT01001576-OWNT01001576.1-seawater-metagenome-genome-assembly--contig:-NODE-1576-length-27978-cov-4.157306_pt1 | contig 27978 bp, 23 predicted proteins | sample MGYA00238136_ERZ651165 | MGnify/ENA primary metagenome ERZ651165 (study PRJEB26861, sample SAMN08777766) | seawater metagenome | isolation source: coastal seawater | place: USA: Florida | collected...
TCTTTACAGTACTCTTTCAAACTGTCAACCCAGCCGCTTTCAACGAGACGCTTTTCTAGCAGCTTGCGTAGGCGTGTCTTTTGATTTGGCATGCAAACAGAGGATGCATCAGTGATGGCACTTAAACAACTAGACTATCAGTGATCGCTCACATCGTCAGCAAGCATATAACCCATACCTTTTCACCGGTCGCTTCGAGTTTTTCCAGAATTCTTTCTCGAATGAGATGATCTTTTTGCCTGCGCTCAGTGAGGTTCTCCATTTTGGCAGTGTCGTCACGAAAAGTTCATGCCAAAAGATTGGCTGAAGCGCAAAAATATTCAATACTGAAACAAGTTTGGTGTGACTTTGCCAGCAATTCCGATAACAAGTTGGTTCGTGCAGATAATGTGTCGCCGGACTTGCGGACTCGACGCGCCTGCTTGCCATCTTGAAGTAAGTCCCCAGTTCACCGCCAACGGCCGCCCCCCTCCATGACTGACACACAACGCGACGGAACCGAATAGACTTTCGAATTCAGTACATCAGGCATGTACACAACTCTAACACAACAGCAATCCACCGCCAGACCAACAACACACAGCAAATTGAAGCAACGCAACAACGCAACAGCGCAACCAACAACGACAGAAAACAACAGCGCAACAACACAACAGCACAAGCAAACCACGACACAACAAACCACAGCAAACCACGACACAACTACGCAACGAAACAACGCAACCACGACGACACAACGACGTTGACGTGAAACCGCCACAGCGAATTCGCCACAACGAACGATTGTGGGTGAGTGAAGAGTGAAGAAAAGAAGAAAAGTGAAAAGTGTGCAGCTGCTGTATTCACTAAGTTTCACATGCGTTGTAATTTTTCATCAAGTCGCAAACGGCGAAACTGTAGAGCACACACGAACCGCTCACTCACTCTCAGCTCTCAGCTCGTTCACCGTCAGACCGCCGCTAACATCAGCTTGTAAGTTCGTAAGAAGCAGAGGTTGAGGACGGAGGAAAGCCGCTCGCTCACTCGCTCACAACAGAAGAACCACCAACAGACCAACAGAGTGCCGTTGTATTTCCGTTCCCGTCTGCTTGTTTCGCCGCTCCTTGCCTTGCCTTTTCGTCTCGTTGCCTTGCCTCGTTGCCTTGTTGGTGTCTCTTTGCGTCTTTGTGCACGTACCTTCGTCTCTTCGCCAGTCTCCTCTCTGTCGTTGGCGATGTCCGTCGCGAATGCTGTGCCGTGTGCCGAAAACTGATGCTGACGAGCTGGGAGATGGCACATCCGTGAGGAGGAGGAGCCAACGTGTCATTGTTGAACACAGACCGAATGAGGAATACGCGGCGACTTGAATCCTGTTCAAGGGCAGCACAGAAAAATATGCACACCCCTGTAGTGCGGAGGCCACTTCAACCTACTGTCGTTACAAAGCGATGCGTTGCATTGAAATCTGCGGTCTCTAGGTCAATAAATGCAGGCGCTTCATTCCTATTACTGAACTTTTCTCGTACTATACAGTGGGCGTTGTGGACTGCTAACAATTATGTAGACACAATGTTCGTCATAAGTCGCGCGGCACAGCGGCTTGGCGTGTTGACGCTGCTGCTGACCGTACACACCACCCGTACGTCGTAGTTCGGTGCTGTTGGTTGCAATTGTGTTATCGGCATCGACGTTAAACAACTTAACTTGTTGTGCAATTATTGTAGGTGCTGGAGTGTCTGGGTATACGGAACAATATGATTCATTTGCTGATGGTGATGCCAGCCACTACATTGACGAATATGACAACTACAGCGAGCAAGAATGTGCAGATGAATGTACATACGACTTGTCTTGTTTCTCATTCGAGTGGCGAGACCCAGCTGGTGCAAATGGCGCGACAGGAAACTGCAAAACCTCTTATTTTAACGAACTGGATGGACCTGGTCTAACTGATTCGGATGCAGAAGAATGGAACTTTTACGAAGCTGATTCTGTAGAGTGTCCAGACTACCCTACTCTTGACGGGGCAACTATTTCGACAACTGGAACTGGAAAAGGAGACAAAACAATTGTGGCCTGTGACGAAGGTTACTTTGGGGGAGGGACTTCCTATTGCCTAGGCACTGGAGAATATGATCAAACATATGCTTGTTATGGAACGACGTCCGACGTCGTCTTGTCAGGGACTGATTGCACGTGGCGTGCCGAGACTGATGATGCCCCAGGAACATTCGAACAAGGTAATATAGATTCACTGCCAACATACTGGGTTGAAGAATACTGGAATCATGGCTACTGTTGGAACGGATCAACAACCCTCATTGCTTCCCTGGCTACGTCGAAAGACAACTGTAAGACATTGTGCGATGCAGATGGAACATGCTCCGGTGCCGAGTTCGACGGAACGACGTGCAGTTACTACTCTGGTGATGCGGTGTTGGCAACCTGTGCAGATGGCCACTTCGGCTATCAAAAGTTGAGTTTGGACATGATAGCAGTCTCGTCAACATCGTTTGCACACTGTGGTGACGCAAGCTTGGTCCTGCAAACGGACACAGTTACCATTGCATCCGAGTGGGTGCTGGTCGGCTGTTTTGATCAGTATAGCTCCTTTACCACTGGAGATTCTGAGACGCCGACCGCAGACGCTGCAACGAACATATTCGAAGCTGCGGAAGCTGCCAGCCCACCATACAAGTATGTCGCCTTTGCGTACGTCAATGGGGATGAAAGCGAGCTGGAATCGGATGTTGTCCTATTCTCGGAGCTTTGGGTCTCTGCAGCGGACTCAACAACGTGTCTGGTCCCATGTATCACGAATGCTTCCTATTTTTGCGGAGATCAGACACAAATCAACGATGAAGGTAATGGAGGGTGGGCTGTGTACGTCTTCCAACCACAGGGGACTGCGATCAGCGTCGTGGAGGACAATGTGACAGATCCTGCCACTTTTAATCTGTTTGCTGGTCAATCATATCTCGCGCACTTTTGGGCCATGGTGCAGCAAGTGAACTTGACAAAGTATCCGGCAAACTCCGTTGTTGTGGAATCCAGAGTTGCAGACGCCGATGAGACGTACGCCTCCACAGATTCCAACCCGATGGGAACTGCTTTTGAATGGGTGTCTGTTTGGCACGACATATTCGTTCCTTCTGTTGATGTGGACTTCGCTGGAATAACGATTGGCTCCACGCAATTGTCCGATTATTCTGCGCTTTACATCGACGACGTAATCGTGTACTGCGTCAGTTGTTGCTACCCACAGCCTGACTTTTTCCTGCCAAATCGAATGTACTACGAAGACGACACCAAAACTTTGGGCAAACTAGACTCTGATTCTGGCTTCTGGGACGAAGATGTTTCAAACGAATACACAACGGCAATCGCCGACACTTACGTCTCTCAAGTTTGCGCGAGTGCGACAGGTGCAGATGCTTCGGTGACCTCACGTTTTGGGTTGGCGCTTTCATACCGGCCGGAAGATCACCCCATCATCGGAGGAAACTACGTCCTGGAACTAGGTCCAGAGGGAGTAGCCAGAGCGTACAACTTTGAGGCTGAACCGTCGTGTGGCTGCTACGTGATCAATAGTGGGCAAAATGCAGCTGGCGGCTACTACAGAACTGGACACTCATTGGTCGGGGCACCAACTGGAATTTGGACGTATAGCGTCTACATCCGCGTGTCCGAGGATTGGGATGGATCTTTGTCTGCGTTTCAAGCACAGTGGACTGATGCAGATGGTGGTACTATCAAAACTACAAGTACTGGCGCATGGGTGAAGGTTGATAACAACCCAGTCTATGGTGAATTTGTGTATGCATCGAAAATTGTCAACCTCAAGACTCAACCCGTGTATTTAGAATTGTACATTGGCGGCCCAGGATACAACTCCGCTGGCACAATCGAAACTTTCAGTATCGAGGTATTTGACCCTGAGGGAAACGACTGGTTGGAGGGTACTGGTCGAAGTGAATGCGGGAATGACTTCCCCGGCTTTATCGACATTGATGGAAATGCGGCGATCGTAAATGTGACTTGTGAAGAATTTATGTCGCCGTTTTGGACAGAGCACAAGCTGGAGGGCATTGACAACACAATCGATGTTGTTTTGTATGAACGTGGCGACAGGGGCTGCGTCAAGTATGTTTTGGCAAATACTTGGACCCAAACAACAGATTTCGACGGTAATTCATGGGACTTTTACAACAGTTGCGACGACTTTTGCGGTAATGCGGGCTCATCATGCACTGCAGCAAGGTATGAGGAAACGCAAGACCCCATTGAATGCGCGCTAGGTCCTTTACCAGATGTTATAGAGTGCCAGTGCAGCGACCCGCTCATCGTGTATTCCGTTACGACAGATGACGGCTATGACACATCGTTGAACGTTGGGACCACGGATGATCAAATTGTCACTGGTGGAGGAAACATTGACTTTTCATATGATGTTGCGAACGACGAAGAGTGCATGGTGCTATGTCGCGACGACGAAGATTGCCAGATGTTTGAGTTCTATTCTCCTCGGAGTTGTATGCTCTATCAATCAGACTTTTCAGTGTTGACGGACACGTGCTACGGTCGGTATGATTGGTCGGATAGAACAACAGGTGGCTGCTCAAACGCAGCCTACAGCACGTTTGATACAGATAATCCTCCAAATGATGCTGCCTTTGATGACTTGCAAACCAAAATTGATGATGAAGGCTACACCGATGACTCAAGAGCCGACTTGGATGAGTTGTGCAAGCAGTTGTGCGAGGACGCCTTGTTTGGATGTTTAGCGTATGCTGTTGCAGACGACACGCTGTTCGCCACGAGCGCTTATGTCTGCGCCTTGTACGATTCTTGTGGTGCCGCCGACACTGGCGTATCGCTGGAGCATTATGTTCGAGAGTATGACATGAACTTTTTGAACATTGGTGATGGACTGCAGTGTTCCACCGCAGACGGTGAATTCGTACCAGGTGGAATAGATGTTGATGAGTGCGCGTTTCTTTGTTTACTTGACGCCAACTGCGAAACTTTCTCGTGGGCAGAGGACGGCTGGTGCATCTATTCAAACACAGCTGCGCAATGCACTGTGGAGACCAATAGCTCGTCAGCGTTGTACATGTTGACAGAATGTGCATTCTTTGGAAAGTCAGAAACCCGAGAATGGGATGTTTTTCATGCCATTGTGCCATCCTACTCTGAGTTTTTCGGTGCAGTTGCCCCATTTAACTTTGATTCAACAATGACCAACGTGTACACCAGAACAGCATGGGAAACCTGTGATCCTGGGTCACTGGTTTCGCTCGCAGATGCCATTGATGAAGTAACAGACTACTGTGATGGAGACTGGAGCACGGATCTGGCCTCCGGCGCTGTGACCGAAGTTGCTTTGTGCTACGATGCTGCCGTTACCGACAGTGGTGATGCCAGCACAATTGAAATGGTCATCTATGGCGACAGCGGAGAATGCTTCTACACTACAGATGCTTCCAGCGTGGGGGCTGATGCTGCATGCACCTGGGTTATGGAGACTGCAGACATTTTGACTGTTGCCCAAGGCATCGAGCATGCGCCATCTTCCAGTACCATCACCACTCTCTGGGACGGGACTTGTTTCGAGCAAGGAGCAAGCTCGGCGCTCCACTCAACATGTGTCGGTCCAGCTGGGTGTCTGTCGGGCTGGGAAGGCATTTTTTGTGATGAGGATATTGATGACTGTGCTTCTTTTCCGTGCGAAGATCACCTGGAATGCTTCGACCTCGGAACAAATCTGTTCGAGTGTCGCTGTGTTGGTGGCTGGGGTGCCATGTGCACGCAGCCGCTAGCCATCAGCAATAGACAAAGCGTGTCCCATGCCAAATACTGCTGGGTGGCCACTGATGCAGTGTGCTCAGTGTACGAAGAAGACTACACGTACACCGGAGATATCACATCATTGGATGTGTGCAAAAACTATTGTACGGTCTCAGAATGGTGTACTCATTTGGTGAGTAGGCTGTGGCCGTGATACATGCCGGTTGCTGTTGTGATGACATGTTGCTGTTGTGGTGTAACTCCTTGCAGGCTTGGGATGTCAGTACCAACGAATGTCGAATGTTCGACTCCACTGTTGATGGTTGTGCAGCACAGACATTCGCTACCGACAAAGTGATATTCTCACCCTGCGCAGACACGTCTGGCGATAGAGATACAAAAGGATATAGGTACCTTGAAATTGGATCACGCGGGGCCAAAATCAAGAATTCATTTGATAGAACTGGGTTTGAAACCATCAATTTGCTGTAGACAAAATAGCGTCTTGCATGACCATATTAATTGTCAAGTTGTTCAAACATCTCCCTCTCCTTTTAACGGTCCATGACGTCTGGTGCCACACCACGGTCGCACAATATGTATTTAGCATCTACCGAGGATTTACCAATCTAGTAGAGGTCCATTGTGCACGGCACCGTCGTTTTGAGTATTGATGGTGATTGCCTTGATTATACATGACATATCAACATCGTCCCGGCATACCTACCGGTGTGGTAATGCGCCACTCCGAAGCGACTTCTCCGGCATACCGAACTGGGACTCCACGAAGGCTGGATGCTGGATGGATCGGAGTGGAGTGAACTTCGTGGCAGTTGTGAGTGAGCGGGTGAGTGAGTTCCGCGTCCCTCCTCAGCCACAACCAACCAACCCCTAGAGCTATTAGTCTAGAGCTATTACCCCTTTTGAACCAACCACTCACTCATTCACCCACTCACTCACTTTACTTGAAGAGTCGTTGACAACGAGTGAGTGAGTGAGTGAATGAGTGAGTGAGTGAGTGAGTGCCTGTGGCTGCGGCCCCATCCGATCCAATCCACCGTTGCCACTTATGATTATACTCACTCGCTCACACTCACTCACTCACCGTCAATTCTAAATTCACAAATTCAAAGTTCAACTCAATGTACAGTACAAAGTTTCGCTGATTGGTGTAACTACCTATAGGAAGATTAATAGTTGTAAATTGCAGTGGCTGACGGCAGACGTTTGTGCGTGCGTTGGTTGGTTGGAGCGACCAATCGTTCATTCGTTCATTCGTTCGTTCGTTCGTTGACTCTCTCTCTCTCACTCACTCACAGTCACACAACTAACTCACAACTCACTGTGGAGTGGCTGACAGTGAGTGAGTGAGCTTGCTGACTCTGTGACTGTGAGTGAGTGGGTGGGTGGGTGTCCGACCGACCGTCCGTCCGTTGGCGTTGACAGATCATCGAGCATCAACAACATTGGATCGACTTCGTCGTTGGACGTTGGACATTGGATCGACTTGGATCGCCACTAGATCGATCGACTGGCAGTGTCGACCATCGCTGTTAGTTGGGTTACCGCAGTCTTCTGGCATGCCAAACAATGTGACCCTATTTGCTAATGAGATAAAGCAACTGTTGAACCCGCAAGGACTCACCACGGTCCGTGCAATGCTAATGTCGCAAGTGCGACGCAAAGGTGCGAGCGAAGTGGACAACACGACGAGAGATGGCTGAGACGAACGAGGACGTTGAAACGTGGAACGGTAAAGATCTTCTGGGTAGTGGGAAACTGTGGAACATTTTGGTTAGCGTTTTATTCATCACTGAGTGTTGGAAGAAAGTTTGTTTGCCACTCTTGCCTGCACAAATGGCGACTTGACGTTGCTGTGTCTTCGTTCCAAGAACAATGAGTGAAACTCCAGGCGCAAAAGGAGGGTTTGAGACCCTTCCTGACGACGTTCAGAAGCAGCATATTAAAGCTAGGATTGCACAGCTAATCGAGCAGTCAGACATTGAAGCGCGTCACACTGGGAAACCCAAGGTTTTAAGCTTCAAAGCATTTCGAAAGCACTGCTCGGAGGCACTCGGTTTCAACTTTTCTCAATCCAAAGAATGGAAAGCGACAATCAAGGAGCTCGTGAAGGAGCAAGTAGGCACTCATGAAGCCAACAACCGCGATGGATCAATTTTCAAGGAAGCTCATGATATAATTGGAAACAATGGCAGTAGTTTTAGCCCTCCTGCTGGCAGTGGATTTTCAGATCGGACATCTTCATCTTTGCTGCCATTTCAGAACATCCATTCTCCATCCATCTACGGGTCTGGTGCTCTGTACGCGCCCAGAATAGGTGGACCTCACAATTCACCACCGCGTCCGATATCTAGTCCTCCAAAAGCAATTCCGACTTATGTCAACAGACCTACATCTACGCGACGAACCAACTCTGGTGGTGGTTCGCCGTTCAATAGAACAAACACGGGTCCTCATCAAATGCCAGATCCAGGTCCCATTGGGTCAGCCAGAGTGCCCTCGCCGACGCGCCACCTGTCGAATCGCGACGCCCCATTGCCCCGCTCTGTGCACTCAACACCTGCTTTTCGTCGGCATTTGCCTCACGACAGTTCTTTGGCGCCATCTCATTCTGTGTCAAGGACTCCTACAACATCTCAATCACGACCTCAGTCGACGGCCACTCGCGCCTCCAGAAATAGAAGTAGCTACCCGTCCACACCAGCAAGGGCCAGCGACGATAGGATGAGATATCACCGCGCAAAGACGTTGCCACAATCGAAGAGGTCTTATTCCCACGCCGGACCAAGTAATGGGACCGAAGCGGTAAGCCACAGCCCTCCTCCAACAAATGCCGACTTTGGCCCGGTTCACCACTTGTCTGGGGTCGGCGGGCGCCGTTCGCCGCCTGCACAACAACTTTTACCAAAGGAGTCCCCTTTCCAACACTCGCGAGGGCACAACAGAAGTTCTTCGCCTCGCACTTTGGATGTTCAGTCTAACGGGGAACAGACGCGTAGTGACCGCAGCTACGTTTCCATGGCCGATCCTTCGGTGTGGAGGTGGAAGGGAAGTAGCGCGAACAATCCGTCGTCTGTTCGTCGCCACTCCGCTCTCGAGATAAATCAGCAAATTTTTGACGACGTGCGTCACTTGTGCCATCTACACCTTCCTGTCGGTGTGCACACTCTCATATTTGTAATATTGTGGATACAATGCGTACAGGCACGATCTGCTCACCGAATTGGGACCTTCTCAAAACCGCGCCACGAGCGCTCACCGCCTCCTCCAAAAGGACTGTCCAGCGGGCCCTCGTCCAGCTCGTTCGTATTTTGCTCCTCATCACAAGCAACAGCACCAGTTTTCCACAGGCCGCTGATTTTTTTGTTATTCACGCCATCTGGCCTTGTTTAGGTATTCTCGGCGACAAGTAGCGAACTCTGTTCGATATCTAAATGCCGACAATCCCATGGCGCCGTCGGTAAGCAGCATGAGCAACAGTTTCAATCCATCTAACTCCGGAGGCGGCCGATTGTTCGACCCTTCGACGTCGTCCCCAGCTCAGCGATTGTTTGAGCCAGGCACTGGACAAGTTTCAGATGCACAGGTGCGCATCCACTCCACTGGCCGAAAAGGCATTGTGTCGACCGCCAGCGGTTTTTCTTGTCCTACACCACCTCCTCGATCCATCGCCTGGGATGGTGATTGAGTTGCTGTGCACTCATGTGCCATAATTTAGCGTTGAACCCCTGCTTTTCTTCATAATATCCTTTTGCTGCACTGTTGTGTTTTTGTGACCGGTACCATCTACATGTTGCGCTCCCGAAGGCTCCTTGGTCGCGGCAAGTTGGCACATCACATAATCAGGTACACACTTCTGTGCACCCAATCCCAATTTGTGTGTGTACGCATTCCATTCACTCCTCGTTTGTCATTCCTGTCGGTAGTTACATGCTGCACAGCAGCAGGTGAATGTTCTCTGTCGAGAGTTTGGAATTCAAGCTCCACACCAAGGCAATGAGGTCAGTTACTTTGACAGAACGACTCCACGACCATTGAATCTCTGTTGTGCCATCTTATCAACTTCCCATGTTACCAACACGACGTAGATCTCCGATCGTATTCTGCGCGTTGTATTTTCAAAGGACAGGAAACTCGGTGAGCATGATGACACTCGGCTGCCTTGTCTTTGCACTAAATTGCTCCCAGATATTCTAAAATTGAAGCTTGTGCTTTTGAAAGGTCTGAGTTTCATGAACTTCAACGCAGAGATTAACTTTTTCGGGATCATGCTGAACGCTCAAGTATGTATTTGATTTGCAATTATTTTTATCAGTTGTTGGATGCTGAGTTGCTGTCAATTGTGTATTTAGATTCGAAAAGTTTCATCACACACACTCAAATTAGGTGTTCGGCCGGGAATGGTGCTTCGGTATATTTTTGACTGGGACTGCGCCAATGCTCCACTGGAAGAGGTCTGTGTGTTGTGGCTTCGTAGCCCATGTATCGATCTCTATCACTCAAACAAACACATACTGGACACGTAGGTTCGAAATCAGTTGTGGGCAGTGTGTCAGTCGCGGCCCGTCATTATCACGTTTGCTATTCCGCAAAATATTCCACTGCGCTCTTAAGACTCAAAATCAAGATGGTTCGTGTGTTACAAGTAACGTTTACCGTTTGGATGTAATGTCAAAATACCGCTCTCTCGGGCCAATGACAACACACGAATGCATCACCCTTCCTCTATGAGCTCCATTTTCAGCCATCGGCGGCGCGACTCAAAGTTACAATTCACACTTTTTGCCAAATGGGAGCATCAGTGAACTCGATGCCTGCCAAGTCAGTCGCTGCCTCACTACAACAGTGCAGTTAATCGCACACCACCAACAAGCATGCGTCACCATCGTACCAAACACAGATATTGGTTGTATTTTTGCGCGATAAATTTATAAATGATAAAACTCATAGCACAAAAAAACGAGTTTTGACCTGGAAAAAACGTTCAAAGGCAACTTTCAAAACGGCGGAGATTTGAAGAACAAGCCTGCTGCAGGTCTTCCCAAGCGTCGGGAGGCAGTTCTAAAGCAGATGGGTGAGCGTCGCAAATAATTTCAACTCGGCTACAAAACTGAATGTAGTCCAACAAACTCCATATTTCGCCAACTTTCGAATCCCGATGGGTGTCCGTGGCACTAACAATTGCGTTTAGCAAGATGTTAACAATCTGAAGAGCAACAATGCGAATGGCATCATCGTCCATTTTCCTGGCAGATGGACTTCGTCTGAGCAGGAAGAAACTGCACGCGCACACAATAGTTGCGCCACGTGCTGCTAGCAAGCGGTGGGTTTGATCTCCGATCTCCGCTACTTTTCGTAGAAATTGTGTGCCATCTTTTGATATGTTGAGCACGGCAGGCGACAGTGCTTCAAATGCTACTTGAATCAACTTTAATGTTGCTGTCACATTCCGCACCTGCTCACGGCCAAAGTTTGGAGCTTGAAGCCAGGCGTACCATCTCAAGCCATCAGCGGCAATGGCACATGGCGGCGTGCCGTCGCTGTTTTCGCAATCGCTAGAAGAACGCCCGTGTGCGTGCGGACCTAGTGTCAGCACGAGAGCATCGATAATGCACACGATATGAAACGAATTCGCCATGGCGGCAAGCCACAGTTGAGTTGATTGCGGAAGCCTCAAGTTGGCGTCCGACAGCGATATGACTGGCGCTCCGTTTAGGGTAGATTGCAATAGCTCCGTACAATGATCCAAAACATCTGTGAGGCGAATTTTGATACTACCTGATCCGGCAGGAGGCAACACCCTACCACTGAAGTGTGTGCTGTGTTGACAAATGCCTTGCAGCGCTCGTATCATGAATTGTATTCCGCCGTTGGAGGTCTTTGAACCGTCATTCGAATAGTACCCGAGCATGGCTGATTGAATCATTCGACAGAGGGCATGTGTCAATCTTCCACGGCACCGTGCCAAAAATATCTCACTTACATGGTCGCTTGATGATCCTGTGGTGGGTGGTGCAGTTGCTGCCTCCATACGCGGTCTGAAACAAACTCTTGTTGCTGGGTGCAACCGTGCTACTTTATGCAGCGGAGTAGAGGGCCGAGCTTGTAGGGAGATGGCAAGCTGTGCTGAAACACCCGACAACATTTCGTCGAAGTGGAGGTACGGTCCAATCCGTTCCAACGATGTCATTGGATCATCATCAATGGGTTGATGCGGTTGGGTCAAGCCAAGAGGCTCCAATGCTAAGATCTCCTTCTTCCATACTCCGAGGGACACTTGACTCCACACCTGGCTAACGCCACATCGCGTGCACCTAGTGTGTCCGCTGAGCGTGCAGATGATTTCGAAGAAGTCAGGTGGAGACAGAAGCCGCTCCAGCAGATTGATCAAATCTGTTTTGTGGGCGACTTTGTCTCGATAGTTTCCAGTGCCGCTGTTGCCGTTGCAGTCTGGAGATGATGATTTGCACATCAGGAGTTGCTGCCACGCCAGTGCCGCAGAGCAGCGCGTGGTAACTTCTGCGAACTCTTTGTTCGACACATGCGGGAGTACCTCTTGCACCATGCCACGGGCCACAGCAGCCCCTAAATGTATCTGCGTACTGTCCTCGTGGCTTCCGTCGACTGACACCATCTCAAGCAGGCGATCTATTGCCCACAAATACGCACGTCGCCAAAATGCTCTGCAAGGAATCTGGGTCAGGGACCTAGACAGCGACCGTGATTCAACAGAGAAGACATTGGCTTGTGGGCACCCCTCAACCAATTTCCTGCCATTCCTGGCCAGAGAAACAAAGCACACAAGCAACTCGCGAAGTTGCTGTGAATCCACCAGTGGGCATCCATCGTTTTTTATGACTAACGTCTTGAGTGCATTCAAATCTTGCGGCAGACTTACGATGGTCGACTCGGTCGCGGACGACAAACGAGTGACGAAGTCAGCGTCTGAAAGCCAGATGGAGATCCAGTGGAGGAAGTCCCAACTGTTTTTTGCACTCTGATCGTCATGCCAATGTTTGCGCCTTGCCACATAACTTGCGACGAAAGTGTCCTTTCCTGTTCCGACTTCCATGTCGAAGCAATTTTCACGGCCACGGCATGTTGGCGCTCGCTCTGCGCCTCAATTTCGCAAGAAAAAACTTGTTCATGCCGCAAATTTCTCGCGCGTAAATATCCTCACGCTTTCAATCACACACTGAAACCAGTTGCCTGACATGTGTTTTTTTGTGCTTGTGCTGGCTCCGCTGCACGTGCCCCTCGTGCAACCATGGTTGGCTTGTCAGCTTGCTGTTGTACTTACTCGTTACGTCGACGTGTTGTTCAAATCTATGCCACGGTCAGGCGTTCGAGACTGTAGCGTCGTTGGTGTCAGGTCGTTGTTGCATGGCGATGATGGAGAGACAATAGCCTGTAATATCTCGATGGGGTGGCGCCAGCGCACCAAACAGTTCATAGTGTTGAGTTTTGAATCCAGTTTGGGCGGCGCACACGCAGCTTCGCCCACCGTTCGAAGTTCGTTGTTGCGTGTTGCGTCGTTGCGTCACTGTGGTTGTCGAGAGTGGGAGGGACGGACGGACGGCGTCCGGATTGACGTTTTGGGTGTTCAGTGTTCGGTTGTGAATAACCCTGTTGACCAGGATGGAGTCGGTACGACGCCTCGTTGTCAGTCCATGTGGTCATACCACACAAACTTCGACAGTACATCGGCTTTGTGAACTTCGAGAGAGACAGAAAGAAAGAGAGAGAGAGTCCTCAATCGTGCAACGACGAGACAGTGCGTCGACCTTCAGGAACACTAACATTTCAAACCAAACTTATCCTGCAACTCGTGCGTCGCACGTTCATAATATGAAGATGCCCAACTCAAATGTGTCTGCTGCTGCTTAAGATTTTTTCGCAGAAAGTCTTGCAAAATGATAGTGAGAAATTTCCTGCTAGGAGTTGGATTTTTGCTCCTCGCCGGGGTCCAGTGTCGCCGAGTTGAACGCCACCAGCAACTAGGCTTAGAGCCCGACTACGCGTCACGTCGACGAATTCGCGATGTTGAAGCGGAAGACGAGACTAGCGACGCACGTTTTATTGAAACCCACGCTTCCGCTAGTGCAGGTGCGATCTCCGAAAACATGGACGCGCCTGTGAGCGAAGAAGATGTCGAAGCCAAAGCTGTCAAAGCGAAGCTGTTGATGCAGGCGGAATCGCTGGGCATTTCGAACGCCGAAGAATACGCTGAAAAGGTCGTGCAGCAGGCGCAAGAACAGGGGAAGGTACGGTTTGAGGGTTTGTTGTATCTTCTTGCTATTGGTTGTCTCATTCATGCTGTCACTATCAGGACTCAGAGTCCAATGGTGAGCTGAGCGAGGAGGCAATCCACCAAGCCGAGATTGAGTTAGCTGGCTTGTTCAGTGGGGTCATCAGCGCTGTGATGAGCAACGTCATCCGTGAACAACCGCAATTATTGAGTAAGTGACATGATTGTGACACTACTCTGAGTTGCGTTTGTCAACAGTTGTGCACTGCAATGCGTTCAGGCGACCCAGATAGTCCACAACAAGAATTATAGAAAAAACCAATATCGATGGTGGGACTGTGAAAATGCCTCAAGTTAGGAACACCCAAATAGGTTGACCAACCAAGTGTGAAACCTAAACAAACAACTACTACAATACGCTAGATATTTACACTAAAATGATACAGACTTCAATGAAAGGCAAGTCTATTTTCTACTCGCTAGCAATTTGGCGGCCTTCGCCTTCGTGGCAGCATCTTTTGCTGAGGCTTTCGACGCACCATCTTTCGGCAGCGCCTTCTTATCCTTCGCACCAGGTGGCCGCTTGTGGGTGTCCGTGCGGTTCATCAAACCGACAAAGAAATTCTTCAACAGTTTATTATCCTGGCCATTCCCAACAGCTGCTCGGGCTGGAGATCCAGCCTTGCCGGTCTTGGGTGTACTTGTGGAACCGCGGCGCGCCAGCAACGCGGCCGCTCCGCCAGTCGGCGTCGATGCCTGCTTGGTCTTGGACTGATTTATCAAATATGCAACCTTTTTCTTTCGGCTTTCTTGTTCTGCCTGTGGAGTGGAACCACTTGAAGACGATTCCGCTTCCATGGTAGATAGCACCTACAGTATAAGCATAAAAATCAATCTTGCTAGGTTCGTATTGGCGCGAGGCACAACAATTGTGAAGGCAACCCGATACTCACTTTGAGAAAGTCTTGGTGGTCCGGAGCCTTGACCTTTGGTTCGCTCGCCTTCGCTGGTGTAGAACTGGCATCCTCGGCTTTGACTGGGAATTTGATCACGTCATTGAATCTAGCATCCTTTTTGACAGTGGATCCTTCGTCAACGACGTCCTCGATACGCCGCTCTGAGTCCCATCCCGCAGGAATGAAAATTGCGTCACGCACAATAACTTCGTGCTTTGGCACAAATGTGTATTGTGAAGGATACAGCTGGCGCAGAAGATACTTCTGCAAAACAGTGCAGTTGGTACCAGCACGTAGCGTGGAGGTGTAGCAGAGGCTGGCGCCAAAGCGGAGACACACACGTCGAAGGTGCATCTGCAAAAAGTCGCACTGATCACCAGTCAACGCGTTAGATGACCGGTCATCCAGTAAGAAATCGCTCTGTGCAGCGACAACGACAATGGGGACACCGATATTATTTTCCACTTTGGTTCCCGACGCAGCAGCAGGCACATCCGAAGTCGAATCTTCGTCATCTTTCTTCGACTCGGCATCGTCCGAAGAAGCAGGAATGGCAGCGTGCTTTGAATCAAACGCATTTTGAATTCTCGCCTTCAGTTCGTCTTGTTTGGCCAGCGGCAGCTCCGAAAAGGCGTTCTTGACCGTGTCCTCTGCAACTTCAAGCCACCGATGCAGTTCTTCGAGAATTGTGTGCGGCTTGCTCAAATTCAACACAATAACAATCATTGAGTGATCCAGGTCTGCAGTCGGGACGGCGCTTTGCAGCAGTTTGGCGTAACGTGGGTCTCCGATGGACCACACATTGACTTTTGTTGGAACATCCAGAGCATCATTGTCAGCATCATCTGGATCAAACAAGTTGAAGTAGGAAAACGAAAGAGCTTCAGGAAACTTGTGTGACGGAGCTTCAGCTGTACTGTCTGCTTGAGCACGAAACCTCAACTTCTTCAACAAAGACCCTTTGCCGCTGCAGCGATCCCCCAAGACGAACAAATTAGAGTCTTTCATCCTGGTTTTCGCGGCAGTGTCTCGCAGAAGCGTTTGCCATAGGTCCGTGGACCCCGTGGCAGGCTTTTCTGCTGTTTTGCTCATATTATTCGTTGATCGGTCAACGTGACTTCGCTGCAATGACCACGGCAGTCCCAATGCGCCACGCTCCAACTAGAGGAGTGTGCTCTGGTCCTCGCCGCCAAGAACGACAGAAAAATTCGGAACTCTAAAGCGACCACAAAGCGCAGCCGGGCGAAAAAAAGCCACGTGTGTGTCCCGTGGTCATCACCAAATGACCCGTCGCCGTGGTTTCGAATTGGTCTTAGTCGAGGAGTTCGTGTTCGGGTTGGTTGGGCTTCAACAACGGCACGTCGCGTAAACAGTCACATTGTTAACAACTTGGACGTCGTCATCGGGCACACAATGACACCAAACCAACCACGCACGCGGCAGGGAGCACGGTCGAGAGAAGGAGCACAGCAACTAACTACGTATGCCATTATGGTACACGGTACACTCAAGCAACAATCAGGCGAACAAACCAGCGACGGAACAAACGACGGAACAAGCGACGAACGGTCTTCCCAACGACTTGGGTGACGCAATCAAAAGTTCGTTCGTTCGTTCGTTTGTTCGTTCGTTCGTTCGTTCGTCGAAGTCGAAGTCGTTCTTCGTCGTCCCACTCACTCACCGACCACTGACTGCATGGGTGAGTGAGTGGGGTGGCTGACTGAGAGGGACTATGACTGACTGACTGAGTGGGTGGGTGGGTGGGTGAGTGAGTGAGTGTGAGTGAGAGTAAGCAGTGAATGAGTGCAGTGGCTGGCAGTGGGCAGTGAGTTGCGGGCAGTGGGCTCACTCACTGTGCTGTGTGTGCGTGGGCTGTGGGGCTGTGGGGCTGTGGGGCACCCCATTTCTTTTTAAAATCACAAAACCATACCGTACTTCTTAAAAAGTCGTCTTTATAAAAAACTAATTGCACTTATCTGCTCAGCAAACTACAACAAGAAAGCAACATTGCAGTAGTGTTATTTTGATTATCAGCGCTCCGTCTCCTTTCTCGCGCTTCCCCACCACCCACCACCTTCATTCAACTCGCTGTCGAAGTCAATGGCGCTGCCTCGCCCCCACTCACGCACTGTTCTTGCATTGTAGTACGTCACTGCACTAAGGGCGTAGTACGGTTGTACAGGTTACATGTCTTCCTGATCTCCTGAGCTATGACACTATGCCGGACCCCGAAATCTGCCCTTGCTTCACTTTTGATGATGCTCTTGAATTGAAGCTTTGAAGGCGGGTGAGGCGTCAGAGAGTACATGAGCTGTCTGCAATTCTTTCTTTGGTGTTCGCAGCAAGTTATGATTAGACCTTTGATACACGATGCACCGCGTTGTAGCAGAAACGAACGACAGATATCGGTGCTCAATTGAATGGAAGAGCAATCTAGACTCCGTGTTGGAGGTTGATTTGTCATAGAAGACCCGCTGACAAATCATGCAAAATCAAGTCGAAAGGTCGAGTGGACGAAGCTTCTTTCGTCAACCGTGCAACGTAACGTGACAGACGAGCCATACGCGGTTTCTGTGCGTACGTTGAATTTTGTGTTCCGACCGGTATGGCCAACATGACTTATCTATTGGTGAAGTTCGTCACACTGCGACAGGAAACGTAACCACATTGTTGTTCCGTCTTCGGCAGGGCCTTGAACGGCCACGATCACGATAGGAGTTTTGTGTGTTCCGACAGTTTCGTGTATAATTTAAAAGTAGTTCAGTCAATCTTGTCACTCAAATAGAATGCAACATTCGTGCATGATTAGTGACGGTGTGCGTGCTGTGGTGGAGAGATCACTTGGGAGATGATGCAAAGAACTTGCAATCTCCGCGGTTGCGCAAGAATCGCGGAAGTGGCTCCCACAACGAAAGAAGCGCTATCAGCACTTGCAATTGCAATTAGCCGATCACAACGCTTTCGTAGGTGGGGATGAGGTACTTGATGTTGATAAACGCGTCATCGCCGCCTTTAACTTCCAGCATTTCCAGCGTGTCTTGAATGAGATCTCCGAGGTTACTCATGCGTCTCTGACCATATTCGATGCCATCACCCAGGTTCTTGTTGGTGGACCGGAAGATGTTCATGACCGGAAGAAGTTGGCGATAGTAAGGAACGAGTGCCTACATTAACACCGTGAACAAAATGCGTAAAGGAACAATTAGCCCGCTGCGAACATCATCCAGCGCACGTCACATGGGAGAACCAGCCAAAATCCCGACAAACAAACCTGGCCAATAAGATCATCTGCCTCCAACAGTTTTTGGATGATATGCATCACTCGCGCCATGACTTCACGATCACGAGTATTCAGAGCATTTTTCAGTGGAATAATGAGCTGTGGAATGACTGGGAGGATTTGTTTTCCACCATTCTCCAACATGTTCCTGCAGCCAATTTCAGCGAGCATGGCGTACGGATGTTCCTTCTCGCGGAGTCCTGGAATCGATCGCACACGGAAGATGTGTCAACAACAAATTGGTTGGCAACACGGTCAAGCCATTACCCACCGTCGAAAAACACAGGCAAGTAGTGGTGAAAGTCAAGTTGGTTCACTTCAATTTTCCACTGGATGCTGCGCGGGTGGTCGTGGTTAATTTGCACAGGAAGATCGCCGCGTTCGTAGAACTTCCGGAACGTTGTGTTCGGTGGATTGGATCGACGCATCATGGACTCCCGTTGCGCAGTCCTTGGGCGTTCATTTTGCTGTGGTGATTTTGCAGCTTTCGGCGACGCGAGCAGCTTGTTTCCATCACCACGCTTCAGAAAATTCTTTGGGGACACCTTCACTTTTCGATCACTTGTATTCTGTGCAGGTTTCGTCAAAATCCGGCCCGGGGCAGCGGTGCTCTTTGGTAAACATCAACAAGTTGCAAAATGGCAGCAGTAGTTTTAGGTTTGATCAGGTAAAGGCGTTCAACATTGGAAAAAATACCAACTCACCAGCGACTTCGTCGAGTCAAACGCAGATCCCGAAGCGCGGTGAAGCACTTTCTTTCTGTGGTAAGGGATATCGACCGACATTGTTTGCTACGTGGTCAGGAAGCCTACGGCTTTGAAAAGAGAATAATTGCAAACTGCAATGCTAAAATCAACTTTTTTTACCGTTGTCGTCAAATTACACACTCCTACCTATTATCTAAACCCTTCGCAATGTACTCATTGGTTGTTGAGCTTTGCACTGCGCGTGACAACACCGTCCAATGATACGGTCGTCATTGTGCTCCTGCTACCAGTGTTACCCGTTATGATCAAGTTGTGGTATCGTTGGTTGTTAATAACGATCCCACGATGCAGTGCCACTCGTCCGTGCTCCGTTCTTGTGTTCGCTCGGCGTCCACTTGACCTCTACCTACGTCCGCGTGTCGCGAACCATGTCGTACGAACTTGCCTTCCTTGCGTGTGTCTGCGTGCGCGCGAATTCGTGTGTGTGTGCGGTTGTGTGCGTGTTCAGCTTTACAAGGGGAGTTCGGGGCGCGCCGAGCCGCCGCGCTGCGCCCACTGACGACGAAACGTGGACGCTGTGCCGTCTCTGTCGCCCACACACCCACAAAGCACACCCACACGCACTGTCACTCACTGTCACTCACTGTCGCTCACTGTCCAAGCTCGCTCGCTGTCTGTCGCACCCACTCACTCACTCACTCACTCGCCCACTGAGGAGTTCTCGGCTTGCTTGTTGTTGTTCACTGTCGCTCTCACTCACTCACGCGACACAGCACCACCACAACCCACAACGTATCCATGCTGCCTTCTTTTCCTTCCTTCCTTACTCTTCGTTGTCACACAAACACTCGCACCGACCTATCATACACGGCCGAAGGTCGATGGTCGACGGAGGGTATCCCTGTTTGACACCCGCTGCCATCGTCCTTGTCGGTTCGGTGAGTGACGCCACAGTGTCGATCAACCACTACTGATTCCCACATTGCGAGCCTTCCTTGTTGTTGGTGGGCATTGAGAAATTGAGACCTTGGCCTGTGAACTCTGGACCGCTGCAACGCTGCAACATGCCCAAAGTGGCACCTAGTGCTAGTGGCATCGATTTGAGGGGTCAGGTGGCGCACGTGGGGACTTTGCTTGATGCAACAGCGCTTCATGTTCGGCACAAAAGTTGGTGCATTCCATCCAAGATTGTATTGCTCCACTGTGTGCAGTTGTGTGTCTGACGAGGTTGAGCATGGTGGGTTGCATGTTTCTTGTTGTAGCTGACATGACCAGTCTAACTGGTGAACAACTTTCGATAAAATTAAAACTTGCGTTGACGCGTGTGAACCGCGTGACGACGTTGTTGCAGGCTCGCGGATGAACAATCACCCGTAAGAGAATCACAGAATAAAGATCGGCAGTGCTCCCAGTGTATGCTCGTCGTTATCGCTTCAAGTAAACTTTCAACTGGGGAATGGCCTTCAAGTGGTGAGTATGCGTATTGAGGAGTGCATGCTGCAGGTGGAACAACCACCGTTTACTACTTTCGTCTTGTTTCGACGTGTGCTTTTTGCGACTTCGCTTTTCGACTTCCCCAACGCATCGAGCGACGAGAAGACTGTAGTCGTTGCTTTTGTCTAGCTCACTTGCCGCAGCTGACTTCGCATGCTGTTCTTCGTGCCCTGATTCCTCACCGGACTCATACATGTATTCTCGGACGTCAATTTCAGGTCCCATTCCGTCGTCGCTTTCGTCCCCTGATTGGCGCTCAACATCTAACGGTGTGGCAATGACATTCACCACTGCACTTTCGTGGCGTTTTTCCGTATCTACTGGCGTCGCAGCTGTAGCAGCTGAATCTGCACCGAACAATGAAGCTTCGGCCAATGCCCGATCATCGCTACTGTCGTCGCTGTCGTCTTCATCGTAAGCATCTCCAAAATCGGAATCTTCGTAATCGTCGTCATGAGCCATGAAGTGGCCGTCACCGACATCCTGAAAGTCATCGTCGGCGGTAAGTTCTGTGCCACCACCCTGCTGCTGCGAAGAATCGACTCTTTCATTAGGAGGTTCGCCACTTAGCGAGTTTTCGGGGTCAACACTTGCGGTGTCGCTGTTGGCAGGATGTGCATCATATGACGGAGTGCCAGTATCGTGCTCAGACGACTGGGAACCGGGTATCGCAGCGGCTTGTGAGAAGAAGGAGGCACATCCTGGTTGCACGGCGAAGCGTGGATCATCGTCGGGCAGCGGCAACGGGCAACGGCCGTCAGCACCATTCACAGAGTTCGCTGGTTGGGAAGTGACAACAACGAGATCTGATTGCGATTGCCCATTTTGATTCGTCTTCATTGCTGAACTAACTTTGTTTCGCCAAGACTCACGCAGCTTATCGACTTGCGCAAGCGAAAATCCTTTCCGCAACAGCCGTGGCTGGATGAGCCTCATGGTCTCAGCCAAGGCATCTTCTAATACATCCCGCGTGTAGACACTGACAATGTCCATTGCAATCTGCCTCGCTTGGTTATTCCAAATAATTCGTGCGGTTTCGTACCATCTCGTTTCGGAACCGCTCCACAACGACGCAGCTGTATTGCGAGTCTATCGATCCACGTGCACAAGTTTTGCTGCGATCGAGCGACCGACTCGACAACCACGTCAGAACACTTTTCTCCGAAATCCCACTTGTCTTGCAACCATTTTTTCTCGAGAGTTGTTGGTTTGTGACTCGCACTGTGCCCAGACGAGTCGCCCTAACTTTTTCCTCACGAGTTACGGTTGCATTCATGCAGACCCTTCAGTCAAAGCGGTGAATTGCGAACCGACCACAGATACTAGGTACGTCGCGGCCACCATGTACGTCAATGAACGCAGACTGCCTACTCTCACAACATCTTTGTCGTGCGCCACCGAATGACGTTCCACGTCATAGCGAGCATGCGACGCACCACGACGCACCACGACGCAACGGAGCTACACAACAACACAATGAGATCGACGCAACAGAGGAAGGAGGAAGGAAGGAAGGGAAGAACACAACAACAAGCCAAAGTCTGGAAGGAAGTTCTCTCGCAAGTGCGCAAGTTGGCAAGTTCGCAAGTTCGCACATTACTTTTGTACAGGTCCATCTACATACTATTCATCCTCGCAGGCTGTGGGTTGCTGCTGCAGCGCTTCCACGCGCTCACTCACTCACTCACTGAGTCACTGAGTCACTCGCGGTCAGCCTCACTCACTGTCGCTTCGCTCGCCGTGCTGAGTTGCTGCGTCAAGTTTGAATGAATGGTCTTCGTCCCGCCCACCCGCTCCCACTGAGTATCGTCACTCCCAATCTCATCGTGTCGGAGCACTGTAGCACTGTGCTGTGCCTTGCCGTCTTGAGCCCACTCGAAATCAAAAGCGAGCTCCATGACACGGTTGCACCCGAACCGAACCGCCGACCGCCGACCGACCGCTGACTGGCTTGTTGTCGTGGCGTTTGTGTGTGTGCGTGTTGTAGATTGGAGATCGTGAATGCCTGAACGATACAGCACTTGTAGCAGGCAGCTTGTTAGAGACACTCCGCGTGGCGTGACTGCAAAGAGTGTGTTCAAAACGGAGGTGTTTGGGTCCAGAGTTAAGATGCAGTCCTGCAGCATCTGTCACCTCTTGCCGACCATCACACGCGGAGAATGACGCTTCTCTTTGACTGCCTCTTGACACGTTGATGTTTGATTTGGAGATCCAGGTTTGCATGCTGTACTTCGCACCTTTTTAGTGTGAGATATTCTTTTATTTTTTCCGCCAGCGATTCCACAACGACTTTTCCTCGCGAAACTGAGTTTGGTGCGCAACTTCCGAGCCAATGCCAACCAGTGGCCTGAAGGTGGTTAAGGCCGAGATCGTGAAGGTCGTCGTAAACGATGAAAGCAGCGAATCGGAGATTAGTGACGCGCAAATATTAGGAAATGCGCTTGAATACGTAGAAGACCCAAAACCTGGGCAAAAGAAGCCAACACCGTCTCCTGGGTCTGGAATCCGTGTATTTTACGAGACACTGGTATGTGAGCATTGCAACTGAGCAAATTTTGTCGCGTCACGTATCCATTATTCAACCGTGGGCGTCCTGTTTGTGAACTTTGTAGTTGTTGCAGAATCCCGAGAGTTTTATTGCGCTCAAGTGGTGCGTAGAACAAGGTGTGTATCCCGGGGATTGGGAACCAAAACGAGCAAATGTCATCCTCGAGAAAAAGAAAAAGTACATGAAATTACATGGAGAACTTCCGTCAGCTCCACCAGCGAAAAAATCGCGGAAGACGAAACCAAAATCGAATATCATTGACAGCACTGCCATTTCTGGTGAATTAAGTGACTTGGGCACAGGGGGGTGGGAAGCAGCAGGTCGCACAGAATTGTAAAACTCCACTATGCGCAGTCACTCCGGTCAAAACACTTCCGGGTTTCGCGATGTGCAGTCGAACAACATAAAGAGAGGCAGAACAATGAATATAAAATCTCTAACCAAATAAAACATCAAATGTTGACTATCCCTCACGTCCGAGATTGCTGTTTCATTCACAGCATCGATCCTAGCGATCCGACCGACTAGGATGCCTGTTTTCTTTGCTGCCATGGCTGGATTGGCGACGGCTCCTGTGACCACTTCTGTGCTTTGATCGGTCACTCGACTTGCGGTGCGAAGACCTGTGACTGGAGCGCCGACGCCTGCGTTCACTTCCCTCGCGATCACTTTCAGAGTCACTCCCCTGAGCACGCCGTCCCTGCTTCGATCGTTTGTGCCGGCTCTCTCGGCGGTGTGATGATTTACTGCCCCCTCCGCGGCCTCGATCACCGCTACCACTGCGGCTACGACTTCGTCTTGAGCGACGTCTCGATCGCGACTGTGCGTCACTGTCTGAACTTCCTTCGTCGCTGGAGTAGCTGCCACTGTCACTTCCACGACTTCCACGACTTCCACTGTCACTGTCACTGTCGCTGTCACTGGCGCTGTCGGAGTAACTGCCACTGCCGGAACTGTAAGTGCTATGCGAGGAGTCTGTGCTGCTCACGCTTGTGCTTCGTGAACGTCGGCTCCGATGCTGCTTGCGGTGATGACTACGTCGTGAATCAGACGATCTCCGACTTGTGCGGCGCGATGTCGATTGACTCCGACTCCGACTCCGACTCCGACTCCGACTCCTACTTGGACGCCTTCGTCGCTCTTTCTTCCTTTTCTTCCTCACAACTTTATGCGCCGACTTTTTTCCCCACTGCATGAACCCAGACATCAACAAGGAGACCCAGAACAAAACGAACGTGGAAACAAAGGCGGCAAGTCACGAAACAGGGTGTACACATACGAAGCATTTTGCTAACTACATACCTTGATGTTGATATTCATTCCGCTGAAATTAGCGCCTTGAAGATGCTCCATAGCTTCTGCGGCATCACGTTTGTCGATAAATTCAGCAAAAGCAAACCCTTTCTTCAAATACACTTCAACATCGCCAAATTTGCTAAAAGCTCGCTGCAGACGCTCGGGCTTAACGCTGAACGAGATATTTTTGATGTAAAGTGTCATTTCTCCCCTTGGGAGATTCGCCGCGGAAGGTGAATGCACCGAGGCCACGCTACGTGCTTGCAAGACGCGCTTTCAAACGAATAAACTGCTGCAAGAGCGGCACTTGGCCGTCAACGACCGACTGTCATGTAGGTCCGGTAAAAATCCTGTTCCTTTTTGTTTTCGTCGTACCAAAAATGGGCGCCAGAAGCAGTGCCCTGTGTCAACACAGCACGCTAAGACGAAGGGCGAGATTGTCGGCGGAGCGGCTACCGTCGTGACCAGCAGTTCAATGAAGTTACGATCGTAGACAGCTTGTTTGCTCATCTGAGCATCCGTTCGTTCATGCAGAGTGTTGTTGGAAGAGTATTTTCTTTAGATCTGCGCTGATCCACCAACAAGTTCACGAAGGCCAGGACGGAGACATTCTCTGGCCATGAGATGTCGTGGTGAGGAAAAGCTTCAACTGTCACGGAGACGTCTCCAGTGCTCTATCCATTCGCTTCCGTTCCCAACTGAGACTGACCCAGTTTTCCCACAGCCCAATGAATCAATCTTTTCGTTGTTGTGTGTGTATTACACAGCGAGGCAGTCGCAGCCATGCAGGCAAAGGATACCCTCACAAGTAAATGGGAGGACGACTGACACAGACACGGACATACCTTGCTTCGTTGTTGCTGTTTGAACAAACAAAGAAGTTTGCTGTTCGTCGTTGGTCGTTGTGGCGTTGGCGTTGGCGTTGACTTTGACGTTGACACCAGCAGTTTGAACCAAAGATAGTGACTGCGAGTGAGCTGGGGTTGGGTGTCACTCACAAACAACACACAGTGACGATCGTCATCATCACCACGCCAAATTGTAAAACGTGGTTCCCGGTATTCCACTTACATGAATTTCACAATTTCAATTTCACAATTTGAAAACAACCGTGGTTATTGGTCATCGTGGCATTGATGGTGGCATTGATTGTGGCAGGCCAGCGAGCGAATTCGCCAGGAAATTCCTTGTTCGCTCACTCACTCACTCACTCACTCACACCCACTCACCCACTCACTCACTCACACTCACTCTCAATCAATCAATCCACGTTCCAACTGTTCGTTCACTCTCACTCACTCACTCACTCACTCACTCACTCACCTTCACTGTGGACTCTCACTCAAGTCTCCAAGCTAGCTCTCAACTCTCGAACTCAGATAGTGTGGAAACAGTGGACTTTGTGGTTCTTCGGTATTATGAGTAGTACTTTTAGTACAATCGCATGTGAACAAATGTTGCTGTGGCAAGGCGTTCAGCGCTACGACCGATGACGTTGTGGCGACGCGTCGCACTTGGTCGTCGTTGTGGTGTTGTTGTCCATAGCTAGCTGTCTGGCTGTCCGGCTGTCTGGCTGTCTGGCTATATTATATGGCTATGTTGTAGTATTGTACGAGAGTAGTGCTAGTGTGGAAGTGTTGTCGTGGAAGTGTTGTTGTGGAGGTGCTGCTGCGTTGTTGTACAGATGCTGATTTGACGGTCTTGATTGTCTGTTTGCTGTCTGCGACACGGCCTCGCCAACGAGTCAGTCGGCCCTGCCCGTGCTGTCTCGACTCGTCGAGAGAAGACTTACAATCACCATGAGTAGCACAGCAACACGGCGCCACGCTCCACGTGTGACATCGAAATCTGTCAGACTGATGATAAAAAGCGCGCCTTGAGTTCGATTTTCAGCGTGCACGTACCGCGTCGGTGTACTTAGTGCTAAATTCACGACAGGCAACTTGCACGTTGACACAAAGTATCCGCGCGATCCTAAGCGCACTGTCGACATAATGCTCGTAGAAAGATCAAAATACATCGTCCACTTGTGGCAACGCCGCATGGAGTTGATCTAACAACGCTACTATCCAGTCTTCATTTATAATGGAAGCGGTTCGACAAAAGGCTGCCGCTTGTGCCATTCGGCTGCGTCGATGCAAGAACAGAAACTCCCACGACAACCACGATGGAAGTACTGGCAAAAGTATTACTGTTCCGGCACGCTCACGTTTAATTCCCCCGCGCGAACGCCCCAGAAGGCAGCTGATTTGGGAAAGCAATGTTCGCGACTTTTCCGAACTGTCTCTCATTTGGGACGCGTTTGTTACAATATGCAACTCCATTCCCACAGATGCTCGGCGACGCAATTCGCTCTTTAATCCTATTGTACACCGGCACAGACAAGATTGTGGTGCAGACAGAATTGATAAGCAATATTATCAACAGTTGGAGTATCACAACAAGTACTGCAAGCAATCAACATTTGCGGGAGAGATCTATACAGTGCCCAGGAGAGTCAACAGACACGCGACAACGGCCGCTACTGACCACCAAGAAAGTCGTTGGATTTTCAAGCATGCGAAGTATGAATATGCAGAACCTCCGTGGTCTCCAAACTTTCAAAGTCTTGTTTCAGCTGTTGAGAAAGTTTTCGGCAACGAACTTGTGGCAGTAAGAGGATTATTCTACTACCCTCCACATGGGCTACGAGAATGGCACACCAACGAATACGATGCACACGGGTGGCGATTGTACTTTGTACACACCCGCCCGGCAGCGTTACAAGGGTCATCACGACGCACACCGAGGCAACATGGGCACGTTGATCTGAAAAGTTGCTCATACTTTGGGTACGAGGATCCGTGGACTAACTCCCTTTGTCGACGAGAAGAAAGCGACGGCACACTGCGACTGTTCAAAATTTCCAAGACACCTACTCTCTGGCACTGTGTCGCTTCTGGGCCAACTACGCATCGGTGGAGCTTCGGCATTCAAATTACAGACAGGGCAGCTTGGTTGCTCGCATCGAGATTTAATGGTACATGTTGGAGCCCAGACAATGCCGGGTCACAAACGTGTCGAGACAACGGGTCGTTTGCGAAGTTCCTACTTGAAAACAGCTGACATGCATCATCTTCGTTTCGTTGCTACTCTACACAAAAACTCAGCAGTCCTTCCCGCTGGCACAAGTTGAACTAACGACGAACTCACACACTAACATTAACTCATGTATTGCGACGTTGCTCTTCCAATTGTTGCATGCATCAAGTCTCCATGAGCCCAGAACGCTCTAGGTCTTCAATTGTTCAAAACGTTTGTGAAGCTGGCGTGTGAACATATTCGCGCTGGCTTTCGGAAGCCCCGGCAAGCGTCGACAGATTTCATGTGGTGTAGCTAGCAGCACATTCCTCAAAGTTCCAAATTTCTGGAGAAGAAGAATAGCGGTCACACAACCAACTCCCGGAAGGCTTCGAAGCAACGACAAGGCAGAATAAACTATTTCTGATCGCGACGGTTCGCGCCCCGAACTCTTGCCTGGGGGGTCAAATGGGTGCGGACCAAATCTTGTCAAGGTGCCTGGTGACAAACCATATCCGGCAGTCACTTCGGATTTGAGGAGTGAAAACACTATACTTCCAGTCCTTCGTGCGGACGCTGAGTAGAGAACATTAATTCTGTCT
>ENA-OWNT01001577-OWNT01001577.1-seawater-metagenome-genome-assembly--contig:-NODE-1577-length-27931-cov-4.412329_pt1 | contig 27931 bp, 21 predicted proteins | sample MGYA00238136_ERZ651165 | MGnify/ENA primary metagenome ERZ651165 (study PRJEB26861, sample SAMN08777766) | seawater metagenome | isolation source: coastal seawater | place: USA: Florida | collected...
TCGTTCGTCGTTCGTCGTTCGTCGTTCGTCGTTCGTCGTTCGTCGTTCGTCGTTCGTCGTTCGTCGTTCGTCGTCGCACTTGTTTATGAAATGAATGGCAGACATACAGGGAGGCAGATGCTGAGATACAGAGCTACAGAGATAAGGAAATGCGGAGTTTGTGGGACGGTACGACGGTGAGTGCTCGAGGCATGCGCGGCGGAGAACGAATGGGCATGGGGTAACTCTTTGTGAAGGTATTGCAACCTAACTGCGCGTCAAGATCCCCAAGGTGAACGGTGTACCTGCAAAAAAATGCAGAAGAGGCATTTTGGCAAATGTTTTCGGGCCGGTGAGTGTTTGAAGCACGACAAAAAGGATGAGTCGCGCAATGAAAGTTCTGGGTGCAGCTGCGGCTGTGCTCGGAGTATCTGCCGCCAGCGACGTGGCCGAGCCACCGGCTGGTGTCGAGACGGTCGACGTCATAATCATTGGCGCAGGCATGGCGGGCATCTCATCCGCCACAGAACTCCTCGTCAACAACGTCACCAACTTTGTAATCCTGGAGGCGTCTGGCCGCACTGGTGGCCGCGTGGAGTCCCTGCAGTTCGGCGACGAGAAAGTCGGCAAAGTTACCATTGAACAAGGGGCCAACTGGGTTCACGGCATTGGGCCACGCAACGCGCTGTGGCAGATTGCAGAAGAGATCAAGCTCGAAACCTCGCTGGTGGAAGGATCCACCTTCAACCTCAGCAACTACGGCATCTTCAATGATGGTAAGTGCCCGCGGTAGCTCCATGCGCGACGCCGTGCCGCTGCGTACTTGTTCGTATTGGTAATTTGATTGTGCGTGATCGATCGCCATTGCCTTCCCAGGTCACAGTGTCGACAAGACAGCCACGATTGCCGAGCTGGACAAGGCCTGGGACTGTGTGAACCAGACCTCGCAGCATTCCTCGGAGGACACGTCTGTGCGCAAAGCGCTGACCGCGTGCGGGTGGAATGCCACTTCGGAAGATGCCGTTGATCGTGTCATGGAGTGGGAATTGACGGCCGGAGACTCAGAAATCCCCCCGGAAATCATGTCTATGTGGGGCAGCATCCCTGATGATGTACGTTGTTTGCCTAATGACTGGTGATGTCCTGCTTCGTTGCTCCCAAGTGCTGACATTTGTGAGCTGCACCGCGTGCCGCGCAGACATACGTCCTGCTCGGACCCGACGACCACCTCGTCATTGAACAGAGCAGCCGCGGGTACGCGTCGACCATCGACGCGCTTCCTTCCCAGTTCGCCGGACCCCAGGCCGACGATGAGATCAAGCAGCGGCTGCACCTGAACTCGACCGTTGTGGAAATCGACTGGTCTGGCCGACACTCCGACAACTTCATCGTGCGAACGCAGTCCGGCGACGTGTTCTCTGCTGCGCAAGTCATCAACACCATGCCGCTGGGCGTCTTGCAGCACGGCGTTACGTCTTCCCCATCCCTGTTCACGCCATCACTTCCCTCGCCGCGTGCAGAAGGCTTGCTTGCAGTACGTCGCCCTCGCCACACGCCGTTACGTGGTTGCGGCGCCATTTCTCGCGGCTCACTACATTTTCCTGGTGTTGCTGCCTGCAACGTGCACGTGCTGTAGTACGACTCTGGTAACTTCACAAAGATCTTCGCGCAGTGGGAGGAGCCGTGGTGGTCCAACAACTACACCGAAGCCGCGTGGCTGAGCACCCCGTGCCCACCAGCATCGCAAGCTGACAATGCGACAGCCCACCTCACCCCGTGTGCCGAGTTCCACAACCTTGGTATGCATGCTGATCACTTGCGTGTCTACCTGCACGCGAGTGCATGTCGCTCTCACGTCGATCGACTGTCCTGATTTTTATTCGTATTGCTGTGCCTGTTGTGCGACAGACTTGTTGATTCCGGGGTCGAAGACATTGTTTCTAGCCATTGTCTCACCAGCGTCTGAGGTGTGGGAAGACATGGACGACGCCAGCGCGCAGGCTGCGTTGGTGAATTGGTTCAACGAGGCCTACCCACCATCATCACCGATTCGCGGTAGTACTTCTGGAGCATCGGAGTGAGTAGCGCTCCGAAACTCAACTTACGCCACCGCCGACGGCTCATTGCCAACGTCAGTTCAACTGTGTGCGTTTTGGTTTGTGGCACAGAGCAATCCCGCCACCGTCCGCGTTCTTCATGACCCGCCATGGTCAAGATCCCTTGCAATACGGAGCATATTCGACATGGTCGACGACGTTCACCGCCGAGCATTTCTATGCCGCGTTTGCACCTCTAGTCGTTGGTGGCCACGATACAACTGTGGCGGAGGCGGATACAGATACGGCCAAGCGAGGCCAGGTATGGGACGCCCGTTGACTTTGGTCATCCTTGATCCTTGCGCCGTTGCAAACAGTTCTGTGTGACCACATCCTGACTGTGTGTGCTCCGCTCTGCAGATGCACTTCGCTGGTGAAGCAGTTTGCATGGGGATGAACGGCTACTTGCACGGAGCATTGTTTTCTGGGCAGAAGGCCACGCGCACGGTACGTTGCTGAATGTGCAGCTCGCCCTCTCGCGCACGTCGTTGTGCGAATACGACCGGTTGGATCATAACACTTGTTGTCCTTGTGGTGCAGGCACTCGTCGAAATGGGCATCTTGCCTCACAACCCGCCGTCGATCTGTGACGAAGGACTACTCGCCCAGCGGCGAAGGATGGGTGACGCGCGGGAGTAGATCCTAAGCGGGTGCTGGGGTCGCAATACGTTGCGTCTGTTCACATTAACTAATTTACATTATTCTACTCAGCATGTCGGCGAGCATTCGGCACCCCCTGCCACGGCTGCCATAACGGCAGGTGTCAGGAGGTGCGTCATTCCGTCGCCAACACTGGCTGATCTCGCGATCGCACCGTCATAACGTATGTGGTATAGACCGTGCAAAGACGCACCAGCATTGGTAGATCTAAACCAAAAGTAGAGGGTTGTTTTCAACGCTTAGCGTCCCCCATTGCACGTGCGCGAACGGAGAGCCAAAGACGATGATGGACGACGAGGAGACGCTGCAACTATCACTTGCCGTGGCAGTCCAGCAAGAGAGCGTGTTCGTCCGACAGCAATCGCTGCCATGCGCTCTCTTGGTCCCCTCGCCTTTACGAACCTCAGCCCTTGATCGGTTTCCAGTCCTGTCAAGTAGGGTGCGGACACACAGAAAATACAGTCACGACTAGCTCCGCAGAACATTGTAGCAGACTCCGCAACAGAGGTCAACCAAGGCTTACCGCCATGTCCATTTGTTCTACTGGCTCACCAAAGAACGAGAGCCCTGCGAAAGAAAGAAACGGTTGAGTATGCAACGGAGACGGTCAAGGCGACAGCGCACGCACCGCTGAGCAGTGTTTGCTCCCCGCCGTCGTTGTCCTCGATGAAAACGGTGATGGATGAGACTTGCTGGAAATTCACAGCTTTGACCGGGATCATCTTCTGCGGAGCAGTCATTGCTTCGGAGAGGCTGATGGACTGCGTCGGTTTCACGTCTGTGTTGTCGAAGTCCATATGCCTCTGCAGCAGCAGCAGCAGCAACAGCAACAGCAACAGCAGCAACAGCAACAGCAGCAGCAGCAGCAGCAACAGCAGCGCAGCAAACATACTCGTTATGACACCACTGGTTGTTGGAAAAACGCAGGGGGCAAGGTGGAGCACAGTGGGGCAGTGGAGCGATCGATCGCGCGACAACTTTACCTGATTGATGAACAGTTTTACGTCGGTCGGCCTGGACTCACCCGCGGACGAGGGGGCCGTGATGCTTACCGCTCGAATTTTGACTTGGCTTTTGAAAATGACATTGACCAGCAACTGCTCGTCCGCGTCACTGCGGATTACCTGTCCGCAAGAGCCTGAGAATAACGACTGCATGCTGGGGCGCCCTTCCGCATTGAGGACGTTGCTGACCCCGATGTCGATCAGGCCGCTCAAGTTTCGGATCTCAGAAGGCATGACTGCACAATCGCGCGGATAAGAACCGCAACTCAACTACGCCGTGCTGCTCTGAACACGAATATGTGCCGAAAAAATAAACAAAAAGCGTGTGCTTTGTTACTACGTTGGCTGGAATGTATTCGAGGCAGCAACTGACGCGCGTTTGCAATTCACTCGTGACTGCCGCCACTCGCGAGCATGCACCATCGCGCACCATCACCGCAACAATCGCACACCAACGTCAAAGAAACACTCCACCACAAGCAGACCTGCACCTCTGTATATCTCATGTCCCTCTTCGTCAATGCATCCCCTCATCTCCTCGTGTTCAAACCGTCGGGGAGCGCGCTGGAGGTCATTCAGGGCACACATCACATCACAACACAACACAACACAACACTGCATCACATCACAACACGTCATCCAGCAACACAGCAGCAGCAACAACAACAACCGCTACAGCAGAAGCAGAGGCAGAGGCAGCACTCACAACCACCACATCACAACAACACAACAGCGTTCCTCTGTTCGTCGTTCGTCGTTCGTCGTTTATCGTTCGTCGTTCGTTCGTTCGTTCGTCGTCTTCGTTCGTCGTTCGGCGTTCGTCGTCTTCGTTCGTCGTTCGGCGTTCGTCGTTCGTCGTTCGTTGTTCAAACTTCGCGCCGCCGTTCAGCGGCGACTTTGCCGTTGGAAATTCGAAGTTGGAACTCCGAAAACTCCTTTGACGGAAAGCTGCGGAAGGAAGTCAACGACGAACGGCGTCGTCGGCTCTCTCTGTGTGCGTCTGTCTGCGAGAATGTGCAGTGGCTGCCTGCAAGCAAGCGTGCGTTGTGTGTGTGCGTGTTGTGTGTACGCGCACGCGCGTGTGTGTTGTGTGGTGGTCTGACTTTGTCGTAGTGCTGTTGCGGCATTGCATGCATGGCAATGATGTCATCCAATAGCGCATTGCATGCGCCCCCCTGCAATGTTTGAATAATTGAAACCATTTTCTCGCTATTGCATGCAAAGGGCAGTAGATCAGTAAAGTCATCACGCAGCACTTGAGCACGCGTCGTGTCAAGTCATCACGCAGCACTTGAGCACGCGTCGTGTCAACCCGAGGATGGAAACATGCGGAGCGCCGTAGTACAGGGTGGCGAAGAACTCAACTTGACAACGAGTCAAGCCCCACAGAGATCCGCAAGCAAGCGGCGTCCTGCAGTAACACTCGACGAAAGTCAATCCAGGCGTGCCGGCGTTCCAGATTTTGTCCCCTTTTAGCGAAGCCGCTTTCAATTCAATTCAATGGGGAAAATATAATGCAGACTATTTTCTTTTTGCTCGAGCACAATGCCTGGCGACCAAAAGAATGTGGACGATCACGCAGCACGCACCTATCTCGCGCCGGCAACCCAAGCAGCGACCGCGCATGCTGAAGCGATACTCTTCGACCAAACCCGGTGCAGCAACCACGCAGTCGACCACGCAGAAACTACTGCTGGACATCAGGCTACTGCTGCAGTCAGAAAATGGACGTGATGCGCTCGATCGCCAGGCACGCATCACCTTCGCAGCGGAGACGAACAAAATACTGGAAACGACTGTGCAGCGCACGTCCACAAAGAGCAACTTGCGAGCAAAGCTGGCCGTTCCTCCGCAACTGGAGCTCCACATTGGCGACGGCGAGATGATGATCACGTCTGCCGTCGCGATGGTCACGCACATTGGCGACTCGTCACCGTTGCTGGAGGCACAGCCTGCGCCTCTGGCGGTCGGTGATGCTATTCTGTCTGTCAACGGCAAGGAGTTCACACGCTTGGAGGAGTTCTCCCAGTTTTTGGCAGAGTCAGCAGTTGTGACGCTGCTGATCATTCGTAGGTTTGACCATTTCCCCGTCGAGCCATCAATTCGAAGGGCGTGCCACCAAACGCTGCTCGATCGAGTGGTGGAAGAGATCAACAAAGAGGCTGAAGCGCAACAGAAGAAGACGATGCAGGAAGAAAAAGAGTGACGCACCCAGCCCATTTGGTGTGTCACAGTAAATAAATATTTATTTGAACGGGTGCTTGCTTGTCTTCCTTCCCGCGTCCCGGCCCTTACGGCCTCGTGCCAGCCGCATGTCATTACACTCTTGCATGCTCACTTCTTTTTCTTCTTCGCCCCCTTCGGGGTATTGCTGTTCGACGGACTGCTGGCATACCCACACTCGATCAGTGCTTCGCGTGTCAGGTTGTTGATGATCTTGAACCGCGCTGGGCCCAAATGGATGCCACCGTACCATCGCGATACCACCACCAGCACATTCGCAACGTCCATCATAGACAACAGGTGAGCCATACGACGCCCTACAGAACGTGAGCGCCGTTAGAGCAACGGATACACAACGGAGACACTGTGAGTGAGGGATGCGTGCGAGATGCAGAATCCTGGCCAACAATCGTGTCACACATCTTACCTGCGGCACTTTCGCCGTCGTCGTCATTGTCTTGGATCCATACTTGTCTCCGCTTGTCGAAAATGCGGTACCTATTGTGAACATACCCATCCACGTTGCATCAGTGCGGCGGCACGTTCACGGAACCACGCAGGTGAACTCGCAACGACGTCGGGAGACATACGCAGATATGTTATGTGTTGCCCGTTGCAACTTCCTGTCTTGAAGAAGTGCCTGCAATTTGAACAAGATGAGGAAACGAAGACGGGCAGGACCCCAACGCGCTATCGGCCTACGCACCGCCATCACGCGTCGCACGTCTTGCGTGGACTCCACGGCCGCGAGATGAGCTTGAAATACGCTCTTTCTGTCAGTGAAAGTCGGCCCTGCGCGCAGCAAATCAATCATGCATTCTTTTACGAAAGGCGAACAAAGGTATGCACTGCTCGGAAACAATATCGCACCGTGGTAAATCTCGATCCCACAATCTGCTACGCCAACGGGGCCCTCTTTGGTTCGAACAGTGCGCTCTGAACGGGGCTCCTCCGCCCCGTTGGACTGATTATCGATCTCCGGTTCGTCGGCGACGGTGGTCGAAAGTTTGTTTGCTTTCACCTCCAGACTCTCGGCATCGGCGACCGCGGCAAGTGCGCCTCGGATACTGTCACTTTCACGTTGAAACGACGGAAGAGAGGGAGCATTATCTTGAAGCCACAGCACCCACTCGTATACGACTGGCTCTCCGGGCTCGAATAATCCCGTTAATGAGCTGTGCACAAACTCGACCTCGGACGGAGACAACTTCACAGCAGATCGAACGCTAAACGACGGAGCCATTTGTGCTGGGTACGATGCGGGGAACTCCATCGCGAGGCGCACATCTGGGAGGTCACCACTGTCAATCTCGACGCGAATCTCCACGGACGCATCATCGTTCAGAACAAGGTCGCTTTCGAACATAGAATAGAGTGCCTGGAACCATTACGCAGCGCAACAATTAATTGTTGAGCCCCACCAGCAGAACGCGAAAGTCCCAGCAGAAGAACAAACACACAACGTACCGCTAGTTCGTCACGCTGATCATCTGACAAACCGCATGCAAGGAAAAGTGCCTCCATGGCGTCCGGATCGTCCATCGCGGAAGGCGCCTAACTGAAAAGTACTAACTGTCCAGGCCGGGCATTACGTCCCGGCGCCGCCAACGCTCAACACCAGAAGACGCGGTGCCCCGGGTTTATGGTTTCACTTTTGATTTCACGTGACCAGACCGGCAAATGAAAGCACAATTGGGGTGGGTTTCTTTCTCCATGCTAAAGAAATCCAACTGGCTCACCAGCAACGTCTCAACGTTGTCAACAAACGTCGCGACAGAACGATCTTCCAAGGAGGACCCACGAACGAACGAACTCGAACTCTCTAACAGCGTCATTGCATCGGAAACGTCGTCAAACATCGTCAAAAGTCATGAAACTTCGTCGCCGTCATCGTTCGTCGTTCGTCGTTCGTTTGTGGTTCGTTTGTCGTCGTTCGTTTGTCGTCGTTCGTCGTTCGCCGTCGTCGTTCGTCGTTCGTCGTTCGTCGTTCGTCGTTCGGCCATTTTGTGGTGTGTACAGGTTCATGCACTCAATACTTTTTGAATTCTCAATTCTCAATCAATGTACGCTTCTGACGCTGTACACTTTATGTACACCGTCCGTACATTCGTATCAACCTCACCTTCGTACGCATTGAATTGAGTGAGTGTACATGGATTGCATGGTGTACACTCTGTGCCGGCCAGCCGTTGCTGGATCCGGTACTTTCGCGGTGAATGTACGGTTTCGCAGCGTTGCGACGTAGTAAAGAGTGCTTCCTAGCGCGTTGCCGAGGCACATCCACCGCGTTTGGATCACTCTCGTGGCACGCTGCCACGCACTTGTCGCCACTCCTCCCACCGCGTGTAATTACACGTTTGCATCGTGTAATTACACGTTTACAGATCACTCACTGTGTAATTACACGTCTGCAAACGTGTAAAAATCACAGTCGTCTTTGCAAAGCGTACATTCTATGTACACCCATACCGTACATGATTGATACACTACAGTCCACCGCCGGCGTATGACAATGTACGCTCGGTATGTACACCGCAACACTCACCGTACACGTCGCCGTCGCGGCGGAGTTGACAACGACTGATCGCGTGAGTGCACCGCCGTGCTTGCAGCTTTCTGTGATCACAAACGTGTAATTACACGAAAGCATGTCTGCACTCACTCACTCACTTATTAGCTTTCCCGAACAGCCAACCACCCGGACCAATGTATCCTCATTCACTACTTCTACGCTTTCATCCCACAGTCCCCACTTTGAATACCCTTAATCCCATTTGTAGATACCTGTCTTGACCACTGGGCCAGTGCACGTGCGTGTAAGGTGTTGGCGCAGAGTGGCGGTGGGCGGTCACTCACTCACTCACTCACTCACTCACTGTCATTCACTGTCACTGTCACCGTCACTGTCACTGTCACTGTCACTCACAGTCGCAGTCACTCACTCACTCACTGACATCGTTCGTCGAAATCGAAGTTCGTCAACGAACGAACGAACGAACGAACGAACGAACGAACGAACAATCGAAGTTCGTCAACGAACGAACGAACGAACGAACGAAGTCGCGGAGTATCATTGTCGACGGACGAACGAACGAACGATGGAAGGAAGGAAGGAAGGAAGGAAGGAAGTCGCGGAGTATCATTGTCGACGGACGGACGGACGGACGGACGGACGGACGGACGGAGTTGGAGTTGGGAGTTGGGAGTTGGGAGTCGGAGTCCACGGTGCAGTTCGGAGCCGTTGTTGGAAGATCGCTGTTGTTGGCAGGTCGGCGAAGTTCGTTGTTGGAAGTACAGTAGTACAGCGTGTTGCAGTTGTTGGAAGTCGGAGAAGTTCGTTGGTGGTGGTGGGGGTTGGTTTTTGTTTGGTGGTTCGGGGTTATTGGAAGGCGTCAGAGAACTTTTGGTGTTGGAGCTTCGTTCTTGGAGCTTCGTGAATGGGACGCTGTGGCGAGTTATTTCTCATTTTGATTGCGGTCGTCGAAGGTTGCTGGAAGCAGCCGCCGCGTTCCTTGAGAGTGAAATCATCAGCTGCGGTGTGGAGTCGTTGGAACTCGCTGATTGACGGAGTGGGGATCTGTCCGGAGTGCCGGGTGACTTGCACCATAGCTGCGATCAGCGGTTTCGTGAAGGAGCAATGCTGAAGGCCTGACAACACATCCTTCTCGTGCATGCTGACACGGAAAGCGAGAAGTTTGTTGTGAGGTTGTGACCACCCACCACATCGGTGAAGGTGCCTACCTCCAACGGCGACAAAACAAACTGCCTGCGTGTTTTGACCGTTTAGTTTGCTGGCTGCCTTTGCCTTTGCATGGGCAGGGCGTTCGATTTGTTGTGCCCGAAAGGAAGTGCTGCAGCCGGCTTTCAATAGCTTCGTGGCTCTCTCCACGTCGCAAGGTTCCTCCTTCACCCGCTAGCAGGTCGACGAACAACAGGACGCCTCGAACTATCTAGTCGAAAGCGGCCTCGGGCTGGAGCGCCGATCGGCAACGATGGCAGCCGATCAGTGGTGCTTGCGCGTCCTCGTTCTCGTTGTTGCCGTTGCCTTTGGGCGCGCAAGTCCGGGTGTGGAGCCGCGTGTCGCCGCTCCCCCTGCATCGCTGACCAACGGACTCTTCGTTGGCCCTGCAACTTCGACGATCGTAGACTCGCTGGGCACGACTCGGTTGGACGCCCCTCTCGTGTTGCTACCCCAGGACAAGACGACTGATTTCAATGTTACCGTACGTTCCCCTTCGAAGACATTGTACTCATACCCACGTTCGTTCATGACCCCCATGACGTGTTGCTGTCCATTTCCAGGCATCGTTTGGGGACGATTTGTCGCTGGAGACAACAATTGATTTCACGCCGTCTGTTGCTGAGCGACACCACCAGGTTGGCGGCCCGCTTCTGTCTTTTGTTGCACGTTAGGTGCAGTTCCCGGCGCCGCTGCCCTGTCTTCAACCCTGTTCACCGGCGCGGCTGCCCTGTCTTCAACCCTGTTCACTTCGTCGGTGTTTGTCTTGTGGACGTGCTTTCCGCAGGTCAATTTCGCTCTCCGCACTCCAGTGTTGTACCAGCGGAATCGCGCGCTGTCTGTTTTGGTGTGGACTTCGCCGCCATCTTTCGAAGTAAGTCTGCGTGCTGACCACCACCACTTATTGTTGATCCTGTCGCGCCTCGTAACAGTTGGGAGTCGCCTTGACAACCCACCCCTGCCTCTGTGCAGGCTTCGGCGGCGAGCAACGTCGACATCATTCTCAGCGTACCTGGCCAAGACACCGTGACTATCGATTGCGGTTCTGTCGCTGTGGACCAGTACTCGTCCTGCATTGCAACAATCTCCGGTTCCCTGTTCTCGACTGGAGAGGACGTGGATGCGACACTGTACGTCGCGCGGCGCATTGCTCGGCACTCGACGCCCGGCAATCCTCGTCATTTGTTGACTGAATTGTCTGCCTCTGGTTTGTATTTTCCCACAGTTATGCTGAGCTTCGAGACTCGGGACGTCGATCGCCAACGCAACATGTGGTCCTGCGCGGTAGCCCTCGCCCGCAGCACGTTGTCGACAGTGATCTGTTCGTGTGGGTGGACTTGCCAACACAACCCAAGCTGGAGACACAACCATTTCACGGATTCGTTTACACCAGTTTGGCAACCGGCCAAGAGTTCGTGTTCCGTGCACAATGGTCATTGGTGCGACACCTACCGATGTTTCACACGGCATGATTTGGTTGGGCAGGTACTTATGCAACTGGCAGGTCGACCTGATTGTCCCGGAAGACTTGGACGTGTCGCTTGGAACAACCAGCGATTCTAATTTAGTAACGGTGTTGACCGACATCACATCGACGCAGCAAGTCCCCGCGGGCTTTAAACGATACTCCGGTGTCGGGTGCGTTTGCTTACCTTCCGTCCGCTGCTGGTTACCGCGCTGCTGGCTGATTTTTTGTTTCACGCACGCTGCTGCTTGTCACGATCACAGCTATGGCAGCAATCCGCACCTCTTGGACAGCTCGGCGACAGCCACGGAGCTGTTTCGAGTGCGACTGGTGCCTCCACTCGTCGGTGATGGCGAGCAGTCCCCTGCGTTGTTCAACATCACAGCCGAAACCATCAAGGTGCGTCGACCTTTCGCCCAACTCGGTGCGTTGAGACCAGCAGCAATGTCCAACCATGTGCGTGTTGTTTGTCGCATCCGCAGATTGTTGAGTGTGACAGTAACGGCGGTAGTCAAAAGTCCGTTGCGTCTACGGTGACGACCGAAGTCTCGGATCAAGACGGCTTTCACGTGGATTCTGGAACAGTTGTGGTTCGTCGTCGTGGTGCATGACTGCTGATGTTTTCTGGACTACCCCTCTCTCCATTTTACGTTACCATTGTGCGCACGTCGTAGGTCGATCAACTGGATTTCATGGACTTCGCATTCCAAGTGCAAAATCAGAAGCCCGTCGCAAACATGGCGCGTTTTGGTGTTCAGCAAGAAGCGCGATTGCTTCCCCATGCAACAATTGATATGGTTTACTCATGCCACGGCTACCAGCAATCCAGCGGTGGTGTTGCGTGCGCAGAGGAGGGTATCATGAATGCGACCGTGGTTGTGCCGGCGATAGACGCAGGATTTGTCCCTGAGTGCGACGTCAGCGATGTGCACGTCGCTTCACCAACCCTCCTCGCAGATGAATCTGCATGTGGCATCATATTCCAGGGCAACGAGTCTCAGGGAGGCGACGTTGATTTGGCACTCAAAGTCGTGGGGTTCCCAGCTCGTGCGGTGCGTTGAGGCGCCCGCTGAATGACCTGTTGGTTCCACTCAAGATGTACGAATTTTTATTAACATGACCTGCTTGCTTGCAATTATAGGCCCGTGCACGTGTGTGGTTTCCCAGCAACGTCTCAGTCAGCGCCCGCGACGCTGTACTCAACTCCGTGTCTACTGGATGCGCCAACACGGTTTTTCAGTCGACGACGTTGTCAGCCACGGCGTCTTTGCAGCTCCATTCAACAGTACAGTTACAACGCTGTCCTTTCGATGCTGACAATGACGCAGATTCTGACGGCGTGTGCGCTGATCTTGACTCGTGCCCATTTGATGCGGACGACGACATAGATTCCGACAATGTTTGTGGTAACTTGGATAGCTGTCCGGTGGACAGCCTGAACGATGAGGACAGTGATTTCGTGTGTGACAGCACAGACTCTTGTCCAACCGACACATGGAATGACATTGATTCCGACAGACTGTGTGCGAACGACGATGTCTGCCCGTTCGACAGCAGTAACGATATCGACAGTGACGGGCTGTGCTCGAATGTTGATTCGTGCCCGCAAGACCCAGCTAATGACGCTGACAGCGACAGTCTTTGTGCCGACATAGACTCGTGCTCCTTGGATCCTTTGAACGATGCTGACTCGGATCTTCTTTGCAGCACGGAAGATTTTTGTCCTTTCGACCATGAAAACGATGCGGACAGCGACAGATTGTGCGGGAACGACGATTCCTGCCCGAACGATGCACTCAACGATGTCGACAGCGATCAACTGTGTGTGGACAGGGATTCGTGCAGCATGGACGGTGACAATGACATCGATGCCGATCTTTTGTGCGGAGATGTAGACTCTTGTCCCTTCGATGCTGAAAACGATGCCGACAGCGACAGTCTATGCGGACCTGTCGATTCATGCCCGTACGATGCCCACAACGACATCGACTTGGACGGAGCATGCGCTGACAAAGACACTTGCCCGTTTGACGCCAAAAACGATGCTGACAGTGACTCTCTGTGCGCTGATGTGGACTCGTGTCCATTCGACCAGGCCAACGACGCGGATGGCGACAGCCTCTGCGGCGATGTGGATACTTGCGCATCTGACCCCTTGAACGACGCAGACGGTGACTTGCTTTGTTCCGAAATCGACACCTGCCCATTCGACGCGGAGAATGATGCGGATTTGGACAGTATATGCGGTGATGAGGATTCGTGCCCGAGGGACGCGGAGAATGACGCCGACAACGACAGCATTTGCGGTGATAGCGATAGCTGTCCACTGGACGCTCAAAATGATGTGGACTCCGACACTATGTGCGGTAATGTGGATAGCTGTGATGGGGACAACGAGAATGACGCTGACAGCGATGCTGTTTGTGCCCCCACTGACGTGTGCCCTTTTGATGCGGACAATGACATTGATAGCGACAAGCTGTGTGCGGATGTTGACAGCTGCCCACTTGACGCAAAGAACGACTGGGACTCTGACGAATTGTGTGTGAACATTGATTCCTGCCCGCGTGATGGTGAAAACGACGCCGACGGAGACTCTGTGTGCGGCAACATCGACGAATGCCCTTATGACTTCTACAACGACGTTGATGAGGACACCATTTGCGCCGACGTTGATTCATGCCCTGCTGACGTCTTCAATGACGTCGACAGCGACGATGTGTGTGGCGACGTTGATTCTTGTCCTACAGATGCGTGGAACGACGTCGACGAGGATCAGCTGTGTGCAGCTGTGGACGTGTGTCCAGCTGACGCTGAAAACGACGCCGACAACGACGGAATATGTGGCGACGTAGACAGTTGCCCGCATGATGCCGGAAATGATTTTGATGGGGACCAAATATGCTCAGATTTGGACAGCTGCCCGTTTGATCCTGAAAATGACGTCGACGGAGATGATGTCTGTTCGGACGTTGACTCGTGCCCTGATCATCATCTTGGCGATCTCGATTCTGACAACATATGCGCTGATATCGATTCGTGTCCGAACGATGCGGCGAATGATCGCGACAGCGACCAAATTTGTGGGGACGTGGACAGCTGCGCGCTCGACAGCGAGAATGACTCAGATTCCGACCTCATTTGTCGCAACGAGGATCTGTGCCCCAACGACCCATTAAATGACGCCGACCAAGATCTTGTTTGCGGCGATATTGACAGCTGTCCTTTGGACATTCTGAACGATGCGGATAGCGATTCATTGTGCCGGCCACTGGATTCGTGCCCTGACGATGCCAATAATGACTACGATGGCGACGGAGTTTGCTTCTCTGACGATAGCTGTCCACTGGACTCGTTGAACGACGCAGACATGGACGCCATCTGTGAAAGTGACGATTCTTGCCCGCTTGACGCCGGCAATGACGCCGACAGTGACACGCTGTGTGGTTCTGTGGATAGTTGCACTCTGGACGCCGAAAATGATGTTGACGAAGATGGCATTTGCGGCAATGTCGACTCTTGTCCACTGGACAAGAAAAACGATATTGATTCAGACAACGTCTGTGGCAACGTGGACAGTTGTCCACGGGACCCTGAGAACGATGTCGACAATGATAACTTGTGCATTGCCAAAGATGTGTGTCCCCGCGACCCGTACAACGACGCTGACAGCGACGGTGTGTGTGGCAACGTTGACTCGTGCCCGGATGATCGAGAAAACGATGTCGACTCGGATATGACGTGCGCAAATGTGGATTCTTGTCCCTTTGATAGTGACAATGACGATGACGGAGACGATATTTGCGGCAACAATGACAGCTGCTCGCAGGATGCTGAAAACGATGCTGACAGCGATGCTGTTTGTGGCGATATTGATGTTTGTAGACATGACCCTGACGACGACATTGACAGCGACGAACTGTGCGCGGACGTTGACAGTTGTACTCTTGACGCGGACAATGATGCTGACAACGATGGCTTGTGCGAAAGTGTCGACTCCTGCCCACTGGATCCAGAGAATGATGCAGACGGAGACGGGGACTGTTCGACGATTGATAACTGTCCCTACGACGCCGACAATGACGCCGACAACGACGCCATTTGTGGCGATGAAGACAGTTGTCCCTTGGACGCATACAACGACCTCGACAGCGATTTGTTGTGTCGCGCCACAGACGCTTGCCCTGCCGACCCAAATAATGACGAGGATGGTGATGGTCGATGTGCCGACATGGATATTTGTCCGTTAGATGCGGAAAACGACGCTGATGGCGATGGCATTTGTGGCGATGTGGACAGCTGCCCGTTCGATGGTGGCAACGACATCGACAGTGATTCTTTGTGTTTCGATATGGATTCATGCCCTTTAGACAAGTACAACGACGCTGACAGCGACGCACTTTGCGCTGACGTCGATTCCTGCCCAGATCACCATCTCAATGACTATGATTCCGATCAACTGTGTGAAGTTGCTGACTCGTGCCCGCTTGATGCTGCCAATGATAAGGATGCCGACGGCGTTTGTGGGGATGTAGATTCATGCCCGAACGACGCCGAGAATGATGCCGACAGCGACTCTCTGTGCATGCCATTCGATGAATGTGAATATGATCCTGAGAACGACGCAGACAGCGATCTCGTTTGTGGTCCGGTTGATAGTTGCCCAACGGACCATCTCAATGATGTTGACAGCGATTCGCTATGCCATGAAGATGACAGCTGCCCTGTGGATTCCCTCAATGACGTGGACAGTGATTCAGTTTGTGGCAACCGGGATCCCTGCCCGTTTGACCCAATCGATGACGTTGACGACGATGGGGTTTGTGGTGATGTGGACTCTTGTCCGCTCGATTCGAGCAATGACATTGACAGCGACCAAATCTGCGCTGGCGCGGACAGTTGCCCGTATGATTTCGACAACGATATCGATAGCGATTTGGTGTGCGGTTCGCTGGATTCGTGCCCGACCGATGCTGAAAACGATATGGATGATGATGGAGTGTGCGCTCGGAATGATGACTGTCCACTTGATGCTGAGAATGACGCGGACCAAGACTTGATCTGTGGCGACGTTGACAGCTGCCCCTACGATATCTTCAACGATGCTGATAGTGACCTCCTTTGCCTCCTGCTTGATTCGTGTCCGGATGACACGCACAACGACGCAGACAGCGACTCGTTGTGCAGGGAAGATGACTTGTGTCCACTGGACGCATTGAATGACATCGACAGTGACTTATTGTGTAGCAACGTCGACAGTTGCCCGAATGACCGCTTCAACGATCGTGACAGTGATCTCGTCTGTGGTGACGTCGATTCATGCCCGTTGGATGCGGATAATGATGCAGATGGCGACCAGTTGTGTCATGTTGACGCTTGCCCCCTCGACGCTGAAAACGATGCAGACGACGACGGAATTTGCGGCGATGTGGATAGCTGCCCGTACGACGTGTACAACGACTTTGATAGTGATAATATGTGTCGTCGGCAGGATTCGTGTCCCGCAGATGGACTGAATGATATCGACAGTGACTCTGTTTGTGCGGACAAAGATGTCTGCCCTTTCGACGCCGATAACGATGCTGACGGCGACGGGGTTTGTGGAGATGTTGATAGCTGCCCGACAGATGCTGGCAATGACGTCGACAGTGACCGTCTGTGCGCGGATGTTGATTCGTGCCCTGTTGACTCGTCCAACGACTCGGACAGTGATCGAATATGCGACGACATTGATTCGTGTCCAGACCACCATCTGAACGATTTTGATTCGGACCAACTGTGCTCGAATCACGATAGCTGTCCCTTCGATGCAGCCAACGATAAAGATGCAGATGGATTGTGTGGCAACGACGATAGTTGTCCCCTCGACGCTGAGAACGACGCGGACGGTGACGGCGTCTGCGGAAATCTTGACGTGTGTCCCTATGACCCCCTGAATGACTTCGACAGCGACAACACGTGCGGCGACGAGGACTCTTGCCCGAACGACCGCCTAAATGACGTCGACAGTGATGCCATTTGCGCAGATGTCGACAGTTGTGCGTTTGATGCAAACAATGACATTGACTCAGATGTTGTGTGTGCCAACAGTGATTCGTGTCCTTGGGACCCCGAGAACGACAAAGACGATGACTTGCTTTGCAGCGATGCAGATTCTTGCCCGATCGACTACAGCAATGACGCGGACGACGATGGCATTTGCGGAGACGTGGATTCATGCCCATCCGATGCAGAGAATGACGCGGATTCGGACGCTCTTTGTGCGGCGTTTGACGCTTGTGATTATGACGGAGACAATGACGCAGACAGCGACAATCTATGTGCAGATGTGGACAGTTGCCCTCTCGATTTTTCGAACGACATCGACAGCGACAGTGTATGTGCGAATGTTGACTCGTGTCCATTCGATGGCGAGAACGATGAAGACGGAGATGGTCTTTGTTCGGCCGTCGACAGTTGCAGGTATGATAGCTTCAACGATGTCGACGCCGATGGCGTATGTCAAGGTGTTGATTCGTGTCCCTTCGACGCTGATAACGACGTCGACAGCGACGATATTTGTGGCGATATCGATTCTTGTCCGTCTGACCCTTCCAATGATAGCGACGGAGATCAAATATGTCAGAATATTGACTCGTGCATCAACGACAGTGAAAATGATATCGATGAGGATTTGATTTGTGGAGACGTTGATTCTTGTTCACAAGATTCGCTGAACGACGCTGATACTGATGCTCTGTGCGGGAATGTTGACTCATGTCCAAACGACAGCCTGAACGATGCAGATAGTGATTTTGTGTGCGGAAACATTGACTCTTGTCCGTTCGACGGCGAAAACGACGTGGATGGTGATGCATTGTGCGGCGATGTTGATTCTTGTGCACTGGACAGATTGAACGATGTCGACGAAGACAATTTGTGCGGGAATGTCGATTCATGCCCGCTCGATGGTGAAAACGACATCGACGGTGATGTTATTTGCGCCAATGTTGACTCTTGCCCGTACGACGGTGAGAACGACATTGACGGTGACATGCTGTGCACTCCCTTTGATACTTGCCCGTATGACGGGGAAAACGATATTGACAACGACTCTTTGTGTAAAGACGAAGATTCATGTCCGTACGACGATGAGAACGACATCGACTACGATAGCGTATGCGGCAACCTCGATGTGTGTCCTTATGACGGCGAGAATGACATTGATGGCGACGGTCTGTGTGGAGACGTTGACAGTTGTCCCTACGATGGTGAAAACGACGTCGATGGCGACGGTCTGTGCAACAACGTCGATGAGTGCCCAGCCGACCCGAATAACGATTTCGACAATGATGGTATCTGTTTTCCCGCTGACACCTGCCCTTATGACGGAGAAAACGATGCTGACCAAGACAATCTGTGTGCAAACTCGGATCCGTGTCCGTACTTTGATGGAAATGATGCCGACAGTGATGATATTTGCGACGACGAAGACTCGTGCTTGAATGACAGCCTGAACGATATCGATGGTGACATGGTGTGCTCCGCGACTGACGAGTGTCCGTTCGACCCGGACGCTTTCCGTCCCGGGTCTGTCTGTAATGTTTCGGCTCCAGCACCGGAGGTGCGGACTCCGGCACCAGGAGATGATAGCAACGGGCGGACGCCCGGTTCATCCACGTCTGTTGGACGCGGCCCGACGCCGGCGCCGATTGTTCCGGCCCCGAGACGTCGCGCTCCGGTCCCGTCGCCTATTCGAGTGGTTGTACCCGCGCCACAGGAGGGAGGTCGCAATCCTGCGCCCGCCCCTGACGTACGACGAACGACAACTCTGCCCCAAACAACCACGGGCCGGCCGGTTATTGCGCCAGCACCCCGAATTATTGGCCCTGCGCCAAAGCCCGAACATACCCCGTCCCCGAATCGCTTGGACCAGCCAGCTCCAAGACAACATGTACCCACCCCGGAGCGAACTGCTCCCAAGCCGGCGCCGCAACGAGGCCCGGCACCTATTTCTGGCCCAACTCGGACGAAGGCCCCCACTCCAAGCCGTCCCAACGAACCAGCGTCGTCACCGGTCGTCCCAAGTCCGACGCGGGAAGGCATCGCCCCGAGCCCGAGCCGCGAAGATTTGAAACCGGCTGGCGCTCCAGCGCCAACCAGAATAACAACTACCACGACGACCACCACTGTTCCTCGGCGTGATACGACAACTTCCCTCACATCCACAACAACAACTCGAGGTCGCCGTGATACCACCACGTCTACAACGCTGGGTACCACTCTCCCACCGCACTTCGAAGCGTTTCAGGGCGCAGGAGTTTGCCTTGACTACATTGGATTCTGCACAATCGAAACTGTAGAACAGTGTGAAGCGGCGGCCATTTACATCGGACTGTCTGACACAAAAGCTGGCCAAATCAGCAAGGCAACCAATGTTGCTGGGTGCTACCACCTATCTGGTGGCACGTTGAAGTTCAATTCCAACTTGCAAAGCACAGCAACGACGTCAAATGCACAGTCAAACATTTGCGTGTTGTGTGGGTCTCTCACCACCACCCCATCGAGCGACATTGACGACGACAACATCCCAAACGACATGGACTCATGTGTGAATGATGGTGAGAATGACCTCGATGGTGATGCGCTGTGCGGGGACGTGGATTCGTGCCCGTACGATGCAAATAACGACAACGACGGTGACGACATCTGCGATGACGTGGATACGTGTCTCGGTGACAATGAAAATGATGTCGATGGCGATGGCAGTTGCAGTCAAGTTGATTCGTGTCCCATGGATGGAGAGAACGATGCCGACGGCGACGCAATCTGTGCAACAGTAGACTCTTGTCCATATGACGCTGAAAACGATGCTGACGCCGATGATGTTTGTGGTGATGTTGATTTCTGTCCTGGGGACATCGATGAAGACAACGACGATGTCTGTTCCGCGGTCGACAGTTGTCCCTTCGACGCCGACAACGACGTCGACGTTGACATGTTGTGCGGAAATCTCGATTCGTGCCCATATGATGGAGAGAACGATGCTGACTTGGATGGGATATGTCGACATCAAGACAGTTGTCCGTACGATGCTGACAACGATGCCGACAGTGATAATGTGTGCGCAAATGTGGATCCGTGTCCGAATGATCCACTTGATGACGTCGACCGTGATGGCAATTGTCTGTTAGGCCGCACGACTCCGAATGCAGTGTCGACGGAGTCACAAACGCCATGGCCGATAACTGCGAGAACGACACGGGGGCCACGAGGCACATCGACGACGACATTGTCCGACCGTCGCACAACGAGACTAAATCGAGGTCGCACAACTGATAGTCGGGCCACAACTACGAGCCGCGGTCGCAATGATCGCACATCACGAGCGCCGCCGACAACAACTCTTCCTTTTGACCACTATGTTGCGTTCGATGATGGTGAAGTCAAGTGCACGGACTTTGATGGATACTGCAATATCGATTCGAAAGCAGAATGCGAAGTCGCTGCCGCTTTCGTGGGACTGCCTGACACGCAAGCCACATCGGTTGCCAGTAGCAATGTTGTTGCTGGTTGCTTCGAAACATCCGCTGGATCCCTCCGCTTCAACTCAAACGCGCTGAGTACAAAGGGTTCGGGAGCCACCGCGTCTATCGTCTGTGTTCTCTGTGATGCGGCCACAACAGCTCGTGGTGGTCGTGCAACCACTCGTGACTCTCGCGGCGGCCGCTCCACAACAACCGATCCTCGAGGTGGAAGAGCCACTACGCGTGACCCGCGAGGCGGTAGAAGCACCACAGTCGACCCTCGAAACGCGGGAACCACTGCACGCAGTGGTAGAAACAGCCGACAACTGCAGATGTCCATGGATGTTCGTCACCCTGACGCTCGACGGGACCTTGTTGAAGTGGGCGCTGATTTAATTTCTCAGATCGGTCCTGTCGACATTTCATCCCTGATTCAGTTCAATGCCAGTGCTGACACGGTTTATGTGAGCGGCAACACTCTCTCTGCGTATGGTCCCGGTGTGGTCGAGGTTGGCTGCTATCCAGGGTGTCAACGTTCAACATTCGTGACTGTAACAGATAGTTCTTCCGTCGATGTTGTTTCCATTGCGGCGGTTGTTGCCAATCAAGTGAGCGTCAGCAAGGTTTTGCAACAACAACGAGGGACTGAGGGGGCGGTTGCCACTGGTGGCAACGTTAGCGCAACTGTTAGTCAGATCTTTGACAACAACCGGCGTCGGGCCAATGTTTACACGTATGCGACGTTTTCCGACGGCAAGTCTTCTTCGATGCAAGGCCTTCATGCTCTTGGATCAGGAACAATCAACATGTCTGTTAACGAGGCCGCATTGTTGAGTTCGTCCGCGGATATCAACATAGTGCAACCAGGTCATTCCGGTGTTGGTGCCGTTTCAATTGCTGAAGGTGCCTGGATCCGAACTTTGTCCAGCGACATACTGTCTCTTGCATGGACACCCTGTATTGGAAGCGCGGTGTTTAATGGAACTGCAGTAGTCGATGTTAGTACGTTTAGACCTCTGCAAAATAGATCCTTTGTGTCACTGGTTGGCATAGGCGAAGCATTCATGACATGGGATGGGAGCTTGCATGACGCAGACAATCTTGGCGGCCAACTAACATCCATGTCACCGGCTTCATTTTCACCACGCACACAGAACTTGGTGACCGTTGCCCACAGAACTTCATTTTCAGTCGGGGCTTCCATCAAAGGATTCTATGCCACGGAACCTGCGGAACAGATCACGACACCATCGACGTCACTGTCACATTTGCACCTAGTTCTCAGAACAACGAAACTGTACTACGGAAGTAATGTTGTTGTAGCACGAATCTGGGTATCCGGTCCCGGATATGGCGACCCGGACTTTCCAAGTGTTAGTATCGTCATCTCTAACGAACTAGTTGGAGATACGTTGTTCCTGGAGTGTGATGGCGGTGGCAGTATTTCTGGAGCAAGAGGTATCGAGTGCGAAGCCAATGTCGACACTAGCTTCGAAACGTGGTTTTCTACTGAACCACAATTTGTGTCCGTGGTCGCAGTCAGCGACGACGCTGTCCCACTCTATTCCGACGAAGCAATCCTGGAGCTAGCGCCGTCGCCCGTGGCGGTGTCTGAGTCTCTAGTTCCTGGGCAGCTAGCTCTCGTTCTGCCGTATTTTCCCATTCGTCCTGGGGGCAGCTTCGATGTTGCGCTTCGTGCCAATACCCAGGAGGCTGGGTCTGACAGTTTGTACTTCAGTCTCGGAGGCTGGATTGTTGGCATCACGACCGACCCGGACATACAATTCGCTGAAGCGTCTTCTGATCTGTTCAAGCTTGAATGCGCTGCCATCAACTCGACTTACACACAGTGCGCGGCCATTCTGTTGAGCACTATCACTGATCTCACAGAGGTCCAAGGCGACGACGTGCAGATTGCATCCCTTACGTTCACACTGAGTGATGACTACAGTGTTCGTACTGAGTACATCCCGTCAGCTGCCCAGTTGACCGTGATCCAAGTTGTTTCAACAGCTAATATTGAGAAAGTGGGGTCAGGAGTTGTGCGATCCACTGTTGGACTCAATCAAACTGGTGTGTTGTTGCTGGCAGAAGACCACATCGTGGGTGTTCAGGCGTATGTATCCAATTCTCGAGAGCAAGAGTTTGTCAACGATGCGGTCTTGCAAGCCTCTGCAGGCCCTATACTGAAATCACTTGTGTACGTTCGATCGATATATTCATGTCATGTCGATGGATCAGGCGCATGCTTTGAAGAAACAGAATCAACCGCTGCTTCGGAGGCATGGGTTGGATGCTCTCCGGCGTATTTTGGATCCAGCTCCGCTATTCTGGAAACAACGTTCAACAATGGGTGCGAAGTATATGTCCGTTCTTCAGCAAGTTTTGGAGGCAATGTTGGGATCAATATCACTCATTTTGAGTTCCACCAAATTGTTCGTTTCCGGGTGTGGTTCCCTTTTAATGTCGAAATATCAGCGTCCGACGTTACCCTGAACCGCATTCTATCAGCCGACGAGGACGAGCGGTGTGAAACTCAAAATGGTGTCAAGTCCAATTTCACTTTTCAGCGTAGTGAACTGGCTGTCACTGGCATTCTTGGCCTTCATTCCGGCACATCGCTATCCGAAGATGACAGAGTGGATTTGACACCACGTTCGGAATTTTACTTAGTGTCTGCTGCCAGCGATCGTCATTTGAAAATAACTTCTTCGCCATTGGGGGTATTTGCTGTTGGTGTTAGTCCTGCAGATGACCTCGTCTACGTCGGTGTGGGGCAAGCCCTTGATACCATTGGCATTAGTGTCGTTGATGATGTTGTCACTGTTCGAGGCATGGTTGCTGCCGTCCTCAATGAAATAGAGTTCAAGGCTGAGCCTGATGACGCTGCATTGGGAACTTCTTTCAACGGAGTATCACCGACGATGATGACGTCAGCTGTGCCGGGTTTGTCTCTCACAGCGGAAGGGGACAGTGCGAGCGTGTTTGCGTTCGTTGACTTTAGTGATGGAATGTCATTTTTTGTCACTGAGAATATTTTCGTTGGTTCACTTGCTGTTGACACATTAGAGGTCACCAACAATGGAACATTCTCCGAACCACCCATGGTGGAAGTTGTTTACAACGCCGTGAATAACTTTGGCGAGCTGCTCAATGTCACATGGCACCCAGGATGCTCCTCTGGGGCACCGACCGCGGAGTTCTTGGCGTGGGCAACTGTTGCTCTGCCAGCAATAACATCCCTAGAAGTGACCATCGGCAATGCAGTTTTGGCCCCACCTGACGACCTCGCATTTAAAATGGGCATCCCTGCCATCACGACGGTGGCAGTGGAGGGCACTTATGCCGACGGGTCGAGTCGAGATATCACTGAGGACAGCCGCCTCACGATCACCTTCTCTCAAGACACTATTGTCAACCGTACAGCGTCCGATACTCTGAGCGTGAATCGAGAACTCCAGCTGACTTCAAGCGTTCGAGTGACTGCAACCGCGAGTTTCCAAGGAACCAATGCCACGGATTCTGTACCAATTCTTGTCGATGTATTTGATGCTCTTGTTGTCAGTGCGAATGCTTTCCCTGCATGTTCGTTGAGTGGTTGTTCTAACAAGACCATTATTCGAAGACTGCAAACCATTGCAGGACCATTCCAGCACTTGGTAAGTGTGTCAGTTGCGCGTTGTTGCACGGATAGTACCTCATTGCTGCTTCTGTTCGTGTTCTACTGTCCGTCTGCTGCCCACTCCAGGAGCTTGAGGTCACGGCTGTCACCAAAGAGTTATCAACGGCGACCGTCGATCTTGATGAAGGAGTCAGTGTCAGCATTAGTTCGACAGACGTAATTGTTTCAACTTCAACAGCGAATAATGCGCAGTGCGTTGATGCTGGGGTGTCAGACTGCGACATCACTGACGGAAGTTTGGAAGATGCCTCCTTCGTCGGCGTTGAGGCCGGCACAGCTACGGTTACCGTGGATTGGAATGGCGCAACGTCCTCTCTTCAAATTCAAGTCGTTGATGATGCAACGATTGTTGAATCTGTCAGCATCACTTCCCCAAAGTCGAGTGTTCGGGCAATTCAGAATGCGAGTGTGTCTATGACGGTTTTGACGACGTTCGACGACGGAACGTCGATTTCGGATGTTTCGGCACTGACCGACGTTTCTTACTCTGACTATTTGTCGTTTGACGCCAGCGATAGGCGTGTTCTTGGTGTTAGCAGTGACGGTACTTTGTTTCCGCGGCTGAACACTGCAGGCTCCTTTACTGAATCGATTGTGGTGTCCTCGAGCATCGACGCGTCAACTTCGACAGAGGCAGCTTACACTGTCAACCTGAAACCCGATTTGTACGACATTGACTTGGGCAAAAAGACTGGCAGCCAATTTCCTGTAAAATCAATCGGCGATACTTTCGAGGTTTGACGCGCGTGTATCAATTGAAGTGGCTCAATGTGATCATTGAAATTTGTTGCTATGTACTTCGATTTGTTGCTGGTTGTAGGTCGACGTCATTGTCAACAGTGGAAGTTACTACCTTACTGGTTTCCAACTTGTTGTGCATTTCAACAACTCTGTCATTGTTGCGACGAAAGATGGAGAATCTGCCGGAGACGACTGGTCTGCTTCAGTTATCTACACATACGGGAGTCCCTCAAGCGCAGTTCTTCTGTCGTCAGTTTCCACGGACTCCACGACATCCGGTGCCTACCTGCACATTGCAACGCTGGAATTTGAAGCCATTAGCGCCGGGTCAACGGATGTTGCGGTGGAAGTCATCGAAGTACTTGGTGCAACATCTGGAGCAACCACCGACACGATTTTAACGAGTGGCACCGAAGCGATCGCAGCGTATGGATCAGTCGTCGTAACCAATGAGCGTCGCACGCGGCGTTTGAGAGCGTCGCCGCCATCGATCCAACAACCGAATCGACCAGGATTGTGGGGCTCGCAGCCGACGCTGAATTACGAACCCCATTGGAAGACATCGCGTCGCCTGGAAGACTCGAGTTCCTGTGACACCATCGGCGACGTGACCGGAGATTGTGGAGTGACTATTTCCGACATTGCACTTATGCTACGGTCCGTGGTCGACGGCAGAGTTCGCCAGTATGCGTTTACAACAACTGATTCTGGTTGTTCCACTCGTAGGTACATTTCTGACCCAGCTGGTTACCCAGACGCCTCCACGTCAGCGATGGACGTTGATTACAATGATAAAGTGAACATCATTGACGCAAGCTTTCTTCAGTAAGGGCTGATCATATGTGGTGGCGGAGAACATGACTACTCCTTGACTATCCTACCTTGGTGGTTAAATTTGGTGTAGGTATGCAATATCGAAGAAATATCGCTTCCTGGATGACTCGCAGGTGTTCAGGCCGGCAGTGCATCAAAGCGACTGCAACTTTACTTTCTCAACGCGATTATTGTCCGACGATGGCGAACCAGTTGTTGATGGGTTTACCACAGTGGTGTACATTCAGGTAAGTGCCATTCTGTCCGTGGTTCCCCTTGCAGCTCAAATGCGCGACAGTGAACGGTTGTCTGTCTGCATAGATTGGCGGCTGGGGTGAGGGCGAAATTGTTGTTGACACCTCCAAGAGTGCTGCTGTGGTCGAGGATCACAGCGACGGCGTGGTGCTCCGTCTGGCGCCCCCAAGCGCAACGGAGGACTTCCACGTCTCATTCACAGCGGTGAACGGTCAGTCGCGCGACGTGCTTGTCGCCAGCTTCAAGCACTCCGAAAGCCGTCTAATGCCTCATTGCTGCGTTTTCGTTAGATGCGGTGGCCCGAACGATGGATATTGCAATGATGGTCTATACATACGAAGACGATGGGGTTTCAACAGACGAAACGCGGCGCTTCCCTTGGTATGGAACTGCGTGGGGCGACTTCGGAGATGCCGGTTCCACTTTCAGGCGAGTGTGGGGTGCTTCGGTCACAATGGGGTGTCAGTATTTTAATGACCGTCTGCTTGCATTTACAGTCCATTCATTGACGGATTTGAAGTTCAGGATGCAGTTTGTGGAACTTCCACTACTCAAGAATCTACACCTAGCACGTCGGCAACAACACAAGCGTACTCCGATCACACCACAAATCCAACGTCAGCGGCCGCGTCAACCGCCAAGGAGACGTCGGCAGCAGCGTCGTCGGCAGCCCTCAGCTTGTCCTCGGCGGCGCTGAAAACGACAGGTGCCACTGATACAATCAGCTTGAGTACCAACGCGCTACCCTCCGTCACGTTTCAAACATTTGCAACATCAGCACACTACACGCGAGGATATACCCACCCCGCCGAATCCTCGTCGCCGAGCATGTTCTCGAGTGTCGCGCAGTCACTACCCAGCTCATTTGAGACGGCACCATTCGGCACAAGAGCTTCCACCATGCCTTCCCACAGTTCAACGATTGCTACAGTCTCCACGGCGTCTACTTCAACTCTCCCCCCTCAAACATCTGATGCATCGACAGCGTCGAGCACCCTTACCACTTCGTCTCAGATTTCGCAGTCGAGCACGTCGACGGAGCACACGCTTGGCAATACGGTAACCAGTTCAATTTCGACCACATCTGTCCCCGGACCTACAGCGACGACAAGGCTTGGTACGACGTCGGGAGATTTTACGACATCAGAGCCGCTTGTCACTACAGCATCAACTTCGGCCGTACAACTATCCACGACGGCGGGATCCACAACAAAGACCACGACAACGACGACAGTTGATCCCCAGTTCGGACTTGGCGGCGGTGGATCAGATGAAGATTCTGAAAACTCAACACTGATCATCATTATCGTGGTCGTCGTTGTCGTTTTGGTCATCGTGGTAATTGTGGTTGTAATTGTTCTGCGCAACAACAACAAAAAGCGGAAGCGAAAGCGTGTTGCCGGAAAGTCGGAAGGCAGCGAACTTGTAAATCCCATTGAAGCAAAAGAAACCGCCGCAACATCCCAAGGGCAAGATGAAGAAGCCAAAGTGACGGAGGGCACAGGTAAGAGCGCTTGTTTGGTCGCGATTCGTACAGCGTGATAGCAACCATAGTCGACGCATCATACATGTTGTTGTTGATGATGTAGCGGTCACTGGCGGCCCGCCAAAGGTCGGCGGCGACCCAGACAGCGACGCCAAATCCCCTTCTCGAGCTTCTGTGAAGCCAGTGATGCTCGGAGCTTCCCCTCGGGAGCGGCGACGCCGAGCACGTCAGGGTGCTGCAGGCGCTGATGTGCCGAAGGAGGTATGACTCTCGTGGTGCTCT
>ENA-OWNT01001587-OWNT01001587.1-seawater-metagenome-genome-assembly--contig:-NODE-1587-length-27728-cov-6.693248_pt1 | contig 27728 bp, 34 predicted proteins | sample MGYA00238136_ERZ651165 | MGnify/ENA primary metagenome ERZ651165 (study PRJEB26861, sample SAMN08777766) | seawater metagenome | isolation source: coastal seawater | place: USA: Florida | collected...
CACTCTGCTCTGACCTGTTCAGTGTCCTCCAGTCTAACAGATGACACTTATTCTTAAGATACAAGGGACGCGCTTCTTGTTACCTGACGTAGGATTTGAAAGAACCGGCATAAGGTGAGTAGGAAATCACACGATATATGGGTAGGGACAATGCCTGCGTTGTCCGAAAGCTGGAACAACAGGGGTTTTTACGTAAAGGACAATTTTGACCCCCGAAATCCCGCAAAATGTAGGGACGCGATTCTTCGCGTCCGGGGCAAACATCATACAAATTTGAATTTCCACCGTTTTCGATACAGTACCCGTCACCAGTCAAAAACACTACCGCCGGAATCTTCTTCCGGTTCGGTGCTGATCGGCTCAGGGTCTCCGGTGGTGAGGCTCATCATCGGCACAAAGCTGTCATCGGGCAGGGTGATACCACCCCGTTCTGCATCGGCAAAGGAATAGAATGTCCGTACTTTTTCTTTGAAATTGGTGGTAATTTTATCTTCCAGTGCCTGGACATCCCGTGTATCGGTGAGCACAATGAATTTATCGTCTATAAAACCGACAAAATCATCATTACGCCCCGATTCACTGAGGACATCGCGGATTGTTTTGCCAACGTGATAGAGCACATCGGTGGCAGCCATAAAGCTGTAAACATCGGTATAGGCGTTAAATCCGTGCAAATGGAAAACCAGTTCGGAGTGACCATTCCGTTTTTCGCGTTCTTCCATCACCAGTTCGCCTGTGGGTAAGCCTGTCCGCACTTCGGTCAGATTTTCACGGGTAGCACGGCGAATCCCACCTTCGACACGTAAACGTAGCTCATCAATATCGAATGGTTTGGTGATGTAATCATCCGCGCCGAGTTCCAGTCCTTTGACTTTGCTGGCACGTTCATCTTTCTGGGTGAGGAAAAGTGTCGGGATATATTTGGTCATCGACATATTGCGGAGACGATAACAAATTTCGTAGCCATCCATATCGGGCAGCATCACATCCAGCAGAATCAGATTCGGGAATTTTGTCCGGGCGAGTTCAATGCCGTCTGTGCCATTATCTGCGTGTAGTACCTCATACTCTAAGCCTTCAAAGTACATCAGCAGCATTTCTGCTACATCGAAATCGTCTTCTATCAGGAGTAAGCGGTGGTTGTTAGCCATAGTGTTTCGCCTTTTTACTTTCTAACTCTACGCATCACCGAGAACGGCACTGACTTTGAATTGATTTGCGTCCGAATCCGGTGCGTTTGCAACAACCTCTTCCGGCTGAAGTGCGACAGGATTTGCATCTTCACGCATGATGCTACGTAAGGGTAAAACCGATGCAGTTGCGTCCACTTCCGAGGTATCAACTTCCTGTAGCAATTCAAAATAATCTAAAATCTGCGAGAGTTGCTGCGTATACATTTCAACTTCATTATCTGATAATTCTAATTTCGCAAGCTCTGCAATATCGCGTACTTCATCAAGAGAAAGGCGTTGGTCTGCCACCATCATTGTCCTTACTATCATAAAATCTATAGTTGCCATTATAACACAGCGTAACCAACTGATAATAAACGTTATGTTCCAAAATTCTCACCTTGTCGCGCCGGATGCTTTTTAGTGGTATATCAAGTGTAAAAAGTTGTAAAAAAGCAGTTGTAGTCCGCAGGTTCGGGCTATAATGAAATGTCAGTAAATACACGGACAGGACGAGCATGGCGACTGGAAGCCTACAGGTCAATCGCGACATCATCATCGCAACGAAAAAACAACATCTCAAACAGCAGATGAAATATACGCCTACCGGTGCGGTTCTTGCCCTGGCTCAGATGCAGAAGCGTCCCCGTAGTTTGCTCAATTACAGCAGCGACCCCGGCGACATTACCCTGATTGCACAGATTAGCCGTCATGAAGTGTATGATCCTGTCACGGCTGCGCTGCATTGTCTGGTCAATGGAGCAGATGCAATTTCATTTTTCACTGACCACAGCATTTATCATAATGATCTTGATGATTTGCTGATGCTGGCGCGGGCTATTCCGAAGATTCCGGTCTTATTCCAGAATTACACACTGACAGAGTATGAAGTGATGGCTGCCCGTGCATCCGACGCATCGGCGGTGATGCTCTATAGCACCCTGGTCGATGAAGCACAACTCCGCAAGAATGTAAGCACTGCCCAGCGCTGGAAGATGAGCACGGTCATTCAGGTCGGCAATGAGGACGATTTGCAGAACGCCCTCGCACTCAGTCCCCATGCCATTTCCTTCGGGGATAATTTATCCAGCAATGTGAGCATGACCGTCAATGATTTGCTTGCAGTTCAGGATATGCTGCCGCCCTATATCAAAATCTGTCTGACACATACACTTCGCAGCATTGACGATATTGTGACCGCTTTGAAAGCCAATGTTGATGCGATCATGGTGGATGAAGATTTGCTCAAGCATGAGCGTAGTGCAGCAGAAGTACGTACGCTGGTTCAAGAGGCGTCGCGTGCGCGGGTTCAGGGGCAGTAACACCACCGGGAAACCACTTATGCTCTTTAATTAAATAATCCGGTACAGGGTAGGGCTTTAGTGAATCACCTTTTCCTGTCACATTTGCTTCAAAAGATACCGATGGGAAAGTCGATTTAGCTATAGCTTTTAATCTTGCAGGAGCTTCATTTTCAAAATGATTCCGGGTTGCAGAGCTATGGAGAGAGACTTTTTTGCCTGATTTTCTTTGCCTTTCTTTGTGGCTTCGCGACTTTGCGTCAAAAATTTCAGTGTGACTTTGTAGCATCCTGAAAAACAGAACCAGAGCGGTGATGGGTAGGGATTTAAGGCTTGTCCGCTACTAAAATGCCCATTTGTGTAGGGACACGATGCATCGCGTCCGAAAAATGTCAACAAAAAAGCCATTTGCTTTAATTTGAACCATTGAGAACTTTTAAAACTCTACTCCGCAAACAAAGGCGAAACAGTTCCCTCCTCGCTGGCGGGGAGGGTTAGGGTGGGGTTGTTATTTTCCCCCTGTTTAATTTTTAACCTGCCAGAATCAACTTCTAAAGCATTAAACCCCTTTGTTTATACAGGTTTCCGGCAGAGATTCTTTTTGAAATTTTCTCTGCGTTAAATTTCTTTGTGTTCTTCGTGCTTCTCTGGTCAAAAAACCCTTAACTTGATACAGATAGCACAACGCCTGCATTATCCGAAAAATGTACAGGTAGCTTTCCGGCTCAGCTTTAGATTGCTTTATCCCAGACGGATTTCGGACGATTGTTATCAAGATCGTCGATGTTTTCGGGCTGGAGTGGCAAGAGCTTGTTCTCGAACAGGAAAAGCAACACAAATCCTGTGATTAAGCCGGGTGATGCGACAGCTAAGAAACCTGTTCCGAGTGTAATCAGGGCATAATAGTCATTCATGTAGGATGGCTGATTGCCGACAAGGACACCCGCATAGACGATACCTCCGACAATATTAGCAGCGATCCAGAGCCATGCTTGCTTAACAGCGTTGCGTAATGCCATAAACTGGAAAGCACTGACGATGCTAAGGAACACAGGCATCATGAAGAATGCTGTACCATCATCATAGCGGACGGTATACTCTAAATTAGAGAATACCAGCCCTGTCACCGCTGCACCAACGACACCACCGATTGCTGTCCAGAGATACCAGCGATCTGCTGTCCAGTAGAGTTTGGTGCGAAGAACCCAGCGTTGCAAAAATGCCATACAGATACCGATCACTGCACCCGCACCCGATACCCCGATAGCGATAATAAACCATTCGCCTTCTGTTCCGTATCCGGTAAAAAAGTTCGGGAATAGGGCATCCACCATATACATGGCAGGCATCGCGACGACTCCCAGCACAATGACTGTTAAAGGCCAGACAAAAAAGCTACAGGCGACCCACCAGCCAAGCATACTCAAGGGTTTGATTCGATAGAGTTCACGCATATTGCTAATCCTTTCTTCGATGTCAGGGTCAACGATCATCTCGATTGCGTACTTCGATATAAACCGGGGCAAATTCTGCATCGTCATCATTCCAATCTGACAGGGGATGTTCATAGAGCCAGAGCATCACTACACCTGTGATTACGCCTATCGACATGGCAGCAAAGAACCAGATGATAATGCTATTGAGCGGTTCATATTGCAGAAATGATAGAGGGCGGGTGTTGAATACCAATCCGCTAAAAACAATTGCGGCAGTCAGGTTGGCAGCTATCCATAACCAGGCATCGCGTGCGCTTTGACGCAACAAACGCCATTGCATGATACTAATCGGAAGGATAAAAAGCGGCATGGTAATCATCCATTGCAGATTCTCAGATAACCCGCGTCCGACAGTCATGATTGCGAGAATGACCAGTAAACCTCCGGCAACACCACCGATACTGCTGTATCGCACCCAGTCTTGAAAATCCCATTTCAGGATGTCGCGCAGGAGGGTGTGCTGCAAATCTCCGATGACATAGCCGATACTCATGCCGGGGATAATGAAAATTGCGATGGTTGAAATAATTCGCGCCAGTGGAAACAGGCTTTCGTATTGCCCGAGAATGGCAGTCAGGATGGCAATCGGTGTCCATGCGACCAGGCAAGCGACCGCCGCAACAGGCCAGACTCCGATTGCGCTGGCAAGCCAGTGAAGCAAAAAGCGTTGAGGATTGACGTTAATTGTATTCATGCGGGAAAAATCCCTAAAACTAACAGTGCTTTTTAACGTACTATGATTGCAGACAATTCACGCTCACAGGAGGGCACGGAGACCCCTGGCTACAATTTGTCATGTTTATCCGGTGGATAAAATCCCTATCTGACAAACTGTTTTATAGCATCATGTCCATATTTTACATGATACAACAATTTTCCGGGTTTTGGATTAAAAGAGCGCATGTATATCGCAGGTTTCAGGTAAATGTGAGCAGACTCGCACAATTCTATCAGTGTAAATCAGGAGGGGAGTAATAGAGCCACCAGAATTCATTGCGCTCATAGGCTGGCTGGAGAATGTCTGACCACTGGAAATCTGCTTTTTCAGTCACTTTACGGAGTTTATTATCCGTGTCCTCGATTTTAGTGATGAGGTCGCTGTCTTCAATGTTGAGTGCATTCATCTCACGGACTAATTCTTGCACAATCGTGCGACGTGAAATTTCCGGCTTGTAGTTAGCGATACAACCCCGCATGTTGTCACTACATTCATAGAAGAAGGCTTTCATCGCATCAATGCGCGAGTGGGCTTCTCTCTGGACTTTGCCTGTATAGTGATATGTCCAATCAGTGCGAACCTGCATGTATGTATCAATGACTTTGTCTAATTTTTTGGATTGATGGTCTTTCAGATGGTCGCGTAAAACATCGAGACGACGTAAGCGCATCACCAGTGATCCGACTGTCAGACCCGGCATCCCCGAAAATAGTCCGGCAGCATAGCCATAAAGCTGATTGCCACGCACGTAACCTTCGAGGAATTCTGCCATGCTTGCTGCTTGATTGATATCGCGCCCGAATTTGTAGTTTGTAGACATTCCCGTGAAAACCTGTCTGCTAGCCTGACTTAACTATAGCATATTTAGAGCGATCAACATTCAGTCTCAGATTCATTGTAGCTGAAATTTCCCGGACTATTATGACCCGTAGGGATGCGGTTCTTCGCGTCCGTTTCTCACAAATATAATTGTTCACCTATTCATGAAAATGAGCACATTTGTAGGAGAGGGTCGCCGTGCCCTCCTGATTTAGCAGTTCCCTCCTCGCTGGCGTAGAAACTGGAAAGTAATTAGAAATATAATCTACTGTAGGGGTTTGGCGTGCCAAATCCCTGTCGTGCCGAATCCTTTGCCAATGATCACAAATCATCATGCAGATAGAAAAAGTAATCCTGTGGACCCGTTTTCACGCCCATATTATTCAGCATAAAGAGCATCTGAGCCCGATGGTCTGTGGCATGATTAACCACATGCACCAGAATCTGCCAGGTCGTCATCGGATCATTTTCCGGCACAGGATAAACAGGCAGCATGTCATCAGTCAAAGTCTCAAGATAGGCTTTCATGAATGTCTCGACAGAATCCCACCAGGTGCGGATTTTATCTTTATCCGCAAAATCATCAGGATTATGCCAGGGTTCAGGTTCTAACCGCTGTAAATCATGAAACCAGCTATTATCCACATCAATCAGATGCACAATATGATTCCGCACCGACCCGACAGAATAATCGAATTGTTTAATAAATTTTTCTTGTTCAAGCGGCATAATATATCTGTCCCAGAGCGTCCTATTTACCGCGAAATGATAATCGTATAATCCCCGTATCGCATCTGCATTCATCCTGTTTCCCCTTTGATAATAATCACCACCAGAAGTATACCCGAAAATATGTTCGCGGCAAATTTGAACATATTTCCGTAATTTCCGTAAAAAACTGTGTAAGATAATGGAAATTTCTGCGATATACAGGAAAGCAGATTGAACGAAAGCTACTCACAATGAACCCGACCCTGACACTGGAACAGGCTTTTCATGATGAGCGACCCCGCTTATTACGCTGGATGCTCTCGCGAACAGGCAATCATCAAATCGCAGAAGACCTTGTTCAGGAAACCTATAGCACCGCATGGCAAAATCGACATAAATTAACAGATTTATCCGGTGTTGATAGCTGGTTGAATGCTATCGCGAATAATATCCTCAAACGCTGGACGCGTCGCATCAGCAACAGACAATCTCACGAAACGGATTTCGAGCAAATTTCACAGGATGCCCTCGCAGAATATCAACTGGAACAGAGTGACATATCGGATTTGCTGGATAAAGCCCTGGCACTGCTCTCACCGGAAAATCGAGCGATTCTAATTGCGCGTTATCTTGAAGAACAACCACAGGCAAAAGTTGCCCGTGATCTCGGCTTATCAGAGAGTGCCGTTGCTGTGCGCTTGCATCGTGGCAAAATGACCATTCGCAAAATTCTGGAAGATGAACTCAATCAAACAGATGATGCTGGTTGGCAATCCACCCGGATTTACTGCGGCATTTGTGGCAACAATCACTATCAGGCAAAGTTTGATAGTGAAAAAGGCGAACTCATCCTGCATTGTCCCGATTGTGACTATCACACAGATTATCCGGCATGGGGTAGTCGCGGAAAAGTCGATGTAATTCAAGGCATTAAAACGGTAAAACCTGCTTTCAACCGTCTCCGTAAATCGCATTATCAAGCATTTGGTATCGCAACTGCACAGGGCTATCTCGCCTGTGAGCATTGCGGAAAATCGGCATCGCTTGAGCTAAAAATGCCTGATTTCATTCCCTATCCTGCTCACCCCGGAATGACGCTTATCTGTCCCGACTGTGGTGTCGTCAGCTATACCGCTCTCAATGGCATCGCAGGGTCAACACCTGTGTCTTTTGCATTCGAGAAAGATAATCCACGTTTTATAACCTTGCCTGAAAAATACCTGACTCACAAAGGGGTTGATGCACTACAGATTCGTTTCCAGAGTTTGCGCTCCAGTGATTCAATGGATGTGCTCTTCGCAAAAGATAGCTACCGCATCCTGAGCATATATCACAACGAAAAAGAGGTGCGCGATGAAAGCTAAAAATCGTCTGCCTCTGTACACACTCTACGCAACCTCACTGATTTCTGCCACAGGCGATGTGATGGCGGCAGTAGCCGTTCCCTGGTTCGTTTTACAAACAACCGGAAGCGCCGCAATGATGGGGATTGCTGCCTTTTTTGCTGTCCTGCCAATTGCGCTGGCGATGCTATTCGGCGGTACAATTGTTGACCGTATCGGTTACAAACGGGCTTCGGTCTTTGCAGATTTAGCCAGTGGACTTACCATGCTGATGATTCCGGTGTTGCACCTGACCATCGGCATCGAATTCTGGCAATTGGTTTTGCTCGTTTTCCTCGGAAATTTGCTGGATGCCCCCGGACGCAGTGCCCGCCAGGTGATGATTCCTGAATTAGCCGAAGCCGCAGATGTTTCATTAGAACGCGCCACCGGATTAGCCAATGCCTTTTCCCGTGCGACAACGATGTTCGGTGCGCCACTTGCAGGTATTTTAATCGGTCTCACAGGTGCGCCTATCGTACTTTTGATAAACGCCATCACATTTCTGGTATCAGCTATCGGCATACAATTGTTCATCTCGCAACAATTATTCGCAAAGCAAACACAGGCTCAGCAAGAATCGACCAACAGCTATCTTGAAGATTTCAAAGAGGGATTCGCCTTCCTGCGTCAAGATAAACTCCTCCTGACAATCATCATTGTGGTGATGATCACCAACATGATTGATCAGGCACTTTCGGGAGTCACCACCCCCTATTATGCCAATGAGGTCTATGGTACAGCCTGGAGTCTCGGTTTGATGATGGGGTCATTCGGAGCCGCAGCCGTTGTAGGAACACTTCTCTATAGTGCCTTCGGAGAGAAATTTTCACGCCGTTGGGTTTTCATCATCGCTTTCATGTTAGTGGGGGTACGCAGTTTCTTTATGATGCTCTATCCACCGCTTGCATGGATGGTCGCCTTCTTCTTGATTGATGGGATGGCTGCCGGACCTATCAATCCCATTATCGGCGTAATTTCCTATGAACGCATTCCAGCAGAAATTCGAGCGCGTGTTTTTGGTCTGACAAGCGCAGGGGTACTGATTGCAATGCCAGTCGGAGGCTTACTCGCCGGATACATGCTTGAATGGTTCGGCTTAACGACCGCGCTGGCTATCTACGGCGTGATATACGTCTTAGCCATCGGCAGTCTGATTTTCAATCCCGATGCCAACGAATTAGACCGTTCAGAAGCACCACCCGTACCTGATACTGTTGCCCCTGAAACTGCCTGAAAATATAGACAGAGACAACCTGGCTTGTATTATTTAAAAGCTCCCTTTCTCCATAGGGAGGAACGACCGGGGATGGGGAAAGGGCGGGGGGATAGGGGTATAAAAAACGGGAGACAATCGCTGTCTCCCGTTGCGTCTCTCAATAGATAGGTTTTGTATTAAACAGATACGGGACCGCTCTGCGCCTGGAAATATACCACCATCATGATGACGGACATCACCAGCCCGGCAACACCCAGAAGCAACGCAAGAACTGCCATCACACGACGCGCCATACCAATATTATTGGTCAGGTCATCATGTTTAATATCGCCTTTGCCTTCGACACGGGCAGAGAATGCGCGAACTTTCATCAACCATTCCTGCTTAAATAAAGCAACAAAGCCATATGCAGCAAGGTACAGGCTAAATCCAATCATTATTAAGAATTGCAGCATGTGATCTCTCTCCACTAATCGGACACTGTTATCTCTATTGTTATATAGTTTTGCTACGATGCAAGCCCTCATGGTACTCATGTCCCATGAAAAGTTGTTATTATTCACTTATATATCACAACATTGACAGACACACCTTGCAATCCGGTTACAAATTTGTTTCTTTTCGGAGAATAACCGCATTTCCGGCAGGAGTATCCGCAACCAGTGTTCGAAAAATTTCTAAGGCAGTTTCCAGTGGAATCGGTAACTGTTTTGCGAGTTCGCCTACCGATTCATTGTAGGCAGATTCTATCGCGTTCAAGTCGGGCATCATTGCCTGACCTGTATCCGATAGTGAGAGGTTAACCGCCCGTCCATCAAGTGGATCAGGTGTTTTCACGATATAACCTGCTTTAACCATTGTTTTCACCAATCGACTGGGACTGCCTGTCTCACAAACCAATCGTTCCCCGAGTTCACTCAAAGTCAATTGCCCGAATTGGTCTAACACCTGCAAAACCTCTGCCTGTGCAGGCGTTAAATTCAGTGGTTTCAAAACATCACTAAGCTGGCGATTGCCTTCGCGTTGCAATGCCAGCACCAGATAGCGTAATTCTTCAGCCGGAGTCATAGCATCTCCTTAGATTTAGATGACATGTCATCTATTATGGCTGAAAAATCACCTCGCGGTCAAGGAATTCTGCCAGACGTTTTTCCGATTCAGGGTCATGCGATGGTAAAAAGACAGTTTCATGCGTATTCACATACTCCCGCATCTGCCGCATCGACTCTGTCGCAATATCTAAATCAGAGATCACACCATCTAAAATCATTTGCTGCAATGCTTGTTCTGTATATGCCATATCGCCTGCGAAAATTAACGCCCGACTCCCATCTTCCACAATCACCGAGAGATGACCTGCACTGTGTCCATAGGTTGGAACAAGTGTCACACCGGGCAATAATTGATAGCTTTCCGTAAAACTGGCAAAAACGCCATCGGTAAAATCAATAACCGTCGGTGCAAAGCCATCAAACCAGCGATGATTGAGATAACCACCCATGCGACCTGCTAAACCACTTGCTGCATCCCATTCTTTTTGCGAGACAACGAACTCTGCATTTTTGAAGTGATTCAATCCCCCATCATGATCTTGATGCAAATGCGTCAAAATCACGTAACGCACATCCTCGGGATTCAGTCCCCGGTCACGCATTTGATAGTCGAGTTCTTCTTCTCTGCTGATTTTGAACTGTGCCGCTTTCTGTAGCAAGGGCATATACGGCGGAAAATATACAGGGTCATTAGCATTGGCTGCAATCCCGGTATCCACCACGATCAGACCCGCGTCGTGTTCGATGACGAAGCACCAGATAGGCAACCACTCACTCCGCTGTTTATCGAAAATCGTGTTGATGAGGCGCATCAGACCTCTCCCTTCGCCCTGACGCCACTTTTCCGTAATTTTGACATAACCTGTTGTAATTGCGTGTACTTGCATGATTCTCTCCTAATTTAGATGACACGTCACATAACTTACCTGAAAATAGATGACACGTCACATATATATACAATCACTATTCATCAATTTAGATGACACGTCAACTAATTTTTATAAGTTTTTATTTTTGGGATAACGGTCACTCTGGAGGCTTAACTACCAGAATCCAGAAAGGGATACTACCGGAGCATCCCTTTGTTGAGTCAATTTTTGAAACTGTGGTAAATCATTCTGATAGTGCTATTCGTCTGAGCTTGAGCCGTGAATGTGGCTGTAAATATGGCTAAGTCCGTTACCTGTATCGCCCGGATTGTATTGATGGCAACCGAAACAATTTAGAGCCGGGTCGGTTGTGGAGCCAGTGTACTCTGTGTTATAACCCTGTTGCATAGATGTTTCCATTACAGTGTTTGCTAACTGAATAGAACCACGTTGATTGTTAACACCATCAGGAGCGTTGTAGGAAGGGGGATGTGACGGGTTGTTTAGCCAGAGCGCACCGATTAGCTCATAATTTTGTAAAACAGCCAGAGGATTATCTGAATCCAATGAACTGAACATCTCTGTCAGTTGTCCGTTCAGCGACGTAATGTCGTTAATATTTTCATTGGCTTCATGATCTCCAGAGCGTGTGCCATAGGGATAAACCCGGCAAATTTCAGATGGTGTACCGGTTAATGGAATAGGTGTCGGAGTAGGGACAGTGATACCGGTATTAAAGGAGCAATCAGATGATGGGTCTGGCAATTCTGCGGTGCAGCTTGAACTGGCGAAAGCCCATCCGTCCGGTGAATTGGTGGAACTCTGGCAATCAGGCGCATTATTTTTATGCTCAAATGTTGCCCAGACAAACTCTGGATGTGAATCCGTATTTCTTACAAAGTGAAAACCGATTAAACCCAGCAACTCTGTTTCATCAGTGACACCATCGTTATTAACATCGGCGTTAATCCAGACATAGCTGCTTTTTTCGTCTTCAGTAATAAAGCGCCAGGCAATTTTTAATTCCGTTGTGCCGGACGGGAAGTTAGTGGGAGGGATAGTAGACGTAGAGGTAGGCGTACTATCACTATTGGTGGGAGTAGAAGTGGCAGCAGGATATGTATATGAACACATATCATTGCTGAAACGTACCTCGAATACCACAACATTTCCTGCCTGATCGTAGATAATTCCGCTATTTCCAGCTTCACGGAACTCATCCAGAGTGATGAAATCATCTTCGATTCCGTCATCATCTTTATCTACGCGGATAAAGAATTGCGGAGTTGTTTCTGTCGAAGAACATGAATCCTGACCATTTGCAAGGAATTGTGTGTAAGATGCCGGATTTTGGAATTCGCGTTGACTATTCCCGCTATCAGACATTAATTGGATAAGCCCTTGCCAGGAAAATTGGTAAAAATCACAGAGTGTTTGTCCCCCATCCGGGATTTCGGTAGGCATCGTCGGATTACTAATCCAGGATTCATCGGCTTCACAGGCGGAATCCTGTGCGGAAACGACGGATTCAGATGTATTGTTGAGAACAACAAAACTTAAGGCAAAAGCAAACAGAGCTAAAGTAATGGCGATTAATGCTGCTTTTCTATTATTCATGATGTTGCAATCCCCTCTTTGATATGAACAGTGCTAGTTCTTAGTTAAAGGCAAAGTTACTACGGTGTATGTGTTTCACGGCGTGAATTTACACGTAGCCCGATTTAGAAGATTACTATTAGATTGTAATATCTTTATCTGTCCGACCCCTTAAAATATACTTGTACTATATTATAATACAAGTATTTTTATGAGTAAATTACATTTCAAAAATTGAGTAAGTAACATTTAATATATAATTAACTTTAATTGATTATAGAGGCTCAAATACTGGAATCCATTAATCGGGGAGAGAGAGAGTTAATAGTTCATTTTCCAGAATTTGAAGTTTATTTCACGGATAGGTGTGTAAAATTCCAGAGGTATTGATGAAACACTAACCCGATTCGCTGTAAGAAAATCGCGACTTATGTTATCTTAGAAGTAAGTTGCCCATAGGGAAACACAGGCTCATGGTCACAGAAAAGCCAAAACGCAAGCGTCGTCCACAATCAAAATCAACCATCCGCTTCATCCTGATTCTTGTGATGATTGTGCCTGTATTCTTTGTTGCCAGGCATCCCCGCATCGGAAATAGCCTGCTCACAGATGGCATTGCAATCAGCGTGCTGATTTGTAGCGCCGTTTATGTCCTGTATCAACTTGCACTCTGGCTGATTGCAGCGTATATGGGCATCCTGTCCGACGACAACACGCCCGATTCACAGGAATTTTAGCTATCCAACTCTTTCAAACGCGAGAAAAACCAGTCCCAGCCGCCTTCGTGTTCCTGGCGAAGCGCCTCTCCGGCATCGTCATCACTAAAACCGGATTCCACCAGCGCGACAATCGTATTTTCCCCGTCTGATGCTACGTCAAAACGGGTCTGAATATCAGAGCCATCGTTAGCTTTATAAACGAATGTATGCGGCGCATCATCGCTAACAACAGTCACTTCAAAACCTGTTGAGCCGCCATCCTGCATATTCCATTTAAACGAGTATGTATCACCTGTTTTCTCTGCATGATCGGAGAACCATTTTTGCAGATGGTCGGGGTCGGTTAACCAGGCATAGACAGTCTCCGCTGCGGCATCCAGTTTGAGCGTGCGTTTAATTTCGTTCATAAAAAACCTCTTGATAGAAAATTTGTTCAATATAATAATAATCGAAAATATGTTCCTGTCAATCAACTTTGAAATTTCAGATATAATTACCCGCGATACAACTCAAAGGACACGCATGGCAACCAAAGACCAACTTATCGGCACATGGCGATTAATTTCACAGGAAACAGAATATGCTGACGGGCACAGAGAATATAGTCGCGGGAATCAACCGGATGGCATTTTGATGTATGATGCCAATGGTAATATGTCGGTACACTTGGTTCGCACAGAAGAACCCCGTGTCAAACATACCGATTTGGCAGCATTCGATACCGCGATGGAGCAATATCACGGCTACTTCGGCACATACGAAGTCGATGAAGGCGAGCAAATTGTCTATCACAATATTATCGGCTCAGCCTTCCCTCCCTATCGCGGCACACAACAAATACGGCATTTTGAGTTAGATGGCAATCGCCTGACTTTATTCGCACATGCCACCACAGCAGGCGATGACACAAAGCGTTTGATCGTATGGGAACGCCTGACAAAATCCTACACGCAAGCATAGAATGGCATTTTTCCTTAACACAATTCGAGCAACTTTGACCTGCCAATGACCCGGCGCTAATGTACAATGAGGGCAATCTGTCCGGCACCCCGATCAATCTCATGAAATTTGCTGAAGTCGCCGTCAACACGGCTGTCAATCAGACCTATCATTATCATATTCCCGACAAACTCCTGCATCGTGTGACATGGGGCAGTCTCGTTCGTGTCGGTTTTGGCACAGCCATGCAACCCGCGATTGTGGTCGAATTACATGATGAACTCCCCGACGATTTACAGGACATCACGACCAAGCCGATTATCGAATTACTGCATCCTGAACCTGTGATGACAGAAGAACACATTGAACTCGGCATGTGGATGAGCGAAGCCTATCTGACCTCGCCTGGAGCATGTCTCTGGTTGATGCTGCCACCGGGATTAACAGGCAGAAGTTCGCGTCAGGTACATCTAATTGATGAAACAGCAGAAGGTAACAGCGAATCTCAACGCAATGTCTTGAACGCCCTACGCGAAAAATCACCCCAAAAATTATCCGCACTCAAAAAAGTCGCAGATGTCAAAAATATCCAGGGACTCATTCGCCGTTTAGAAGAACAGGGCATGGTTGAACAGGAAGCATTGTTATCGCCACCAACTGCCTCTCAAAAAACAGTCAAAACTGTGGTTCGCGCTATCCCTGACGATGAAATCATTGATGCACTTGCACAATTAGATCGTGCGCCCAAACAAACAAAGGTATTTTCCTATATTTCCCGCTTCGATTATCCGCTTGACATCACCGAAGTACGGGAAGAAACCGACGCTTCTTATGCCGACCTCAACGCGCTGGAACGCAAAGGCTTCATCCAATCCGGCGAACGTATCGTCTATCGCGATTCTCTCGCAGACCGTGATTTTGTTCCCTCAAAACCCCTTAAACTCACATCCGACCAGCAAACGGTCTGGGAAATAATTCTGCAAAGCCTTAGAAACCGGAAAAACAACAATTCACAACTAACAGAAGTCCCCTCTCCAACGCTTTGGGGAGGGGATTTAGGGGTGGGGGTAAGCAAGCCTCCACAACTCACCGATAAGGATTCAGGTGAAGAGATTCAATTATCATTTATTAAATGGGCAAATACCTATGCGCCCCCAAAACTCCATGAAAAGTTAAAACTACGGGCGCAGGAAATGCGTAAAAACCCTACTCCCGCAGAGGATAAGCTCTGGCAAGCATTACGCGGTAAAAAGCTAAATAGCATAAAATTTCGTCGCCAGCACCGTATTCAGCGCTTTATAGTCGATTTCTATGCAGCAAATCAGAAACTTGTCATCGAGGTCGATGGCGAATCGCACGAGAACCAGGTTGAATATGATGAAATGCGAACCGCATATCTGGAATATTTAGGCTTGAATGTGCTTCGTTTTTCCAACGCAGATGTTATCCAGCATTTAGATGCTGTACTTGAAGCAATCGGTGATTATATTGATTCAACCCCCACCTCCGACCCCTCCCCGGAGTACCAGGGAGGGGAGCTTGATGTAGCTCAAGATGATATGGACTCTGAGAAAGCATCACAAGCGGTTGAAGTCCCCTCTCTAACGCCTTGGGGAGGGGATTTAGGGGAGGGGGTAAAAGAGTCCCACTCTCCACAACTGCGGGCTCAGAATGCAGGGGAGGGGGTAAAGGGACTCAACAAGTTCCTCCTGCATGGTGTCACCGGCTCGGGCAAAACCGAAATCTACCTCCACGCCATCGCAGAGGTCATCGCACAGGGACGCCAGGCGATTTTCCTTGTCCCGGAAATAGCACTAACACCACAAACAATCCGGCGTGTGGCACAACGTTTCCCGAATCAGGTAGCAGTCGTACATGGCAGCCTGGGCACAGGCGAACGCTACGACACCTGGCGACGCGCCCGTGAAGGCGAAATTAACATCATCGTCGGGACACGCTCGGCACTCTTCACACCCTTGCCCGATGTTGGACTCATCATTCTTGATGAAGAACACGACCACAGCTACAAACATGCGCCTGCCTTGCTGCCACCTTATTATCATGCCCGTGAAGTCGCCGAAAAATTAGCCGATTTCAATGAGGCAACCGTCATTCTCGGGAGCGCCACACCGGATATAGAGAGCTTCTATCGCGCACAAAAAGGCGAATTACAGTATTTGCATATGCCAGCCCGTATCATGGGACACCGCCAGCGCATCGAAAAACAGGCGAAAAAACGCGGTGTCAAACTTGCCTATCAAGCACTGAACGGCGATAGTGATGCCATGACAATCGACTTGCCCCCGGTTACCATTGTCGATATGCGAGAAGAACTCAAAGCCGGAAATCGTAGTATGTTCAGTCGTGACTTGAAACTCGTGCTCAAAGGGGTGATTGAACGCAATGAACAGGCAATCTTATTCCTGAATCGACGCGGACAGGCGAGTTATGTATTTTGCCGTGACTGTGGCTATGTGGTTGAATGCGACAATTGCGATACACCGATGACCTATCACAGGCATGGTGATTTGATGCGCTGTCATCATTGCGGACATCGACAGGAATCCCCTGAAATTTGCCCTGAATGCGGCAGTGATAAAATTCGCTTTTTCGGAGCAGGAACACAACAGGTCGAACAGGCACTTCACAAAGAATTTCCTGAGATTCGCACCGTTCGCTGGGATAGAGATACCGCCGATAAACCCGATTTACATGAGATGATTCTGGCGAAATTCGCGGGTGGGGATGCCGATATAATGGTCGGGACACAGATGATTGCCAAAGGACTGGATTTGCCCCTAGTCACACTGGTAGGCGTCATCAGTGCTGACCCTGGCTTAGCGTTGCCGGATTTCCGTGCGAGAGAGCGAGCTTTCCAGATTTTAACCCAGGTTGCCGGACGTGCAGGACGCGGTATTTTAGGCGGACAGGTTATTATCCAGACCTATAACCCGCAGCATCCCTCAATTATGATGGCAGGTGGACATGATTATGAAGGTTTTTATGATCTGGAAATCGAATCCCGCCGTGAAATGGGCTATCCACCTTATCGTCGCCTGGCACGAATCCTTGTCCAGAATGCTCATCCTATTGAAGCACAACGCCAGATCGAATCGGCGGCAGAGCAACTCAAGCACTTCATCGACAAACACAACCTGACGGATACCCATCTGATTGGACCCGCCCCTTGCTTCTTCTCACGCATTGACCGACTCTATCGCTGGCAAGTTTTGATTCGCAGTACCAATCCCAATCTATTACTTCAACACATCCAGATACGAAACGGATGGTATATTGATATTGACCCGGTGGATATTCTTTAGGTAGTTCTACCTCCGGCAAAATTAGACATCCAGTAGGGGTTTGGCGTGCCAAACCCGCTTACAGTTGTTAGGTATTCGTAAGCATTTATCAGCCATTATTGAATGGTTATCATTCATATCATAGGACAAATCATCATGGCAAAAAAACGATCTAATTCAGGTAGTAGTTGTGGTTTCCTTTTCATATTATTGATTGTCGCGCTGCTTGCAACTGGCGGAATTGCTGCCGGATTTTATATGCTTCAGTATGGCAATCCACTGGCATCGGATGAAATCCCTGTGGTGGGTCTTGAAGAAATGAATCCCGATGTCACTCAGATTCCCGAAACAAACTCTCCTATCACGCCCGATACAAACCCCGATAGTCCGACCTTTGCCCGTATTCTGCGCGATGTTAATGAGGCACGTGAGGCAGAAGGCTTAAATCCGGTGACACTCAATTCTTTACTGAATCAAGCCGCCGCAGAACAGGCAGTCTACACCGCTTCGATTTATGACCCGACCCATGAAGATGCCGACGGCAATTTGGCCGATGTGCGTGTCACAGCACAGGGCTATATGTGGAACACAGTCGGGGAGAATTTGCTTGCCAATTGGAGCATCAATGGACACCGTGTCTTTACGCTGTGGCAGGGAAGCCCGGTACACAACGCCAATATGATGAATCCTGATTTTACCGAAATGGGTCTGGCATACATGGTCACACCGATTGGACAGGTTTACCATGCAATGGTACTTGCCCGTCCACTATAAATTTCATATAATTTTGTAATTCATTGTAATGTTAATTAGAGCGGAACACACACATGCCTTACACAATTTCGTGGCACACCGAAAATCATATTATGCTGGTTGAATTGAGTGGCATTGTCACACAAGATGAACTCACCTCAATTACCGATGAATCCTTTGGACTCGTGCAGCAAAGCACTGCGCGGGTTCATGCAATCGTTGACCAGTCTGCTGTTGAGAGTATGCCAAAATCACTGAAAGCACTCAGTAGCAGTATGCCCCGCAACCGGAGCGAAAACCAGGGCATCACCGTGCTAATTGTCCCGGATATGAATCGCTGGGGAAAGTTCATCGCCAGTACCTTAATGCAACTGGTCGGCTTAGAATACCGCGTTGTCAACTCGATGGATGAAGCTGAATCTCTGCTGATGAGTCTCAAACAGTACTAACATAATCCATGCTATAATCGGGATAGATAGCTGGAGATAAAATCATGGCGAAACAGGTTACAATTGAACTCAGCGAGGATTTTTATAGTGTTGTGGAACATGTTACCCGGGCAACGGGGGAAACATGGGAGACTGTATTCAATCATTGGGTTACGAATCCTATTCCCAACCCGACTCAGAGTAATATTGACCTCTTAACGGACGAAATTGAAAACTATGACCTGATTCAGTTATGGATGATTGTATACAGGAAATTGCCATCTGAACTTGAAGCACGGTATCAAGCTATTATGGAAAAACAACGCGCCGGACAACAACTCACCGCACAGGAAAAATCAGAGTGGGATGCTCATGTTAAACTTGGTGAACTTGCAATGTTGCTACGTGCCCATGCACTGGCTACGCTCAAAGCGAGAGGATCAAATATCGACATTTATGTCAATCGAGAACTGGATTAATGGCATTATCCGCTAAACAGCGAAAAGATGTATTCAGACGTGCAAATTTCACCTGTGAATATTGCCACACGCCTGAGCTTTATAGTGGTTTAGCACTTGAAATTGACCATATTGTGCCGCAGTCAGAAACTGGAACTGACACGCTTGATAATACCTGTGCTGCCTGTCGAAGTTGTAACAAATACAAACATGATTTTCAGACTGCAACTGACCCGCAAACAGACGAAGATGTATCTCTTTTCAATCCCCGTACACAGAACTGGCATGAGCATTTTTCCTGGAACGATGATTTTACAGAAATCACAGGAAAATCAGCTATTGGTAGGGCAACTGTAGAACGCTTAAAACTGAATCATGCGATTATCATCAAAGCGCGTGCAATGTGGCGTAAAGCTGGATGGCAACCTCCATCCGACGAATAATGCTATAATCGGCATAATTGATTTTTATCTCTGACGCTGTATAGTGAATTAGAAAATCAGTGATTGATGCAAAATTAATCCGATAGACAGCCTTTATAATAGCACTCAGGATGTCAGCTTTTTTCTGATGAAACATGGGGCTCGAAGAAAAGACTGCATCGGAAGCTAAAAGACTGATTTTTAAATTTTTCTTTGTATCTTTGTGCCTTTGTGTCGAAAAATGCTGTAAAACAATTCATTTAGTACAATTCATTTTACATATAACGTCTCTGATTCTCCGCTTCTCTGTGTTGTGCTTTTAAACTACAATCAAGCCACTGATTAAACACAGCCAGAAAGATACCTGTGCGTTACCCGACCTACAGTGAACTGATTTTCATCAATGGCTTATTGCTTGATGATGCCGATTTACAAACTGGCAAGAAAAAAGTCCGTGATATTGATTTGCTACTTGCCGCCGCAGACCGCCCGAAAGCCAGCGCCTTCGGAGAAGATGCCTATCCAACATTAAAAGAGAAAGCCGCCGTTTTACTGCATTCGATTTCGCGCAATCATCCCTTCACCGATGGCAACAAACGCACCGGAACAGTTGGCTCATTATTTTTGCTGGCAATCAACGGACAAAAAGTCACCTGGAATCAACAATCCGCTGTAGATCGCATCGTTAACGTAGCAGAAGGTCGCACAGAATACGCTGATTTCGCAAAATGGCTGGAAACCACCGCCACACAAGCATCATTAGAACCGGATACAGCGCGTGATACACTGATTATCAAACGTTTGCTTGATGAACAGAAATGGTTACTCGATGAACTCGCAGACCGATAAATATCCCCTGCGTATTCTCTCCGCAGTTGATTTACACAACATCAATGAAGAAGTCACTGACAAACCCTCGATGATTCGTGACCATCAGGTCTTGAAATCGGCGGTAAGACGACCCTATATTATCTTATTCGGTGAGGAGCAATTCCCGACACTCATCGACAAAGCGGCTGCGACCATGTATTCGATTGCGGCGCATCATATTTTCGGGGATGGCAACAAGCGTACTGCCGTTCGAGCGGCACAGGTTTTTTTAGAGGCAAATGGTCTAAAAGTAAGCTGGCAGGAGACCGAGGTACGCGAGTTTGTCCTGAATATCGCAAAAGGTAATATCGAAATTGAGCAGGTCAGTGAATGGCTTGCAGAACGGGTAGAGGAACAAACAGATGACGAATAGCGACACAGTTAAACAATACTGGCAAGATTACATTTCAACTTTAGATGATAAACACCCGCATCATCAGGCGGTATATAGTGCATGGGGCTTTGGTGATAGCCCTGAAATGGCTGATGAACTCGGCACACTGGTCGTTTCAGGCGAAAAAACAGCCACCGCATCGGCTATCTGGGAATACGAAGATAACAACGAACCCGAACCTTATCCCGGCGAACTCAGCATCATCCTCAACGGGAAAGAAGAACCGATGTGCATCATCGAAACAGTTGAATTATTTGTCAAACCCTTCAACGAAGTCCCGGCAGATTTTGCAGCAGATGAGGGCGAAGGTGACAAATCTTTAGCATACTGGCGTGATGCCCACAAACGCTTCTTCACACGTACTTTTGCTGATTCCGAAACCCGCGAATTCACAGAAACCATGCCCGTTCTCTGTGAACGATTTAAGGTGATTTATAGAAATTAGAAAGTTAGCTCCGGGTTAAGAAAATTTGCCTGTTTATCAGGGCATAACAGGGGCATTTCACCCCCAAAACAGGCAATTCCGGTTAATTTATAGTTGGAAACGTTTGATACCCGGGATAGAAAAAACTGTTGTTCTGTATGCGATTTTTAAGGTGCATATCTTGAGGATAGCATACAATAGGGGGCTGTTGTCGTTCATATGACCGTTGATATCAACGCTTATTTATCAAAAAAATGACTATTCAGAATTGAAAGAAACAATCTTCTTTGCCTCTCTGCGTCTTTGCGTTAAACTATCCTCTGCATTCTCTTCAATCACTAAAAACTGACAACTATTGACTAAATACTGAAAACTAATGACCCACCGCATTCTCTACAATGTCAACATCCCGAGATTCTTCGTCTCGCACCGTCTACCATTAGCACTCGCCGCACGCGATGCTGGCTATGATGTGCATGTGACAACTTCGGATGCCGACACAGAAAATATCCAGAAAATTTACGATGCCGGATTACAATTCTACCCGCTACCCTTAGCGCAACACGGCACAAATCCACTGAGCGAAATCAACACCCTCCGCGCGATGATAATGCTCTATCGCGAACTCAAGCCGGATATTATCCATCATGTCAGCATCAAACCTGTAATTTACGGTGGAATCGCAGCACGTTTAACCGGAATCCCTGCCGTAGTCGGGGCAATGAGTGGTCTCGGACGGGTATTCAGCGATAACAACACAAAAGCAAAAATCCTGCGGCAGATTGTACGCCCGATGTTCAAAATAGCACTCTCTCACCGGAACACCTCCATGATTTTCCAGAACCCCGATGACCAACAAACCTTCATCAACATGGGACTCATCAAAGAAAATCGTACAGAATTAATTCGCGGCAGTGGCGTTGACCTCGATGTATTTACACCCGTGCCCGAAACAGAGGATAAGCCTATTGTCTTATTTGCAGGTCGCCTGATGTGGAAAAAAGGTGTTGCGGAATTTGTGGAAGCAGCAAAGGAATTGGGTGAAAAAGCCCGATTCGTGATCGTCGGCTACAGTGAACCCACCTCACCGGATGCTGTGCCGGAAGAATATCTCAAACAACAGGCAGAAGCAGGCATCATCGAATGGTGGGGCAAACGGGACGATATGCCTGACGTTTTCGCACAATCACATATTGTTTGCCTTCCAAGCAGTTACGGGGAAGGTGTTCCCCGTGTACTCATCGAAGCCGCCGCCTGTGAACGCCCGATTGTCGCAACAGATACACCCGGTTGCCGTGAAATTACGATACACAATGACAACGGCTTACTCTTTCCTGTTGGTAATAATCCCGCCATGATTGCCGCGCTCGAAAAATTAATCGAGTCCCCGGAACTGCGTCATAAAATGGGCAAACGCGGACGCGAAATCGTACACCAGGGCTTTTCCCTGCAAATCGTCACATCACAAACCCTCGCTCTCTACGAAAAGTTATTGAGCAATCATGGGGCATCATAGCCGTTTACCCGAGAATAGATGTAAGGGCTTGCTAATGCTCTTTAATTTTTAATACGGAGAAAAATCATAATGACCTTTTTAAGATATAGACCGGGTGTAGGGGAGTGCCGCTGTGCGCTCCCGCGATTGAGATACGGGAAGGCACGGCGACCTTCCCCTACGCTTATTTCCCATTTAATTTTTAACCTGCATCAGCACGCCCTACCGTCAAATAGATAAAACAGGACATCATCACATGGGAAAAAAGAAAAAGAAGAAAATCCGCCCGCTTGCACTCTGTGTATTCCGGCGTGGCGATAAGATTTTTGTCGCAGAGGGTCATGACCCCGCAAAAAATCAGACCTTCTACCGTCCCATAGGAGGCGGCATTGAATTTGGAGAACGTGCCGCAGAAACCGTTGCCCGTGAAGTGATGGAAGAAATCAACGCGGAAGTGGCAGACTTAGTCTATATCGGCACACTGGAAAATATTTTCACCTACGAAAGCAATCCCGGACACGAAATTTGCCTGATGTTCGATGGACGCTTTGTCGATGAAACGCTCAATGCCGATGACTACTCCGTAATAGGGGAGGATGATGGCGAGGTTCTCTTCACCGCTACGTGGAAGCCCCTATCCTTTTTTAGAGCAGGCAACGCCCCTCTCTACCCGGATGGCTTACTCAATTTATTGGATGACATATCATCAAATTAATGACCCGGTCGGGGGTTTCCCGGACACGATGCATCGTGTCCCTACACGCTACTTCTATCGAGGTAAACTATTTGCAGGAGATGGTTATGACTGACCCACAACAATTCATACAAAACCTCATCACCGACCTATCACAGGAAACATTTGACGGCGATGATGTCTATAACGAATACGCCCCTGATAATCCTTACAACGAGATTCGCCGCAACAACCTCAACCGCTATTTGAATGAGATGCTGGAACGCAAACCACAATTCATGCTGGTGATGGAAGCGCCGGGCTATCGTGGATGCCGTTTAACAGGTGTTCCCGTAACCAGTAGAAAAATTTTGATAGAAGGTATCGACACGCTGGAAATGTTCGGAGAAACACGCGGCTATCAACTCACAGAAGATGAAGGCTTCGAGAATGTTTATGGCGAACAGAGCGCAACCATTGTCTGGAACACACTTGCTGAAATCGGTACTGTTCCGCTTATCTGGAATAGCTTTCCCTTTCATCCTCGAAAAAACAGCCAGCAACGAACCAATCGTAAACCACGTGTCCCCGAAACAAAACTCGGACTCAGCTACCTGCAACGGGTCATTGACTTCTTCAAACCACAGGTGATTATCGCTGCCGGGAATGTAGCCCACGATACGATGACATCTGCCGGAATTGACTGTTTCAAAGTGAGACATCCGGCACAGGGTGGCAAAAATGACTTCGTCGCCGGAATGAAGGCTATTTTTTCCTCAAAAACCCCCAATAATTAGGGGGATGGTATCCGCTTTGAGCAAGTAAGATAGGGACAAAATACTCTTTTTAGTAGGAAAAATATTATGACACACGAAAAGCGTGAATCTGCACACATGAAATTTGTTTCCGGTCTTGTTATTGGCATAGTCACCGCAGTCGTATTGCATAGCATCCCGGTTGGTGTCGGTGTTGGACTTGTTTTTGCCCTCAGCTTAAAACAGGATGATGCCAGAGACACAAAACAGGCTGAGGCAATGTAACATCCAGCCACATAGAACTAAATGGAAGCGCTTCCGGGCGCTTTTTTAGTTGCTTCTTAACTTGATCATAATATAGATCGCAAGATTTGTACCTTAGTATCAAACTTTCTTAATACCACCTCTGTATAATCCCCCACAATATTTGGATGAACAGCAGTTTGAGGTTGCCTCATGGCAAAATCGACCTCACATCCCGATTGTGTCCATTGTCGATTCATGGTGCGCCATAGCAATGGTGAATATCGTTGCAGACAACACAATATGGTTTTGCATACACCCGTGAGTCTGTTCTGTAAGATGATTACTTTAGCCGCAGAGAAAGACGCTGATTACCGGAGCTGGTTTAGTGACGCGATTAACACCGATTCGCTTGACCCCAATACACTTTATACCTGGGTCGAAACACCCACCCGCAACAAAGTAGGGGAACAGGAAGTGCAAATCGACCCGGAAGCAATCGCTGCCCTGACGACCTATATCACATGGTCAGCAGGCTCATTCTGGCAAATTCTGCGTAAAATGCGGCTGAGTAAACGGAATCATTATCGTCAACACGGGTATAAAATTGATGATGGAAAATCGTGATGTGTCATAAAAGAGGATGCTTCTTCAAAACATCCTCTCCTGTTCCATGAAGATTGCAACCCCGCTACGTCACCGGGTCTGATTCTCTGGTGATGGTTGTGGCAATATCCAGCGCCCACGCACGAATCGCATTCCAATCGCGGTAATCGCCTTCTTTACGCCCGATCATGCCATCATAGGTTTCATGAAATTCCTGTCGCAATCCCAACGACAAATCCTGTAAACGACCCCCGAAGAAGCGATAATTCTTGAGATTGAGCCGTTCGAGAATATTATGCGGTAAATAATTGGCAAACGCATAATCATACCCGTCCGCTTCTAACACCCGCATACAGAGCGAAAAGCCCCAGACAGGTTTATCTTTGAACTGGTCTTCTATCCGGCGAACCGTTCGCCACAGAGATGACATCCACACGCCTTTGTAGATCGCCGTTCCGAGTATCACGGCGTTATAGCTATGAATATCCCCTGTGAAATTATCCGCATCAACAACATCAACCGACAGTTCTTGCTCCTGCAAAATTCTCCCGATGAATGTTGCCACTTCAGCAGTGCTTCCACGTTTGCTGGCATAGAGTATCAGTAACTTTTTCATAGTGCATATCCCCTCGTTTTTCTTCATTGTGCGCTATTTCTGTCACACAAATAAAGCATTTCAGGGATAACCATGAGCTTTGTCACACAAAATTATGATCTTACGCGCATTTACAATCATGATGCGCTAAAATCGATGCAAAAAGCAGAGGTAGCATCATGAATAAAACTATTTTCAGGTTTAAATTCTTCGATATGCCAGTCAGTGTGCCGCGTTCAGGCTTGATTGGCTCAATAATACTGGATGTCATCTGTACGATACTGGCACTAATTTTCACAAATTTAACCCCGCTTGATGCTCTCATCGTCGGGATTCTTGCAACCAGCATTCACTGGTTTTCTGATTTCATTCATCAGTACGGACATTTCTTCGCCGCAAAACAGGTTGGTAAACCAGCTACCGGATTGCGTGTCTGGTGGATACTGGGCACAACCCGCTACCCTGAAAACGAAGGACAGTTATCGCCTCAGACTCATGCGAAACGGGCAATCGGAGGACCTGTCGCCAGCGCTATTCTGCTAATTATATTTCTGATACTCTGGTGTTTTTTCGGGGCAACCGGCGGCGCTCTGCAATTCCTGCTTGCATGGGGCATATTTATTAATTTCTTTGTCTTTTTCGCCGGAGCACTCACACCTGTAAGCATCGGCTGGTTTAGTACCGACGGGGCAACGCTTCTCCAATCATGGCAACAAATGCGGGAAAAATAGGCATTGAAGAATATATCACGGAAGAATATGATGTCCGGTAGCGTCTAAGTTATTACAAATAAAATAACAATTCCGCCTTTCGTATGAGTATTTTGTTTCGAGTGTCGAGATTAATAAGCGAAAGAGTTGGAAATCACACATGATAGATGTCTCGTGGTACAAGGATAATCATCGCATTATTCTGTGGGAGATGAAAGGTGTATGGACACTGGCGGAGTACAATCGCGCAGCAGACATCACCCGCGATCTGATGGCAGAAGTTGAGCATCCGGTTGATGTCATTGGAGATTTGCGGGAGACCAATTTTATGCCTCCCAATATAGTCATGACCGTCGCAGCACGCTACCGTGAAATCGACAGCCGTGATTCAAATTATGGCATTTCGGTACTCATCGACGCCAATCGGGTCATTGAAACGATTGCCGCATTGCTCGACCGGATGCCATACACGAAAAACCGCTTCTACTTTGCACCGGATTTTGCAACGGCTGAGGCACTCATCAAGCAATATCGTAATTGCGCGGATAATTAATGCCCGGGCAATGGGCTTCTACCACATGATAGTCCCCCGTTGCCTATTTTTCCTCAATAATCGGCTGCCCGAATTTAACCAAATTGCCATCGCCATCCAAAATACTGAAATCCCGCATTCCATAATCATGGTTGGTCAATTTACCGTTAGGGTGAACAACCCCGGCTTTTTCATATTCAGCATAGAGTTCATCCACACCCGTCACATCAACATAGCAACTCGTATTTTCCGCAAGGTATTTGTCGTCAGTTGACCAGAAATGCAGCACAAAATTCCCTCGTTTCATGACCAGGTAATTGCCATAATTGTCGAGCGTCTCAAAACCTAATTTTTCTTGATAAAATTTTTCAGTTGCATCAATATTCAACGATGCCAGCACCGGAATTGCTTTTTTAAACTCAATCGCCACATTTCCCTCCTTGTGGAACATAAATTCTATAATATTTCGAGTTTCTTGAATTGTCAATCAAAGTTGATAGTTTGACTTTATAAGGCTAAAAATAAAACGGAGAAATCAGCGCAGGGGAAGGTCGCTGTGCCTTCCCGCTTTGACAAACTTTTGTGAAGTTTTGCATCCGATTCAAAATCCAAATTGTAGTTGTCATTTTTAGCCCATTTATCGGGCTTTCTATGTTTTGTAGCCATCGATTTTGAACCGATGGAGATGATTATTGAAATAAAAAAAGACCATCGGGGATGATGGTCTATCTATCTGAATCACAAAGACCATCGAGGGGCATGATGGTCTTCATGATTATCTATAGTCGTTTGGACACTGTTGAGAGTCCGTTTCGCACCGTTGAATATAGTATGCCCGACATATGCTCATAACGGTAGTGACATACGTCATGCCTCAATTTTGACATATGTCACCCCGGTCTACAGTTCATCCCGCGTCTGAATAAAAAAAGCCTTTTTCAGATTCGGCAATGTGAAGTCAAAGCCACAGGATTTAAAGAAATTCTCCGATGCACTGATCGCCATAACTTCCAAAATCTCGTGTTCCTGTGCCAGTTCCACACAGGCTTGCACCAGTAATTTGCCAGCCCCATTG
>ENA-OWNT01001591-OWNT01001591.1-seawater-metagenome-genome-assembly--contig:-NODE-1591-length-27666-cov-3.960999_pt1 | contig 27666 bp, 25 predicted proteins | sample MGYA00238136_ERZ651165 | MGnify/ENA primary metagenome ERZ651165 (study PRJEB26861, sample SAMN08777766) | seawater metagenome | isolation source: coastal seawater | place: USA: Florida | collected...
GCTAGTTACCCGAAAACACTGTTCAATTTAGCGATTTCAACAGCGCTAAGTTCGGCTTTTCTTAATAACACAGCAGTGGTCGCGACGTTAATGGCGGGGGTTCAACGAAACCAAGAACATGCGCCAAACCGATTACTTATCCCACTATCTTATTTCGCAATATTAGGGGGAACCCTCACACTCATTGGTACTGCAACTAACTTAGTCGTCAATGCACTATTAGTTGAGATGGGGCAACCAGAATTGGGCTTTTTTGATTTTCTGCCTGTTGGTTTGACTCTGTTGCTTTCAGTGGGATTCATTATTGCCATTAGCTGCTCAAGCCTTCATTCTACTTCGACACACTCACCACAAGCTCAGGGCTACTTCATAGATGCAGAGGTAAGTGAATCGAGCAAATTAGTGGGTAAAACGGTAAGAGAAAATCAGCTGCGATCTCTAGACGGATTGTTCTTAGCAGAAATTGTTAGAGGCAAACAGCTTATTTCTCCAGTGACCCCTGAAACGCTCATTGAAGCAAAGGATAAGCTCGTATTTACGGGGGACGTTGGCAATATTAAGCAGCTTAAATTGCTTGATGGAGTAGAAATTTTTGCTGACAACAGCCAATTGTTGAGCAGTAACCTAACTGAAGTGATTGTGAGCCCAGAATCGGTATTGATTGGAAAAACATTAAAGAGTAGTGGCTTTCGTTCCCGGTTTGATGCTGCGGTCGTGGCAGTAAACCGAGAAGGGCAACGTTTGTCTGGTAAATTAGGTGAGCAAGTTATCCAATCTGGCGATAAATTGGTTTTAGCCGTTGGGCAAGATTTCAATAAACGGCAAAACCTTACACGTAACTTTTTTATACTCAGCGGTATTGAACTCAACAACACACTGACAGCGAAGCAGAGCTTTTTCTCAATTGGTGGTTTTGTTGCAGCAGTTTTAACCTCTGCTTTAACATCAATAAGTTTGTTGGAAGCGATTGGTGCATACATTATTGCCATGATAGGGATGAAAGTTATTGATGGCACCACTATTCGCCGTCGTTTTCCTTTTGAACTGTGGCTTATTTTGGTCTGTGCACTCTCAATTGCACAGTCATTTAGTGACTCTGGCTTGGCAAACACGGTAACTGAAATTCTTTATCAATCACTAGGAACGAGTTCACCTTATACTGCGCTAGCCGTTCTTTTTATCGTTACAGTGATAATGACGGAATTGATTACTAATACTGCGGCTGCCGCTATCATGTTACCTATTGGGGTGGCACTAGCGAATGTTTATCAAGTGAGCACAATGCCTTTTATTATGGCGGTCGCTTATGCGGCAAGTGCATGCTTTATTAGCCCTTATGGCTATCAAACAAATTTGATGGTAATGAACGCAGGGGGATATAGCTTCAAAGATTTTATCCGAGTGGGTTGGAAAGTCTCGTTGGGCTATATCGTCGTAGCACTTATTGCTATTCCAATAATATTTCCCTTTTAATGAATTATGAATCCATACAATAAAAAGCAAAATGAGTCAGTGAGTGATGATATTGTTTGGCACAATGCGACAGTATCCCCTCAACAGCGTTCTGAACTGAAAAAACAGCAACCGGTTGTACTTTGGTTTACCGGGTTAAGCGGCTCTGGTAAATCGACAGTTGCCAATGCGGTTGAAAAGAAACTGCTAGAGCTAGGCAAACATAGCTACCTACTTGATGGTGATAATGTACGTCACGGGCTCAACAAAGATTTGGGCTTTAGTGATGAAGACCGAGTCGAGAACATCCGCCGCATTGGTGAAGTTGCAAAACTGTTTGTTGATTCCGGTGCGATTGTGCTGACGGCATTTATTTCTCCGTTTATCTCTGATCGAACTCAAGTACGAGAGCTGTTAGATGACGGCCAGTTTTTGGAAGTGTTTATTGATACGCCGCTAGAAGTCTGCGAGCAGCGCGATCCTAAAGGCTTGTATAAAAAAGCGCGTGCGGGTGAAATTAAACACTTCACAGGTATAGATTCTGAATACGAAGCGCCAACCTCTGCTGAGATACATGTCAAAACAGCGGACGCAACGATTGAAGTGTGTGCTCAGCAGATTATCGATACACTGACTGAAAAAGAATATATTTAATATGCATTACGATGTTTTTAATGGTGATGCGGATGGCATCTTATCTCTTATCCAACTGCGTAAGCATGAGCCCAAAAGTTCAACCCTAATCACCGGAATTAAACGAGATATCAAACTATTGCAAAAGGCTGCTACCGAAAAAAATGTTAGTGGCGTAACGGCTCTAGATATTTCGATGGAAAAGAACCTAGATGCGTTGCATGAGTTGTTAAACAGAGATATTCCCGTTTTCTACTGTGATCACCACCGTACGGGTGAAGTGCCTCAAGCTGATAACTTTACCGCTTTGATTAATCTTGATGCTCAAATCTGTACCAGTTTATTGATCAATAAACATATCGGTGGGCGTTATGTTCATTGGGCTATAGCGGGTGCTTTTGGCGATAATCTAAATGCTCAAGCAGAAGCGCTGGCTAAAGAATGTGAGCTGCAAGTTGAACAGATTGAGTTTTTAAAAGAACTTGGTGTGTTAATCAATTACAATGGTTACGGCTCAAGCTTATCTGACTTGCACATTGAACCAGCAGAACTGTTTGTTCAACTTATGCAGTATGAGTCACCATTTGACCTGTTAGCAGACACAAATTCTCCATATTACTTGTTGAGACAAGGGTATGAAAGTGATGCAAACAATCTAGAAAATCTGGAAGCAAGCTTTACTACTTTGTCAGCAGAAGTGTATGTATTGCCTTGTGAAGCCTGGGCTAGAAGAATTAGCGGCGTATTCGGTAACCAGTTGGCTAACCAATCACCGAGTAAAGCACATGCAGTGTTAACCTTGAATGCAAGTGGAGAAGACTACACTGTCAGTGTAAGAGCACCTTTAGAGAATCGAACGGGGGCTGATGAAGTGTGTAGTCAGTTTGCAACTGGTGGGGGCCGAAAAGCCGCAGCAGGTATTAACCAATTACCAAAGTCTGAAGTGGAAAACTTTGTTCAGACTTTAAATCAATTTTATAAGAAGTAGGAATAGGACATGTCACACTCTTCGGACCTTATTGCTAAAGATATCGAAGCATATCTAAAAGTACATGAAAACAAGGATTTATTGCGTTTTCTAACGTGTGGTAATGTGGATGACGGTAAATCAACACTGATTGGTCGCCTACTTTATGATTCAAAGCTGATCTATGAAGATCAAATGGCCGCGATCGAGAAAGATTCTCAGAAGTTTAATACCACTGACGAAGCATTTGATTTAGCACTTCTTGTTGATGGCCTTCAATCTGAGCGTGAGCAAGGTATTACTATTGACGTTGCTTACCGCTACTTCTCTACTGATAAGCGTAAGTTCATTATTGCTGATACTCCTGGGCATGAGCAGTACACGCGTAACATGGTGACAGGAGCTTCGACCTGTGACTTAGCTATTGTAATGGTTGATGCTCGTCGTGGTATTCAGACGCAAACCCGCCGCCATAGCTACATCTGCTCGCTTCTCGGTATTAAGCACATTATTGTTGCGATTAACAAAATGGACTTAATGGAGTATAGCCAAGAGGTATACCAGCAAATCAAAGCGGATTACCGCGAAATGGCAAAGAGCTTTAATATTGATGATATTCGCTTTGTGCCTATCTCTGCACTTAAGGGTGATAACGTAGTGACGCCAAGCGAAAAAATGGATTGGTACCCTGGCGCAACGTTAATGAAGCTTTTGGAAACGGTTAAAGTCGATAAAGACAAAAACCTAGAACATATGCGCTTCCCTGTGCAGTATGTGAACCGACCAAACCTAGATTTTCGCGGGTTCTGCGGCACGCTAGCGTCTGGCCAAGTTCAGGTAGGCGATGACGTAACCGCGTTACCGTCAGGTAAGTCATCTAAAGTTAAGTCGGTATTTACCCACGATGGCGAGCTAGAAACTGCGCAGCCAGGCCAAGCCATTACCATCACACTAGAAGATGAAATTGATATTTCTCGTGGTGATATGATTGTTCATACAGGCCATGAACCTAAGGTGACCAATCAATGCGAAGCACATTTAGTTTGGATGGGTGAGCAACCTATGCTGACTCATAAAGAGTATCTGTTTAAATTCGCGACTAAGAGCTGTTCAGGCAAGGTTGCTAGCATTGCGCATAAAGTGGATGTGAACACGCTTGAAAAACATGCTGGAGAGGCTGAAAGTTTAGAGCTTAATGAAATTGCACTAACCAATATTAAGTTGACTGACAATGTAGCAATGGATGAGTACCAGTCGCTGCCACAAACTGGCGCATTTATTGTGATTGACCGAATCAATAATGTAACTGTCGGGGCGGGTATGGTTCATCGCGTTAACTCTGGTGAAGATATGAACCCTCGTATCTATTCTGAAGCAGAGAAAGAGCTGAACGCCTATGTTTGTAAATACTTCCCTGAGTGGGGATGTGAGAAGATAAAATGATAAGACAGTTTAGACATTTATGGGATGTCCTATCTTACGATCAACGAAAGAAGCTAGGCCTATTGCAAGTTATGGTAGTAGTAATTTCAATGTTTGAACTTGTTACTATTGGTATGATTGCTGGATTTATGGGGATTGTTTCAGACAAAAGCAAATTAGATGCTTACTTAAATTTTTTGAACATTACCCTGCCGGAAAGCATTACATTCAGTAATGTACTATTTATTGCATCGTGTCTTATTTTTATTTTTTTGACGATTAGCTCTTTATTATCAGTGTTTATGACAAAAAAAATAAATAAAATATCTCTAGGTTTTGGTCATGATCTGACTGTTCGATTATTTAATTTCTATCAAGATCGAGAGTGGATTTTCTATGTAAATAATAACTCTAGCAATTTATCGAATCGGGTTTTAATTGAAAGTAACCGATTAAAAAATGCCATACTCATGCCAGCAGTTAATATGATATCTCGACTGGTTTTTATTTTTTTTATTAGTTTTGCTATATTATCATATGATATAGAAACGAGTGTATTAATTATGCTGCTTTTCGTTTCTGGTTATTTTTTAATTTCAATGATGATAAAGAGGCGGCTACAAAAAAATGGTGTTTTGGTTTCTGAGGCGAACCAACAAAAAAGTAAGATAGTAAAGGAAGCATTTACAAATACAAAATCTGCAATTCTTTTGAATAAAAGGAAATATTTTGTTGACGCTTTTGAAAAGCAAAGTCTTCAGCAGTCTCAAGCTCAGGCAAGTACTTTGACAATTGCAGGAGCTCCGAGATATATGATGGAGTGGCTTGCTTACGTGGTTATGATCCTGCTCATCATGTTCAACTTAATTGTTAAAGGTGATGACTTTTCAACCATATTGCCATTGCTTACTATTTACGGTTTAGCTGCTTTTAAGTTACTTCCGTCATTGCAGCAGGTTTATAATAGCCTTGCTACTATCAAAGGTAATATTTCGGTACTAGAAATCCTTAGGTCAGATTTGTCACTTAGTGCAATTAAAACTAAACCAATAGGAGAATTACGTTCAACACCTTTTGAAGATTCACTTGAAATTACACAGGGGTGCTTTTCATATGATAATGATGAAAAGTTAGCTTTAAATGAAATCAACTTAAAGATTAACAAGTTTGAAAAAATTGGTGTTGTTGGGCATTCTGGTTCTGGTAAATCTACATTGATCGATGTTCTTTGTGGATTGTTATCATTAAATCGCGGCCAATTTAAAGCGGATGGTAAATCAATAGAGGAACTATCTACTTGGTACCATAATGTCTCTTATGTCCCCCAATCAGTAAACTTATTGGACGCTACGATTGCAGAAAACATAGCATTTGGTGTCCACTACGAAGAGATTGATTGGGGTAAGGTTGACAAAGCTGTTGAACTTTCTTGTTTGACAGAACTTGTTGATAATTTTTCTGAGGGACTTAATAGTCAGTTAGGAGAAAACGGCATACAAATTTCTGGTGGTCAAAGGCAGAGAATAAGTATTGCTAGAGCATTATATGCAGAATCAGAAATCCTAATCTTCGATGAAGCGACGAGTGCATTGGATGGTATCACCGAGAATCAGATAATGGAATCAATTGAAAAGTTATCAGGTAAGAAGACTATTATTATGGTCGCCCATAGACTAAAGACTATTAAAAGTTGCGACCGGATATATTTCATGGATAAAGGGAAAATAGTTGACGAAGGTACTTATCAGTATTTAATTGATAATAATGAATACTTTAGAAAGATGGATAAGTTTGCGTAATTGTTTGCGAGTTTAGTCAGTGTTCTTATTGAAATAATTATATTGTTAATTGGGATTGAAATGTTAAATAATAAAAGAGTTTTAATTACAGGTGGAACTGGTTCTTTTGGGAAACAATTTATAAAAACAATATTAGAACGGTACCCAAAGGTGGGGAAAATTGTCATATACTCTCGTGACGAGTTGAAGCAATTTGAGATAAGACAACGATACCCTCAAAAAGACTATCCTCAGCTACGATTTTTTATTGGCGACGTTCGCGACCGAAATCGTATGATACAAGCTTGTGAAGGGGTTGATGTAATTATTCATGCTGCGGCAATTAAACAAGTTGATACTGCGGAGTATAATCCTACAGAGTGCATCCGCACAAATGTCGATGGTGCCGAGAATGTTATTAGTGCCGCACTTGCATGTGGAGTAAAAGATGTAGTCGCACTCTCTACTGATAAAGCCTGTGCGCCAATTAACTTATATGGTGCGACAAAGCTTGCATCTGACAAGTTGTTTGCGGCGGCAAATAACATTAAAGGTTCAAGGGATATTCGTTTTAGTGTTGTGCGTTATGGTAATGTAATGGGCTCTCGAGGGTCTGTAATTCCATTCTTTATGAAGAAAAAGGAAGAGGGTGTTTTACCAATTACTCATGAGGATATGACTCGTTTCAATATCTCACTTCAAGATGGCGTTAATATGGTTATGTACGCTTTAGAAAATCACTTAGGTGGTGAGATCTTTGTCCCTAAGATCCCATCTTACAAGATTCTAGATATTGCAGAAGCGATTGCACCAGGAATGACAACAAAAGTTGTTGGTATCCGCCCTGGTGAGAAACTGCATGAAGAGATGATTACTGATACAGACTCACTGAATACGATCGATTTAGGTAAATATTATGCGATTTTACCTTCGGTATCCTTTACCTATTCAGAGAATGAGTATATCGAGCATCACAAGGCTGAAAAAGTACCATTTGGGTTTAAGTACAATTCGGGTACCAATACTGAATGGGAAACTGTTGAAGGTTTGCGTGAACTAATTAAAGAGCACGTAGACCCTAATTTTACTGTGTGAGATAAGCCATGATTCCTTACGGTAAACAAGATATTAATCAACAAGATGTTGATAGTGTTCTTGAGGTTTTGAAGTCGGACTTTTTGACTCAGGGGCCACAGGTGCCTGCGTTTGAGCAAGCACTTATTGAGCATACTGGTGTTAACTATGCGTTAGCAGTGAACAGTGCGACTTCGGCACTACATATTGCTTGTCTTGCTTTAGGTTTAGGTAAAGGAGATTGGCTTTGGACATCTCCTATTACTTTTGTCGCGTCAGCAAACTGCGGTTTGTATTGTGGTGCTCAGGTCGATTTTGTTGATATTGATCCAGACACTTACAATATGTGTCCTCAACGTCTAGAGAAAAAACTGATTAAAGCAAAAGCTGAAGGCAAGCTGCCAACGGTGGTGGTGCCAGTGCATTTATGTGGTCAGCCATGTGATATGGCAGCAATCGGTAAGTTGGCTAAGGAGTATGGCTTCAAATTGATTGAAGATGCTTCGCACGCCATTGGTGGCCGATATCAAGACCAACCGATTGGGAATTGTGAATACTCGGATATTACCGTATTTAGCTTTCACCCTGTTAAAATTGTCACCACGGCTGAAGGCGGTGCTGCACTTACAAACAGTAAGAAGCTCGCGGATAAGATGGCCCTGCTACGAAGTCATGGCATCACTCGCGATCCTGAGTTAATGAGTGGTGACTCTCACGGTGGTTGGTACTATCAGCAAATTGATTTAGGTTTTAATTATAGGATGACCGAACTTCAAGCAGCACTCGGTGTTAGTCAGATGAAACGTCTTGACGAGTTTGTATCTGAGCGTCATCAATTAGCTAAACGTTACAATGAAAAACTAGCTAACTTACCGCTAGTGTTGCCATATCAGCTGCCTGAAGCTTACTCTGGTTTGCACTTGTTTGTCATTCGTTTAAGTCTAGACAAGCTGAAACTAACTCATAAACAGATATTTGATGCACTACGTGAGCGCGGTATCGGTGTTAATCTCCATTACATCCCAGTTCACACTCAGCCTTACTATCAAGATATGGGTTTTGCCGAAGGAGATTTCCCTGAATCTGAGCGTTATTACCAAGAAGCTATCTCACTTCCTATGTTTCATGGAATGACCAAACTACAGCAAGACACTGTAATTAATACTTTGGCGGATATTTTGCGAGGACACTGATGAAAGTTGCAATCATACCGGCTCGTGGTGGTAGTAAGCGGATTCCGAGAAAGAACATTAAACCATTTCACGGTAAACCGATGATCGCTTATTCGATAGAAGCTGCTAAAGCATCAGGCTGCTTTGATAAAGTCATAGTTTCTACGGACGATTCAGAAATCGCCGAAGTCGCAACAACATATGGTGCGGAGGTTCCGTTTTTGCGGCCCAAAGAGATTTCTGATGATTACGCTACCACCATGGATGTGATGGAGCATGCTATTCGATGGTGTAAAAGTGAAGGTTGGCAGGTAGACGTAGTTTGTTGTTTATATGCAACTGCGCCGTTTATTTTGCCCGAGGACCTTCAGAAAGGTTACGAGCTAATTTGTGACGATACGGTACAATTCGTATTTAGTGCCACGTCATTTCCGTTTCCAATTCAGCGCGCAATTAAGCTTGACGAGCAAGGTTCTGTGTCGATGTTTTCACCTGAAAATGAAAAGGTTAGATCACAGGACCTTGAAGAGGCTTACCATGATGCCGGTCAGTTTTATTGGGGACAAACAACCGCGTTTTTAAACAAGCTATCGATTTTCTCTCCACATTCTAAAGTTGTACTTCTACCTAGGTTCCGTGTTCAAGATATCGACACTCCCGAGGATTGGGAGTTGGCAGAGAAGCTGTTTAGTATTCTTTAGTAAATGCTATGAAAAAAGTAGTCTTTCGTGTGGATTCATCTGTTTGGATTGGTAGTGGCCATGTAATGCGCTGCTTGGTACTAGCTGATGAGCTAACTAAGTATAGCTATCAAGTAGCTTTTGCATGCCTTCCTCAAAAAGGGGATTTGTGTCATTTTATTATAGAGCGTGGATACTCTGTTATCGAGCTTACACCTCCAGTACATCAAATCACACCTAAGCATAGTAGCGATTATCTAGGTTGGCTTCAGCGTAGTATTAAAGAGGATGTTGATGATTTACTCCCACATTTAGACGGTGTGGACTGGGTAATAAGTGATCATTACGCGCTAGGTCTGGACTGGCAGAAGCAAATAAAGCAGCGAACCGATGTTCTAATATTAGCCATTGATGATCTTGTTAGAAAACATTATGCCGATATTGTAGTAGACCAAACACTGTCTAGAAAAGCCATTGAGTATAAAACGACAGGCAAGGTACTCGCCGGTGTAGATTATGCGTTGTTGAGTCCTAAATTCAGTGAGCTCAGAAGCTGTGCGGAAAATAGGCAGCCAAATCTAGATACCCCAAATATTTTGATTTCGATGGGTGGCGTTGATTTACCTAATGCAACATTAGAAGTGTTGAAGTCTCTTGAAAGTGAAAATGTTTGCGCCAGAATCACAGTATTAATGAGCTCTCGGTCTCCACATTACAATCAAGTTTCCGATTGGTGTAAGTCCAAAGAGGGTGTCAAACATGTTGATTTTACGAATAATATGGCCCAAATGATGTTGGAGCATGATATCGCAATAGGTGCTCCGGGGAGTACTAGTTGGGAAAGAGCTTGCTTGGGTTTACCTAGCATCGTAGTGCCATTAGCGGATAATCAAATAGATATTTGCCATCAGTTAGTCACAGAGAACTTATCTCGTAAGGTTGAGCTGAGCTCTATCAGAAGCGAGTTATTTAACACTTATAAAGAAGTGTGTTCAGATTGGCATCAAATGCACTTAAACAATTTAAGAGTATGTGATGGTTTAGGTACTCGTAGAGTTGTGTCAGAAATCATAGAGATAGAGAATGAAAATAACAATTTTATGTAGTGATAGTAGCCACCCAGTTTATAAGTATTTACATCATTGGCAGAAAGTAAATGAGAGTCAGTACGATATTAAAATATTTAATTCTGTAAGTTCAATACGAGAAGGTGGAGATATTCTGTTTTTGATTTCTTGTTCCGAAATTGTTAGACAAGACATAAGAGATAAATTCAACTTTACATTAGTGCTACATGCGAGTGATTTACCTCAAGGGCGAGGTTGGAGCCCTCATATTTGGGATGTGTTAAATGGAGCACACGAGCTGACACTCTCATTACTAAATGCTGAGGATAGCGTAGATACAGGTGACATTTGGAAAAAATTAAAAATACCATTGGATGGCCTCGAGCTGTATGACGAAGTGAATAGTAAGTTATTTGAGGCTGAACTTCAGTTGATGGATTGGGCGTGTGAAAATATTTATACCTCACAGCCAGTAAGCCAACCAATCAACGAAAGTTTTTATTATAGGAAAAGGACTCCAGAAGACAGCCAAGTTGATGTTAGTGAAAGCATAGCCTCTCAATTTAACCTGCTGCGCATCAGCGACCCAGATAGGTACCCTGCTTATATTGTGGTGCAAGGACAAAAATACAAAATTCGATTGGAGAAAGTTGATGACTAACAAATTTATAGAAATTGATGGCAGAAAGATAGGTTTAGATTATAAGCCATATATTATTGCTGAACTTTCTGCCAACCATAATGGCGATATCAATAATGCATTTAAGATTATTGAAATGGCTAAAAAAGCTGGAGCTGATGCAATTAAGCTTCAAACTTATCGTCCAGATACGATTACAATAGATTGTGATAAAGAAGACTTTCAGATTCACGGTGGTCTATGGGATGGAAATAGCCTTTACCAACTTTACGAATGGGCTCATACTCCGTGGGAGTGGCATGAAGCATTATTCGAGAAAGCGAAAGAGGTGGGGATTACGATCTTTAGTTCTCCTTTTGACTTTACTGCTGTTGACCTACTTGAAGAGTTGAATGCGCCAGCATATAAAATTGCTTCTTTTGAATTGGTTGATCACGCTTTAATTGCGAAAGTGGCTAAAACTGGTAAGCCTTTGATCATGTCAACTGGGATGGCAGATAAAGAAGAGATTCATGAAGCTATTGCTGTTGCAAAAGACAATGGTTGTAAAGAGCTAGTTGTTTTGCACTGTGTAAGTGGCTACCCAGCTCCCGCAGACCAATATAATTTGCGAACGATAAAAGACATGCAAAGTCGCTTTAATATTTTGTCTGGCTTGTCTGATCACACTATTGATAATGCGACGGCAGTTGCCTCTGTTGCATTAGGTGCATGTTTGATTGAGAAACACGTTACACTTGATCGAAATGGTGGAGGTCCAGATGATAGCTTCTCTTTGGAACCACAGGAGTTAGAAGCTCTGTGTAAAGACACAAAAACTGCATGGCAAGCTCTTGGTCAAGTTAATTATGAGAGAACTGAAGCTGAAAAAGGCAATGTAAAGTTTCGTCGCTCTCTTTATGTTGTAAAAGATGTAGCTGAAGGTGAAATGTTTACATCAGAAAATGTTCGAAGTATTCGCCCTGGATTTGGTCTTGCTCCTAAACATTATGAAGCAATCTTAGGAAAGAAAGCCAAGCAGAACATTGTGCGAGGAACACCTCTTACTTTTGATGTGATTGAGACTGTGAAGTAATGAAATATTGTCAAAAATGCCTGACGACAGATTTACGACCTAATGCGTCTTTGTCTGGTGGGATCTGTATTGCTTGCCGCTATTCAGCTTCAGAGCATCATGAGAACGTGAGTCTGAAGCTTAAGTTACTACAAGACAAGATCCAAAAAAGCCGCCAAAAGCAAAGAAATAAAGGTGCCTACGATTGTATCGTTGGCGTGAGTGGTGGTAAAGATAGCACTCGGCAGGCTCATTGGGTACGTGATCGATTAGGGCTTCGCCCGCTTTTAGTGTGTTGTGCTTATCCTCCTAAGCAGATGTCGGAGATAGGTGCTCGCAATCTCGCGAACCTAATTGAAATGGGGTTTGATGTGATAGCTGCAACACCGGCACCGCAAACTGCAGCTCAGTTAGCTTTGGAGTCGTTCAAGCAATTTGGCAACGTATGTAAATCGACTGAGATGTCACTGTTTTCTACTGTACCTCGTTTGGCTATTGAGTTGGGTGTTAATACCATCTTTTGGGGGGAGAACCCAGCTTTGCAAGTTGGAGATGCTGCCGTAGAAGGCTTTGACGAGTTTGATGGTAACAACCTTCGCCGCCTAAACACTTTGACCGCTGGTGGTACTGATTGGCTCAAAGAAGCCGTTACTCATCCTTATCTTGCTGAGCATTATTTATACCCCGATGAAATTGAGTTTGAGCGTAAGAAAATCAATATCTTTTACCTAGGTCCAGCCTGGGATGATTGGAGTAATGATGATAACTCCATTTATGCTTCGTTGCAGGGGCTTACCTTACGTCCTGGGGAGGAATTTGAGACGGGTGATCTTTCTAACGCCTCCATGCTTGATGAAGAGTTTACTAATATCAACATGATGCTCAAGTACTACAAGTTTGGGTTCGGTCGAGCAACGGATGCGGTGAATGAAAAAATCCGAGCTGGTAAACTCACGCGTGAACAAGGTCTTGAGATTGCTGGAAAGTGCGACGGGCTATGTTCTGATCGTATTATTAAGAGCTATTCGGACTATGTCGGAATAACGGTAGATGAGTTTTGGAATATAGCAAATCAGTGGGTTAACCCTTCTATTTTTGATATTCGCCCTGGTCAACGCCCAATCAAAAAGTTTACTGTCGGAGTCGATTATGAAGGTTGATGTCTTAGATATTGGTAGTGGTAATATTCGATCAGTTAAAAACTGGATTGAGAAGTCAAACGTTTCCACGCGGATTGTCACTCAGCCTGATGATATACAGTCTGAAATGTTAGTATTGCCAGGAGTTGGCTCCGCGGGCTCTTATATGCAACGTATGAAGGCTGGCAATTTTGATGAAGCGATCAAGGCTCATGTTGATAAAGGTTGTCGATTGATGGGGATCTGTTTAGGTTTTCAGATAATGATGGAGTACTCAGAAGAAGATGGGCATGTTGAAGGCTTAGGGTTTCTTGATGGACATGTAGAACGTCTGACTGGGCAAGTGTCTCATAATGCATGGGAGCCGCTTTCGTTCCGTCGTCAAGAGATGGCAGGGCAGTCATTTGGTAGTCGGCATCATCTTACACAAAAGCGCATTTTCAATGGACGTGTTTTTTACAACCATGAATATGGTGTAATTAATAAAAGTCAAGACGCTTTTTCTCTTCCAGTGAGTTGTGCATTTTCTCAATACAGTGGTTTGTTGGTTAAAGACAATATCATTGGTATTCAGTTTCACCCGGAGAAAAGTCAAATCTCGGGCACAGACTTAATCAACATGATTCTATAGGGAGCGAACATGCGAGTTGGTTCTACCGTATTATTGCATGCCCAGCGTTGTGTGCAGTCTTACCATTGGAGTACATTGCGTCCGCTTGGTGATTTACAAAGAGTGTTGGATTCATTGGAGGAATACCAATGTGATGAAATCGCGATCATTCGTCCTGTAAGAGAGCAAGATACGTTTGCTCAGTTTGAAGCAGATATTCAAGTTTTACATCGTTTGAAGACGATGACGCCAATTAGTTTTGGTGGAGGAATTCGTTCGCTTAAGCATTTAGCTTTATTGAATGACATACCTGTTGAAAGGTTAGTTTTCTCTTCAGCATTCTTAGCTAAAGATCGTGCGTTATTGGATGAAGCTAAGAACCTTTTTGGTTCTCAGGCGATTCAATGCTTGCTACCAATAAGAGCACTTAATGGGAACTTGGAAGTTTTCTGTTCCGAAAATTCGACCTTTGTTAGCATTGATGATGTTGATTTTTCTTTCATTCAATCCTTTGCGAATGAGATTATATTGTTCGATGTTACCTATGAAGGTGAACATAACCAATTTGATTTTGAATTATTGTCAACGCTGCCGATTGAAAATAGCAAAATCATCGTGAGTGGTGGTATTGGTCACGAGTCGGTGAGAGTAGCAAGCGAGAAAGGTCTTGCTTCTGTATTGATTGATAACAAAGTCTTACATAAAGAATATTCGATTGCGAGCTACAAACATGCTGCCAAATTGTCCTAAATGTCACTACCCTCTTAATCACCCATTTGGGCTCACAATCAATGAACGAGAATGCTCTGGGTGCTTAACTCATAAAGAAAAAGATCAGATCAATTGGGATGATAAAGCTAATGAACTTAATTTCATCTTAGGTCAATTTAAGAAGCAACATGCTCAGTATGACTGTGTTGTACCTGTAATTGGTGATGCTGAAGATTATTATACTCTGAGTAAAGTGTTGGGTGCTGGTTTGTCTCCTTTAGTTGTTTGTGTTAATGATTACTTCAAAAATGACATAGGTTGGCATAACCTTCACAACTTGATTACTCATTTTGATGTCGACTCTTTCGTGTTCAACCCTGATATGCGGGTATACAAAGACCTTGTTCGCACATCACTTCGTAAGCTTGACCACATAATGCTACCCTTCTTGCAGTTACATACTGCTTTTCCTGTGCATGTCGCCTATGAAAGGAAAATCCCACTCATTATTTGGGGTCAAAACCAAGCCGTCGAGCAAGTAGGGAAGTTTTCCCATCATGACGCTGCAGAAATGAGCCGCTGGAATCGTCGAGAGCACGATTTGCTGAATGTAGAAGTTGGGCATCTAATTGGTAACGGAGCACAGGTTGATGAGCGCGCTTTGAACTATTATCGTTACCCTGAAGTGAGTTCCATTGCTCGTCGAGGAGTCAGAGGTCTTTATTTAAGTAACTACATGCGCTGGGATCCAATTGCACAAAACCAAGCGATGACGGAATTTGGTTTTATTCCAGAAGCTAACACTTCGACATTTGATGTCTATGAGCGGGCAGGAAGCTCAGTGTATTATCATCTACATGATTTACTTAAACTGAAACGGGTAGGCTACCGTAAGGTGAATGATCATATCGCAAGAGAAATTCGCCACGGTCGATTAACTAGCGAAGAAGGTGTAACTTTGAGTAGGCAATATGGTCAGAGCAAAGTCTATGTTAAACCTTTTTTTGATTGGCTGGGTGTTACAAGAAGCGGCTATGACTGGTTTAAAATGCATCGTTTAGAGTCTGTCAGTGGCTTGATATCAGAAAGTCAAAGCGAATCGATTTCAACCATTAATTTACCCAACAGACTCAATAACGTAATATCACCGGCGAAAACGCCGAAAGAGCATCATATTATTTTTGGTAAAGGCGTATATATCTAGCCTACCAATGGACATCGGAGCAATATAAATGGAACCTGAAGCATACTTTGAAATGGATCAAGTAGAGCAACAACATGGGTGGTTTGTCGCTAGAAGAAAAATTATTCGAAGTAAGCTAAGTGAGATTACTTCAGCACATAGTTGTGCAAAAATTCTTGAAGTTGGCTGTGGCACGGGTGGTAACTTAGAGATGCTCAATGCATTTGGAAAAGTAGTTAAGTGGTAATAATGATGAAAAAAATAGTACTTTTTGGCAGTGGTGTGGTTGCAGAAAAGAATTTGAACCTTAGTCCTGCCTTTATAGTGGACAATAATACTGATTTGCAAGGCAGTGAGTTTCATGGCATACAAGTAAAGTCACCAGAAAGTCTTAAAAATCAAGCCGGGTCTTACAAAGTTATTGTTTGTACAACATCTGTTGGAGAAGTGAAGAAGCAGTTGGAGACGTACGGATATCAATGGGGAATTGATGCTGATGTCGCCAACCTCTTGACGGAAAGAATGGAGATGGACAATTTGGAGGGAACGAATTTCAAATTTCTTATTAGCTGTGGACTTCCGTCTTCCGCTGAGTCGTTCTCTGGAGGTGGCATATATGTTGTAGAAGAAACAGAAAACTATCCTGAGATAAAAAAAGTCTATGAAGGGAATACTCACGGCCTCATCAAGAATGGAAACGGTTATGTTTTTTCATGCCAAGGGAAAGGTTTAGTATTTCTGAATTCAGAATTCAAAGAAGAGAAAGTCATTGAATTAAGAACTGGTCTGAGACCTCATGGCGTTCGAAGATATAATGACCTTTGGGTATTGGTTTCTAGCTATAAAGATTCTATTATTGGTGTAAATGACGCTGGTGATGAGGTTTTCGAATACAAGTTTAGCTCTAAGATTGATTCATATGAAAGTGCTCAACATCATTGTAATGATCTAGATATCGTAGGAGATTATGCATATGTTTCGATGTTTTCTCTAACAGGTAACTGGAAAAGAAATAGCTTCGATGGAGGAATTATGGAAGTTAACCTAATCACTGGTGAAATGAAGCCTATAATAAATAGCTTAACTATGCCTCATAGCGTTACATGTGATGAAAGTGGATTAAAAGTACTCAACTCTTTTAAAGGCACATTTTTAGGCAATAACTTCGATATATTAGCCACATTACCTGGTTTTGTTAGAGGATATGATGAAAATGACAGTTATTACTTTCTTGGAGAAAGCAAAAATAGAAACTTTTCAAGAATGAGCACAGGAAGAACTCCTGTTTCTATTGATACCAAAATCACAATCATCAATAAAAAGTTTGGTTTTTGCCGTTCAGTTTATCTGCCTAGTCCAATATCAGAAGTTCACTCAATAATTAATTTGTCATGAGATATAAAAAACACATAGACTTTTTAGCTCCAATTTATATTTCTTCATTTTTCGATTCAAGGAAATCTGCTTCAAATAAAGAGCCTGAAATAAGTCTATATGGAAAAATAAAGAGGAAATTGGTACAAGCTCTGAACTTGTTTAGGGCTCTAACTTATTTTAAAAATATAAAAACTAGCTATGATTCACTCGCGTTTGTTTCTGATAGATCTAGAAGGTTGATTGATGGTAAATATGTCAGTGGCGCAGTGGATAGATTAATAGTAAGTTCAAGATGTCTTGTTGTTGAAACTCGACAAATAAATAAAGTTAAACCTCGTGATGCGTATTCAGACTCTGTTATATCAGACTCGTATATTAATTTATTAGCCTACTTATATAAAGTGTTTTTTCTAAGGCGCTTGAACTATTCTAATGACTTTATTGACGATAAATTAAATAGTAATCCTGAGTTGAAAGAAGCTTTCTCTGAGAAAACCATACTTAAGATAATGAAAAATCATTATTCAAAGTTTGTGATCTCTAGGTGGATTCTAAAGATTTTTAAAGTGAAAAGTGTTTATATTACCTGTCCTTATGGACGTTTCTGGCTAATTCAAGCATGTAATTCTTTAAATATCAAAGTAATTGAAATACAACATGGTCAATTTAGTGAAGTTCATGAAGGGTATTTCCCTAAGATTAAATATGATTTTTCTCGGTCTATTGTAGACACTATTTTAGTTTATAGTCCTTATTATGCAAAAATGCTCGAAAAATCAATCGCATATAATCAAGTTGAAAAGATTCCAGTTGGGAACTTTTTTATTGAACACTATCAAAGTAAAGAAAACAAAGTTCACCGATGCGAGAATTCTTTTTGTGTAAGTTTACAGAATATATGTGATGAAGAATTAATTTCAATAATCCTACCATTCTTTATTGAAAATCCACAATTCAATTGCTTTTTGTTTCCTAGAGGAAGAGATAAAGGCTTTTTCGATAAATTAAGTGTCCCTAGAAATGTATATTTTATGTGGGGAGGTAATATTTACGAAAAGCTAATCGAATGCCGTTATCATATTACAATGAACTCTACTTGCGCATATGAAGCTTCAGCCTTAGGCTGTTATAATATAGTTGTTGACCCCAATATATCTAGTTTTTTCACAAAACGAGTAGAAATTATGGCAAATAATTTAGATAAATCAGATGAGCATTTCTTGTTGATTAATAGTACTGATTGCTTTAAAGAAAAACTTCATGGTTTTATAAAAAACAATCATGCTACCACATCCGAGTATTGGTATATGAAAATGTATTCTAATAACATTAAGGGTTTGTCATTTAAATAACTGGTTGCGTGGCGACTTAATGGTATTGTTATGGGATTTTTGAAACATAGATTACTAAGTAAAGTAATGAGATTGCTATCGATGATTTATCGATTTGACACGAAACGCTTCGAAAAGGAGGAGTTGAAGTATCAACCGATATTTATAATTGGAGCACCGAGAACAGGATCAACAATTTTATATCAAGCGCTCACTAATTATTATGATGTCTCATATATAGATAATTGTGTTGATAAATATCATTTTAATCTATTGTATGGTTTTAAAAAGTCATATAAGAAATTTTCAAACGAGCCCCACAATGTGTTCAATGCCGAATTTGGGTCTACTTCAAAATTTTCAGAGCATGCTCCTTCTGAATGTGGAGGTTTTTGGTATCGTTGGCTCCCCAAAGACCGACACTTTGTTGATGCTCACGAAATTAGTCAAAAATCAAAGAAACAATTATATGCAGAAGTTTGTGCAGTAACTAATTGTTTTGATAAACCAGTAATGTTCAAAAACCTGAATGCTGGTCAGCGATTAAGGTTTATTAAAGAAGTTTTTCCTGAGGCAAGGTTTATCTATATTAAACGTGATCACGAGAAAATTAAAAACTCGATAATGAACGCTAGAATCGCAAATAATGTAAGCCCTAATGAGATATGGAGTGTAAAACCCCAAAGATTTGATGACTTACTGTCTCTTTCAGAGAGTGAGATGGTAAGCCAACAGATAATAAGATTAGAAAGTCAAATTGAACAAGATTCTAAATTATTTGACCAGTTTTATACAGTGCATTTTAATGATTTCTCAGAAGAGTTTGTCTTAAAGTTGGGTCATGAGTTACAACTAGCAACAAGAAACAATTCTTCATTGCCTGCATTTAATAAGGATTAATAAATTGACAGATAAAGAAAAATATAAGGCATTGTGTGAAATAGAGGAATCTATTCCATTATTCAGCCAAGCTTGGTGGTTAGATAGTGTATGTGGTGATGATTACTGGGATGTTTGTCTTGTTGAAAAAGGTGATGAGATTATTGCATCTATGCCGTATCTCATTAAGTCACGATACGGATTAAAAATTTCGACTCAACCACAGTTAACCCAAAATTTGGGGCCTTGGATTCGTAAATCGAATGCTCAATATATCAAACATTTGAGTAACGAAAAGAAGATCTTGGATGCTTTATTTAGTCAATTGCCAAAATTTGCACATTTTAATCAGAACTGGCATTACAAATATGTTAATTGGCTACCATTATATTGGTTGGGTTATTCTCAGACGACTAAATATACATATGTTATTGATAATTTGTTGTCGAAAAGCAATATTCTTCGTGATTTTCAATCCTCTTATAGAAACAAAATTAAAAATTCAAGTAAAATATTGTATATTAAATCTGGCTTGGATGATGATTTATTTTTTGAGATTAATAAAAAAACGTTTGAACGGCAAAATATAAAAATACCATATACTTTTGATTTTTACTCGAACCATTCAAAAGCAATTAGGGATAATGAATCGGGAGAGATATTTTATGCTTGTGACGAACATGGGAACATTCATTCCGCACTATATTTAACATGGGATTCAATGTCTTCCTATGTTCATATGGTTGGTGAGGATCCAAAGTATAGGTCCAGTGGAGCCGGAGTACTTCTAATTTTCCATGTGATAGAATATACTAAAAACAAACTTAAGCTAAACCGATTTGATTTTGAGGGTTCGATGATCGAATCTATTGAAAAAGTCAGGAGAGGTTGTTCGGGTATTCAAACACCTTATTTCTCTATATCAAAAACAAACTCTAAGATATTGAAAATTCGAAATGTGCTTAAGGAAATTATTTGATGATCCTTTGCTTGTTGCCCAATATATGCACAGACGAAATTAAATACACTGTTAAATATGTGTTAGATCGGCTGTTCGATAGTGAGATAAATTTTGGCGATACATTCAGCAACGAAATAATAATATCATTAGGCTTTAATGAAAGGTTATATTTACCTATACCTTTCTTTGAACTGGCAAACAATGATTGGCTTGGAGAGGAGACCTTACCAAAAATATGTAGAGTTTATAAAGATAATGAAATCGTTCAAGAAATATCTGAGACTTTACCTGTTATTTATGGTGAGCCAAGTATTCAGTTTAATAGTAAGAGTGTTCACTGTCGTATAGATATATTTGGTACTATTTTTTTCTTACTTTCGAGGTATGAAGAGGGAGTCAAAGGAGTCGTACTCGATGAGCATCATCGCTTCCCTTCTACTAGTTCAGTTGCACATAAGTTTGGTTTCTTAGAACGTCCATTAGTCGATGAATATATTCAATTATTAGGCTTTTTAATGGTTCGCCTTTGGCCTGAACTTCAGAAAAAAGAGCAACATTTCCGTAAATTGATTACTTGTGACGTTGATTGGCCATTTGACCCAAGTACACATTCAATAACATCAACAATACGAAGTTCACTTAGTGATGTAATTAAACATAGAAATCTTTCGTCTGCTATCTATCGTTGGGTTACATTTACGAGTAATAAATTTGGGTTCTCGTATGGTGATAAGAGAAGAAATGAAATTTCATGGATCATGGAAAAGAATGAAGAGGTAGGGAATAAGGTTGCATTTTATTTCATAACCGCATGTACTGATGAAAAATTTGATTCAAAGTTTGATTTTGATTCGCCTAAGATGCGTAATTTGTTCCGTGAGATTCATTCTAGAGGTCATGAAATCGGATTGCACCCTGGCTATCATTGCTTTAACAATTCAGAAAATTTTGCGCGCTCTGCTAACGCGCTGAAAAGAATATTAAAAGAAGAAGCAATCGAGCAACCGATCCTAGGTGGCAGAATGCATTTCCTTAGATGGGATTCAAAGGTCACTCCTAAGCTTTGGGAAGACCACGGATTCGATTATGATTCAACATTATCTTTTGCTGACAGTTCCGGCTTTCGCTGTGGAACAAGTCACCCTTTCCCCATGTACGACCTACTTAATAGAAAACCACTGAATGTTATTCAACGCCCATTAATCAATATGGAATGTACGATCATTGCTCCCCGTTACGAAGGCTTAGGTTACACAGATAGAACACTTAGTCGATTTGAGTTATTTAAAGATAAAGTAGAAAAACATAAAGGTGAGTATGTATTGCTTTGGCATAATACTCATTTCGAACATCAAGCTGATAAAGACATCTATAAAAAATTAATATAACTAATGGAATTTTTATGAAAAAAATTAAAATAGCAGTTGTTGGTTGCGGTCGGATTTCAAGAAATCACTTTGGTTCTATCGAGCAACTCGATTCTGAATACGAACTGGTTGCTATCTGTGATAATAATAGAGATGTCTTAGAAGAACATAAAGAGAAATATGGAGTAGTAGGGTATACTTCGATTGATGAATTGCTAGCAAAGGAAGAGTTAGACGTAGTAACTCTTTGTACCCCTAGTGGTATCCACGCATCTCAAACAATCAAAGCAGCGAACGCTAAAGTTCACGTTATTACGGAAAAGCCAATGGCAACCAAATGGGAAGATGGCCTTGCAATGGTTAATGCGTGTGATGAGGCTGGTGTTCGTTTATTTGTCGTTAAGCAAAATCGTCGTAACTCTACTTTGCAACTTCTAAAGCGTGCCGTTGATGAAAGACGTTTTGGTCAAATTCACATGGTTCACCTAAATGTATTTTGGACCCGTCCTCAAGAGTACTATGATCGTGCAGAGTGGTCGGGAACTTGGGATATGGATGGTGGCGCTTTTATGAATCAAGCAACACATTATGTTGATTTAATGCATTGGTTGATTGGTCCAGTTGAAAAAATTCATGCTATGACATCAACTCATCGCGACATTGAAGTGGAAGATACAGGCGTGGTAAATATTAAATGGCGTAACGGAGCTCTGGGTTCAATGGCTGTAACCATGTGTACATTCCCCCAAAACCTAGAAGGCTCTATAACTATTTTAGGTGAGAAGGGAACAGTACGTATTGGTGGAGTCGCAGTCAATGATATTCAAGAGTGGAACTTTGCTGATGAGCGTGACTATGATTCAGAGGTTGATAATGCCAACTACGAAACAACGTCTGTATATGGCTTTGGACACCCGCCTTACTTTCAAAATGTAGCGGATGTGCTGCGTGGTAAAGCTGAGGCAGAAACTGATGGGCGTGAAGGTCTGAAGTCTCTTGAGTTGCTTATTGGCATCTATCGTTCTGCTCGTGACAACAATGAAATCGGTCTACCTTTAAACTTATAATGTATTGAGTTAAAGAGAATGAAACTAGATAATTTAAAAATTGGTATCGTAGGCTTAGGCTATGTTGGTCTACCGCTTGCTGTAGAGTTTGGTAAACAGTATTCAACGATTGGCTTTGATATTAACCAGCATCGGGTCAATGAGTTAAAATCAGGTAATGACTCAACATTAGAATGCTCACCTAAAGAATTAAAAAGTGCGCCACTATTAAGCTATACGTCTGAATTATGCGCCATAGGAAAGTGCAATTTTTATGTTGTTACGGTACCTACACCAATTACAGACGATAACACTCCAGATCTAACACCATTAAAGAAAGCTTCTGAAGCACTTGCTAAGGTTATTTCTTCTGGAGATATTGTAGTTTTTGAATCTACGGTGTATCCAGGGGCTACTGAAGATATCTGTATTCCTCTAATTGAGAAGCTATCAGGTTTGACATTCAACAAAGACTTTTATGCGGGTTATAGCCCTGAGCGTATAAATCCAGGTGATAAAGTTAATCGTTTAACCACTATCATGAAGATTACGTCAGGATCAACCCCTGAAATTGCTGATTTTGTGGACTCTGTTTACTCGTCTATAATTGATGCTGGAACTCATAAAGCGTCTTCAATTAAAGTAGCTGAGGCAGCCAAAGTTATTGAGAATACGCAGAGAGATTTAAATATCGCTATTATTAATGAGTTTGCAAAAATCTTTAACAAATTAGATATTGATACAGAAGAAGTTCTACAAGCTGCGGGCACAAAGTGGAACTTCTTACCATTTAAACCAGGTTTAGTTGGTGGTCATTGTATTAGTGTTGATCCGTATTACTTAACACATAAAGCTCAAGAGGTAGGTTATCGTCCAGAAGTCATTTTAGCCGGTCGTCGGATTAACGATGGTATGGGTGAATATGTAGCTACTCAATTAGTTAAAAAGCTTGCTAGTAAAAAAATTCACATTGATGAAGCGAAGGTATTAATAATGGGCTTTACGTTTAAAGGCGATTGTCCCGATGTTCGTAATACCAAAATAATCGACATTGTAAAAGAGTTAAAAGACTTCAATATGACTGTTGATGTTTATGATTCGTGGGCATCTTCTGAAGAAGTTTATTCCGAGTACGGAATTGAGTTAGTTACTGAGCTTAAAGAGAATGAATATGATGCTATTGTTTTAGCTGTTGACCATACTGAAACCAAGACTATGGGAGCTTTTAAGTTAAGATCTTTAGGTAAGCCAGAGCATATTCTATATGACGTGAAGCATGTTTTAGCTGTCGGAGAATCGGACTTACGGTTATAAAAATTACGGCTTCGTAAACAAAAAGGGTCAATCATGAGTTTTTATAAGCATGAAACAGCTATCATTGACGATGGTGCACAAATTGGCAAGGATAGCCGAGTATGGCACTGGGCACATGTTTGCTCTGGGGCAATAATTGGCGATGAAGTTTCTCTAGGGCAAAATGTTTTTGTTGGAAATAAAGCTTTAATTGGTAATAAGTGTAAAGTTCAAAATAACGTGTCTGTCTACGATAATGTTCACTTAGGTGAGGGCGTTTTTTGTGGACCAAGCATGGTGTTTACGAACGTTTATAACCCACGTTCATTGATTGAGCGTAAAGACCAGTATAGAGACACTATAGTTAAAAAGGGAGCTACACTGGGAGCTAACTGTACAGTAGTATGTGGAATAACTATAGGTGAGTACGCTTTTATAGGTGCAGGCACAGTGGTAAACAAAGATGTAAAACCATTTGCATTGATGGTTGGTGTTCCTGCAAAGCAGATCGGCTGGATGAGTGTTTATGGAGAACAATTAGCTTTGCCATTAACTGGTTTTGAAGAAGTACGTTGTCCTCATACAAACCAAAAATATCGCTTAGAAAATGACAGATTATATTTAGAAGATAAGTAAGATGCAATTTATAGATCTAGAAGCTCAGTACAAACATTTGAAAGATAAAATTGATGCTCGTATTCATAAAGTTTTAGACCACGGTAAATATATTATGGGGCCGGAGGTGTTCGAGTTAGAGTCTAAATTAGCTGAATATGTTGGAGTAAAACATTGTATTACGTGTGCGAATGGTACAGATGCATTAACACTAGCTATGATGGTTTTAGATATTAATGAAGGTGATGCCGTATTTTGTCCTACGTTTACTTTTTTTGCTACAGCTGAAACAATAGCATTTGCAAACGCTACCCCAGTCTTTGTAGACTCTGATGAAGCGACATTTAATATTTGTCCAGTTGATCTAGAGAAAAAAATTCAGAAAGTGATAGCCGAGGGCAGGCTAACTCCTAAAGCTGTTGTAGCTGTAGATTTATTTGGTTTACCTGCCAATTACTCCAAAATTGAGAAGATAGCCAAAAAATATAACCTGAAACTAATAGAAGATGCGGCTCAGGGCTTTGGCGGCTCTATCAATGGAAGAATGGCAGGAAGCTTTGGTGACATTGCAACGACTAGTTTTTTTCCAGCAAAACCTCTGGGTTGTTATGGGGACGGCGGAGCTATTTTTACTGATGACGATGTATATGCAGAGTTACTACGCTCATACCGAGTTCACGGGAAAGGAATAGATAAGTACGATAATGTGCGTATTGGAGTTAATAGCCGTTTAGACACTATTCAAGCGGCAGTTTTAATTGAAAAGCTAATAGAGTTTCCTGAAGAGTTAATTAATAGAAATAAAGTTGCAGAGATATACCAAAATACATTACCAAATAAGTTTGTTACGCCTAAAGTCCCGCTAGGTTTCAGTAGCTCTTGGGCGCAATATACAGTTCGTTGCGAAAATCGAAGTGAATCCATGGATGAGTTCAATAGTAGCGGTATACCAACAATGGTTTATTACAGAACTTGTATGCATCAACAAAGTGCCTTTTCTCATCTCGGATATCAAATAGGTGATTTTCCTGTGGCCGAAATGCTATCAGGTCAGGTGTTTAGTTTGCCTATATGCGGATATACAAATATATTAAAGGCATAAGTTAATGAAAAAGTTACTTTACGTTACTGATGCAGATATAACTAAGCCTGGTGTCTTAAAAAAGATAGAAAATCAACATGTTGCATTCGAAGAGTTCGGCTTTGAAGTGTCAACAACTTACTTCGATGGTGACTATTTTTGTATTAATAGACAACCGGTTTGTAAAATCAATCGAAACCGATGGTATAGATTGAAATCTAGATTCCTTTGGCCTAGAAAAATCGATAACACTATTCTTAAAGATGGTTGGGATCTGGTTTACATTCGAAAACCAATTATTAGTTTCGGTTTTCTCAAGTTTGTTAAAAAATTGAAAATGTCGGGAAGCAAGGTCGTTCTTGAAATCCCTACATACCCTTACGATGCCGAAATAAAGGGTTTTGTCAAAGAAATGCTCTTTAAAGTTGAAGTTTACTGTAGAAGTAGATTGAAAGGAAAAGTTGATTTAATTACTTATTACGGCGACGGTGGTGAATCAATTTGGGGCCTGCCAGCGTTGAAGCTAAACAATGGCATAGTGACTGGGGATTTCGAGCTGCCTCAAAAAAATGGATATCGAGAATGTATCAACTTTATTGCGGTAGCCCAATTAGCTAATTGGCATGGTTACGACCGTTTTATTCGCGCAATCTCAACTCTTAATAAAGAATATTGTGAAGCTATACATTTTAACATTGTCGGTGAAGGAAATGAGCTCGAAAACCTTAAAAGGTTGGTTAACGACTTGAACTTGAACTCGGTGGTCACATTTCACGGTTTTCTCGAAGGAGACAACTTATCATCTATGTACAGAAAGAGTGATATAGGCGTAGGATGCTTAGGTATATTTAGAAAAGGTTTATTATCCGCATCTTCACTCAAGGTAAGAGAGTATTGTTCCTATGGGATTCCATTTATCTACTCTGAAATTGATGAAGTATTCACAAATGTAGACTTTGCATATAAAGTCCAACATGATGAAACGGATATAGATTTGAATAAGATTTTAAATTGGTACAAGGGGCTAGAATATGATGGTCGAGATATTCAAGAGTTTGCACGAAACCAACTATCATGGACTGCTCAGATTAAGAAAATAATCTCTAAACTAGATGATATGTTTAATGAGTAAGCTTTATTTAACTGTCTTTATGGTGGTGTTATTGTTATAATGAACAATATTTCTTTAAACAAAATTCACGACTACGAAAAAATTTCATTTTTTTTCTTGTGTTCATTTTTATTTTTTCAGTTTTCGCTGTCTTTTGATGATAAAATTAGTTTTTTTTCGTTCTATGGGTTAGTTCAATTTTTTTGGCTATTTACTTATTTTGTCTTTTGCAGTATTTCATTGAGGCTTCGCTTTGGTGCCTCGATTATACTGATTACATTATATCAACTGTGTTGTGTTTTCTTTTTATTTAGCTTTTATTTAGCGGAAGTCGGTAACCCTTTGGGGATTAATCCAGTCGATGCTAAGTTTTATGATTTTGTAGCAAACGAGACAGCCGAACTAAGTTTTTCTGAATCAGTGGCTTATGTGCTAAGTACTCATGATTCTGGTGAGTTGGGTTTTACACTATACTCACGGTTTATCTATATCCTTCCTGGTGATTCGATCGCCAATATGAAGTTAGCAAATGTCATCTCTCATATTCTTTCTGGGATATTTGTATATAAATTGGCTAGATTGTTGAATTTTAAAGATTATACGGCAAAGCTGGCATTCATTCTATTCTGTATGAACCCTGCTTCAGTATATTTTAACGCGTCAGGTCTAAAAGAACCCATATTCCAGCTTTTGGTGATTATTACAACTTACTGCTGTTACCGAGCAATTATTAGTAGAAGCTTCATATTCATCGCGCTTTCAATCTTACTTTCAATGGCAATTGGGCTGTTCAGGACACCTTACACTATATTCTTTTTATTGGGTTTTATGTTGTATGTATATATAGCTGCAGAAGGGAAGTTGAAATTTGTAGTTAGACTAGCATCAATATTACTTATTCCCTTGGTGGCTTGCATATTTTGGTTGTCATTCCAAGGAGCTATTCAGCGGTTGCTTGGGTTTGATATTGCTTTGATGCAAAAAGAAAGGCTAGGAAGAGACACCGTAGGAATTGTTGAATAC
>ENA-OWNT01001593-OWNT01001593.1-seawater-metagenome-genome-assembly--contig:-NODE-1593-length-27611-cov-13.983439_pt1 | contig 27611 bp, 30 predicted proteins | sample MGYA00238136_ERZ651165 | MGnify/ENA primary metagenome ERZ651165 (study PRJEB26861, sample SAMN08777766) | seawater metagenome | isolation source: coastal seawater | place: USA: Florida | collected...
GCCGCTGGCCGCTGGAAGCCCACACAGCCACGACGCTTCGACGCATCTCACCTCGACCCATCTGGCAGTGGCACTCCTCCACGCCCATCACCACGCCATTCACACCCGCCACAACCAGGCTGGCCGCTGGCCGCTGGCCGCTGGAAGCCCACACAGCCACGACGCTTCGACGCATCTCACCTCGACCCATCTGGCAGTGGCACTCCATCACGCCCATCACCACGCCATTCACACCCGCCACAACCAGGCTGACCGCTGACCGCTGACCGCTGACCGCTGGAAGCCCACACAACCACGCCACTTCGACACACCTCACCTCGACCCTCGACCTCGACGACATCACGCCGAAACCGCCCCGGTCATCACCAAGACGCCCTCCACCAGGCCATCCAGCCGGCATGTCATCAGGGTGACTCCGACGCAGAGCCCCCACCCCGGGACACCGCCACTACCCTCCAGTCGGGAGCACCCCTCCGGGTGACCGCAGCTGGAGCACCACCGCCATGCCCCATCAGGCCCGTCACAAGCAACAAGACACCACCGCCGAGCACGCCTCGGACACCACCGTCCAGCGCGACAGCAACGTCCCGATGTCCTTCCACGGCCCCCTTCCACAGGCCAGGCCCGACGCCGCACGGGGTCGCAACGATTCCTTCGGCGACGCCATGCTCGCCAGCCTCGGCGACACCGAAGAACAACAGGTGGGCGCAGGCGACGAAGACCTCGACCAGGCCAACGGAACGTCCGACGACACGGCCACCGCCAAGGCGGAACCCGCAGCATCCCCCGTCGACAACAGCCGCCTCAACCTGCTCACCGCCAAGTCCAACACCCTGTACACCGACCGAGGTGGCAGCCTGCGCCAGTCCGGCAAGCTCCCACGTTTTTCGCTGGTCTCCACCGGTGGCTCCCGACGTCAGGGCCAGCGCCAGTACACCGAAGTCACCGCCGACGACGGCAAGGCCGGCTGGGTGCGCACCCGCAACATCACCGCGGGCAAGCAGGCCGCCGACAGCGGCTGGAAGATGACCCGGAAGAACGCCCACACGGTCACCTTCGGCCAGTTCGCCAAGAAGGCCGGCCCCGTGCTCCCGGCGGGCGAAGGCGTCCGCGCCCTCCAGAACCTCACCTTCGGCCGCTACCGATACTCCGAGGTGGCCACCTCCGACGACAAGCAACACTGGCTCAAGACCAGCCACCTCCAGAAGCTCGACCCCGCCAAGGCCGAAAACGAAGGCACCATCGACGCCGCCAAGCTGGCCGCGCTGGTCAAGGCCGTCGGCGGCAACGAGACCGACCAGACCAGGCTCGACACCATCCAGATGGTACTCAACGACAGCTACCGCATGGGCATGACCAACCACAACCAGGTCGCCTATGTGCTCGCCACTGTGCGCCACGAAGCCGACATGGGCAAGGACACGCTCGAAAAGAGCAACCCCATGAAGAAACGGAAGAATGGCACCTGGTACGTGCCGAAAGGCAACCACCTCAGCAAGGTGAAGCTCAAGAATGGCAAGAAGGTCAACCGGGCCGAGTCTGCAGCCACCTACGATGCATTGGTCGAGCAGTATTGGGACCGCGCATACAAGCGCAAGAAGGGCAGCTGGACCCAGAACACCGAGACAGGCGATGGCGCGAAGTACCGCGGCCGGGGCTACGCCCACCTCACCTGGAAGTCCAACTACCGGAAGATGTCCGCCCTCCTCAACGCCCAGGGCTTCTCCTACACCGTCGGCAACAAGACCTACGGCGGCCCGGGCAACGAACCCATCGACCTCGTCACCCACTACGAACACGCCAGCGACAACCAGGAGCTCGCCGCACGGGTCATGACGCTCGGGATGCGCGAGGGCTTCTTTACTGGCAAGAAGCTCGACGACTACATCACCAAGAAGAAGACCCACTTCACCTCGGCTCGAAAGATCATCAACGGCACCGACAAAGCCAAGACCATCGCCGGCTACGCCACCACCTACTCCAAGGCCCTCAAGCCACTGTGGGCCGACGTCTTCAAGAAGGACCCCAAGGCAAAGGGTGCAGACACGAGCGCTGCCGCGAAGTAGCCACGCACATCATCACGAGGGGTCACCGGGATTGCCATCCGGGCCAGCCATCGGACAAGCTGCCCCCATGGTTCCACACTTCTCGACTGTGCTCGTCCCCGCTGGGCTCCTGATCGGCGCCAGCCTCTTGCCCACCAGCGCATGGGCCTGCACCATCTCCGGGCCCGGTGCCCATGCCATCGACCCAACCGAAGCCGAGGTCGACCACACAGCGCCCCACCCACCCACCGGTCTCCAAGTGGTCGACATCCAGCGGGGCACCGGGCCCGCCTGCGACCGAAGCGGCGTGTGTTCGTCCACCAGCTGCGACGACATCGCCTGGATCCGCCTCGCCTGGACCCCTGGCGGCGACGACCGCACCGTCGACGCCGACCTCGGGGCCAGAGTCCGGGTCGTCAGCGGCACCGCACCCGAGGGCATGTGGCCCTTCGACGACGCCGTGCGGCCCTTCGCCGCCGGCACCCTCGACCTCGTCTGGATCGACGGCGCCACCGACGACCAGGAAGCCCTCGACTTCACCATCGAGGTCACAGAGCTCGACCGCGCGGGCAACGAAAGCACCCCCACCCGGCTCCGCGTCACCCACCGCGGCACCACCACCACCGGCCCCACCAAGGGCTGCTCGGTCGTCGGCACCACCGGAGCAGCGGCACTCCTGCTCGTCCTGCCCGCCATCGCGCGGCGCCGCCGCTGACCCTGCAACTCGTCGCAACCTGTCGCAGCCCGCAGGACCTCCCCGGGCCCGCCGCTACACCTCTGCCAGCCAACCGGAGGTCTCATGCGCGCCCACTGCCTCGTCGCCTTGTTTCTCGTCGCCTGCGCCACCGATGGCAGCAAGTCCAGCACCGACTCGGCGCCCCCGGTCGACAGCGGCGCTCCCGGCACCACCGACTCCGAAGACACCGCAGATGACGGCATCCTCGACCTGTCTGGCACCGTCGACTGCCCCGCCTGCGGCACCGTCGTCATCGCCGCATTCGACTCCGAGACGCTCTCGGGCATGCCCCTGACCGACACCGTCGTCGACGCCACCGAGCCCTTCGACCTCTCCATCTCCGACGCGCCCACCGAGGTGTGGCTGTTCGCGTTCGACGACGCCAACGGCAACCACGCCCCCGACCCCTCCGAAGCCCACGACCTGGTCGGACCCTACTCCAACGACACCGAAGACATCGTGCTCGCCCCCTCAGGCGGAGGCGGCGGGGGCGGCGACACCATCTCGTTGTCCGGCACCATCACCTGCTTCGAGGGCTGCTTCGGCCCGTTCGTGGTCGGCATCATGGCCGAGGAAGACACCGCCTGGACCCCCATCGGCATCGTCGAGGAACCGGGCGACTACACCCTCGAGGTGCCCGCCAACCTCGGTGTGGTCGACCTGATTGCGGTCGAAGACCTCAACGGCACCAGAGACTACGAGCCCCCCGAAGAGCTCGGCGCCATCGAGTCCATCGCCATCGCCGACGAAGACCTCGACGGCCTCGACATCGATGTCTTGCTCGACCAGACCACCATCGTGCACCCCGGCGTGGAAGACGCCCTCGGCCTGCCCATCGCCATCCACGAGCTCATCGTCCTGCTCGATGGCAGCCGGGCCGGCACCGACATCGCCGCCGAAGCCGGCGTCTCCGTCTCCACGATCATCGACGGTGTGGGCATTGTCGTCGACACAGGCCTCACCACCGCCGATGCGCTTGCCGACCTGGCCGACCTCGAAGCCACCCTCCGGGCCACCTCCGGCGTCGAGGACACCGTCCGCAGCGCATACGTCACCACCATCGAAGCCCGCGAGACCGACGACAACGACAGCCTCGCCCCGGGCGCCGACTGGGCCTTCGGCCTGCTCCGAGTCGGCGACGCCAAAGACCTATTCCACGACTGCGCCATCCACCTCGACGCCGCCTCCCGGTCGCTGTCGGTCGACGTCGGCATCGTGGACTTCGACCTCCAGGGCGCCCGCGACGCCTCCGAGTTCACCGGTGTGGTCGACAGCTTCACCGACCACCACACCGCACGGGCCACAGACGTCGAGACCCACGGCGCCCACGGCAGCCAGGTGGCCAGCCAGATTGGAGCCATCAACGATGGGTCGGGCATGAACGGTGTGCTCGCAGGCTTCACCGGCACCGCCCTCGACGGCACGGCCTTCGACCTCGACTACCACCTCCACCTGCACAACATCGGCCACCAGTCTCGCGAGTCGGACGGATCTGGCGGCACCGTCATGCGCACCAACACCACCAGTGGGTCGCTGGTCGCGGCCATCGGAGCGGCCATGGCCGGCGACAGCACCGTGGTGAACGCCAGTGTCGGCAACTACGCCGGAAGCCTGGGCCACCTGCGCTACATCCGCGACCTTCGCACCACCATCGCCAAGGTCCTCGACAACAACGCCGACACCATCCTGGTCCTCGCCGCCGGCAACGACAACCGCGACATCGGCAAGGGCTTCCACCTGTCGTCGATGGACCACGACAACCTGCTCGTCGTCGGCGCCACCACCGACACCGACACCCGCGCGTCCTTCTCCAACTACGGTCGCCATGTCGACATCGCCGCACCGGGCCACGGGGTGTGGGCCTTCACCCAGAAGGTCGACCACGAGGGCACCACCACCAGCCTCGGCGACAGCTCCCACGGACCGGTCAGCGGCACCAGCTTCGCCGCCCCCATCACCGCCGCCAACGTCGCCCTCATCCAAGCCTTCGACCCCTCCGCCAGCCCCACCACCGTCCGCACCCGCCTCACCCGCGCCGCCGACCCCATCACCCCCGACCTCGGAGGCCTCCGTGTCCACACCCGCCGGCTGGTGCAGTTCGAGCTCGAACAGAAGCTGAACACCACCACCGCCTGGCTCCTCGACTTCGACGCCACCATCACCGGCCTCTCGGGGGACGGCTGCGCAGCCGAGCTGTCCACCCACAACGCCACCCAGTGCATGCCCCTCGTCCCCGCCGGTGGCGGCTACACCCTCGCCGCCGGCATCACCGATGTCGAAGGCAACACCCAGTCCATCGACCTCACCATGGGTGGCACATCCGTCGGAAGTAGCGTGTCACTCGTCATTTCCGGCGACGGAACCAGCTTCGGCGTCGGGCCCGCCACCACCTCCTACACCGGCACCGTCGGCACCGACCCCACAGACCCCATGCCCGTCCCCGGCGATGTCTACGTGAGCGGCTCGTTCTCGGGCACCACCCCCGGCCACCCCACCCTCCGCTGCAGCTACTCGGGCACCTGGGAGGGCTGGCTGCGCAGCTCCACGCGCTGAAGCCGGCGGGTTCGGGGCGCTCGGCCATGTACGATGGTCTCCCCTCGCCCGAGCCCCCATGCTGCAGCTCCTCGCCGGCCCCTACGACCCCCACACACGCATGCTCACACGAGCCGATGGGCCGGTCCGCCTGAGCCCCATGGAAGCCCGCCTCCTCGCGCACCTGGCCGCACAGCCCGGCCACACCTTCACCAAGGAAGCGCTCCTCACCGAGGTCTGGGGCTACAAGCCGGGTGTGCGCTCCCGCACGCTGTTCTCCACCATGGACCGCCTGCGGAAGAAGGTGGAGGTCGACCCCGCCCACCCCGACCACCTCCACACCACCGACGGTGGCTACGCCTTCATCGACCGAGCCCCCCTGCACTTGTCCACCGACCTCGTCGGCCGACGCACCGACGCCGACACCGTCGCTCGGCTCCTCTCCGAACCGCGAGCACGCGTCGTTCTCACCGGCCCGGGGGGCGTTGGCAAGACCCGCCTGGCCGCCGAGCTCACCACCGCGCTGGTGCCCGCCCGCATCCCCCGCGCCATTCGCGTCGACCTCGCCGGCATCCGCGCCATCGACGCCGCCCACCACGCCCTCGCCCGTGCCCTGGCCCTCCGAGGCGCCGACGCCCCCGCCCGTGTCGCCCGCGCCCTCGAAGCCCGCGCGCCCATGCTGCTCATCCTCGACGACCTCGACCACCTCGCCGACGCCAACCCCGCCGCCACCCGCCAGCTCCTCACCCTCGCGAGTGCAGCAGATGTACGCGTGCTGGCCACTTGTCGCGTCGACGTCTCCACCGAACACATCACCGCCCACCCTCTCGCCCCCCTCACAAAGGCCGCAGCACTCACCCTCCTGGCCCGTCGCGCAGCCCGGGTGGGCGTCGACCCCGGCACCTCTGCCGACGCCCTCGACCGCCTGGGCACCGCCCTCGACCGGCTGCCACTGGCCCTCGAGCTCGCCGCCGCCTGGCTCCCATTGCTCCCCCCGGACGCCCTCCTCGCGCGCCTCGACGAGCTGGTCCACCTGCCAGACCACGGCCCGCGGCCCGCCCACCATCGGTCCCTCCAGACCTGCGTGACCTGGTCGCTCGACCTCCTCGCCCCCGCCCATCAAGAGGCGCTCACACAGCTCGCCCACTGGACCGCCCCCCTCCCCGCCGACGCCGCTGCACGACTTCTCTCCAACTTTGGCGTGTCACTCGCCATTCTCGCCGACCTCCGCCGCCGGTCGCTGCTCCAGGTCGACCCCGACGGCACGGTGCGGGTGCTCGCCACAGTCCGCCGGATTGTGCACCACCGCCACCCCACCCCGCGCCGCACCCAGCCCCTGGTCGCATGGCTCGACCACCTCCTCGAACGGGCCCGCTCCGACCGCCACACCCCCCGCCACGCCACCATCATGGGCACCCTCGACAACGCAGCACCGCTCGTTCTCGAAGTCCTGGATGCCATGTCGCCCGGCCCTGAACGCGCCCGCCGCATCGCCGCGTGGATGCCCATCCAGGTGCGCCTCGGCCCCGAACCGCACGCCGCACAACGGGTCGGGGCAGGCATCCACGAAGCCGCCGGCTTCCCACTCCTCGTCGCTGAGCTGACGCTCGCCCGCCACTGGCTCGACCGACGCCTGGGCCGCCCCGACCCCGACGCCCTCGCCCTCCTCGCCCAGACCCTCCCCACCGACCATCCCCTCGGTGTCGAGGTCGCGCTGGAGTGGGGCATCGTGCTGCGGATGACCGGCACGCCCGACCGCGCACGCCAGGTGCTCGACGCCGCCATGGACCACCCTTCCGCCACCCCCGTCCAGCTCGACCGCCTCCGCATCGAGCGGGCCACCCTCGCCCGAAGACAGGGCCGCTCCACCGACGCCCGGCGCCTCCTCGAAGATGCTGCTGCCCACGCCCGCACACGTGCCGACCCCTGGACCCGCATGCTCGCCGCCGGCAGCCTGGGCAGCGTCGCCCGTCAGGCCGGCGCATGGCTCGAGGCCGAGACCCACCAACGCCGCGCCCTCGAGCTCGCCCGTGGGCTCCGAGAGTGGGACAACGTCGCCCACCTGAACGGCAACCTCGCCAACGTCCTGATGGCCGTGGGGCAGCACGCTGAAGCACTCCGCATCATCCGCACCGCCCGCGACCACTACCGCAGCCACGGACACGTGCGCAGCGAGGCCTACGCCCTGCAGACCGAAGCCGCCCTCCGCCTGTTCCAGGGCCATCCCACCCACGCCGCACAGCTCGCCGAAGAGGCCCTCGAGGGCTTTCGGGCCGCCGAAGACACCCATGGCATCGCGTACGTGAGCGCCTTCCTCGTCGCCGTCACCCTCGCCGCCGGCGAAGACCGCACCGCGCTGCATCGGGCGCAGAACACCCTCCAGAGCCTCCCCGACCGCACCGCCAACGGTCCTCTTGTGGCCCTCGGCGCCATCGCCGCCACCCTGGCCGGCACGCCCGACTCCGCCCTCGAACAGCGCGCCCACCAGCGCCTCGCCGACCAACCCCGTGCAGAGCCACTCCGCCAGGCCCTCGCAGACGCCCCCACCGATGCTCACGGCGTCCGCGCCCGCCTCCGAGACCCCGCCTGGCTCCACCGCGCCCTCTGGTAGGTCCGGTCACAGAACCTGTGAACGCACTGTGAACGGTCCCCCCAGCCCGCGCGCATACGAAGACCGTGTCCACTGAAGGACGCCCCCGACCCTGGAGGTCTTCGTTGAAGCAGTACCGCACCCAGACGGACATCGACGCCGTGCTCGGCCCACAGCTCTCCGAGAACACCCCAGCACGCGCTGACTCCAGCAACTCCGCCCGGGCCGCGGGCATCGGTGTTCAGGCAGGTGGCCCCGAAGCCGGCGCATCCGCCGAGTGGGCGGACAGCGGACAAGTCGAGGCACAGCACGGCAGCGGGCACCACGACGAAATCGGCGGCGACGAGGTCGTCCAGGTCGGACCCCACCAGCTCACCACCGGACAGCTCAACGAGCTGGTCGACTACGTCCAGTCCCTGGACGAGCTCGCCGCCTTGTCCCCGGACGCCTTGGAGCGGGGCCTCGAGCTCATCGAGACCATGGAGGAAGGCGGACTGTCCGCCAGCGAGACCAGCGAGTTCGACGCCATCTTCCCCAACTACGCCGCCATCGCGCTCGACAACTCCGACCACTTCGCACCCCCGTCCGACGGCACCGCACCCGCGGGCTCCGCCAACTTCCTCGGACAGCTGCGCCAGCACTTCGGCGACGCCCACGACCTCGCCGCCGCCGGCGACACCAACGGCGCCCTCGCGTGTGCAGGCTGGGGCGGCCACTACGTCGCCGATGCCTTCAGCGCCGGACACCTCGTCAACAAGGACGAGATCATGTTCAACGCCGACGTCCACCTACAGGCCTACGGTCGCGGCCCGGTCTTTGGTGGCGCTGCCTCCGAGATCATCGCCGAGGGCACCGCCGTGTCGGGATGGGGCATCCGCACCCTCACCGGCGGTGTGCGCGACCTGAACGCGTCCGACCTCTTCAACATGCTCTCCGCCGCCGATGTCTTCCAGCACGTGGCCATCTCCGGCGCCATCGCCAAGGCCATCCACGACCGCCTCGCCGGCGACGGAGCCTCCCGCGTCATCGAGGTCGAGAGCAGCGGCCGCACCTGGCTGTTGGGCGGCGACGGCGACCTCGACCCCGTCGCCAAAGACATCGCCTCCGGCCTCCTCGAGCAGGCCTACACCCGCCTCGAAGCCGTCTCCACCGACCCCGGTCACATCTCCAAGGCCGACTTCCTCGCCGAGCTCGAGGCAGGCCTCCCCACCCCGACTGCCGACGGCCAGGCCCGCATCGACCAGATCGTCTCCAACGTCTTCGAGTCTCCCGAGACCCTCGCCCACGCCCTCGCCGAGGCCTCCCTCCACGAGTTCGACACCATCATGGCCAGCTTCCAGAGCTTGCCCCTCGGCGGCCTCATCCTCATCCGACGCGAGGCCCCTGCCATGGGTGGCCCCACCATCGGCGACCTCTACGGCAACATCGACGACCTGCTCGGAGACCACCAGACCATCGGCGACACCTTCGACGACATCCACACCATCATCGGCGAACCGAACTCCATGGGCGACCTCTACGGCGACATCGACGAGCTCATCGCGCGCCTCGGTCAGTAGCCGCCGCCAACACCCGTCCCAGGTGGACCCGCAGCCGTCGGGGCAGGTGAGACGCCGGGCGCACATCATCGTAAACAACGCGTGCTGCGCTGTTGTCACCACCTGCTGCAGCCACGAGGCCAGACACGAGCATCCGCGCATCCACCGCCCCCGGACCGTGCAGCCCCGCGCGCGCCCGGTCGGCGGCCCGCAGCGCCCCCTCGTGGTCTCCCAGCTGCGCACACGCCGCCAGCACACGGGTCGATGCCGCCGCCGCGAAGGTACGGTCTCCCAGGTCGCCCAACGCCGTCCGCGACCGACTGGCCATCCGACGGGCCTTCCGCGGCGCCCCCTGCTCCAGCAAGCACTCCGCCGACACCAGGTCCGAGAACGCCGCGAAGCGACGGTCCCCCACCTGCACAAACGCCTGCCGCGCCCGCACCACCGCCTCGGCCGCCTCGTCGAGCTCACCCAGCTCCACCAGGGCCAGCGCCCAGTGCACCGTCGCCAGCGCGTGTCCCCGCCGGTCGCCCACCCGATGTGTGCGGTCCCGAGCCAGCTCGTACCGCCCTGCCGCCTCGTCCACATCCCCCGTCTCGAGGGCGACATGTCCCAGGTGCAGCGCCGCACGGGCCGCGTCGGCCGGACGCTCCAGCGCTTCCCAGGCTCGGAGCGCAGCGCGTGCCTGGTGTCGGGCCGACTCCCAGTCTCCCCGGTCGATGTGACACAACGCCCGCTGGTGGACCAGGGCCGCCACCACCACCGCCCCTGCCTGCGCACAACACAGTCCCGCGTCGATGGCCGCGTCCGCCGAATCAAAGTCCCGCCGTGCGCGGTTCACACGGGCCACCAGCAGGTGGTGACGGGGGTCATGCCTGGCCTGGTCCGACACCCCCGCGAGCAGAGCGGCAGCAGCCGGTGCATCTCCCAGCGCCAGCTGCCGTCGCGCCGCCAGCCGTGTCCCCCGGGGCCCATCGTCCACCACATGACGCACCAGCTCCGCCCACACCTCGCCCGGCCCGCGTGCCTGCAACACCGGCTCGAGGGCCTCCACCAGCGCCAGCGCAGGCCCTCCCCGACTCGCCGCAGCGCGAGCCGCCGCCACCAGGTTGTCGAACTCCCGCTCCGCCCAGCTCGGTCCGTCCCCCGCTGCCACCGCACGAGACCGGAAGTAGTCCACGTGCGCCTGTCGTCCCGCCGCGGTCACCTGTTCGGGCGCCCGGGCCCGCACGAACGCCCGCACGCTGTCCGCCAGGCACCCCCGACCACCCGCACCCAACGACACGAGAGACGCGCGTGCCAGGGCCTCTACGTCGTCGAAGCCGCGCGCTCCGAGCACCCCCTCCACCGCGTCCACCGAGAACCCTCCCGCAAACGCTGCCAGCCGAGCCAGCGCGTCCTGCAGGCGCCCGTCCAACAGCGACCACGACCACTCGATGGCTGCGTCGAGGGCCCGGTGCCGTGCCGGACCCGTCGTCCGTCGCCCCAGTGCGGAGAACCGCCGGTCCAGGCGCTCCAACAGCGCTCCCGGTCCCAGCAATGGAGCCCGTGCAGCCGCCAGCTCCACCGCCAGCGGCAACCCGTCCAGCTGCACCACCAGGCGTTCCACGTCGTCCGTGGCGTCCGCGCCACCCGCCACCGCCCGGTACAGCGCCACCCCGTCCGCCACCGGCAGCCCCCCCAGCCGCACCCGCGCGCCCGATACAGCCAGCGCCACCCGAGAGGTGAGGACGAACCGCGGCCCCTCGGCCACCGCCAGCCACGGCTCCAGCCACTCCGTCAGCGGCCCGACCACCTGCTCCGCATTGTCGAGAACCAGCAGTGGCTGCGTGTCGGCGAGAACCGCCCCCACATTGCGCCGTCCCACCCCGAGCGTCCGGGCCACCGCCGCACCCACCTGTCCCCGCGTCCGCGCCTCCGTCAGGTCCACAAAGCGCGCCGTCGGCGGCATCCACGCCCGCACCAGGCGGGTCTTCCCCACCCCTCCAGGCCCCAGAACCTGCACGCACCGCGCCTTCTCCACCGCCACGCGCAGCTCCGCGAGCTCCTGCAACCGCCCCACCAGCCCAACGGTAGCCGCCGCAGCCCCCACCTCCGCCGGCGCCAGCGGGACGAACCGGTACCCCACCCCATGCACTGTGAGCAGGTGCTGCGGCCGGGCCGAGTCCAGCTCCACCTTGGACCGCAGGCGTCGCATCGTGTGGTCCACCGCACGAGACAACGAGTCGGCCGGGTGCCCCCACACTTCCACCAACAAGGCCTCACGCGCCACGTCCACACCCGGCGTACGCGCAAGCCGGTCCAGCAGCGCACACTCCCGTGTCGTCAGCGACACCGCCTCCCCATCCGCCCGCTGCAACACACCCCGCACAAGGTCCACGGTTCCAGACGCGAGCAGCAGCGTAGAGGAAGACACCATGCCCCAACCCTACCGGAGACCAGGCGGTTCGGGGCCCAACACATCTCACTCCGAGTCGGGAAAGTCTCCCACCAACGGAAACAGCTGCACATTCGCCACCGCCACCACCTCCGCCGGCTCCGACTCTGCAACGATGGCTCGCAATGCGTGGAAGTACGCCAGGTGTGCCTCGCGGATGCGCTCGAAGTCCGCCTCCGACACCGTGAACACGTTGTAGGAGAACTGCCCCGGCGCCGCCCGGACCACCCTCTCTGCCGCCACTCTCGCCCAGTGAGCCTTGAGCTGCCGCCCCACCTCGGGCGTCCTTCGGGTGTCCACCGCGATGGGGTCGCTCTCCAGCCGCCGGTCCATCACCCGGATCTGTCCAGTGTCGCGCAAGAACGCGATGCACCGCTCCTCTTCCTCCAGTGAGATGCCCAGCCGACGCGCCACCCAGCCCGGCTCGTGGGCCGGCAGCGCCCGGTAGTCCGACAGCTCGAGCGCCCGCAGCACCGCCTGCGTCCAAGGCACCCGTGCCGCCCCCCGCCGACGGGCCTCCATGCGACGCCACAACGGTGCAACACTGGGCACCGACTCGGGATTCACCAACACAGCGATGAAGTCCACCACCCGCGCAGACGATGCCTCCACCAGGCGCAGAAAGTCCGGCAGCCGCGGCTCCGTAGCCCCCGACAGCCATCGAGACACCCGCGTGCGTGCCCGGCCGGTGCGTCGGGCCAGCTCGCTCACCGATGTGCCCCCCCGCAGGTCACGGAGCAGCGCCGACACCGTGTCGGGCGACCACGGCGTGTCTGCATCCACCCACTCGGGGGTGCGACCGATGAAGCGCTCCAGCGCCCCATTCACATCGAGACCGGTGCGGTGGCACGCATACAACACCTGGGCGCCAGTGGGCCAGCGACGACCCGACTCCCACGTGTACACCACGTTGCTCTGGAAGCCGAGACGACGGGACAGAGCCGTCTGAGACCGGTGTGCCCGGATGGCGATGATGAGCTCGCGAGCGGTCTGGTCGTAGTCGAGAATCATGGGACCACTATAGTACAGAATTGCACAGCCCACCCCACTTCAGCCGCATGGTTTGTGCATTCTCGGCTTGAAGTCCCCTGCTCGGTCGGCGACGTTGGGGGTGTAGCCACTTCGACACGACACTTCGGGAGAGACACCATGCGCGCCCAATCCATTCTTCTGGTCCTCGTCACCACGCTCGGCGGCTGCCTCATGGGCGGCCAGGAAGGCGAAGACCTCGACGTTGGCGGCGAGGGAGAGGGCGAAGGCGAGGGAGAGGGCGAAGGCGAGGGCGAAGGCGAGGGCGAAGGCGAAGGCGAAGGAGAGGGTGAAGGCGAAGGCGAAGGCGAAGGAGAGGGCGAAGGCGAGGGTGAGGGCGAGTCCCACTACGAAGACGACGTCGACGGCGAGGGCCACGCCGAGTCCGACGTCGACGACCCCGACTGCGACGACGAGACCCCCGTGTCACTCTACATCTCGCCCGACGACTCCAACTCGATGGCCTCCCCTGTGTTGGCCCGTTCCGCCGTCCTCGATGGCCGAGACAGCCTCTCCAACGTGCCGATTCGCACGTGGGAGTTCATGAACAACTGGCTCCGAGGTTTTGACTATCGAACTTCTTGTAGGTAGTGTAGGGCTGGTGTGTAGGGGCTGGCGGGTTCAAGCTGCACTCGCAAGGGGGATGAGCAGGGCGAAGGAAGTGGTGTAGACAGTCAGTCGAAGCGTGTTGGGACTCGAAGATGGCTCAACCACCACGAGGGGTCGGAGAGACGGCGCTGCCGGGTCAGGAACGTGGAGATTGGGCATGGGGGCACCTCTGTGTGGAGTCCACTGGTGAAGTCGGTGAACCGTGACCAAAGGTTCAGTCGTCGGCCGGGAGGTGCCGGGTGGCCAGTGCCGCGATGCTCTCGAAGCCCTCGTCCCGGCAGCGTTCGAGTCATCCAGGCTTCCTGAATGGGACCACCTTGCCTGCAGGCGGAGCGAGTGCCTGCACCGCGGCCTGTCGGCGGTCGTTGAGGACGTGCGCGTAGGACCGTAGCAACACCTCGGCCGAATGCCCTGTGATGCTTGCGGCTGTGGCGACGTCGATTCCAGACGCAAGCATCCGGGTCACTGCGAGGTGTCGCAGCCCCTTGGGGGTCCAAGGACGAACCCCGGACTCCTCGGCCGCCCGCCGAATCCTCTTGGCCCACGACGTCGTGGTACCCCGAGCTGATGCAAGTGGGGGCCAGAAGCCATCAAGAGGGTCCCGAAGGTGTGTGGCAATGTACCGACGAATGCGCTCCATGAGGTCCGAGTGCATCGGAACGAGGCGTTCTCCAGTCTTCGAGCCTTCACCTTCACGGACAAGCCACGTGTTGCGCTCGAAGTCGAGATCCTCGACCTGCACCAACGACACCTCACCGGGGCGAGCACCGGTGTAGAGCATCCACTCTGTCGCGAGTATGGCCTGGGTTTGCCGAATGGGGAGGCGAGTCTCTTCGCCGTCCAACTCCGTCACACGCATCTGGTCGAGAGTGCGCAGGACATCGTCTACCGAGGGCATGTGCTGGTGGCCGGGAGTCCGACTCCACACCTTTCCGGGAAACCCTCGGTGAACGATGCCCTCTCGCTTGCCCCAGAGCCAGCACATCCGCAGGGCCACATGGGTCTGAGACACCGTGGAGTCAGCAAAGCTTGCCCGGAGCTGCCGGGTGGCCACCGAGATGTGAACAGCCGAAACGGCCTTGAGTCGCATGGATGCCAAGGGCAACGCGCCAATACGCTTCGCCGAAGTCCTGTAGGCACGGAAAGAGCCCGGTCGAAGGTCCCCACCGACGCGGGCATTGAGGTGACCGAGCCACGCTTCGAGAAGGTCCTTCACGGTCTCGATGGCCCGCATCGGGGATGCGGCCTGGCTCGGCTCGAGGTGGATTCCGTCTGCGAGGAGCTGGGCAGCACGGTTCATGGCCTCGTCACGACCATAGCGGTCGCCTCGACCACGAGACATCGACTGCGTCCGCATCTTCCCGCCACCACCGGACGGGTAGAACTCGGCCCGCCACAACCACGCACCCGGCTCGCCCTTGATGGCGCGGATGGTCAGCGGCCCAAGCTTGATGACGGGCTTCTTCATAGGCTTCTTGCGGGGCATGGGAGACTCCGAACGTGTTTGTCCGGCAAGTCTCGCATGCGAAGGGAGGACGATCTCAGATCGGAATGAAGGACTCTGCGGGGCGCGTCACCGCACCGAGGGCGTTCGCCTCGGATGCCCTGTCGTGGCCAAGCGAAAGAACAGCCTGCTGCACGTCCTCCCATAGCCACAGCTCAAACCGTCCCAGTTGTCCGGCCGGAATCCGTCGGCAGGCATCCAACACGCCCGACTCGCGAAGCGTGGGAATGCGCACTCGAAGCTCGGCAGCTATCTCGGAGATGGTCACGAAGCGCCTGTCCCCAACGCCCTTGAACTTCGCAGACATGGCTGTCCCCCTACGCATGAAGGTCGAGGCCGGATGGGGTTCGCTCCAGGCGACTGTCGACGCGCAGCTCATGGCCGACCACATCCTCGGCAACCAATCGAACCACGTCCAGCCCCACTCGCTGGCTGAGGTCGTGCAGACTGACCGGGCCACCCGAGTGGCTGACCTCGGCCGTGACGACGTTGCGGACCTTCACACCCAGCGGGTCGGGCGGAGCGAGTGCTACCCGGGGCCGTGTCAGCTCGTACCGGACAAACCCGACGACGGTCGACCCGAAGACGAGAATCGGAACCACTGTGTCGAAGTCGAGCATCGCCTCAGATCCTCACGTAGACGGTTGCGTGGAACTCGCCGCGGAGCGCGGCGAGAAGGTGAGCGAGCCGAACCGACTCGCGAATTGGTTGAAGCGAGATTCCCGCCATCCACTCGTCAAGCTCCTCGTCGAGCACGGGCTCCTGCGCGTCCTCCCGCGCGTTCCGGCAGTTTTCCCGGAAGGCTTGGAAGGCCCTGCGACGAGAGAAGGCCGCACTCGCCTGAGGCTCGCCACGAAGCCATGTGACGTCTGGCACCAGGAGGGTGGGGGTGTTGTCGCGGTCGGTTGCAATCCAGGCACGGGCTCGGTCGGACACGCATCCGGGGCAAGAGTCCACACAGTTGACCGTAGGGCTCGACGGCGAAGTGAGGAGCCGCTGTCCACAGGCGCGACAGGTAGCGACTGGCGAATGAGCGGTCACCGCGACTCCCCGCCTGCGTGGCACTCACGGAGGTGCTCCATCAGTCGCTGCACCAACTGCGAGGCGCGCGCGCGACTCACTCCCAGCTCCGTAGCAGTATCCTTCTGCGCGACTCCAGCGCGGAGTCGGTCGAAGATGAAGCGGTCCCGACCGTCCAGGGTCGCACTGATTGAGTCGAGGCATTGCCGAACGTCGACCCGGGGCAGATTCCCGTAGCTCGACACCGCATCTCCCGCGTAGTGGTCCTGCAACTGGACTGCATAGGTCAGGGGGTCATTGCTCGAGTTCGGGGTGCCGCGTTTGGGTCTTTTTGTTCGTCGGATGTAGTCGATGGCTCCTCGGTTTCCGATTGTGATCAAGAGCGGGATGGGGAGTGATTCGCCCGCTTCAAGACTGGCGCTGTACGCAGCAGCCATACCTTCCGCCACCAAGTCTTCTACCTCCTGAGGGCTTCCCCACGCGTACATGATTCGTTGAAGTGCGGAGCGGACCCGCGGTACCCACTCATTTGGGTCAGCTGGAGCAAGGACGAAAGTGGACATCGAACACACCATGCTACGAGGGACGGGCCGGTGTTCACGAACTGCGTCAACATCCGTACCTCATTCGTGACATGTATACTGGATCCACAACAGTCGTTGCAAATTTTTTCGGGTTGGACCATGAGACAGCAAGAGGAGAGCGCATCCGCCGACACCGACCGGTGTCACGAACAGGAGCACGAGAGACGGCGGACCTGGCTCGTCGGCTGGCTCCTCGCGGCCAGCCCTGATCAGGTGAACGCGGTGTGGCGCGTAGTCCACCCTTTCGTCCAAAGGATCGAGCCGATGGGCATGCGTAGGCGGGACCGATGAAGAGACGGGGCGAAGCCTTCAGAGGTCGTTGTTGACTTTGCCGCCTCGAAGGGCGAGTTCGGACGCGTCCACCCACAGCTTCAGCCACTGCTCCCTGCTGGAAGGATCCATCTGGTTGACGAGCATCAGGAGGCGACCCAACTGGTAGGACTCCGAGGGTGTCAAGGCGGATGCCAGCTGGAGCATTGCGGGGACCGGCCCCAGCATCTGCATCGGTTCGTAGCCGGCGACCACGAGGCGTTCCTCAAGGCGAACCAGGGCTGCCCAGCCGGCATCCGTGTTCAATAGCCGGCTGAGCTGGGATGGGTACATGTCCAGGGCGCGTGCAGCCTCTCGACGCGAACCACCCTTCTCGTCCAGCATGCGCTGAAGGTTCAGCCGGAGATGGGAGACCAGAGTCTTTGTTTCGGCGGGGTCGTTTGACATGCGGCGCTCGGTGGTGGTCAAAGAGCCCGACTGCACGGGCCCCCCTTGGGAACGTAGCAAGCCTGCAGCAATCTGTGATCGCCGATGACATTTTCTCGGAAACGGTGCCGTTGATCTTTATTTAGATCCTCGTTACACGATATCTGTGATGCGGTCGGACCCGCGGGAGATGTCTTTGCCACGAGCGGAATCAATCGATGACGTCGTCATCGCTGTCGTGGGTGCCGAGCCGGGAGAATTCTGCGCCTCGGACTTGGGCAAAGTGCTTGGATTCCGGCAATCGGAGGTTCGCCTCGCGGTCAGACGCCTGACTCGGAAGGGGCTGCTCCTCCCGCGCGGTCTGCGACTGTTCAACGGCGCAGAGGGTCGCACTGCCGACCAGTTCATGCCGGGACAGTTGCGCCCCATTTACGAGCTGGTGCAGAGTCGACCGGGCATCAAGCGCGCCGAGATTGCCGCCACGCTGGGGATGGCCCCCAAGAACGGCAACCTGAACCGTGCCCTCAAGGACCTCCACCTCTACGGCTACGTCGCCCACGCGCGAGCCCTGTGGCCAGCGAAGGCGCAGGCCGCATGACCGCCGTTGCCTCCATCCCTCTCACATCCTCACCGTCGGCATTCGGGCAGGGCATCCGTGACCTGCTCGACGCCTCGGTGGCGCTGGCTCGGGGCATCGTCCCCCTGACCCGCGCCGAGCGTGCGGTGGCTCAGGCACTCACGTTGCGGATGGACTGGGACGAGTGGTGCTTCCCGGCCCAGTTCGACCGCACCTCATGGCTCAGTGTCGCGAGAATCGGCGAAGAGGCCGGCTACGGGCGACGTCGTGCGTGCTGGGCCCTGCGGCAGCTCGAGGTCAAGGGCCTGCTCGAGGTCGACCGACGGGCCCCCCAGTGCTCCGCGTACAAGTTCGTGACCAAGGCGTGGGAAACACTTGTCGGGGCACACCGCGTGGAGCGGTCCAAGCTCGACCGAGAGCGGATGCAGGCCCGGCGTGCCCGATGGAAGAAGCTCCTGGGCACCGGCGGGGCATCGGCGGATAGCGACGAGCTGGGCGATGTACCCGCGTGGGCAGTCAAGGCCGCGAAGCACACTGCTCGTGGCGAGATGACGCCCGAACAGGTGTGGCGACTGGTGGCCCGAGTGGTCTCTGTGGTCATCGGTGAGCGCAACGACCCCGCCGACCTCGGCGCCGTCGCGAAGCCGGTCGTCCACTGCTGGGAGGCGGCAGGCCGTCCGTCCGAGGACGCGTTCGCAGGCCAGATCCAGACCATCCTCGACGCAGCCACGGCCCATGCTCCAGGCAAGTCCATTCGCCGCCTGTGGAAGGGGAAGAAGGCTCGCAGCAACCGGGAGAGCATCCCCTACCTGCTCCAGCCGGCCCGCTTCGGTCGCTTGTGGAGCGAGACGCAGGCTTGGCTCCAGACCAACGCGGAGCCCCATCCCCAGCAGGAAGCCCCCGCGGCCGAGCTCGAGGAGGCCCTGCCCGGCGAGCTGGACCTCGAAGGCACGGGCACCCTCTCGTGGCAAGCCACGTTGGATGCCGCCGTGGAAGTGGCCCGCGACACCAACGATGTCCAGCTCGACATCACCCTTCCCATCGCCCGTATGCTTGAAGTTGAGGGCGAGGTCGACGGACTCCCGGTGCTGCGAATCGCGTCCGAGGGAGCCGCAGGGCTGGTCCGGGACCACGTGTGGCCCCTCGTGAAGGACCTGGCGCACAGTGTCCGCCTCGTCTGGGGTCATCCCCGAAGTATCAGCTGAACGGGCGTACCCGGAGCGCGGGGGCTCCGGGTTTTCGTCGTTCTTGGATTGGACCGCAGCGTGTAGCAGTTGCCACGAGCGGCCAACACGGGCTCAGGCAGTCTGATGACGGGGTGGGCCCAAGAAGTCCACCCCGTCGTCGTTTCGGTGACCGAAGTCATGCCGGGAGGCTCAAGGCCGGTCACCCCGCCGAACGGGGGCGGGCACCGCCAGTGCGGGATACGCGACCCTACCTACCATGCAAATTTCTACCAACGTCCTGCATGTATAGGTGAGCAGTCTGCTTGAGGCGCTCGGGAACACCCTCCAGATCATCTAAGAGACTCCTCATCCCCCCCTCCCCCCCCGTTCCGGGGGGATTGGGAATGAGGAGGACGACCGGTTCTCGGTTCCTTCCCGACTCGCGAACGCGAGCCTGTTCACCACGCCTGCAAAGAGCTTCCACCGGGTGGGTGGGGAGGGAGTCGGCGAGGCCCGGGGCTCCCGGTGTCCGCTGACGACTTCCGTCGGATAAGCGTGACACGTTCCCACGCGGATGTCACGCCTATCCGACGCATTGCTTGTAGGAGAGTGAATGGCGGGCCTTCCGCCTGTGTCCCGGGAACCAACAGCCCAGCACCTCGACTGCCGACGGACAACCCGGGTGCGGCCGACGCCACGAGGAAGTCGGCCGAAATGGCGGGTCTGCGGGCCCGGACAGTCCGGCCGGTGCGATGGGTCTCGTGGTCGACGGGCGTGGCGACACGGCTCCCACCAGGGCCCTACGAGCCCCTGAAGACCTGCTACCGAGCGCCGCCCGGCCTCTGGTCCGAGTGACCGTGGAAAGGTGTGCCCACGGAACACGCGAACCGGACCACCCAATGGAAAGGTGTGCCCACAGAACACGCGAGCCAGACCACCCAATGGAAAGGTGTGCCCACCGAACATGGAATTCGCCCCGATTGGCATCCCGGGGACGAGACGGCGAAGGGCGTCGGGAGTCGGGAGTCGGGAGTCGGGAGTCGGGAGTGTAGAACCGCGCCAGGCTACCCCGGTCCGGCGAGATGTGATTCGTTCAACGAGACACGAAGCGAGTCGTACCGCCTGGCGAAGTCCTGAATTGAGAACTCGGGGTAGATCAGCCGAACGCTCGACTCAAATAGGCCGAACGTCTGCATGTCCCTTTGGGACTTGATGTCCAGAATTGCCTGCTGCCAACCGTGGGTCACACCCGCCGCAAGCGCCATCTCGAAGTAGCCGTCGATGGACAAGTCCAGGTTGCGCGCAAACTGGGCGCCCTGGCGGTAGATGTGAACACTTCGGATTCCCTGCTGGCCTGGGCAATCGAAAAATCCACACATAGCGTTCATCGTAGGTACGTCGATCAAGCGAAAAAAGCGGAGGTCCGGATCCATCTCTTCGTCTACGTCACACTGGTCAATCAGGGACTGATCAGGGACCTTGAACCAACGATAGCGGGGCACGTTCAGCCGTCCCCCAACCTCCGAGCTGGCGGACTGCCTCCATCCCATCTCGATGGCATCGAACTCCAGGTAGAGTTCGGGCAAGATCTGGCTGAGCTCGATCAGCTCCTCCCGGGAGACCCCTGGATCTGCCGGGTACCTCCAGACCTCTACATCCAGGAAAGCCCGCTCTGCGAGCTCGGCCAGCACCAGTGCCTCGTGAAGTCGTTGAACGTATTTGGCCATCTCTTCCAGTCTCCTGCCGCTGCGCATGCGAGTGCGCCCCCACGGGCTCCACGGGACCTCCCCTGGAGAAGCGCATCCAACTCCGGCACCAGAGTATCCCTGCACCTTGGGGGACGCTCGCTGCCATCACTCTCGGAAGGGTGGCACACAATATGTTGACCTCCTGTGTGCGCTGGTAGTCAATGCGTAGTGAGTTCTCTACTGCCATCACAGCGCCAAGAAGTGGAACGGGCCCCCGAAGGGGCCCGCTTGCGGAGTGTCTGTGATGGCTACCGTCGAGTCACCTCCAGGGTCCCGACCGGACCGAGTGGAATCTTGAAGGTCTCGCCGGGCGACAGGCGCACGTCGAACACTGCGGAGCTGGGGGGCGGGTTGGGAACCGAGGTGGCTCGCGCATGAACCAGTGTGGCCGTGGCAGTCGCCAGCGAGGCCGGCACCGTGAGGCGCACGCCGGTGGGAGCCGCCCGGACCTCGAAGTCACCTTCAAGGCTGCCCTTGAAGCGGTGGGCGATGGCGATGCCGTCCGGGATCCGCACGCGGTGGAGCGTCGACTTGGCGAGGTGCGTCGGGGGTGCCCGCTCGAAGCCGCGGACGAGGTCGTCGAGGGCGAGCATCCCCGTCGCAGCCTGGAGCATCACCTTCAGGAGGATGTTGTCCACGCGCGGGATGTTGAAGTCGAGGTCGAGGCCGGGGACCTGGCCGGACTGCGGCTGGGGGTCGCTGGGCGGGGGGGCTCCCCCACCGAGCTGCTGGGTGATGTCGGTGAGGGCTCGCAAGTAGCCGCGACGGATCCTGTGGGTCATGCGTCCTCCAGCTCGGCTGCGGGGATGATTTGCACGTCGGTGGCTTCCAGGGCTGCGATGTCCGCGTCGGCCTCGTCGTGGGAGTCGGGTTGGGAGTGCACTTCGGTGACGGAGGTGTCTTCGTCGTCCAGCAGGTCGAGGTCGGACACCATGCCGGGCGGGAGCGGCGCGACTGGTTCGTCGTCGGGCTCGTCGGCCGCCTCGGTCCAGACGCCCAGGATGCGCTCGAAGCCCTCGGCCTGGTCCTCCCCGATGTCGGCGAGGAGACGGGAGACCATCTTGGTGCCCTCCTCGAGCTGGCCGACCTGACGAATCAGCGCCGAGCTCGTGCGCGCGGCGTGCTCCGAGATGGAGGTCGACTCGCGGATGAGCTTGTGGTTCGAGGCCAACAGGTCGACCAGCAGCAGCGCATTGGCAGCCGCCAGCCGGTCGGACATGAACCGGCGCAGCTCCGGCGAGTAGGTCTTGTAGGTCGCGAACGCGGTCTTCAGGTCGCGACCGTCCATCGCGAAGACGCCGGCGAGGGTTTGCACTTCCGTGATGTGGGCCGGGACGGTCGGTACCTTCCGGCGAGGCCGGGGCGCATTGGGGTGGGGGTGTTGGTGCGTCATGGGGTCCTCATGCGGTGGCATCGGAAGGGGAAGGCGCAGCGTTGTCGGGCTGGCTCATGGCGCGGAGGCCCTGCACGGCTTCGAAGAAGGCCGGGCGGATTTCGGGGTTCTGGATGGCCGCCAGCACGGAGGGGTCGGCCACGAGGTTCATCAGCTCGGGGTCCTGTGCGAGCTTGGAGACCAGCTCGGCCATCTCCGGAGGCAGGCCCCCCTCACCGCCGGCCAGCTTGACCGTCATGTACTGGGTGACCATCCGCTCCAGGGAGGTGACCACCCGCTCGGTCGTCTGCTCGGTGAGCTTCGCCTTGTCGGCTTCCTGCCGGGCCTTGGCGACGGTGGCCTGGCGGGACTCGCGCTCGGTGAGGAGGGTTTCGAGCACCTTCTGGTTGGCCGACCGGCTGGCCTCCAGCTCGCGAGACAGCTGGCTGGTGAGGCCGCGCATGACGCCGACGGAGTCCCGCGTGAAGGTCAGGCACAGACCGAGGAGGACGCGCGTGCTCTGGGCGTTGTTGCGAAGGATGGTGCGGACCTCGCGACCGATGCCGAGGCTCGGGTCGTCGGGGTCGAGGTCGTCGTGGTCGGATGGCATCAGGTCGTCTTCGACCGTCGAGAACTGGAACACGTCGACGTTGTCGACCATGGACGGGTTCTCGACGCGGAAGGTCGCGCTGCCGGCCCCGACTCCGCCGTCTCGGTACAGCCGCACCCGAATCGCGGCCCGGGCTTCGCTCTGGGCGAGCTCGTGGGCCTCTTGTTCGACCCGCTCGATGGTGGCGTCCAACACTTGCTGGCGCTCCACCTTGACCCCCGAACGTAGCTCCGGGAGGAGGTCGGAGAGTCGGTTCGCTGGGTTGTCGAGGTCCACCTCGAGCAGACAGTCCTCCCGGTCGGGGTCGTACCGCCGGTGGATGGCCTTGATGATGCGAACGTCGGGCCCAGCACCACGAATGAGGTTCGCGGCGGTGTCCCACTTGCTCCACGTGATGCTGGAGTGTCCGTGCATTGCGTCCCTTGGGCGATGTGTAGGGAGCTTTCTGTCGGAAACCGCAGCACCTCGATTCAGGGGACGCCGCCCGATTCGCTGAAACGAGCGGGCAGCGGCCTTTTCGCGAACGGAGATTCGGGCCGCCCGGTGCGAGTGTTGGTGTCGAGAGGACCGGGCGGTGGACCGGGCACCACAACCCGGACGGAAAGTGTCCGAATCATGGTCGCCGAAATCTCGGGATTTTACCGCCCGGTCCATGTCCACGACGCTTTCGACGACGGCCGGCGACTCGGGGCCAGATGGGCAGCCACTTCCCGGTGACGGGCGGTGGACCGGGCGGGGCGGCGTCTGAATCCGGGCGGTCGGGATTCCGACTGTGGAGGGCGTACTGGTGAACACTTGCCAAGGAGCCCGCCAAATGCCGGCGCAAAACCCCCTTGCCACCGCCCAACAGAAGGGCGTGAGCAACCTGTCCGAGCGCCAGACCAAGGCGGCGCTCAACTCCGCCCTCACCAAGCTGGGCAACCTCCAGAAGAAGGCCACGGTCTACAAGGAAAACGCTGCCGAGACCGGCACCCGCGTCGTCGAGCACGCCACCACGGCAGGCACGACCTTCCTGGCTTCGATGAGTCGCGGCTACCTCGGACGGGACAAGCTCCAGCTCGGTGGGGTGGACGTGCGTGCGCTGGCCTACGGCGGTGGTCTGGCCTTCGGTCTGTTCCGGTCCATCAACGGCAAGGGCGGCGGCATGGCCATCGCTGCGGCCGAGGGTGTGGGCATGTCGTGGCTGGCCGACATCGGTGTCGATGCCGGTCAGGCGCTCCAGGCCAAGTACACGGCCGGTGGTGCCCCCGTTCCCACGGGCGTGCCCCTCGCGGCACTTCCCGCTGGTGTGGAGGTGGTCCAGGCCGTCGGAGCCAACCTCGGCAACGTCCGCGAGGTGCTTCCCGCCGGACATCAGGCTGGCGGTGGCAACGACTTCGCCGCCTTCAACCAGACCCACTTCGCCGGTGACGAGGCGTTCTTCGCCGAAGCCGCAGCCAAGTGAACCCGGCGCCGCTCGCCTGACGGGCGGCCCCCACCCACCTCCCCCAAGTTCCATCGAAGTCGCGCGACGACGCGCATCGGCCGCCCCGCGGCCACTGGAGAGAAGCGATGAGTGAATTCAGCATCGACGGCTACCTCGAGTCCGAGGACGACGGCCCCGTGCTCTACGACGCAGACGGCAACCCCGTCGGTACCCTGGACGAAGACGGCGACTTCGTGGAGCTGGACGAGACCGGCGAAGGCGACGAGGCCGAGGTGTCCGGCGAAGGCTGGCGTCGCATCCGCCGGCGTCGCGGCCAGAAGCTCATCGACCGCGGCCGCCGCATCAAGTCCCGCAACAGCGACTCCACCCCCAAGCGTCGGGCCAAGCCTGTGCGCGCAGTCAAGCGGAAGACCATGGCCGTTCCCACCGAGATGACCTTCGTCGGCGACAAGAAGACCGCCAGCGCCGACAACGAGACCGTCACGGTCCCCATCGAGCTCACCGAGCCCTTCAAGCCCATGCAGGCGGTCTTCGACGGCTGCTCCAGCGGCGTGCGGGTCAAGTCCATGCGCGTCGGCTCGACGCCCATCTGGCAGTCGTCCAGCTCGTCGGGCATCCTCGCGTCCATCCTCGACTCCGACAGCCAGTTCAAGCACCTCATGCGGACCGGCTGGGTGTTCGAGAACGAGAAGATCACCGTCGAGTTCGTCGCTCCCAGCTCGGGCGACAACTGCGAGGTCACCATCTCCGGCATGCGCCCGCAGAACCGCCAGGGCGCGATGATCCTCCGTGCCTCCGCGTACCAGACCGCCATGTCCGAGAGCCAGGGCTGCGCTGTCTGAACGTTGACTCCCGGGTTGTGTGATGCCTGAACGTGACGTCGGCGCCGAGTGGGGCCGCATCTTCCAACAGGACCGGGACTGCCCCGCCTGGCTCTCCACCGAGCTGGCCAGTGCAGCCCCCCTCGAGCTTCGGCTCTCCTGGGGAAGTGGTGCGACCCGCACGGAGAACGTGATGGTCACCCACACCGGGCTCACCCGGTTTCGGGTGTGGGCACACACGCTCACCATCGAAGCCCGAACGCTCACCGAGACCAGCACGGTCAAGGTGCGCACCGGGCCCGGTGGTGACCCCACGAGCAACGTCTGGGAGGTTCGGGAGTCGACGCCCGGCGGCGGCCTCTACGAGGGGGACATCCCCTTCTACGCCGTCGCCGTGCGCCTCGACCTGTCGACCACCGACGCCATCGCCGCCGCCAAGCTCGAGCTGCTCGACCACAACGGAGCCGTCCTCGCCGCGATTCCAGCCTCGGCTGCGCGAGAGGACGTCCCGGTCGGCACCGCCGTCAAGGTGCGGGTCACCAGTCAGGCCGCCTTCCGGCTGGTCTACCGGCTCCCGCTCTGACCTCTTCGGAGTTCCCCCATGCTCTACAAGCACGGACGCACGCTGCTGTCTCGCGACAGCGACGACACCGCCACCGACGACGCCACCAGCGATGTGGTGCACCTCACCGACGACACACCCGAGGACAAGCAGTCCTACGGCGTGGCCTTCAGCTTCACGCTGGCCGACGGCACCGCGCCCACGCTCGACGCATCTCTGCTCACGAGCTGGGACAACGAGCACTTCGTCGAGGCCGCCGCCATGACGCAGCTGACCGCCAACGGCTCGACCGCCGAGTTCACGCCTGTGGAGGCCCTCGGCCCCTACAACAAGGCCGTGGTGACCGGCGGTGGGACCGCCAAGGCGTCGTGGCACGGAAGCGTCCGGGTGGTGGCCACCAACCGGGTGCGGACCATCTCCTGATGCACGTCGCCTTCCACTTCCAGTTCAACGAGCAGACCACGCTGGAGCTGCTGCAGGTCCTCGCGGGCCACAACGCGCGGCTGATGGCGCAGCACCCCGGCTTCCCGCTCCTGTACCGGTCGGGCGTCGTGTACCGGCGAGAGCCCACCGAGGAGTGGCTCGACGCCGGCCAGGTCATCGACCGGGGCGAGGGCGACTGCGAGGACCTGGCGTCGTGGCGGGCCGCCGAGCTGGTGGCCCGTGGGTGGAAGGCGCTGCGTCCCGGTGACGGTGGCTACGCCCTCGCCAAGCGCCTCCAGCTCGACACCATCGAAGCCCACCCGTTCCTGCGGACCCGCCAGCTCCCCGGCAAGCGGAAGCTCTACCACTGCGTCACCCGGTACCGCGTGGGCCCCCACTGGTACCGCGACGACCCGAGCGCCCGACTCGGCATGTACGGCCCGCACCGCACATCGAATCCCTGGGGTGACCGGCCGGAGACGGCCGCTGCATCCACATCCCAACTGTCGCTGGACCCCGGTGGTCCGGCCGCAGGCTGAAGAAAGAGGCCAAGACCATGACTGCACCCCTCCCCATGCTGGGCATCGCCCTCGAAGGCTCCGACCACGAGATTGGCCGGTGGCTGACGTCTTCCGAGCGGAAGCGCAAGCGTCGGTACAAGCGGGCCATGCGCAAGAAGGGCATGAGCCGCAAGGAAGCCCGTCAGGCCGCCCGCGAGTACAAGAAGCACCTCAAGGCCACCGCCGAACAGCGCGACGCGAAGTTCATCGAGAAGGTCGAGAAGCGCATGAGCGGTCCGAAGAAGCCGGCTGCGCGTCCCGAAGAGGAGACCGATGCCCCCCTCGACGACGAGCTCTACGAGGATGGCTTCGACGACGAGGGTGCAGACGTCCCCCTGATGCGTCAGTGGGGCATGCGCCGCCCGTGGCGGAACCGCCTGACCTACCCGCCCAGCTACCGGGCACTTCGGGCACCGACCGGCAACGGTCGGGGTGCGTGGATCGAGTCCCGTCGCGACGGTCGGGTCGGCCCCTACCAGCAGGCCGACATCGTCACGCTCGACGAGGAAATCATCATCCCCGCCATCCAGGGTCAGGCCGAGGAGGACGCGGTCTACATCCGGGGTGTGGTCGAGCAGGTGCTCGCCGGCACGGCCAAGGGTGTCGAGTTCGCGGGCGACGAGTCCGACTCGGACGGCTCCGGGCTGGCGCTCGCGACCATCGAGGCCGTTGGCTACGACTGGCTCGACGACATCGCCTCCATGAGCGGCAGCCAGCGCGAGTTCGAGCTGGCCGGCGCACCCGTCATCCAGGCCATGAACGTGGTCGCGGGCGAAGTAAACGGCATGGCGGCCAGCGCGGAGTTCGGTGCCATCGGTCTGCTGAGTGCCGCCGGTGGTGGCCTGGCCAGCCTCGCTGCCAAGTTCCGCTCGAAGCGTCGTCGTGAAGGCAAGCTGGGCAAGCGCTCGGCGAAGCGGCTGGACAAGCTCCGGGCACTGCGCGATGCCGGCCAGCTCAACAAGCGTCAGCAGGGTGCGCTCACCCGTCTCGAAGCACGACAGGCCAAGCGGGCCGCACAAGCCGGCT